>RRZT010180571.1_pt1 | contig 13190 bp, 11 predicted proteins | sample 2165551 | NCBI WGS metagenome assembly RRZT01 (sample SAMN10456910, study PRJNA506462) | wastewater metagenome | biome: wastewater; feature: sludge; material: wastewater sludge; isolation source: wastewater sludge with Escherichia coli K12::gfp cells carrying plasmid... | place: USA: Moscow, Idaho... | reverse complement strand
GATTTTCTACTATATTTGCGAAATCAATACTTTGGATAATACAATTAGATTCTAGAAATTCAACAAAATTTAAAATAATTTTTTCATTAAACATATGAATATCAATTAATTCTTTTAATGTAAACTTACCATCCAAAAGTGAAATAAATTTCTTTAGTTCATCATTAACAAATATTTTTTTACTAACACGTGTATTTGATTTAAAAAATTCAATATATTTATCATGAGGAATAATACTTACTGATCCTCTTATGATATACCTTATCTCAAGTTTTTGCAATATTGACAATTTGGATCCTTATTTACAGTAAACTTATCTATTTGATAACTATCAAATAAAAATTCCCCTCTTCCTCCAGAATTATATAATTCTTCATTAATATAATATTTAAGAATTTTCATTGCACCAAATGAGGCTGAAAAAAGATTTAAACTTGCTAAACCTCCAAAAACATTTTCTCTATTTTCAATAGGATGTTTAATAGGTTTCCAATCTTTTAAAGCAGTAGAAAAATAATTTGTATAGCAATCTGCACAAGGTGTTTTCCCGGGTATAATCAATTCTCCTAAACTAGCTAAATGAGCATCAAAACCACCACATACAAATAACACTTTATTTTTCTTTTCGATTATATATCTAGATAATTTAATACTTGTATAGCCTATATAAGGTCGATTAGCACTATTAATTATAAGTTCAAAATTATCTAAAAAATTTAAATTTGTATCAGTATTAATTGAAACAAAATGTTTTTTTATATTTAAAAATGGATTAATTGTATGTATATATTCCTCACAAGCATCTATTTTTCTTCTTCCAATATTCTTTTGCGTAAAAATAAAATTTCTTGAAATATCTTGAGCATCAATAATGCCATGGTCTACAAGAATAAAATTTTTAAAACCCATCATTACTAATTCTTGTAATAAAACTCCACCTACCGCACCTAATCCAATAATTGCAACATTTGCATCATGTATTTTTTGCTGTACAGATTGAACTTCTTTATAACCATTAGCAGTTATGTCTAAAAGATATTTAAAATGTCGATCTAGAAATAATTTATATTCTTTATCAAATTTTAATAAATCAATCCAATCTTTTTCTATCAGAACATTATTTTTATATAAATACTTTAAAAAACTAAAAAATTTTAATTTATTTTCTTCAGTTACTATATACTTATTAAAATAATCTAAATAATCATCATCATTTAATTTACTAATTAGAAGAACAAAATAATGTATAACTTTTATTTTTAATCTTTTTCTAGAGGCAAGAAAAACAAATATTACAAAAGATTCTTCATCGTCATAATATATGTCAATTCCATCTCTTAATTTTAAATTATTATAAAAATCATCCATTAATATTGAACTTGACCACCTTTAACTTCTAAAAATTTTTCCCAATCTGATTCAGTTGAAACAAAATTAGAATCTTGAGAACAAACTCTCGTACAACAATCAGATCTTGAACCAGAACACCCACCTGTGTATTGTGCATCTAATTCACCAAAACTTTCAATTTCTACAAATCCATTTTCTTCAAAAAATAATTCTTGTTCAACACTTAAAGACATAAAGTTCTCCATAAAGCTTTTTCAGATATTATAGAGTAAATAACATAAAAAATGGACATAAAAAATGGAATATATTAAATATTATGGGATTAATACTAATAATTTAAAAAATATTGATTTTTTTATTGAAAAAAATTCTATTTCTTCTTTATCTGGACCAAATGGTTCTGGAAAAACTTCATTGGCATATGATACAATTGAGAAAATTTCTAAATATGAGTTTAATAAATTATTAGGAATTACTGATGAAACAAATAATTATTTGATTGATTCATATGAAAATATAATTCCAACTATTTCATTAAAACAATTTAATTTTAATAATAATCCAAGATCTACGGTTGCTACATTTACTGGTATTGATCATCTATTTAAAATATTATTTGCTAATACTTTTAAAATAAATTATTCTTTCTTTTCCTTTAATAATTATAAAAATTCTTGCACTACATGTAGAGGATTAGGTTATATTTTAACTGCAGATATTGATTTAATTGTTGATTTAAAAAAAAGTATTTTAGAGGCACCTTTTAAATCTTGGAATAATTTTACAAGTAATCATTATTACCCTTTACTTTATAAATTTTGTAGTGATAATGAAATAAATATTAATATCCCTTTATATGAATTATCAAAAGATAAATTAGATTTAATCTTTTTTGGCAAAAATAATCAAAAAGACATATATGAAGTTAAATTTAAACAAAAATCTTATAAAACAAAAAAACTATTATATGTAGGAGTATTACAAGAAATAGAAGAAGGAATAAAATCATCTCAAAAATCAGATAATATAAGAGTTAAATCTTATATTAAACAAATAATTTGTCCACATTGTCATGGAAAAAGATTTTCAACATTACATGATGGTTATAAAATTGAAAATTTTTCTATTGGAGATTTTTATATGATGGAATTATCTGAAGTATTAGAGGTATTAGAAACTTTAAAAAGAAAAAGTTTATATAATAATATTGTTTGTAAAATTCATGAACATATATTGAATTTGATTAATACAAACTTAGAATATTTAAACCTTAATAGGTCTATTCCAACTTTATCAGGTGGAGAATTACAAAGACTTCGATTAGTAAATATTTTGCATTCTAAGATTTCTAATGTTTTATATATACTGGATGAACCGACTTCTAGTATACATGATAGTGAAATAGACAAAATGTTAGAGCAATTAAAAAGATTGAATTTAAATAAGAATACTCTACTAATTATTGAGCATAATAAAAAAGTTATTGATTTCTGTGATTATAATTTCTTTTTGGGACCAAAATCTGGTATAAATGGAGGATATTTTATAGAATCATCTGAAGATTCTATTCCGTATAGAGGGAAAAAGAAAAATTTTAATTGGTTTGAAATTGACGAACTAGAACATAATAATATAAAAAAACAAAGTATTAAATTTCCATTGAATACTTTAATTGGAATAGAGGGACTATCTGGTTCAGGAAAATCATCATTAGCTAAAGCAATATCAAATCGTGTCGATAATTCAATATATATCTCACAAAAACCAATTAATGGTAATAGTTTTTCTATAGTAGCAACATATATAGAAATTTTTGATTTATTAAAAAATGAACTATCTAAATATACTAAACTAGGAAAAGACACTTTTTCCTTTAGTAATGAAAGTACAATTTGTGAGAATTGCTTAGGTAAAGGTTTTACTTTGATAAACATTCCTTTTGGTGATACATTTAAATGTGAATGTGATGTTTGTAAAGGATATAAATACAATTCAGAGATTCTATCTTTAAAATATGAAGAATTTGCAATTAAAGAAATCATCAACATGAATATAGATGATTTATTAAATAATAAGATTTTTATTAATTCTAAGAAAATTACTTCAACTTTAAATTCACTTATAGAAATTGGATTAGGATATCTAACTTTATTTCAAGAAACACCTACATTATCAGGCGGTGAAGCCCAAAGATTAAAAATTATAAAATACTTAAATAAAAATAATAAAGGCAAGTTATATATAATTGATGAAGCTTTTAATGGAGTTGATTTAAATAATATTTCTAAAACTTTAGTATTTTTTGAGAAAATAATTGATAAAAATACAATTATTCTTGTTGAACACAATAAATATGTTCTTGATTGTTGTGATTACATAATAGAAGTAGGACCAGGAAAAGGTAAATATGGAGGTAAAATAATCAAGCAATATTTAAATAATTAATTATATTTCATTTAAAGGATATGTATAATTAATTTGTCCCAACTATTGATTATTTGTCCCAAATAAGATATAATATATTTTTGAAAGGGGAATTGAAATGAAGAAAAAGAATATATTAAACTTAATAAAATATCATGCTGAAAAAAATGAAGATGCTTTTAGAAATGAAGCATATGAAATTGCAAAATATTTTGATAAAAGCAATGATTATCAGCTTTCTGAATATATTATGGCTTTATTATCAGATACAAATACTTTTTCTCCTCAAATAGATAGGAGTGAAAATATTTTTGTTAAAAGAATTGAAACATCAAATAATCCTTTACCACTACCAAATTCAATTAAAGATAATATTTTAGGACTGATAAATGCTATTGGACATAATGCTGGAGTAAATAAATTCTTATTTGAAGGACCTCCCGGTACAGGTAAAACCGAAACAGCTAAACAAATTGCAAGAATACTTGAGCGAGAATTATTTATTGTAGATTTTGATTCAGTCATCGATAGTAAGCTGGGACAAACTTCTAAAAATATTTCATTGCTTTTCAAGGAAATTTCTTCAGTATCAAATCCAGATAAAGTTATTATTCTTTTTGATGAAATAGATTCTATAGCTATTGATAGAATTAACTCTAATGATTTAAGAGAAATGGGTAGAGCAACTTCTTCTGTTTTAAAAGGATTAGATAATTTAAACAATAATATTGTGTTAATTGCAACTACTAATTTATACAAAGCATTTGATAAGGCATTATCTAGAAGATTTGATGCTATTATTGATTTTAGCAATTATACAAAACAAGATCTAATTGAAGTTGGTGAAGCTATTTTAAATGATATGTTACAGAAATTTAAATATGCAGGAAGAAACATGAGATTATTTAAAAAAATACTTGAGAGTATGGATGTAATACCATATCCAGGAGAACTTAAAAATCTTATAAAGACTTCAATAGCATTTAGTGATTCAAATAATGAATATGACTATTTAAAAAAACTATATCTTAATGTTAATAAAGCTGAAGAAAATATGGATTTAAAATATATGCAGAATAAAGGCTTTACAGTTAGAGAAATTGAAATTCTAACAGGAATATCAAAAAGTCAAGTCTCTAGAGAGTTAAAGGATGACTTTGAATAATTTACTACAACTAAAAGGTAGATTTGAACAATCATCTAGAAAAAATGATGGATTTGGAGCACCTAATTTACCTACAGGACAATCTGTAAATGTATCAAAACTACAAGAGTTATTAAAAAACTTTAAAGAGCTTAAAGAGTATTGGAAAGAACAAAATATACTTCCTGGAGTACTTGTTTCTGTACACTATATAAAAGTTGCAGCTAAAAGTAATAGAGTACAGGCTCTTTTAGGAAATAATTCAAACAAACCTAATAATTCAATAGTTGGTGCTAAATTTTCACGTGATGCCTCTCCAAAGCATATCATCACTCATTATATATCACGAGATACTTTAAATGAATCAATACAAAAATTAATAGATAGTATCAATATTCTAAATCAACAGTTTAATGGAGAAATTGACCATGATACTATTGATAAAATAAATAAAAAAAAGATTCCTTATATTCATAAAATAATTCCCAAAACAAATTTTGTTAATGTCATTATAGATACATATTATGTTGAAAAATTTGATATATCTATTGATGATTCAATGTTTGAACATGACGCCATTATTACTATATATAAAACAGATGTAAGAACTAGTAAATTGTTAGAGAAAATTGGTATAAATATTTTATCTAACCGTATTATGGATGAAACGACTATTTTATTAAGACCTGATGAATTAGAAATTTTAAAAACAAAAGCTCCATTTTTAATATCTATGGCAGTTAGTGATTTATCTGAAATAACAAAAGATAATTTTGAGTTTATTGATGATGGAATAATAAAAATTGATTCTCCAAAAAATGAGCCAATAATTGGTGTTATAGATACACTATTTGATGAAAATGTATATTTTTCAAAATGGGTGGAATATACAAATATGTTATCTAATGAAATACCTATTTCTAAAAGTGACTTTGAACATGGAACAGCAGTTTCTTCTATAATTGTAGATGGACCAACTTTTAATCCTGATTTAGATGATGGATGTGGTAGGTTTAGAGTTAGACATTTTGGTGTAGCTAGCGGTAATAGTTTTAACTCTTTTACTATATTAAGAAATATTAGTGAAATTATTGCAACAAACAAAGATATTAAAGTTTGGAATTTATCTTTAGGTTCAAAACTTAATATAAATTATAATTTTATATCTCCTGAAGCTTATATCCTTGATAAAATTCAATTTGAAAATGATGTAATATTTGTTATAGCTGGAACAAATTTATCTTTTGGAGAAACTATAATTAGGCCAATTGGGGCACCTGCAGATTCAATAAATTCAATAGTAGTAAATTCTGTAGATAAAGACAATCAACCTTCTTCTTATAGTAGAAAAGGTCCCGTATTGTCATTTTTTATTAAACCTGATATTAGTTATTATGGTGGTGATTCAAGAAATCTAATGAAAGTTTGTACTCCAAATGGAGAGGCATTTGTAAAAGGAACTTCATTTGCTGCTCCATGGATTTCTAGGAAATTATCTTATTTAATTAATATATTAGGATTAAGTAGGGATATTGCAAAGGCGTTACTTATTCATTCATCAACGGGGTGGTATAGACAACAAACCGATCAATCTCTTGTAGGACATGGTGTTGTTCCAATAAGAATAGAGGACATTATTAATTCCAAAGATGATGAAATACAATTTATAATACAAGGGATTTCTGAAAAATATGATACGTATACTTATAATATACCTGTTCCTGTAGTCAAAGAAAAGCATCCTTTTATTGCAAAAGCTACTCTTTGTTATTTCCCAGCATGCTCAAGAAATCAAGGAGTAGACTATACTAATACGGAACTAGATATAAAATTTGGTAGATTAGACAATAAAGGTACTATTAAATCAATTAATAAAAATTATCAAACGGAAGAATATAATCATCATACTTGGGAAGAAGATGCTCGTAAATTATTTAGAAAATGGGATAATGTAAAACATATACGAGATATTTTTACAGGAAAGAATAAAGAGTTAAAAGCTTACAACAATCCTTTGTGGGGATTAAGTCTTAAAACAAAAGAACGTTTAGAAGAAAAATTTGGAGAAAATTTAACCTTTGGTATTGTAATAACGCTAAAAGAAATAAGTGGAGTTAATAGGATTGATGAATTTATTAAAAATGCTCAACTAAGAGGTTGGCTAGTTAATAAAATTGATGTTGATACAAGAATTGATATATTTAATATTGCAGAAGAAGAAATTGAATTTGAATAATTTATTAAAACCTAATTGTTTTAAATTTTTTGAAAAGAGGTAAAATAATATGGGATTAAAACCAGGACCAAAGCCTGTTGCAAAATCAACTAGTAAACTAGACCAAAGACGCAGAGATAACAAAAGTACTCCAGGTAATAAGCCAAGCTTAAAACCATCAAAGAGTTCAAAAAAATAATAATAGAATTTCTGAAGAGGGAAAGTACTGGTATCTACCTTTGTTTAAATTAATAAACAAACAATAATTTGGATAATAAATGATTGTATCTAAAATGAATTTAATAATCTACAAAGGGCAAACTATGGCAACGTATCTCGAACATTTATTACAAAAATTTGATTCAGCTACATTAGAAGTTCGGGAGTTGAGTCGTAATGATTATACTTTTAACGATGTAAAAAATATAGTAGTTATTTGTAGTTCAGAATTGGAAATATTCTTAAAATTAGCAGCTTTCCCTTCCCAAAATCAACGTTATAATTTTGTTCAATTTATTGATGAACTTCTGACAGTAGGAGTTTCCCAAATAGATATAGATACTTTACATGAGCTACGTTTAGCTTATAATGCATTAAAACATAACCCAATGTATGAACCACAGCTCTTGGAAGTTGAAAACTTAATTAAACGTGTTAAAAGTTCTTTAATGAAGTTAATAACATTTTCATTTGGACGTATTTCAGAACAAGTTGCGATTCGTCATAGACGTATTTTATGGTTTTTTGCATGGGATCATTTCATTGGTGGTGATACTGAAGTATCTATTATGATACCAAGTATGGCAGATGAATTGCCACTGCCATTAGATGATATCTATATTAATATGTCAGATTGGTATACAGTTAAATCTGAATTAATATCAGTAGGTTCAGTTGCATTTGGAAAAGAATTATTTCCTGAAAGGGTGTATGAATTTTATTCTAATGAGAGCGATTTTCTCGCAGCTGGGATTTTTGAAGGGGAATATAAAGACTTAATTAAAACATTTGCAAAATATGAGCTAAGACAAGATCTAATTTCAGGGTTAAATCGTCATGATTCATTCTTTTCAATGTTCCAAGCTTCAATCTTAGCCATGGTTGAAGTTGCATCAACATTCGAGACAGAGCCAACAAAAGAAAATTTACAAATTGAAATATTAAATTGTTGCGTTGATAATTATGCTGTACCATCGGAATATCAGCATTTGTCTAAATTTGTTGACTCTTTAACAAATTTGCTAAAGCAGCTTGATTTTTCATTGTGGAAAGTTCTTAGTGGACCAACATGGATAAGTAAATTATCTTTTGATATTGAAAAAAAGTATGCATTAGTAATAAATAATGAATTAAATATATTGTTTGATAAAAATGGCATTGTTAGAATACAATTAAAGTCCTAATATAGAATAGATTAAAAAATCAGTAGGCAAATAAATTAAATTTATTTGCTAAACTTAAACATTAACTATATTAGGATTAAAATGAAAGAAAATTATGTTGAAAAAACACCACAAAATATAGATGAAATAATTAAATTAAGTAGAGATACATCTAATTATAAAAGTAGAATTTATTCACTTCGTTTGACATAGAATTCTCAAATACATTTGTGTCCATATTTATTAGACCATCAAAAAAACTATAAAGAATCTTGTATCTTTTCATATTCTTTAATTATACCTGTATTAAGAATTAACTGTAAAATAACTACTGCACAACTATCTAAAAATAAAGGTTTAAATCCTAATTTTAAATTTGTATACTCTTCTAATTTACCAAGAATATATATTAAAGCTGCAGCATAAATAGCTTTATTAACAGCTGGCATATCCTCAGAGTCCTGAAAATCAAACTCATTAGATAAAATCAAAATCTTTGATATATCATTCTCATGTATTTGATTATTATAAACTAAACCTATTCTGGCTAAAAATTCTAATATAAATAATTTATATTCAACAACATCTTTTGATTTCTCAAACTCATTAGGCATTGTAACTCTTACTAATCTATCATAATATCTTATTCTAGCCTTCCACATAATTTCTTCAATTGCATTAGGAGTTAACTCTTTTTCAAATTTTATTGGAACATTAGTTCCTTTAACATTTATTTCCCAATAGTTAAATTTTTCTTCAGGTATACAATAGTAAGCTTTTTCATCTTGGATAAAATATCTTACAACAATTGCCATTTCATTCGCAACTATCCAGTTTTTTAATGTTCTATTACTGATATCGTATACAGTTCTGTCAGATTCTTTTTTTTCCGAAGATTCTTTTGATTTAACTTGAATAAATACTTTAAATGGCTCAATAATTGTATTTTCTTCACCATAAACAAATAAATCTTCTCCATAATCAACATCAATCTTTTCACAACTGTAGCCTTCTTTTTCAAACATAATACTTACAGCTCTTTCTCCAATTCTACCAGTTTTATGTGTAATTTCACTATTCGCCATAACTTTCCTTTACTTTTTATTTTTGTAACTTCATAAAAAGACGCACTAAATACTTTTTAATTATTTTATAATTTGTCCAGAAATTGCACTTAACCAAGCAGTACAATTTTTAAGTTCTTTTAAAAAGATTAACTCAAAATTATTAGGATGACTAGTACGTTCTAATCTTTTAATATCTAGACTCAAGACTGTTTGAGCGTCATCAATGCTAAATGGTTCTATTTCTCTATGTGTTTTAATCTTTGGATTACAAAAACCTTCAATGAATGTATCTTTTATATCTTCGCATAAATTAGCATATCGTTTATGTAAACCTAGTTCATTTAAATGATGGCAAGCTGTAATATATAAATCAGGATTATTTTGTTGTAACTGTAGATTAATAGAAAATGTAATATTTAAATTTATTCCTGAATTACTTAACCTACATAAAAGAATTTCCTCCTTTAGACATTCATCAAAATATGGATTCAATATCATTCTTTTTCCATTTGAATCTAAAAACTTTATACCCTTGTTAGGATGTTGATTACAAGTAGAACAAGAAAAAATTAAATTATTTGTCATAATTGAAAATTCTGGGTAACTTTCTCTAGGTATATAGTGATCTAAATCCCTTGTATAATTACGTTTAATTCCACAGTAAGGACAAACTAATCCTTTTTTTACATATGTTTGATTAATAGTATGTCTTTTTATATCTTTTTTGAGTTTAATATTTGTATCGTAAAGTTTATACAATTGAGTATGTGAATTATTAGTAGTTTGACCTGATGGAGCAATACTCCAATCATAACTAGAACAACTTTTACTTAATGGAACTAGATTTTCTAAGTTCTTTTGATGATGTACATATTCTTTTAATTGTATTTCTAGTTTATCAAAAAAGGGAGCTATCTTATCTTTATTTTCGTGAACACTTTTTCCATCAATCTTAAATACTAAATTTTTATATGTCTCAATGTTATATTCAATATGTGTTATATTAAACATATTATTTACTTTTATAATATCGAAATGCTTTTTGCATTAATTCAGAACTTATATAATCTAGATATTTTTCTTCAAATAACTCATAACTTGATAACGTTGCACACTCTTTATCTAGCCACTCTTCAATCTGTCTTTTTTTAGTAAAAAGATCATCAAAAACATAGTTATTAATTGAGCCAATGCTTGCCCCATAAGTATTAATTACAGGTTCTTGAATTTCTACTTCATTTGTTTTTTCATTTCTTACAAGAATTTGTATATTATGAGAAGGAACTTCTCTTGTAATAGTTGCAGAATGTGTTGCGATAATGGCAAAAGAGTTATATGCATTAAGTACTTTTTTTAAAAGATCTATAAAATCAACCTCAAATGTAGGGTGGAGTGTATTTTCAGGTTCATCTAAAATAATAAGAGAATTAGGACGTATCATTGAAAATATATTAATAATAAATTGTAAAAATGTTTTTTGCCCTGAACTTAAATGTTCTATTTCATTTTTATCACTGTCTAAGACCACAAGTTTTGTATCATTCAGGGTATGGAGATTATTATTATATACATCTTCATATGTTTCAATTGGTATAACAACACCATCTGAAAGCCTTTTTATTCCAATAATATATGCAAAATCTAAATACTTTTGAAGATTAATATAAAATAAATATAATTTATTTGCTGTAGAATATAGACTTTTTTCTTTATCTTTCTTACATATATTAAAAAATGACTCTTTTGTTAACTCTTCATAATTTTTATAATCTACTACATAATTTGATTCAAATAAACCACTTTTATCTATGATTTCTTTTATTTTATGATTATCAATATTTGTAAATAAAGCTTTTAATTCTTCTATCGCAGTATGCTCGTCACTTTGCTGAAATTCAGACCCAAAAATATATTGTAATAGTTTAATCTCATCATCATTTGTGATACTTCCCAATATTTCAAAAGGAATGCCATCTTTTTTTAACTTTGTTCTTCTAGGTCCAAAATAATTATATTCTATAGAAATATCTTTCGTGATTAATGGTATTTTTTCAAACGGATTATATGAACATACAATAAGATTATTTATAAAATTTGGGTGATTAGGTACATCAATATTATACTCTGCAATTAAGTCATTTGTATTTGGATTAGGATTTAGAAGATAATTAACCAATATCTCAAGTGATTTTGTCTTTCCAACTCCATTTTTACCAATCATGATGTTAATTGGATTAGATAAAACCTGATTATAAAAATTAAAATTTAATAAATAATCAACTTGGTTTAGTTTATATGAAATATCAAAGTTACAATCTTTTAAATCATAAATTTCACCTACTATACTATTTATAAATCCATTTTCTTTATCTCTTTTTATTTGTTGATTTCGTAATAAAGAGGCAATAAATGCATCTTTACTTTTTAAAACTCCATAATCTTCTTGTGATAAAAAGGAATTTTGATGTTCAATTCCTGATTCAAAATATAATAAATCTTTAAGTAGTCTTGAGAATTTATAAATCTCTTCATTTATTTTTTTTTCATCTGGAGCAAAGTAATTTATCATTTCATCATAAAAACTATTTATTGATATAAAAGGTTCATTTAATTCTTCAATATCAATAAACATTTGTTCATCAGCCATTTTTGATTCTATAAAAGAATAAGCTGGCTGAGTTATTTCTTGATTTAAAAATAAAATTTTTACTTGATGATAATTTATAAGAGTTTGGTCTTTAATAATATTTGCTAAAAATGTTTGCTTATAGCCAAAATCATCCCAATCATCTTGATAAAGAATTACAACATGCCTATCTTTATTTAAAAGAATTTTTTCATTCATTTGTTTTTTTGAATAATATATTTTCACTAAAACCCTTTAATCTAAAATAATATTTAATTATATCTTTTTCATTCTATTTAAAAGATAATGAAAACTTTTCAATTCTTATTTAAAATATAAGTGACTAAAATAATATATTTTATGTGTTTTAATATTTATGAACAAAATATACAGTTTTTTAAACTGATGTAAAATATCTGTTTTCCGACACCTTCCCATAAACCAAAAAATCCCCTAAAAAATCCCAAAATAATATACGATAAACACTATCGAATTGTGAAACAATACGAAAACTATATCAAAGATGTTTTTCATATATGTATATTAACAAACTAATATCTAAATTTTTTAAGATAGAAAATCAATACTCATCTTTGTACTCTTTATAATCATTAATCAGTGACTGAACTACATTTTTATATTTTTCACAAGTTTCAAGAATATTTTTTTCTAAAGAGTTTAAAAAATCTATTTCTTCAATATCGCAAGAATTCAATAAATCACTTTTAATTGTTTTAATATTTTTAATGATATTTTCTATCATAGATAGTAATTCATCTCGTACTAATCTTGGTTGAATATCTGCATGTACACAAAATCCTACTATATCAAATGCACCTATTTTATTTGCAACAAATTCATCCCCAAATGCCATTGCAAATTCATTCTGAATATTTGGATACATAGCAATATTTACTAAATCATAAAATGGTGATACTTCTAATCCTTTTTTATTTACAAAGAATGAGACATTTTTTGCATG
>RRZT012032266.1_pt1 | contig 13191 bp, 12 predicted proteins | sample 2165551 | NCBI WGS metagenome assembly RRZT01 (sample SAMN10456910, study PRJNA506462) | wastewater metagenome | biome: wastewater; feature: sludge; material: wastewater sludge; isolation source: wastewater sludge with Escherichia coli K12::gfp cells carrying plasmid... | place: USA: Moscow, Idaho... | reverse complement strand
TCCTCCTCGGCGATCGTCGCGAGGTCATGGGCGGCCCCGATCGCGTCACCGACCGACCGGATCGCGCCGGCCATGACGATGACGTCCCGGCGCCGGATCCGGGCCCCCTCGTCGCGGGCGAGCCGCCGGGCCAGACCCACGTGGCTCTGGGCGGCGCGGGCGGCATACCCGGCCATGGCGGGGTCGACGCCGTCGCGCCGGACGAGCAGGTCCGCGACCGCCTCGACGGGCGGCGTACGGAGCCGCACGTGCCGGGTGCGCGAGCGGATGGTGATGATGACGTCCTCGGTCGATGGGGCGCAGAGCAGCCAGACCGTCCGCGCGGTCGGCTCCTCGAGGGCCTTGAGCAGCGCATCGGCGGCGCGCTCGGTGAGCCGGTCGGCGTCTTCGACGAGGATGACCCGCCAGCGCCCGACCGAGGGTCGCAGCCCACCCTCCTGGACCAGCTCGCGGGCCTGCTCCACCTTGATCGACAGGCCCTCGGTCGCCAGGACCCGGACGTCGGCGTGCGAGCCTTCCAGCGCGGTCCGGCATTCGCGGCACTCCCCGCACCCACTTAAGGGGCACTGCAGCGCCGCCGCGAAGGCCCGCGCCGCAACCGACCGGCCGCTGCCCGGTGGCCCGGTGAAGAGCCATGCGTGGGTCATCCCCTCGCCGGTCCGGGCCGCACGGTCCAAGGTGGTGACGACCTGCTCCTGCCCGATGACGTCGTCCCAAACGGTCATGGCTGCACCGGTGCCCGGCTCGGCGCGAGAACTCGCACGGGAGCCCGGACCGCCAGCAGCGCAGCCACCCGCTCGCGGACTGCGGCCCGAAGCACGGTCCGCCGCTCGCCGGCGTCGAGGACGAGATAGCGCTGGGGGTCGGCGGCGGCGATATCGAGGAAGTGCTGCCGCACCCGGGCGTGGAAGGCATCCTGCTCGCTCTCCAGCCGGTCGTGGACCCGGCCCCGCCGGTCGCGGCCGAGCTGCGGGGTGACATCGAGGACGACGGTGAGGTCGGGGAGCAGCCCACCGACCGCCCAGTGCTGCAGCGAGGTGATCTCGGCCACGCCGAGGTCGCGGCCGGCCCCCTGGTAAGCGATCGAGGAGTCGGCGTAGCGGTCGGTGACGACCACCTCGCCGCGCTCGAGCGCCGGACGCACGAGGGTGTCGACGTGATGAGCCTTGTCGGCGGCGAAGAGCAGCGCCTCGGCCCGCGGGCTGACGTGGTCGCCGTGCAGGACCAGCTCGCGGATCTGCCGCCCCAGCTCGGTGCCGCCCGGCTGGCGGGTGACGAGGACGGCATACCCCTGGTCGGTGAGCCAGTCCCTGAGGAAGGCGACCTGGGTGGACTTGCCGGCCCCGTCGCCGCCCTCGAAGGCGACGAACAGCCCGCGGTGGGCGGGCTGCGCGGCGGTCATGTCCGAACTCTAGGACAGCGGTATGACGCCCGCCGCCCCGTACGCTGGATGGGTGCCCCGTTCGACCCTTGGTCCCCCCCGTCCCAATCTCCCGCGCAGCCCCCGGCGCACCCCGTTGCTGGCACCCGCCGTGCTTGTCGCTGTCCTCGTCGGCCTCGCCCTGGCCGCGTGCACCCAGGCCCCGGCGACCGGCCCGGCCCGGACGTCGACGACCGGTGTCGCCGCCTCGGAGACACCCACCGCGACCCCGAGCCCCTCGACCTCCACCTTCGTCCCGCGCACGGTCACCGTCGTCATGACCGGGGACGTCCTGCTCCACAACACCGTGGTCTGGCAGGCCCAGCGCGACGCAGCCGCGACCGCCGCCAAGGAGCCGCACGGGCTCACCTTCGGCCCGATCTTCGCCGACCAGAAGGCGGCGGTCAGCGCCGCGGACCTGGCGATCTGCCAGCTCGAGACCCCGTTCGCCCCGCCCGGCGGCCCCTACACGTCCTACCCCGTCTTCCAGGTCCCCCAGGACGTCCTTGGCACCCTCAAGGACATCGGGTATGACGCCTGCACGTCCGCCTCGAACCACTCCCTCGACGGCGGCTTCGCCGCGATCGTCCGGACGGCGGACGCGCTCGACGCCTATGGGCTCGCCCACACCGGCACCTTCCGCACCGCGGCGGAGGCCGCGACACCGCTGGTCATCGACGCCGGTGGAGTCAAGGTCGGGCTGATCAACTTCGCCTACGGGACGAACGGGATCCCGGTGCCGGAGGGCAAGCCGTGGGCGATCAACCTCATCGACATCCCGGCGATGCTCAAGGCCGCCCACGCCGCGAAGGCCGCCGGGGCCGACATCGTCCTCGCCGCGGTCCACGCCGGCGACGAGTACGGCCGGCTCCCCTCCGAGGAGCAGAAGCAGGTCGCCCAGGCCCTGACCGCCTCGGCCGACGTCGACCTCGTCTACGGGCACCACGTCCACGTCGTCCAGCCGTTCGACCGGGTCAACGGAAAATGGGTCGCCTACGGCCTAGGCAATACCGTCGCTGACCAGGCCCAGGCCGGGAAACGCGAGTACACCCGCGGTGAGGCGATGGCGCGGTTCACCTTCACCGAGACCGCTCCCGGCCGCTTCGAGGTCTCCCTCGCCGAGGTGCTCCCCGGCGCGATGGGTTTCCAGCCGCCCATACGGTATGTCGACCTCGGCCGGGTGCTCGCCGACCCGGACGTCTCCGCGGGCCTCAAGGCTCGCTACCAGGCCGTCCGGGCGGACGTCATCAAGGCGGTCGGGATGCTCGGTGCCTTCGACAAGGGGCTCACCATCGGCAAGTAGCGGCCGGGCGGCCCACCGAGGCGCTCGAGCGGGTCCAGAGCCTACGCGGTGCCCGCGCGTCGCTCAGCGCGGTCGGCATTGGCGTGGATGGCGTCGTGGACGTACTGCGCCATACCGGCCTTGATCGTCTCGTACGTCCGGGTGAACCTCGGGTCGGCGAGGTACAGGTCGGCCAGACCCCGGTGCATCGCCGTCGAACAGTCGTAGAACCGGTCGTGGATCGACCGCCGGTGTGCCTCGGCCGCGTCCATCGCCGCCTCCGAGGTCGCGGGCAGGCCGGCGTCCATCGCCGCGACGAAGGCCGCCCCGACGGCCTCCTGCTCGGCCTTGACGAGCGCCCAGTCGGCCTTGGTGTAGCGCGTCGTCCGGGCCGCCGACTGCTTCCAGGCGTCCGTGCTGCCCCAGCGCTGCTCGGCCTCCTGCTGGTAGTCCTCGGAGAATCCGTCGCCGAAGAGCTCCCTGAGGTCCTCGGTCGTCGCGGGCTGGTCTGCCATGGCGTGCTCCAATGCTCGGTCGATCGCCGCGACGAGCCCGCCGAGCTCGTCCAGCCTGGTGATGACCGCCGCCCGCTGGCGCCGCAGGTGCTCGACGACCGGCACGTCGCCGTCGAGGAGCTCGCGCACCTCGTCGAGCCCGAAGCCCAGCCGCCGGTACACGACGATGGTCCGCAGCCGCTCGAGGTCGGCACCGGTGTAGAGCCGGTACCCGGCATACGTGCGGGTACTGGGGGTCAGCAGGCCGACCTCGTCGTAGTGATGCAAGGTCCGCACCGTCACGCCGAGCTGCTCGGCCACCTGCCCCACCGTGAGCTCCACGGCGCCAGTGTGGGTCGTCGTCGCGGTCATGTCACCTACCGTGCGGCCTCACGTCGGGTGAGGGTCAAGCCGGTATGCCGCCGTCCCGGTATGCCGTGCCCGACGTCGACCCTGGCCGGCCCGGTACTGACTCAGACAATCCCGTGGTCGCGGGCCCACATCGCGGCGCTGGTGCGGTCGGCCACGCCGATATTGCGGAAGATATTCGCCAGGTGGGTCTTCACCGTCCGGTCGCTGATGCCCAGGGCCCGGGCGATCTGCTTGTTCGCCAGTCCCCCGGCGACGAGGGAGAGGACCTCCCGTTCCCGCAGGCTCAGGCCGTCGATCCGCCCTTCGGCGACGGCGGGGGCCGCGGCGGCAGGGGCACCGAGCCGGGGGTCGGTCGAGCCCCCGGGGAGCAATGCCCGAGCCATCCGCGGGTCGATCGGTGCGTGACCGACGGCGGCCGCGCGGACGGCGTCGATGACATCCTCGGGGTCGCTGTCCTTGATGAGATAGCCGATCGCCCCCGCGGCCAGGGCGGCGGCGAAGCGGTCCTCCTCGGTGAAGGACGTCAGGACGACGACATGGGCGTCCGGGGTCTGCTCGCGGATCCGTCGGGTCGCCTCGATGCCGTCCATGACCGGCATCGACAGGTCCATGAGGACAACGTCCGGGTTCAGGCTCGCCACCACCGGCAGGGCATCCGCGCCATTGCCGGCCTCACCGACCACCTCGACGTCGTCGGCAAGGTCGAGCAGGGCGCGTAGCCCGGCCCGGACCAGCTGGTGGTCGTCGACGAGGACAACTCGGATCGTCATACCGGTTTCTCCGTCCGGTTGAAGAGGGTAAGGCTCCACCGTGTTCCGCAGCCCGGGGCGGTCGTCACCTCGAGCCGACCGTGCGCCTCCGCGGCCTGGTCGCGCAGCACCCGAAGGCCCAGGTGTCCCTGCGGCGGGCTGTCGAGCACCGCGGCCGCGTCGAAGCCCACGCCGTCGTCGGCGATGTCGAGCACCACGGCGCCGTCGGCGACCCCGCGGCGCACGCTGATCTCGACCGCCGTGGCCTGGGCATGGCTGACGACATTGCGCAGCGCCTCCTGGGTGACCCGGTAGAGGTGGCGTTCGTCGCTGTCGTCGAGCAGCGCCAGCGCACCGGGGTCGAGGTCGACCTGGACGCGCAGCCCGCGGGCCCGCACCCCGTCGGCGAGGTCGGACAGGGCCGAGGACAGGCCGGCCCGGTCCAGCGACGGTGGGTAGAGGTCGACCAGAAGCGAGCGCAGCGAGCCGACCGTCGAGCGGACCGTGCCCACGGCCTCGCGGATCTGGGCCGCGAGATCGGTGCGCCCGTCGGCGGCGGCGAGGGAGGCCACGCGGGAGACGGCATACGAGGTGGCGACGAGCTCTTGCACGGGGCCGTCGTGCAGGCTGCCGGCGATCCGGCGCCGCTCGTCCTCCGAGGCGGTGACGGGCTTGCGGAGCAGGACCTCGCGCTGGGCAGCGGCGTGGCGCAGCTGGCTGACCAGGCGCCACAGAACGGGGGCGAGGAGCACCCCGAAGAGGATGAGCGTTGTCGCGAGCAGCCCGGCGATGGCGCGCCATAGCTGTTCGGTGCGCTCGGCGACGGGCTCGTACTTGCTGTAGACCTCGAAGAGCAGCTCGGTCCCGGACGAGGTCCACACCGGGCGGTAGGCCTCCAGGAGCTTGCCCATGTCCTTCTCGAAACGGTTCTCTGGCCCGACCGAGTCGGTGACAACCGCCCTGGTCGAGGGGTGGGCCAGCGCGGCCCGCTTCTCCGGGTCCAGGGGAAAGGACTGGCCGATGAGCTGCGGCTCGTCGGAGTACACGATGACCCCGCTCGGGGTCCACAGCTTGACCCGGACGATGTCCCGCGGGAGGACGCCGCGACGGACCGCCGCGTCGAGCTCGGCGAGTGCCGCTGGGTCGCCGGCGACCACGGCGTCGGTGACATGGGGCTGGACGACCGCGTCGGCCAGCAGACCGACGATGTCAGCGCCACTGTGGATCGCGTCGCGCTCGGCCAGACGTGAGGCTGCCACCACCCCACCGAGCGCCACTAGGACGAGGCCGACCAGGGCCGTGGCCGCCATCCGGCGGCTGACCCGGCGCGCCGAGGGCACGTCGTCGAGCGACGGCGTGGACACCTCGGTGCCGTCCCAGACGAGCACCGTCGGCGCCTCAGTGCTCAGGGGACTCGGCCTCCGTCTCGGCCGGCCTATTCGGCGCCTCAGCGTCGTCGGACCTGTCCGAGGACTCCGAGCCACCTGATCCGTCCGAGGCGTCTTCCCCGCCGGGGCTCTCGTGCGCCGGTTCGGCGCTGTGGTCCTCGCTCGGCGAGGTCGGGTGATGCGAGGGGGTGCCCCCGCCGGCCGAGCCGCCCGTGGTGCCGGAGTCGTCGACCTCTTCCTCGTCGTCCTCCCTCGACGTGGTCGGGTGCGACGTGTGGACCTCGGTCTCGGCGACGATCTGCACGCTCGACGCTGGGAGGACGACGGGGACGTCCTCGGAGAAGGACTCGTTGCCCCACACCCCGAGCACGGCGGGCACGAACGAGAGCACGGCGGCGAGAACCACCGCGACGCGCTTCATGGTCGAGCTCCCATCATGCCCCGATCATCGCAGGTCACCGACGTCGATCGCCGCCCTTGGCCCCAACTGTGGGCACCGGTGGCGCCGGTGCGCCATACGGAATGGGGACTAGGCCATTCGGCCGCCTCGGTCAGCCGCGGGCGGCGCGGACCGAGTCGAAGATCAGCGAGGTCTCGGCGTGGACGACGCCGCCACGGCTGGTCAGCTCGTCGAGGACGAGGTCGCGCAGGGCGTCGGCGGACTCGGCGCTGACGTGCACGAGATAGTCGGTCGCGCCGCTGACGTGGTACGCCGCGATGACCCCCGGCACCTCGACGACCGCCGCGCGGAAGGCCTCGAGGTTGGCCCGGACGTGCCCGGCGAAGCGCAGCGCGACCATGGCCTGGATCGGCCGACCCAACGCGGTGAGGTCGACGTCGGCGTGGATCCCCCGGATGACGCCGCGCTCGCGCAGGGCGCGCAGCCGGGCGCTGCACGTTGACTCGGCCACACCGACGCGGCGGGCCAGCTCGGAGTTCGGCATCCGGCCGTCGGCCTGGAGCGCGGCGACGATGGCGCGGTCGACGTCGTCCAGGCTCGGCGCGGGACGGTCCGTGGGCCGCGGCGTCCGCAGAACCTTCGGTGGCCTCGGGGGTGGGGTCGGCATACCTGTGGATCCTACGGACTTGCTGGCCTCATGGAAGGTTTCCACTGTCCCGCTCCCCGATTGCCGCAGGATCATCGACCATTGACGGTATGGCGACGCAGCCCCTGACCCCCGCTTCGGCAGCGGTGCACGCCGGTCGAGACGACCTCGGCGGGTCGCACGTCCCGACGATCGACCTGTCCAGCACGTACCCGATGGCCAGCATCGAGGCCGGCGGTGCGGCATACGAGACCATGGCGGTCGGAGGTCGCCCGGCGCCCGGCGAGCCGTTGGTCTACCAGCGGCTGTGGAACCCCAATGTCGACCGCTTCGAGCAAGCCGTCGCCGTCCTCGAGCAGTGCGCGGAGGCGGTCGCCTTCGCCTCCGGGATGGCCGCGGTCAGCGCGACCCTGCTCGCCACGGTCGCCGCCGGACGTCCCCACGTGGTCGCCGTCCGCCCCCTGTATGGCGGCACCGACCATCTCCTCGCCACGGGGCTGCTCGGGAGCAAGGTCAGCTGGGCGGCGCCGGCCGACATCGGACGCCACCTTCGGCCGGACACCGGTCTGGTCATCATCGAGACGCCGGGCAACCCGAGCCTCGACCTCGTCGACATCGCGGCCGTCGCCGCGGCCGCCGGGGACGTGCCCGTGCTCGTCGACAACACCTTCGCCACGCCGGTCCTCCAGCAGCCGGCCCGCTTCGGCGCGACCCTGGTCCTGCACTCGGCGACGAAGTTCATCGGCGGTCACGGCGACCTCCTCGGCGGCGTCGTCGCGACGACCCCGGAGTGGGCCGCCCGGCTGAGGGCCATCCGGGCGATCACCGGGGGCCTGCTCGCGCCGACCTCGGCCTACCAGCTGCACCGCGGGCTGCAGACGCTGCCGGTCCGGGTGCACGCCCAGACCAGCACCGCCGCCGCCCTGGCCGACTGGCTCGGAGCTCACCCCGCGGTCGCGACGGTTCACTACCCCGGCGCGCCCGGGTGCGACCCCCTGGGCCTGGTCGGGCGGCAGATGTCCCGTCCGGGGGCGATCCTCGCCATCGAGGTGCGCGGAGGGTATGCCGCTGCCGCCCGGGTCGCCGCGGCCTGTCGACTCGTCACCCACGCCGTCTCGCTCGGCGGCGTCGACACCTTGCTGTGCCACCCCGCGGCGCTGACCCATCGACCGGTCGCGCCCGAGGCCCGGCCGTCCGCGGCGCTGTTGCGGATCTCCGTCGGGCTCGAGGCTCTCACCGACCTGCAGGCCGACCTCGATCAGGCGCTGGCTACCGCGTAGGCGCCGCCGGGCCGGGGGCCCCCCTCGGGTTGCCGGCTTCGCCTTTGCGTCGCCTGCCTCGGAAATGTGTGTGGGCCTCGGCTATTTCCGAGGCCCACACACATTTCCGAGGCTGAACTCGGCATGCTCCCGCTCTTAGGACATCCCTACGCCGGAGGTGCCGAGATGCTCTCGGGCCCAGAGCGCCGCGCTGGTCCGGTCGGCGACCCCGATCTGCCGGAAGACCTTGCCGAGGTGGGCCTTGACGGTGCGCTCGCTGATCCCCAGCTGCCGGGCGATCTGCTTGTTCGCCATCCCCTGCGCGACGAGGCTGAGCACCTCCGCCTCGCGCCCGCTGAGGGTGTGCCCGGCCGCGGGGGTCTGGGACCCCGGCAGGAGGGCCTGCGCCACCCGCGCGTCGATCGGGACATGCCCGGCGGCCGCCTGACGGACCGCGGAGATGTCGTCCCGGGGGTCGCTGTCCTTGAGGAGGTACCCCACCGCGCCCGCAGCGAGCGCGGCCTGGACGCGGGGCTGGTCTGCAAACGAGGTGAGCACGACGACCCGGGTGTCGACCCCGGCCGCCGCGAGCCGCCGGGTGGCCTCGACACCGTCGACCCGAGGCATCGACAGGTCCATGAGGACGACGTCGGGACGCTCGGCCACGGCCAGGTCGACCGCGGCATCGCCGTCGCCGGCCTCACCGACGACCCGCAGGTCGTCGACGGACTCCAGTAGGGCGCGCAGCCCGGCTCGGACGAGCTGGTGGTCGTCGACCAGAAGGATGGTGATCACGGGGTGGGACCTCCGGTGCGAAGCGGAACGGCGAGGCGCCAGTGCGTGCCGGCGTCGGGTGCTGAGGCGACCTCGAGGGTCGCGCCCCGCGAGTGGGCGGTGTCGATGAGGCTGCGTAACCCGAGGTGCCCGGCCTCGAGCGCTCGAAGCGTCATCGGGACGTCGAAGCCGACCCCGTCGTCGACGACATCGAGGACGACCTGGTCCGGCTCGACGCGCACGCTCACCTGGGCCCACCCCGCCTGGGAGTGGGTGGCGACATTGCGCAGGCACTCGCGGGCCGTGCGGTAGATGAGCCGCTGGTCCACCGGGTCGAGTGTCTCCGCCAACCCTTCGGGCACCGAGACCTCGACGTCGATGCCACGAGAGCGCAGCGGAGCGGCCAGATCGGTCACCGCCTGGGTGAGCCCGGCGGCGGCCAGGCTCGCCGGGTAGAGGTCGACGAGGAGCGAACGCAGGCTGCCGACGGTGCCGCGGACCGATCCTTCGGCGGCCCGGACCGCGCGCGCGACCTCGGCCTCCCCGCGGGAGTCGGCCCGCTCCGCAGCACCTGCAACGGCATACGCGCTGGCGACCAGCTCCTGGACGGGGCCGTCGTGGAGGTTCACGGCGATCCGGCGCCGCTCTTCCTCGGAGGCGTCGACGGCGCGTTGGAGGAGCGCCTCGCGTTGGCGGGAGGCACTGCGCAGGCGGGTGACGAGGCGCCACAGCAGCGGGGCCATCAAGGTGACCAGGAGCAGCACGGTGCTGACGAGGAGCCCGGCCAGGCCGCGCCGCAGCTCCGCGGCTCGCGCCTCTACCGGGGCGTAGTCGCCGTAGACCTCGAACATCAGCTGGTGCCCGTCGGGGGTCCACACCGGCCGGTACACCTCGAGGAGACGCCCCTGCAGGCGCTCGAACTCGTTCTCCGCGCGGCTGAGATCGGAGACCTCGGCGCGGGTCTGCGGGCTGGACAGGGTCTCCTGCTGCTCGGCGTCGAGGACGAAGGTGCGCCCGATGAGGCGGTGGTCGTCGGCATACACGACTGTTCCGTCGGGGCGCCAGACCTTCACCCGGACGATGTTGTTGGGCAGGACCGAGCGGCGGACTGCTTGGTCCAGGCTCGCGATGGCGGCTGGGTCGGCATCGACGAGCGAGTCGGTCAGCGCGGGGGTGACGACCGAGCGGGCGAGCAGGTCGGCAGTGTTGGCAGCGTCGTTGATCGCCTCGTGCTCGGCCAGTCGCGAGGTCGCCACCGTCGCTCCGACGGTGACGAGGAGGACCAACGCCGCCGCGATGAAGAGCAGCTGGCCGAGGATCCGACCGGATGAGGGGATGTCGGCCGCCGGATCGGCCGCCGAGCCGGAGGTGAGGGTGACGAAGCCGGGCAGCCCGGACGGCGTACCCGAGTCGGCCTCGGGTACGCCATCCATGGGGTGCTGGCTCATCGGCTGTGTCGTCCGTTCTTCAGTGGTGGGAGCCTTGGTGCCCGGAACCACTCGAGTCGTCCGACCCGTGGCCCGAGCCCGAGCCTGACCCGGAGGACGTCGAGTCGTCCGACCCGTGGCCCGAGCCCGAACCTGACCCGGAGGTCGAGTTGTCCGAGCCGTGGCCCGAGCCGCCATTGTCCTCCGTCGTGGCACTCGCCGTCGCGGTCGGCGTCGGGTCGTCGGCTCCGTGGCCACCTCGAGTTCCGCCGTGGTCGTCGCCGAAGTCGACAGGGTCGGTGCCATTGTCGTCCGTGCCGTGATCGGCGCTGTTGTCGTCACCGGGTTCGGTCGAGGCGTCGGTGGGTCGCGAGGTGGGGCTCGACGACTCCGAGGAGGTGGCCAGCTGGGCGTGGGCTGGGATCTGCAGCGGGACGCTCTGGGACAGGCTCGGGTTGCCGACCAGCCCGATCGTTGCCGGGAGCAGGGCCACGGCCGAGGCCAGTGGCCAGAGGATGCGCTTCATCATCGTCATCACCTTTCGGGGCCAGGGGTGGCCGGGTCAGCCGGCGAAGACGACGCGGCCGCGGCAGGTCTCGCCCGTGGCGGCATTGGTCGCGACGCCGACGATGGTGTCGGTCCCGGCGACATTGGGGATGATCCGCGAGAAGGTGAACGACCCGCTCGGAGCGACGGTGGTCGCGGTGCCGGCGGCCACCCGGACGCCGTTGTCGAGGATCCGCACCGCCCATGTCTGGCCGACCCGGTTGCTGTCGACCTCGTACTCGACCTGGATCCGGCCGTTGTCGGCCTTGGCCTTGAGCTTCCATGTCGAGGCGATCGAGCAGGAGCCGGCGGAACGGACCTCGAGGCCCTTGGCCGAGGCGGCGGGGGCGGCGGTCACGCCGACGGCGACGAGAGCGGCGAGGGCGGAGCCGGTGGCGAGGGTGCGGATGGCGGACATGGTGGGTCTCCTTGGGTTGTCGGGGACCCCCGGTGGGTCCCTCGGGTCAACCCTGTGTCCGGGCCGCGGGCAGCCACCATTGGGCTTTGGTCGTAGGACCAGGTGCGCCCATCCGGCCGTATGCCGCCCGCAGATCCGGCCGCACCGCCCCGCGCACGGCTCGCCCTTGTGCCAGGCGAGCCGTGCGCCACTACGAGGTGGGACGCCGCCTCGGGGCCGCTGCCTTGCGCGGCGCAGCCGCAGTGGCCCGCGTAGTACTGGCCCGAGTCGCAGTGGCTCGCCGCGGCGCCGCGGCCTTCTTCGCCGGGGCGGCCCGTTTGCGGGTCACCGGTCCCCGGGCGCGCTTGTCGGCGAGCAGCTCGAAGCCCCGCTCTGGCGTCATCGTTGCGGGGTCGTCGTCCTTGCGCAGCGTCGCATTGGTCTCCCCGTCGGTGACATAGGGGCCGAAGCGCCCGTCCTTGACGACGACCGGCTTTCCCGACACCGGGTCGGGACCGAGCTCACGCAGCGGCGGGGAGGCCGCCGATCGGCCGCGGGTCTTCGGCTGGGCGTAGATGGCCAGCGCCTCGTCGAGGGTGATCTCGAAGAGGGCCGACTCCGAGGTGAGTGACCGGGAGTCCGAGCCCTTCTTGAGGTAGGGGCCGTACCGCCCGTTCTGCGCCGTGATCTCCTCCTGGGATGCGGGGTCGACACCGACCACCCGAGGCAGAGACAGCAGCCGGACCGCCGTGTCCAGGTCGATCGAGGCGAGCTCCATGTCCTTGAACAGCGAGGCGCTGCGGGCCTTGGCCTTCGACCCCTCAGGGAGGACCTCGGTGACATAAGGGCCGTACCGCCCGGCCTTGGCGACGACGGAGTTGCCGCTGTCGGGGTGCGTGCCGAGCACCCGGCCGTCGTCGGCGCTGGCCTCCAGGGCGGCCCGGGCGATCGCCGGGGTGAGCTCGTCGGGGGCGATATCGTCGCCGATGGTCGCCCGGCGCGGTTCGGCCAGCGGGACGCCGTCGGCGTCGGCGACCTCTTCGACATACGGGCCGTAGCGGCCGACGCGCAGGACGATGCCCTCCCCGATGGGGATCGTCGAGATCTCCCGCGCGTCGATCTCGCCGTGGTCGTCGACAAGATGCCGCAGCCCCTCGAGCGACTGTGCCTCGTCGCCGAAGTAGAACCGCCGCAGCCAGGCGACCCGCTCCTCGTCGCCATTGGCGATCCGGTCGAGGTCCTCTTCCATCGAGGCGGTGAAGTCATAGTCGACGAGAGTGCCGAAGTGTTCCTCGAGCAGCCGGGTCACCGCGAACGCGAGCCAGGTCGGCACGAGGGCCTGGGCGCGAGTCGTCACGTACCCGCGGTCCTGGATCGTCCCGACGGTTGCGGCATAGGTCGACGGGCGCCCGATCTCGCGCTCCTCCATCGCCTTGACCAGGGTCGCCTCGGTGTACCGCGGCGGGGGGTTCGTCGTGTGGCCGTCCGCCTCGGCCTGGGTCACCGCGAGCCCGATGCCCTCGCCGAGGGTGGGCAGTCGCCGCTCCTCCTCGGCCAGGTCGCGCTTGCGGCGCGCCTGGACCTCGTCACGACCCTCCTCGTATGCCGCCAGGAAGCCGCGGAAGGTGATGACCGTCCCGGAGGCGGAGAACTCGACCTCGCGGGCGGCCTCGACGCCGTCGAGGGTGGCGACGATCTTCACCGTCGCCGTTGACCCGACCGCGTCGGCCATCTGGGAGGCGACGGTGCGCTTCCAGATCAGCTCGTAGAGCGCCATGTCCTCGCCGCGGAGCTGGCCGGCGACCTGGGCGGGCGTGCGGAACGTGTCGCCCGCGGGGCGGATCGCCTCGTGCGCCTCCTGGGCGTTCTTGACCTTGGTGGCGTAGCGGCGGGGCGCGTCCGGGACATAGGCGGCGCCATACAGGTCGAGGGCCTGGGTCCGCGCGGCAGTGAGAGCGGACTCGGACAGCGTCGTCGAGTCGGTCCGCATGTAGGTGATATAGCCGTTCTCGTAAAGCCGTTGGGCGACCCGCATCG
>RRZT011617750.1_pt1 | contig 13192 bp, 10 predicted proteins | sample 2165551 | NCBI WGS metagenome assembly RRZT01 (sample SAMN10456910, study PRJNA506462) | wastewater metagenome | biome: wastewater; feature: sludge; material: wastewater sludge; isolation source: wastewater sludge with Escherichia coli K12::gfp cells carrying plasmid... | place: USA: Moscow, Idaho... | reverse complement strand
TTGTTAAGCCAGTATTCATACCATTTTGATTCCACGTCTTGTGGATCATACTTACTTGCTAGTTCCATATCTAAATTTTATATTTCTTTTTGTTATTTATAAGGTGCAAAATTACAAAATAAATCTCAATTACGAAAAAAAAGCATATTAATCTTAAAGGATATTGCTTGTTAATGTCGTAAAATATATTAATCCGTTAATTCTTTCTCATTCGGAAACAATAAATTTCTGTCTCTGCTTATTGCATGCTCTGTCCATTCTGTTGGTATGAATTTCCAGTTCTTATGTGCTTGTGGATTGATGTGGCTATGGCTTTCTATATACTCCATGAGTAATCTTCGTTGGTCTTTCTCGCTTATATGCTCTATTCGCGACTTTATTTCTTCAAGCGGTATGCCTGCCCCTTTTGTAAGCAGTTCGCCACCACCGTTTCCACGATAACTGTTCATAGCAACAATATACGTTTTGTCTTCGTTGAAAGGTCTTCCATCTGACATGCGTAGTATTTTTACCTTGTGCCCGTTTTCCTTAGTCACGTCAACCTCGTAGTCAATTCCCGCTGCTGAATCAAAGTTGAAAGCAAGATTTTGCCAATGATATCTGCCGTTGTTGTCTTGGTTCATAAGCATTATGTGGTCATCTTTTGATTTCATAGTGTCAACCCATTGACGATAGCTCATTTCCAAAAGGTCGTGAATTTCTTTCCCGGACATCCTTATGGTATAGAGTTGATTTTCGTATGTATATAGATTGAACATATCACTCACGTGAATCTCTCCTTTTTTTATACATGCGTCAAATTGAAGCGGTGCATTTAGTGATATGTCTGCTCCTGTTGTTTCCATTTGCACGTCGTGTATGAAGTCACTGAACGGAGCTGGACCGAAGAAACTATCTTTAGTGAAAATTGATTTTTCAATTGTTCCGATTATACGGTTCACGTATTTCTTCACTTCTTCGATGTCTTCGGTGAAGTGGGAGAGAAACTCCTCATCTGGCGTTTCGTCTTCTACATTGACGATATTACTTTCTATTCCATCTAGTTGCCAACCGCTTTGAGTTCTGTTTGCTGTAATTGTAGATTCACTTATGTAATTGGCATTGCTTGAAGGATTGATAATGTTTATTTTTTTTGTATATCCAAAAGTCTGTGTTGTTTTCTTTAGTCTGTGGTCGTGTCCGCAAAGAATAAGATCTATTCCAGCCACGTTGGCAGCTGTTTCAATACTTTGGTTTTCTCTTATTCCGTTGTCGTTTATGCCACCCTCAAATCCTGAGTGAAACAGTCCTATAACAATGTTGGCGTGTTCAACTTCCCTTACGTGCCTTGTCCATTTATCCATACTCTCAGGAATGCCTTCAAACTTCATTCCGCTCCATAGTTGTTCATTTAGCCAATGTGAAATTGTTGGTGTCAACATACCGATTATAGCGATTCTTAACCCGTCTATTTCCATCATCTTATATGGCTTAAAGTATGGCTTTAATGAGTTTGTGTCAATTGCATTTGCAGCAAGTATATCACAGTTAGTCTCTAAACAATATTTATCATATACTTTATGTCCTGTTTCGATGTCGTGGTTTCCGATTGTCTGTGCGTCATATTCCATCAAGTTAATAACTCTTGCAGCCACGTTTGTCTTTTCTGTGTTTATGTAGTTACAATAATAGCATGTAGGTTGCCCCTGCAATATGTCACCACCGTCAAGAAGTATAAGTCTTTCGCTATATTCCTTTCTCAATCGTTTTACATAGGTAGACACCCTTGCCAGCGAGCCATTGCGTTTGCAGGAATTAATGAAGTCATAAGGAAAAAAGTTTCCGTGAACATCAGTAGTATGGATTATCTTTATTTCTAAGTGCTTGTTCATAAATTTCTATGTATTTTTTTGCTATTTTAATATAGTCATGATGCCTGTTTATGTAAAGCATGCTGTCGCTTTTCATCTTATCAATATTGTTAGTGTTGTTAAGCAGGTATTCTATTGCCGTTATCACTCCGTCATAGCAAGGAGCAGTGTTCACAATCGGTCTTAGTTCTCTTTCGTTAATAATGTCATAGTTTTCTTCCTCGCCTCCGCCAATACATATTATTCCTCGGCTCATAGCCTCAAGCGAATTCATTGAAGGCGTGTAACTGTATAGTTGGTCAAGGATGGCATCAGAACCATTCATAAGCTTTATGTATTCATTGAAAGTAACGCTTTCGGCAATGTTTAGTTCAATTCTTGCGCCATACTTTTCTTTCAAATCTTTTGCGGCCTTCAGCATAATGTCTGTTCCCTTATATATGCTGCGTTCTCTGTTTATGCCGATAAACAGTTTTAGAGTTCCATCAAACTCTCGTGGCTCAATGTCTTTTGTTATTATTGGGTATGGACAGAATGCTGTCTTGTCTTCGAATACAGGCTTATAGCATGCCCAATATTCATATAGTCCTGCAACTATGCTGTCGCAGTCTAGTGCAATATATTTGTTCAGTTTTTCTTTTTCAGAACCAATCCAGTCTTGGCGATATTTTATTGCTTCATCGTCTGTGCGTAGTTTATGTCCAAGGTTGAAGTCGCTGTATCTCAATGGCATTCTTGTAATACATTCGTGCACCCAGTAATAATCCATACCGAAAGCTCCCATTATAATGCACTTGTTGTGCCGTCTCAGATAGTTGTAGAATGTATATAGTCTTTCTGCTTTCAGTTCAAAAAACAATGGATTAATCAGTTGTACGATGTCATATCCTCTCAGCTTTGGCAATAGTGCAAGCAGTTTGGCATATAGCATCACGCCTCCAATAATACCGCTTTTTCTGCTTACATCAAAGTCACGTGGATAGTCTTTCCAGAAGTCGCCGTTTGAGACAACCACAACATGGTGCCCCAATTTTCGCAAGCCTTTTGCAAGAGTTGCATGTACGTTACTGTATTCTCCTATCAAGAGTATGTTCATATTGCTGTCGCAATAATTAATCTTCTTCCTATTGCGTTTTTGCTCATTGTTCTGAACAGACTGTATTTTCTTGTGTATTTCTTGTCTGGCAGTGGAAACAGTCCACGTCTTCTCAACCTGTAGCATGCTTCATTAAGATGCGAGTAGCTGCGTGTAAGTCGTGCCGTGTTATACAGATAGTCCATTGACAACTGGGCTATTCGTCTTTCCATGGCTGCCCTTTCTAGTTTTGGAAGTTTGTCTAGCAAGTCTTGCAAATGGAATATAATCGATTCGTTTTCTTCCAGTCTTTGCACTTTTGTACGCCTGTTTATTTCGTGCGTGACAGAGCATTTCCTTTGTCTGTAGAAATATGCTTTCGACGGAGTTGTGAACAGTCTTTCTGCTCGTATTATCAGTTTTGCTGTAAACTCCTCGTCCTCTCCAAACGTGATGTTGCTGTTAAATCTCAGGCTCATCAGGATATCTTTTCTGAACATGTATCCCCATGCCATACCATTTATGTTGTTATTGTGCATGAACTCTGCACCTAAAAACGGACCGTCATAGACTTCCGTTACAATGGAATCGTTCTTACTGGTGTGCTGAAACAACACCATGTCTGGATTGTGATATCTAGCGATGTCAAGACAATGTTCGTAAGTGGCACTTATCAGGTAATCGTCACCGTCAATAAACTGGATGTATTTTCCATGAGCTATGTCTAGTGCTATGTTGCGTGCTGCGCTTACCCCCTGATTGGGTTGCCATAAATACACAATGTTTTTGCATACGCTTGCCAGACTATTGATTGCCGGCAAGTCGCTTCCATCGTCAATGACTATAATCTCACGATCTTCAATGCTTATAGATAGTCTTGTAATACTTTCAATGCATTCTTTCAGAAGTTCAGCGTCTAGATTATACGTCGTGACAATGAATGTTACTAACGGTTGAATGTTATTATGCGAAATAATTTGTGAATCGAGCATAGTCTTTTAATTCCTAATAAGTGATATAAAGCCAGTTTAAACGTACCTCTGTATGGTAATCCGTCTGTCAGAAGAATTTTTCCTCCCATGCGGTATACGTCAAGTTGTATGTTTATTATATGTTTGAAATACCTGTTGTCGCAAGCTTCTTTCATAATTGCGATATGTGTTTCCAGCATGCTTTCCAATTGATGCACGTGAGCGTTGGCGGTAAGTCCATTACCATTGTAAATGTAATTATAAGTACCGATTTCCGTAGTTGCTACTAGATTACACTTCTTCAGTAGTCTTGGCAATATCTCCACATCCTCAAATATGATACCAGTCTTGTATTTGGTATCATCAAAAAGTGACCGCTTGTATATCTTGTTGCATGCATAAGCGTGGTTATATACTTTTTCTTTCAGCCAATATGACGTCATGTCATGGTATACACGATCCTTGAATTTCAGTTTCTTATTTTTTCGTGAAGAAGATCTCACGTCTACAGAATATTCCAACATGTCATATTCTGGATGTTTGTCAATCAGTTCAAAAAGTCTTTTATATGTTCCCTGATCTAGACTGTCGTCGCTATCTATAAAAGTGATATAATCACCTGTAGCGGCATCTATACCGTAGTTACGTGCTTCACTAAGTCCGCTGTTGGGCTTGTGAATCACTGATATTCTTGAATCCTGAACTGTGTATTCGTTGCATATATACGGTGTTCCGTCTTGCGATCCGTCATCCACCAATATTATTTCCATATCGGTGAAATCCTGTGCAATTACGGAACTCATGCATCTGCATATTGTAGATCCTGAATTATAAGCTGGTATTACTACTGATAGTTTCATATCTGCAAAAGTAATAAAAAAAAGTAAGTATTTTGTAATTTCATATAAAATTAGTACTTTTGCAATATAATATATTGAATTATGAAAGAAATAATAATTAAAGAGGATATAGTACAGCAGGCAGCCGAAAAAGATATGGATGCTTTTGTTGATGTTTTCACCAAAGCCATACTTGATTCCATTGATGGTCAGTTGACAGTGGAAAACATGTCACAGCTTAATTCCGAGCAGATAACACTGCTTGCTTTTCATTATCTTCACGATGAGGTTATGAACGGTGGATTTGTGCAGTTGATTCATAATGGACTGGGGGCCTTCATATATATGAATCCCACAGACAAGGCTTTTCGCGAATGGGGATTGCCAGAATTGTTTAAGATTATAAACAAGAGTCATCGCCTCTATGCCATGTATCATGAGGATATTGAAAAGGAGTGTACTGATGATGAGTTTATGGCCATGTTTGAACAATATGCCGAGTTTGATGACTTTGATGATGAGTTTGTGGAGAACGAAGAGATGTTTGTGGCAAAGGTGGCTAGTTATATCGATAAGCATATTGATAATTTCGCAAAGATTGAAAAATGAATAAGGAAGAACAGGAACGAAGAAAGAAAAGTCCCGTACAGATAAGAAATAAGAAGGCTTCTTTTGAATATTTATTTGTTGACACGTTTACTGCAGGAATTGTCCTTACAGGAACTGAGATAAAGAGTATTCGTGGGGGAAAGGCTTCTTTGATTGATTCTTTCTGTGTCATCTACAATGGTGAGATGTGGGTGAAGGGGATGAATATAAGCCCGTATTTCTATGGCTCGTTCAGTAACCATGAGGCAAAGCGCGACCGTAAGTTGTTGCTCACCAGACGTGAATTGCATAAACTCGAGGAGGCTACAAAGCAGGTGGGATTTACTATCGTACCGATTTTGGTCTTTATCGACGATCATGGACGTGCAAAGGTTGATATTGCTCTTGCCAAGGGTAAAAAGGAATTTGACAAGCGCCAGACGCTGCGTGAAAAACAGGATAAGCGCGAAATGGATAGAGCTATAAAGCATTTCTAGTATAGGCATTTTCGTCGCCTATACTTTGTTTTAGTATTTTCGCAGGATAAGTTTATTGTTTTGATTATGAGGAGTTTAATAGATTTAGCTAAAAAGAAAATTTTGATTTTGGATGGTGCGTTGGGTACAATGGTACAATCGTATAATCTCAGTGAGGGTGACTTTCGTGGCAACATGTTTGCCGACTTCAAAGGTCAACTGAAGGGAAACAATGATGTGCTTTGTCTGACGAAGCCCGAAATCATAATGGATATACATCGCAGGTATCTTGCTGCTGGTGCTGATATCATCGAGACTAATACTTTTTCTTCTCAGCGCGTCTCTCAGGCTGATTACGGACTTGAAGATTATAGCTATGATATTTCTCTTGCGGGTGCTAAACTCGCAAGAAAAGCTGCTGATGAATTTACATCTGATGAAAAACCTAGATTTGTAGCTGGTTCTGTAGGACCTACCAACAAAACTTGTTCCATGAGTCCCGATGTCAGCAACCCTGCTGCACGAGACATGACCTATGATAATTTGTTTGATGCTTACAAAGAACAGATTTCCGGACTCCTTGATGGCGGTGTCGACGCATTACTCATCGAGACGATATTTGATACTCTTAATGCTAAGGTTGCCATTGACGTGGCTCAGACTGTTATGCAAGAGCGGGAAATTGACCTACCAATAATGCTCAGTGTCACTGTGAGCGACCTTGCTGGAAGAACTCTTAGCGGACAAACTTTAAATGCTTTCCTTGCAAGCATTAGCGAATACAATGTTTTTTCTGTTGGATTAAACTGCTCCTTTGGTGCACGACAGATGAAACCTTATCTTAAGGAACTTGGTAAGAAAGCGCCTTATTATATTTCGGCTTATCCTAATGCCGGACTCCCTAACTCTATGGGACTCTATGATGAGACTGCCGAGAGCATGTCGCCTCAGATTGCAGAGTTTATTGATGAGGGACTTGTTAATATCGTTGGTGGTTGCTGTGGCACTACTGATGAATTTATACGAAAGTATGATGAAATGGCACGTGGAAAGAAACCACATGTCCCTGTCTCTAAGTCGTCTACCATGTGGCTTAGTGGTCTTGAATTACTTGATGTCACTCCCGAGGTTCAGTTTGTGAATGTTGGTGAACGTTGTAATGTTGCCGGAAGTCGTAAGTTTCTGCGCCTTATCCAGGAAAAGAAATATGATGAGGCTCTCAGTATTGCTCGTAAACAGGTTGCCGATGGTGCGCTTGTGATTGATGTAAACATGGACGATGGTTTACTAGATGCACAGGCCGAAATGGTTAACTTCCTTAATATGGTGGCTTCAGAACCTGATGTGGCTAAAGTTCCAATAATGATTGACTCCAGTAAATGGGATGTGATCGTTGCTGGTCTGAAGTGCGTGCAAGGTAAGAGTATCGTCAATTCCATATCTCTTAAAAATGGAGAAGCTGAGTTTGTTAGTCATGCAAGAGACGTTAAGAAGTATGGCGCAGCCGTTGTCGTGATGTGCTTTGACGAGCAGGGGCAAGCTACTTCTTATGAGCATAAAATAGAAATAGCGTCAAGAGCATATCGCATTCTTACAGATATAGTTGGATTAAATCCGCTCGATATAATTTTCGATCCCAATATTCTTTCTATCGCTACAGGAATGGAAGAGCATGACAACTATGCTGTTGACTTCATTAATGCTACTGAGTGGATTAAGAATAACCTTCCTGGCGCTCATGTCAGTGGTGGCGTTAGCAACTTGTCTTTCTCTTTCAGGGGCAACAACTATATTCGTGAGGCTATGCATTCCGTGTTCTTGTATCATGCAATAAAGAATGGTATGGATTTCGGTATTGTTAACCCAGCTACAAAGGTTATCTATTCGGATATTCCTCAGGATCAGTTAACGATTATTGAGGATGTCGTACTGAATAGAAAATCAGGTGCTGCCGATACGCTTATTGATTTAGCTAATAAGATTAAAGAAGAACAGGATAGGGCAAAGGCTGAAGGAAGTGGCAGTTCTGTTTCAACTAAAAGCACTGTTAATGAAGAATGGCGCAATAATGATTTAGAAAGCCGACTTGCTTATTCTTTGCGAAAGGGGATAGCCGACTATCTGGAACAAGATATAAATGAGGCTTTAGCAAAATATCCCCATGCTGTGAATATCATCGAAGGGCCTTTGATGAAAGGCATGAATGAAGTTGGAGTGTTGTTTGGTGAGGGTAAGATGTTTCTTCCTCAAGTTGTAAAGACAGCACGCACCATGAAGAAGGCTGTTGCTATTTTGCAACCTTATATAGAGTCTGAGAAGACAGCTGAATCCTCAAAAATGGGAACTGTAATCCTTGCCACTGTCAAGGGTGATGTTCACGATATTGGCAAGAATATAGTTGGTGTTGTCATGGCGTGCAACAACTATAATGTTATTGATTTAGGAGTTATGGTTCCAGCTGAACAGATTGTGAAGAAGGCAATAGATTTGAAGGCAGATATAATCGGTTTGAGCGGACTGATAACTCCATCGCTTGAAGAAATGGTTAACGTTGTTACAGAGATGCGCAAAGCCAATTTAGACATACCTATCATGATTGGTGGTGCAACAACAAGTCAACTTCATGTAGCATTAAAGATAGCACCAGTATATGGTGGTCCTGTTGTATGGATGAAGGATGCGTCGCAGAATGCCCTTGTTGCTGCCCGTTTGCTTAATGCCGAAGATGCTCGTAAGTTAAGAGCCGAACTTGATAGCAAATATGAGTCGCTGCGTGCCAGCTACAATCAAAAGCAAGAAAGCATGTTGTCATTGGAAGAAGCCAGAAAAAACAAACTCAATCTATTTGAATAGATTGAATTTATCTGTGTTTATTAGCGAGAACTACATTGTCTCCCGCAGATAACACTCTAAAGGATGGAAAAGTTTGAAGAAAGTTCAAACAAATTTGCAATATTTTCAAAAAGTTGCAAAAATAACTCCGTAACTTACTGATAATCAGTATGCCCCCCCCAGTACAGAGTCGCATACTCTGGGATTTTTGGAAAATCGTACATAGGTTTTGCAAAAAAGCTAGCGTCGAAATGTCTATCGACTGTCTATCAGTACATTAGATACTCTCTTTTTAAAAACAAAGTGTCGGGCAAACGTCAAATTGGATTTCCGTTTCTATATAGAAACGCAAACTTTACATCGTAGAAACGTAAACTTTGTGTCGTAGCAATAGAAACGTTTCCACGTAAAAACGCAAACTTTATGTCGTAGAATGCAGGTTTGATGACTTAGAATGCAGATTTGATGACGTAGACATGAATTTTAGATGAAGTAAAACGATAAAACAGAATGAAATGATCTAAAATCAATGTTTTATATAGGACAAAAAAGAAATCAAGCAAAAAATGATGAGTCTTGACGACATATTCTTAGAGATGTTTCTTCGGCCTTCATAACATAGATGCAAACGACATTGTCGTGACACTTGATTAATGCAGATTTGAGCTGTAGCATACTGATAATCAATGCGTGGACACTTCGACGCTAGTATTTTTGAAAAACCTATGCGCGTGCGCGTGAGGGGATTTGCAATAATATGAAACATAGCTAATGCAACTTTGGCTAACACGCCCAACGGTATTTCTTTGCATGAACGAAATAATACGATTACCTTTGCAATCACTCCCTCAGATAGTGCAAATAGATTCAGAGATAAATATTTCAGTATGTTCCCCCCATGCGATCCTCCCGCATAGAATACAGTAGGTTAGAGAACAGGTAACAGATATTATTGTCTTTACAATAGGCTAATTTGTACATTATACCAAAGATATATGTTTGAAATTATAAAGAAGAAAATAAGAATAGGGATTATTTGCAAGTCATATAGACAAATAATAATACCTATTCTTATTATATTTATTGCGCTCATCATTGATAATATATTGCAATTGCAATAAAAAATTATCAATGATGAATTGCATAAAAAATTGATGTGCCTGAGGTAGCTTTGTTATAACAGTAAGACTAATTCATAGCACATCAATATGACATAACATTATCTTGCAAGTGGTGTCTCTGAATTCTTATCCATTTTTACACCTGAATAACCTTCTATACCCATTTCAGGAACATCAAGTCCCTCAAGCTCGGCATCAACGCCAACTCTTATTCCATGAGTAAAGAGTCCGATAACCTTGAATACAACCCATCCGATGGCTGCTACATAGATAATATTAGTGATTATACCTATAAGCTGCGCGAAAAATTGACTGGCATCTCCATAAAACAGTCCTGTTACAGTGCCTTTTACGCCGTTCCAACCACTGCCGTATGAACCATCAGCAAACAGACCTAGTGACAAAACTCCCCAAGCTCCATTCACACCATGTACAGAAATGGCTCCTACTGGGTCGTCTATCTTGAGTTTTCTCTCAAAGAAGAAAGAGGCTTCTATTACCAAAACTCCAGCAACAAGACCAATGATGGCAGCACTCCACACATTCACAAAAGCACATGGAGCGGTGATAGCAACAAGACCTGCCAACATACCGTTCATCATCATTGTTGGGTCTGGTTTCTTTGTCTTAAACCACCACATGTATACCATTGATGCGAAAGCGCCTGTTGCAGATGCAATCATTGTGTTAACAGCAACAACACTGATTCTTAAGTCGCCACCTGCTAAAGATGAACCTGAATTAAATCCGAACCAGCCGAAAGCCAAGATGAAACAACCTACAATTGCCAATGGAATATTATGACCAGGGATTGCATTTATTGAACCATCTTTATTGTATTTTCCAACTCTAGGGCCAATCATCTTAGCTCCTACGAGTGCTAAAACACCACCTGTCATATGAACTACAGCAGATCCAGCGAAGTCAACAACACCGTGTCCCAGTCCAAACATGTGGCCAAGTTGAGACAACCAGCCGCCGCCCCATACCCAGTTTCCGAATATAGGATAAATTATAGCACCGACAAGAATACCATAGATTGCAAAAGAAGAGAATTTCCAACGTTCAGCCATTGAACCTGTTGGTATTGTTGCTGTTGTATCCATAAATACCATCTCAAACAAGAATAGTGCAAATACAGCAACATCATAAGAACCACCACTAAGTAAAAAGCCTGTTGTGCCGAATAGTCCAAAAGAGTGTCCGAATATATTAATGGCAAATTCATGAGACAAACCTCCAAATCCGCCTAACGTACCAATACTTCCAAACCCTCCAAACATTATCGCAAATCCACTTATAAAGAATCCTATCATACCCAATGCATAAACCATAAAGTTCATTGCCATGGTGTGGTTGGCATTCTTTGCCCTTGTAAGTCCTGTCTCAACAAGTGCGAAACCAGCTTGCATAAACATAACGAGAAATCCTGTTATTAATACCCATACCATATTGATTGCCACCTTGTTGTGACCAACCTGATTTTCAACTTCGCTCTTTGTTGGCTTTCCTTGAGTCACCGCCGTAATATCATTTACGTTTCCTGTTGTTGTTCCTGCAGGGTCATTTGTCGTACCAGCGTATGCAAAGTTAGCTACTGAAACTGCTAATACCATCAGCATCATTAATATAAATCTTTTCATAACATTAATTTTTTATAGTTTATTTATTATATAATGAATCATCTCCTTCTTCACCTGTCCTTATACGATATGACTCTTCGATAGTAGATACAAATATCTTTCCATCGCCTATAATCCCAGTTTTTGCAGTTTTTAAAATAGCCTCAACGGTCTTCTTTACATTTATATCACGGACAACAATTGTTAAGAGCTGCCGTGGTATGTAACTTGTATCATATACTGTACCGCGATATGATAATTCACCTTTTCTAATTTCGTTTCCAACCCCCGTAACATCAGCATAAGAAAAGAAATCAATACCTACCTGGCGTAGAGCGTCCTTAACTTCTTCAAACTTAGAAGTCCTAATAATTGCTTCAATTTTTTTTCATAACTATTTACAATTAAATGATTAAAATATATGATGTGTACTTATTATTTGCATAATATTTATCTACACTGTATGCTGCTATTCCTATATAAATGTATCTGAAAACGCTTTAAAAGAATCAAACTGATTACGTTTATGGTACAAAAGTATACAAAATGTAAGTTTAAACGTTATATCAGTGTCTTTTTGTTTTGTATTTTTTTAGTAAATGTGTCGTATTGAAATGTACGGTGTTGCTTTTGGTTTAAATATTGCGTGTTTAGACCACTAATAGTATCAGATTGAAAGTTTATTGGTAATAAAACAATAAATTAAAGTATTTGCTACATGCTGTTTTTATTTTTATCCGTTATAAATTCAATTGAATAACGATAACGGATATATTCTTGCCTTTACAATAAGGCTGATTTTTACATAGTGCCAAAGGCATATGTTTGAAACTAAAAAGAAGAAAAATAAGGAAGATGATTATTATAACTAAATTAAAATATCATCAATAATGAATTGCATACAATAATTAAAGTACTCAAACTAAATCCATTCGTATTTCTTTTGAGTACTTTAATCTTATAGTCTATTATACTACCTTTGGAACATATATGGGATAAGTATATAACTCTGTGTTTTATTTTGAGATTTTTTTCCCAGCCTTTTCCCATTCCATTATTCCGCCACGGAGGTTTACAACTTTAAACTTAGCATTTCTTAATATACTAGCGCCAATCAAACTCCTTTTGCCTGAACGGCAATAAATAGCAACAGGCTTATCTTTACTTAGCTGAGTCTTTGCCTGATATTTAAAATCATCTTTTTTCACGTCAATGTTTATTGCTCCAGGAATCTTACCACTAGTGTATTCCTCAGCAGTGCGGGCATCAACAAGTTGAACTTTTGATGATTTGATAAGTTCTTCAAACTTATCTGCATCAACTGTTACGATGTTATTTGTATTGCAACTGGCAAAGGATAAAATAGTTATCAATGCTGCAAAAATAGTCTTTTTCATTTCTTTAAATTCAATATTTGAGCTGTAAAGATATGGAATAATGTTGATGTAACAAAAGATAATGGCTCTAAATTTATTATCTTAAAAATAAATATTGCTTATTTAATACGTGCTACTTTGACAAGTACGTGCAATGTAGAGTCTATAACAGAGCAAAGGTGATAACAACAATTCATCAGCCACTATTGGATTTATTTGCCAACAGTTATAGTTGAAGCTGGGGGATAATACAAAAAAAGCCGCTAGACTCTTGGAGTCTAGCGGCAATCTCTCATTTTTTAGTTCGAGCTTCTGTTTACTTAACAGCAGCAGCAGCAGTGTCAGTAGCAGCTGTATCAACAGCAGCTGAATCATTAGCTGAATCAACAACAGCTGTATCAGAATCAGCGTTTGCAGCAGGAGCTGCAGTTTTGTTACCACA
>RRZT010882630.1_pt1 | contig 13192 bp, 9 predicted proteins | sample 2165551 | NCBI WGS metagenome assembly RRZT01 (sample SAMN10456910, study PRJNA506462) | wastewater metagenome | biome: wastewater; feature: sludge; material: wastewater sludge; isolation source: wastewater sludge with Escherichia coli K12::gfp cells carrying plasmid... | place: USA: Moscow, Idaho ... | reverse complement strand
GTGCTGGCCGCTTCTCGACCGGGGCGAAGATCTCGGCGAGCTCCGCCTGGTTGAGGGTCTCCTTCTCCAGCAGCTCGAGGACGAGGTGGTCGAGCACGTCGCGGTACTGGACGAGCACCTCCCACGCCTCGTCGTGGCCCGACTCGATGAGCTTGCGCACCTCGTGGTCGACCGTGCCGGCGACGGCCTCGGAGTAGTCGCGCTGGTGGCCCATGTCGCGACCAAGGAAGGGCTCACCCGAGCCGGAGCCGAGCTTGATCGCGCCCACACGCTCGCTCATGCCGTACTCGGTGACCATCTTGCGGGCGATCGCGGTCGCCTTCTCGATGTCGTTGGACGCGCCCGTCGTGGGGTCGTGGAACACGAGCTCCTCGGCGACGCGCCCGCCCATCGCGTACGCGATCTGGTCGAGCAGCTCGTTGCGGGTGGTCGAGTACTTGTCCTGCGTCGGCATGACCATCGTGTAACCGAGGGCACGCCCGCGCGGGAGGATCGTCACCTTCGTGACCGGGTCCGTGTAACGCATCGCCGCCGCCACGAGCGCGTGACCACCCTCGTGGTACGCGGTGATCTTCTGCTCCTTGACGTTCATCACGCGGGTGCGCTTCTGCGGTCCCGCGATGACACGGTCGATCGCCTCGTCGAGCGCGCGGTCGTCGATGAGCTGGGCGCCCGAGCGTGCCGTGAGGAGCGCCGCCTCGTTGAGGACGTTGGCGAGATCTGCACCGGTGAAGCCGGGCGTGCGGCGGGCGACGGTCGCGAGGTCGATGTCCTCGACGATCGGCTTGCCCTTCGCGTGCACGGCGAGGATCGCCTCGCGGCCCTTGAGGTCCGGCGCCTCGACGGCGATCTGCCGGTCGAAGCGGCCAGGCCGCAAGAGCGCAGGGTCGAGGATGTCGGGGCGGTTCGTCGCCGCGATGAGGATGACGTTGGCCTTCGGGTCGAACCCGTCCATCTCGACGAGGAGCTGGTTGAGCGTCTGCTCGCGCTCGTCGTGACCGCCGCCCATGCCCGCACCACGGTGGCGGCCGACGGCGTCGATCTCGTCGACGAAGATGATCGCCGGGGCGTTCTCCTTCGCCTGGTGGAACAGGTCGCGCACACGGCTCGCGCCGACACCGACGAACATCTCGACGAAGTCCGAGCCGGAGATCGTGTAGAACGGGACGCCCGCCTCGCCTGCGACGGCCCGCGCGAGGAGCGTCTTGCCGGTCCCGGGCGGGCCGTACAGCAGCACACCCTTGGGGATCTTCGCGCCGACCGCCTGGAACTTGGCCGGCTCCGCGAGGAACTCCTTGATCTCGTGGAGCTCCTCGACCGCCTCGTCGGCACCCGCGACGTCGGCGAACGTGACCTGCGGGCTCTCCTTGCCGACGAGCTTCGCCTTGGACTTGCCGAAGCCCATGACGCGCGAGCCACCGCCCTGCATCCGCGACATGAGGAAGAAGAACAGCACACCGATGATGAGGAAGGGCACGAGCACCGAGATCATCGACGTGAAGAAGCTGACCGTCGCGATGTCGGAGTTGTAGCCCTTGGGTGGGTTGGCCGCGACGACCGCGTCGATCACGTCCTCGCCCTGCGGCTGGACGTAGAGGAACTCGACCGTCTTGCCGAAGTCCTTGTCGCCGACCTTGAAAGGCTCGGTCAGCGTCAGCTGGACCCGCTGGTCGCCGTCGACGATGAGAGCCTGCTCGACCGTCTTGCCCTTGAGGAGCTGCAGCCCCTGGGACGTGTCGATGCGCTCGACCTTCGTCCCCGTGAACAGCGAGAAGCCGACCCAGACGAACAGGGCGGCAAGAGCGATCCACAGGTACGGCGCGCTGGCGATCTTCTTCATGGTCATCTGCTCGGGGGCGTCCCCGGTCCTTCCGCTCGCGGTGCTCTCAGGAACGCTACACGCCGAAACTGGAGGAGGCCTGATTGTTCGCCGAGGGCGTGGGACGGTCGCCGCACCCGGTCACGCCGCAGGTGGGACCGGGTCGGCGCGCGCACGCACGCGCCGCAGCGGACAGCACGACGCCGGAGCCCTCGTGAGGGCCCCGGCGTCGAGGAACGAGCGTGCGTCAGCTCTCGTAGACGTGCGGGGCGAGCGTGCCCACGAACGGCAGGTTGCGGTACTTCTCCGCATAGTCGAGGCCATAGCCCACGACGAACTGGTTCGGGATGTCGAAGCCGACGTAGCGCACGTCGAGCTCGACCTTGACGGCATCCGGCTTGCGCAGCATCGCAGCGATCTCGACGCTCTTCGGGCCGCGCGAACGCAGGTTCGAGAGCAGCCACGACAGCGTCAGGCCGGAGTCGACGATGTCCTCGACGATCAGGACGTTGCGGCCGGTGAGGTCAGCGTCGAGGTCCTTGAGGATGCGGACGACGCCCGACGACTTGGTGCCGGACCCGTACGAGGAGACCGCCATCCAGTCCATCTCGGCCGGGTGGTGCAGACGACGCGCGAGGTCAGCCATGACCATGACGGCACCCTTGAGCACGCCCACGAGCAGGAGGTCCTGGCCCTTGTAGTCCTCGTCGATCTGAGCAGCCATCTCCGCGAGGCGGTCGTTCAGCTGCTGCTCGCTCAGCAGGACGGACTCGAGGTCGTTCCCGATGTCGGACAGGTCCACGACGAAGTTCTCCTCAGGGTGCGGGGGTGCCCGCCGAGCGGGCGTGCAGCACAAGCCTGCCACAGGATCGCGTTCCCTCGACGCGCCCCGGGAGGGGCACCGCCCCCTGGCCGCGCCACGCGACGAGGAGGGCCTCGAGCGCGAGGACGTGCGTCCGCGTGAGCGCTCCCGCGAGGCTCCCCGCCTGGACGGCCGCAGCGCGCAACGCCCGGCGCCGCACCGCCGCGGGCGCCGCCGCGAGCGTCGCGACGTCGTACCCCTCTGCCTGCGGTCCGCCCGCAGCCCGGGCGAGGAGGTCCACCGCGAGCCCGGTGAGCGCGTCGTCGTCCTCGCGCAGCTGCTCAGCCGTGCGGGCGAGCGCGGCGGGCACCCCCGGCCCGAGGACGTCCTCGAGGACGGGGAGCACGCGGTGCCGGACCAGCGAGCGGAGCGGCCCACCGCCGTCGGGCGCCGGCAGGTTCGTCGGGTCGTGCCAGACGTCGAGGCCCAGCTCGGCGCACACGCCCTCCGTGTCCGAGCGGGTCAGGTCGAGGAAGGGCCGACGCAGCCGCCCACGCTCGGGGCGCATCCCGGCGAGGGAGCGTGCGCCCGCGCCGCGCGCCAGGCCGAGCAGGACCGTCTCGGCCTGGTCGTCACGCGTGTGCCCCACCAGGACGACGCCGCCCGGGGCCCCCGCGGCGGCGACCTCAGCATCGAGCACACCCTCGAGCGCCGCGTACCGCGCGGCTCGCGCCGCGGCCTCAGGGCCGCCGTCGGTGCCGACGTCGACCCGCACGACCCGCGCCGTCAGCCCGAGCCGCTCGCACGTCGCGGCAGCGTCCTGCGCCACCTCGGCGGACGACGTCTGCATCCCGTGGTCCACGACGACCGCCCGCACCACGAGCTGCCGACCCGCCCGCGGACCGCTCGTCTCGTGAGCGACGCACGCCGCGAGCGCGAGCGAGTCCGCCCCGCCCGAGCAACCGACGACGACGACCGAGCCCACCGGCAACGCCTCGAGGACCCTACGAACCGCTCTGCGGCCCGCGACGAGACAGGGCTGCGGCAGGCTCATGCCCGCGAGCGCCCGCCGAGCCCGACCCGCCGGCTCCACGCGGCCGGGTCGTGGATCTCCCGAGCCGTGGGCAGGCGCTCGGGTGCCTCCCAGACGACGTTGAGCGCGTCGTAGCCGTGCGTGCGGCGCACGGCCCGGACGAACGCGGCACCGTCGGTGTACTGCGCGAGCTTCTCCTCGACGCCCAGCAGACGGCCGACCTGGCGGGCCAGCCCCGTCGCGCTGCGGCGCCGAGCGTCGAAGCCCCGCCGGATCTCCGCGACGGACGGCACGATCGACGGCCCGACGGCGTCCATCATCACGTCGGCGTGCCCCTCGAGCAGCGCCATGACCGCTCCCACCTCGGCCACGACCTCCCGCTGCGCGGGCGTCAGCACGCGGTCCGTGAGCGACGCCTCGCGCCCCGCCGTGACGAAGCGCTCCGCCGTCTGCCACCACGAGCGCAGCCGCGCGGGAACCGACCCTTCGCCGTGTTCCCGACCCGTCCGCACGACGTCGTCGAACAGCGTCGCGACGCGCGCGCGCAGGTGGTCGGCGAGCCACGGTGCTGCGGCGAGCTGGAGCGCGTGGGTCTGCTCGTGCAGGCACACCCACAGCGCGAAGTCGCGCGCCGGCGCGCCGAGCGCACGCTGCACGCCGAGGATGTTGGGCGCCACGAGGAGCAACCGGCCGGGCGCAGGCGCGAACGGGTCGAACTGACCCAGGATCCGGGTCGAGAGGAGCGCGAGGCCGCCACCGACCTCGGCGCCGCCCGCAGCGCGCGCGAGCGCGCCGGGCCGCGAGCCGCTCGGGGCGAGGTCCGGGAGCAGGGAGCGCGCCGTGCCGGCCGCAGCCCGCACCCACGACGCCCGGTCCACGACGAGAACCTCGGAGAGCGCCCCGGGAGCCGATGTGTCGCGGCCGTCCGCCGGCGTCATCCCCGTGACGCGCAGGACGTGTGGCACGGCATCCTGGGCAGCGGCGCGCAGCAGGGTGACGTGCGCCGCCAGCTCGTCGCGGGAACCGGTCGGCCCCGCAGGGACGAGCCCGCTGCCGATCGCGTCGGCGACGGTCCAGTCCACCGGGTCCGACGGGGCGGTCACGAGCACCCGCAGCCCGTCAGGCGCGTCGTGAACGCGTCGACCGCCGCGCGCGCGTTCCACGCGCCACCCTCGGGCACCTTGTCCGCCATGACCACGAAGACGAGGAGCCTGCCGTCGGCGGTCACGGTCGTGCCCGCGAGCGACGTGACGCCAGGCAGGGACCCGGTCTTCGCGCGGACGAGGCCGCGGGCGGGCGAGATCGTGAAGCGCTCGTGCAGCGTGCCCGACAGTCCCGCGACCGGGAGGGCCGCCGCGACGTCCCGCAGGTGCGGGTTGTCCGGCGAGACGATCTTCAGGAGCAGGTCGACGAGCACGATCGGCGGGACCGACGAGCCGTCCCCGAGCCCCGAGCAGTCGGAGAGCCGGACGGTCGAGGTGTCCACCCCGAGCCTTCCCACCGCTGCGAGCACGGCCGCGGTCGCGCCGTCGAACGACGTCGGCAGACCGGCCTCCGCAGCGACGACCCGTCCGACGACCTCCGTGATCGAGTTGTCGGAGGTCTGCAGGAAGTACGCGACGACGTCGGAGAGCGGCGCCGACGAGACACGGCCGGTCTCGTCGGCGTCAGCAGGCGCCGTCGCGCGGGTGATCGAACCATGGACGGCCACGCCGACCTCGGTGAGCGCCGCGGCGAACTTCTGCACCGCCGCGAGCGAAGGGTCCGCGAAGCGTGGGACGTACTCGCCCTCGACGCGTCGGCCGACGTCGACCGCGAGCGCGGTCACGGGAGCGACGTAGCCCGCCTCGACGTTCCGCTTGTCCCACGTCGGCGACACCGTCGGCCCCGAGAAGAACGAGTCGTCGAGGTGCAGGCTCACGGAGTCGATCCCGGCGAGCTTGAGCGCTTGCGCCGTCTGCGCGGCAAGGTCAGCGAGACCGGCACGGCCGTTGACCACGGACAGGTCACCCCGGCCGGCCGCGAGCATCATGTCGCCGCCGCCCACGAGGAACAGCTGGTCGCCGTCGCCCAGGACAGTGCGGGTGTCGAGCGTGTGGTCGGGTCCGGGCGACCCGAGCGCGGCGGCCGCGGTGAACAGCTTGGCGGTCGACGCGGGCGTACGACCGATCGTGGCTCCGGTCCCCGCGATGCCCGTCCCTGTCAGGGCGTCCGCGACGAGGACGCCGACAGCGGGACCGACCTTGTCGTCCTCCTCGGCGAAGCTCGACACGAGATTCTCGACCGCTGTGGCGGACGGCACAACGGCGTCCAGGGAGAGCGGTCCAGGACCGGGCGCGAGCTCGGTCGCGCCGACCGCCGCGTCGACGCTCGGGAAGGGGGCCGCTGGGGCCGGGACCGGCGCATTCGTGAGGAAACCGGGCACCGTGTCAGTGATGTCGGCGACGACGTAACCGCCGCCCGCGAGGAGCACGAACGAGACCGTCAGCCCCGTGACGCGCGCCGCGAGCCCCATCGTCACGCCTTCCCTCGATCGATCATCGTTCACAACATACGCTCTCCGTGCGTCACACTAGAGCAGAGCCGCGGGCGGCTGGATCTGCGACGACGCGGGCCGCCCCCGCACACGAGTCGATACGCACCCGGACTGGCACGCACGCCAGCCGTGGCACTTGGAGGAGAGCTGTGGAGTTCGACGTCACGATCGAGATCCCCAAGGGGCAGCGCAACAAGTACGAGGTCGACCACCACACCGGCCGCATCCGCCTCGACCGCATGCTGTTCACGTCTACCCGTTACCCGGACGACTACGGCTTTATCGAGGGCACCCTCGGCGAGGACGGGGACCCGCTCGACGCGCTCGTGCTCCTCGAGGAGCCCACGTTCCCCGGCTGCCTGATCCGCTGCCGCGCGCTCGGCATGTTCCGCATGCGCGACGAGGCGGGTGGCGACGACAAGGTCCTGTGCGTGCCGACGGGTGACCAGCGCGCCGCGTGGCGCCAGGACATCGACGACGTCTCGGACTACCACCGTCTCGAGATCCAGCACTTCTTCGAGGTCTACAAGGACCTGGAGCCCGGCAAGTCGGTCGAGGGCGCCCACTGGGTCGGCCGCGACGAGGCCGAGGCCGAGATCGAGCGGTCGCGCCAGCGTGCGATCGACTCCGGCTACACGCACTGACCTTCCGGGGCTGCGCCCCGCACGACAGATCGCCCGTCCGCACACGTCAGGTGTGCAGGCGGGCGATCTGTCGTTCAGGGGTGCGGGTCGGGCCCGAGGTCCGAGGGTCAGGGACGCCCGGCGTAGGCCATGGTTCCGGCATAGCGGACCGGGGTCACCCGGAGCGGGACACCGGGGCGCGCGGCCTCGACCATCATCCCGCCGCCCGCGTACATCGCGACGTGGTGGATGGTGGCGGGGTTCGAGGTGTCGGTCGCCCAGAAGATCAGGTCTCCGGGACGCATCCGTGCGTAGGTGATCTTCTTGACGTACTGGTACTGCGAGCGCGAGGTTCGCGTGATGCCGACGCCCTGGCTCGCCCACGCGGTCATCGTCAGCCCGGAGCAGTCGTAGGCGTCGGGACCGGCCGAGCCCCAGCCGTAGGGCAGCCCCACGCGCTTCTTGGCCCACTCGACGGCGGCAGCACCCTGGGCGGCCGTACCGACGGCGCGTCCGGTGCCGAGGTCAGAGCTTGCCCGGGGCGGCGTGGGCGCCTGGGTCGGCGCCTGCGTGGGCGCCTGCGTGGGTGCCTGCGTGGGCGCCTGGGTCGGGCTCTGCGTCGGCGCCTGGGTCGGCGCCTGGGTCGGCGCTTGCGTGGGCGCCTGGGTCGGGCTCTGCGTCGGGGTCTTGGTCGGCTTCTTCGTCGGCGCCTTGGTCGGGGTCGACGTGGGCGACTTCGTCGGCGTGGCCGTCGGGGTCTTCGTGGGCGTCTTCGTCGGAGCCTGCTCGGGCTCGCGCTCACGCTCACGCTTGGCGGCCGCCTCCTCGCGCTCCTTCCGCTCCGCGTCGAGGGCGTCCTGGCGCTCCTTCTCGAGCGTGGTCGTCGTGTTGCGCGCTGCGGCGAGGCTCGCGATGAGAGCGCTGCGGCGGGACTCGCCCTCGACGAGCGCGGCGTCGGCCTCTTCCTGCTTCTGCTGCGCCGTGCGGTAGGCGTTGTCGGCCTTCGACGCGGCTCGCTTCGCGCTGGCGAGCGACTCGTCGGCCTGCTGCTGGAGGTTCTGGGCGACGAGGGAGTCGGCGCGGTACTGCTGCACCGCGGTGTCCGCGACCGAGCCGACGACGCCGAGCGAGCTGGTGCGCTCGATGACCTCGGTGATGCCGTCCGCGGAGAGGACCGCCTCGAGGTTCTTGATGGCGCCGCCGGAGCGGTACTGCTCGAGCGCGACACCGACGAGGATCTTGCGGGACGCCTCCATGCGGTCGAGCGCGGTCGCGAGCCGCGCTGCCGCGGCGTCGGCCTGCTTCTGCGCGGAATCGAGCTCGACGGTGGCCGTGAGGTACTCCTCGCCGGCGGTCGCGGCGGCGTCCACGGCTGCCTGCGCGGTGGAGCCGAGCGTCGCGAGCTCGACCTCCATCTGCGCGACGGAGCCTGCGAGGGCGTCCTCGTCCTGGCGCGCCTTGTTCACGTCGTCTGACGACGGCGGAGTGGGGTCGGCGATCGCCGGCACGGCCGCGCCCAGGCTCAGCAGCAGCGCTGAGGAAGCCAGGACGGCGGCGCCGCGCACCTGACGGGTGCGCTTGCGGGCGGGACGAAGCATGGACGACCTCCAGGACGTGAGCAGCTCGAGGCTATCTGGCCCACGGCCTGTTGGGAACACCCGCCCCAGGAATCACTTCAGTCACACGTGTCACAGCAGTCACACCAGCCACTTCTGTCGCATTCGTCGGGCCTACCGGACGGCCGATCTCACTACTGACCGGATCGTGAGACGCCTGTATCGCTGACCGGTCGGCCGACTCTAGAGTCAGCCGCATGAGCCGTCGAATGTGTAGCTGACCAGCCGCACATCCGCATGCCCGGACAGCCGGACGGACGTCGTCGCCGACGCTCCCCCTCCTGTCACCGTGGCGACGCGCAGGTGCGGACCACGTCCCCTCCCTCACGAGCGGCGCAACCCACCTGGCTCACAGTTCCCGACGCGCCGAGCCCAGGCCGCCGCTCCGCAGGACCCGCCACAACAGTCCCAGGAGCCACTCATGAGCAACCCCGCCAGCTGGTCGTTCGAGACCCGCCAGATCCACGCCGGCCAGACGCCCGACCCGACCACCGGCGCGCGTGCCCTCCCGATCTACCAGACGACCTCGTTCGTCTTCCCCGACGCCGACACCGCAGCCGCACGCTTCGCGCTCGCCGACCTCGGCCCCATCTACACCCGCATCGGGAACCCGACCCAGAGCGCCGTCGAAGACCGCATCGCCTCGCTCGAGGGCGGCGTCGCCGCCCTCCTCGTCTCGTCCGGCCAGGCTGCGGCCCACCTCGCGATCCTCAACATCGCCGAAGCCGGCGACCACGTCGTCGCGAGCCCCTCGTTGTACGGCGGCACGTACAACTTGCTGCACTACACGCTCAAGAAGATCGGCATCGAGACGACGTTCGTCTCCGACCCGCACGACGCGCAGGCGTGGCGCGACGCGGTCCGCCCCAACACGAAGCTCTTCTTCGCCGAGACGATCCCGAACCCGCGCGCCGACGTCCTCGACATCGAGACCGTCGCGAACGTCGCCCACGAGGCCGGCGTGCCGCTCGTCGTCGACAACACGGTCGCAACCCCGTACCTGCTCAACCCGCTGCAGTGGGGCGCGGACGTCGTCGTCCACTCGGCGACGAAGTTCCTCGGCGGCCACGGGACTGCGATCGGCGGGGTCATCGTCGACGGCGGCTCGTTCGACTACGCCCAGCACCCCGAACGCTTCCCGAACTACAACACCCCGGACGAGAGCTACCACGGGCTCGTCTACGCACGCGACCTCGGCGTCGGCAGCCAGTTCGGTGCGAACCTCTCCTTCATCCTCAAGGCGCGCGTGCAGCTCCTGCGCGACCTCGGGGCCGCGATCAGCCCGTTCAACGCCTTCCTCATCGCGCAGGGCATCGAGACGCTCTCCCTGCGTCTCGAGCGACACGTCGAGAACGCGACCAAGGTTGCGGAGTACCTCGAGGCGCGCGACGAGGTCCGCAAGGTCCACTACGCCGGGCTGCCGTCGAGCGAGTGGCACGCGAACGCGCAGAAGTACCTCCCGCGCGGCGCCGGCGCGGTGCTCGCCTTCGAGCTCGACGGCGGCGCCGAGGCCGGCAAGGCGTTCGTCGACGGCCTGAGCCTGCACTCGAACCTCGCCAACATCGGCGACGTCCGATCGCTCGTCATCCACCCGGCGTCGACGACGCACTCGCAGCTCACGCCCGAGCAGCAGGCCTTGTCGGGCGTCACACCTGGCCTCGTGCGCCTGAGCGTCGGTCTCGAGAACATCGTCGACATCCTCGCGGACCTTGACGCCGGCTTCACGGCGGCCAAGGCCGCGATCGAGCAGGACGCCTGATGTGTCCCGGTGCGGCGCCGGACGCCGCCGTCTCCACCCCCTCGGCCCCGCGTCCGGACTCCGGACGCGGCGGCCACAGCGTGGACACGTCGTGCCCCGGCGCCGCACCGGCCCTAGATTCCCGTGACATGAGGACCGACGACGCATCGGCGCGCCCCGGGCCCCGCCCGTCCGTGCGCCGCGGTGCACCCGCCTTCGCGGGCGCACCCCAGCGCCTCGCCGCGTTCCCGCCCCGCACCCCGCTCCCGACCGCGCCCGTACCCGCGACCGGCGCCTGGCGCCCCGGAGACGCCCCGGGCCGCCGCCAGCTCGTCGACGTCGGCGACCTCGACCTCGAGTCCGGCCAGCTCCTCCCCGGCGTCACCGTCGCCTACGAGACGTGGGGCGAGCTCGACGCCGACGCCTCCAACGCCGTCCTCGTCCTGCACGCCCTCACCGGCGACTCGCACGTGACCGGCCCCGCCGGCCCCGGCCACCCGAGCGCCGGCTGGTGGCAGGACATGATCGGCCCCGGTGCGCCGATCGACACCGACACGTACTTCGTCGTCGCCCCCAACGTCGTCGGCGGGTGCCAGGGCTCGACCGGGCCCGCGTCCGACGCACCCGACGGCCGCCCGTGGGGCAGCCGCTTCCCCGACGTCACCGTCCGCGACCAGGTCGCCGCCGAGATACGGCTCGCCCAGAGCCTGGGCATCCGTTCGTGGCGCTTCGTCGTCGGCGCGTCCATGGGCGGGCTCCGCGTCCTCGAGTGGGCCCTGCTCGGACCTGAGCAGGGTGTCGACGTCGCCGCGATCGGCGTCATCGCGTCTGGCGCACAGACGACCGGGGACCAGATCGCCTGGGCCCACCCTCAGATCGCTGCGATCCTCGCCGACCCGGGCTTCCGCGGCGGCGACTACTACGACGCGCCCGACGGCGAGGGCCCGCACGTCGGCCTCGGCATCGCGCGGCAGATCGCCCACACGACCTACCGCAGCGCGGCCGAGCTCGACCAACGGTTCGCCCGCATCCCCCAGGGCGGGGAGGACCCGCTGCGCGGCGGCCGCTATGCCGTGCAGTCGTACCTCGACCATCACGCCCACAAGCTCGCCCTGCGGTTCGACGCGAACAGCTACCTCGCGCTCACGCAGTCGATGCTCACGCACGACCTCGGCCGCGACCGTGGCGGCGTCGAGCACGCGCTCTCGCTCGTCACGGCCCGCGCGCTCGTCGTGGCCGTCGACTCCGACCGGCTGTTCCTCCCCGCCGACTGTGCGCGCCTCGCCCGGCACCTGCCCGGCGCGGGCCCGCTGCGGACCCTGCGCTCGGAGCACGGCCACGACGGGTTCCTCATCGAGTTCGACCAGCTCGGCCCGATCGTCACCGAGTTCCTCGCGACCGAGGCCGTCCGCGGTCGCTGAGCACCCCGGGTGCACGGCCGAGCACGGCCACGACCGCCACCGCGAGCAGCACGCCACCACCGATCCACAGCCCGGGCGCGACTGCGCTGCGGAGACTGTCCGCGAGCACCTCGCCACCGCGCGCGACGACGAGACCAGCGAGGCCGTCCGGGTCGTCCAGCCCGCGCTGCAGGACAGCCGGGACCGTCCCCGCGAGCGCACGGGCCACCGCGGTCGCCACGACGAGCCCCGCACCGATCACCGCACCGACGAGCCCGCGCCGTCGTGACGCGGCGACCGCCCCCGCCCCAGCGAGGGCCACGACGCACCAGCCCCACACGCGCACCGCACCCGCCCACCGGTACGCCGTCCGGGCCTGCGCGACCTCCTCCCGGTCGAGCACGACGACCGTCAGGTCGACGCGGCCGAGCACGTCCGGGACCGGCAGCCGCTCAGCCTCGAGGCGCGCCGCGACCTGGTCGGCTACCGCACCGAGGTCGAGCAGCACCTCGCCCGACGCCGACACCCCGGCCACGCCCGTGCCTCCCGCCGACGCGGGCGTGTCCGTCGTCAGCACCCACCGCAGCCCCTCGTGCATCCGTCGGTTTGCGCCGTCCCACGTCGCCGACGCGGCGTCCGACACGAGCGCGCGCTCGACCCCGTCGCGCACCGTCGCCCGCAGCAGCGAGGTCGACGCCGCCACGAGCGCTTCGCGGACCCGGTCGGCGCCCCCGGCAGGTCCCAGCGTCGCGTCGAGAGAGCGGCGCACGAGGGCCTCGACGTCGACCGCACCGAGCAGCCTGTCGCTCACCTCGGCTGACGCGACCGACCGCAGCTCGGGGTCGTCGGCGATCCTCGCCATCACCGACGAGTAGGCGTCCGGGTCGCTCACGACGCGGTGGGCCCAGCCCGCCGCGAGCGTGACCGGCACCCCGACGACCGCCACGGTCACGAGGACCGCGACGAGCGCGCGACGCACGACCGGGCTCGCTCCCATGTGCCCAACCTAGAGCCGTCCCGCTCCGCCGAGGTAGGGGGGTGCACGCGAGACAGGGGCCCAGAAGGCCCTACCTCGCGGGCAACCCCCTACCTCACGAGCAACCCCCTACCTCACGAGCAATCCCCTACCTCGCGAGCATGCCCTGCGTCGCGGCGGCGAGCGCACGCGGGTGGGACGCGCCCAGGGCCCGTCGCACGCGGGGCCGACCGCACCCCGGCGCGTCGCACGCAGCACCGGCCGTCCGTGGGAGCCGATGGCAGGATTGGCGTCATGACCACGCCCCTCGCCGACGTCGCGGCCGCTCTCAACCGCCAGTGGGACCTCCTCGAACGGTGGCTCGAACCGCTCGGCGACGACCTGCTCGGCACCGCCGACCAGCCGAGCTCGCTGCCCGGCTGGACCAACGGCGAGCTGCTGGCCCACCTCGGCCGCGCGATGAGCGCTGTCACCGCCGCGATGCCGTGCCCTCCCGGAAGCCGCCCGCTGAGCCTCGCCGAGTACCTCGGCACCTATCCGGGCCGCGCCCAGGAGATCACCGACACGACGAGAGACCTCGCGCACGAGATCGCCGCGACGCCGCAGGCGACCGTCCGCGAGATGGCGCACGACGCGCTCGAGCACCTCG
>RRZT011938959.1_pt1 | contig 13200 bp, 12 predicted proteins | sample 2165551 | NCBI WGS metagenome assembly RRZT01 (sample SAMN10456910, study PRJNA506462) | wastewater metagenome | biome: wastewater; feature: sludge; material: wastewater sludge; isolation source: wastewater sludge with Escherichia coli K12::gfp cells carrying plasmid... | place: USA: Moscow, Idaho... | reverse complement strand
TGGAGCCTCCCGATCGCCCCCTGCGCCGCGGCGTTCGCCTCGAGCGCGGTGCTGACGGGGTCGGGTGCGGGGCGGGCCAACGCATAGGCGACCATCGCTTCGAACTCGTCCGCGCCGAGCAGGACGAACAGCGGGTGGCCCACGATGAGGGTGTCAGGGTGCGTCGCGTCGGGCACCTCCACGCCGAAGCCCTGGTCCAGGAGCACTGCCTGCGGGGTCGGCGCCCCGGCCGCCCGCGCGGCGCGGGTCAGGGTGTCGGCCAGCCGGGGGTGGGCGCCGACCTCGACCGTGACGGTGTCGCGGGGTGCCCCGGCGGGGGGTTGCCGCAGCCGGGGCACGGTGAACGGCACGGACCCCAGCCCCAGCAGGACGAGGATGGCGGCGAGCGTGGATGCGCCCGCCATCATGGCGGCCGCGCCGAGTGCGAGGAACAGCAGGAGGACGAGGACGGGGAACGACCAGATCAGGATCAGGCCGCGGGGCCGACCGTGCGGGGTGGGTGGGGGCATCGGTCTCCTCGAGGATGGGAAGGCTCCGCTCACCCTAGCGGGCCGGCCCCTACTCGGGATGGCGAGGCAGTTCGCGTTGAGACCCGTATCGGCTGACCAGGAAAGGAACCGCGGACAGCACTTGGATCAGCGCCCCGACGACCAACGTGGGACGGGCCCCGATGACGGCCCCCAGCCAGCCCGCCGTCAGCGAGGCGACGGGCATGATGCCCCACACCACGAAGCGGATGGACGCATTCATGCGGCCCAGCAGCGGGGCCGGGCACAGCCGTTGCCGCGCCGTCACCTGCACCATGTTGAACACCACGACCGCCAGGCTGGTGGTGCACTCGGCCACCAGGAGGGCTGGCAGGACGGCCGAGATCGGCAGGAACGTGGCCACCGCGAACACGGCGATCCCGGCGGCGCCCAGCAGGGTGCTGGCCCGCAGCGTCGGTCCCTCCCCGAGCCGTTCGGCGACGCGCGAGGCGAACAACGCCCCGGCGATGCCGCCCACCGCCCCGGCGGAGAACATGAAGCCCAGCAGTTCGGGGGCCAGCCCGACGTCGCGGAGCACCACCAGCGTCAACAGGGTGAAGATGATGGTGGAGCCCAGGTTGCTCAGCGCGGTCGACACCACCAGGACGCGCAGCAAAGGCTGCCCGGCGACGAAGACGATGCCCTCGCGGATCTCCACCAGAAGGTTCTGCCGCTCGGATGAGGGCCGGGGACGCTCCTCGTCGCGGATGAACACCAACAGCAGGGCCGACCAGGCGAACCCGACGGCATTGATCACCATCAGCCACGGCGCGGCCAAGACCGCCAGCAGGCCCCCGGCCACGCTGGGGCCGCCCAGGCGGGCGACCTGCGCCACTCCCTCCAGCATCCCGTTGGCCCGCCCGACCTGTTCGCTGGGCACCAGGATCGGCAGGTAGCTCTGGTAGCCGACGTCGAAGAAGACGGTCGCCACTCCCACGATCCCCGCTACCACGTACAGGTGCCACACCTGCAGGGAGCCCGTGCTCCACAGCAGCGGGATCGCGCAGATGGCGACGGCGCGCACGGCGTCGGCGACGATCATGACGTGTCGCTTGCGCATCCGGTCGACCCAGCCGCCCGCCAAGAGACCGACCAGCAGGAAGGCCGCGGTGTTGGCGGCGTTCAGGTAGCCCATGTCGGCCTCGGTGGCGTGCAGCAGCGTCACCGCGATGACCGGCATCGCCAGCGTCTGGAACTGGAACCCGAACTGGCTGAGCGCCTGGCCGCCCCACAACAACCGGAACCCCGGATTGCGCAGGGGAGAACCGGGGTTGGGTGGAACGCTCACCGGGCCATCGTCGCACTTCGCGTTCAGTTGCCAGGAGGTTGCCCTCAGCGGACGAAGAGGGTGCAAACGGGCGATCCCGCAGCGACCGCGCACACCGCGGGACCGGGTGCCATGAGCCCCACCCAGAAGGCGAGAACGCAGGCGACCATCATCGCGACGGGGATCAGGATGCCGCGCAGCCGGCGTCCGGCGCGCCAGTCGCGGGCCGTCTCCAGCGAGGCCGCCGAGAAGGTCGTGAAGCCGCCCAGCAGGCCCGTCGTCAGGACCGGTTGGGCCTCCATCGCACCGGTCGCCGCGATCACGACGCCCATGACCAGGGCGCCGACGACGTTGACGACGAACGTGCCGGTCACGGTCGGGAGGGTCTCGTCGTCGACGGAGACCGGACGCCGCCGGGACCGCAGGAAGGCCTCGTGGCCGAGCACCAGGAGGTAGCGCAGCACGGAGCCGACGCCGCCGGCGAGCATCACCCACAGCCATGTCATGAGGCGTCCTTCGCCGGCCACAGCCGCAGCCCCAGCGCCATCCCGGCACCCGCCAGAGCGATGCCGGCGACGACCTGGCCCAGGACGAACCAGATCAGCCACGCGTACAGCGGGTCGACGACCGAGGCGGCTGCCCCGGCGATGTCGACGGTGAAGGCGCTGTAGGTGGTGAACCCGCCCAAGACGCCGGTGCCGAGCAGCAGCCGCCAGTGCTCCAGGTCCAGGCGGCGGCTCCCGAACGGAGCGGTCACCACGATCCCCATCAGGAACGCGCCGACGAGGTTGGCCACGAACACCGACCAGTTCGGCGGTTCGTGGGAGACGTGCGGGATCGCCACCCCGAGCAGGTATCGGGCCAGCGTCCCGAGCGCTCCGCCGCCGAACACGAGCAGCAGCCGGAACGCGAGACCGGACGACCTCATGCGCCGCCTCCTTCGGGTGACGGCGTCCTCAGACAGGGCGCGTGCGGCGAACTCATCGTCTCACCGTGCGGCGATGCCGCCCCGGATGGGCCGCGTGATGACCCAAGTCAATCGGGGGAGAGTTCGTCAGGAGAGCTGGTCGAAGAGCGTCACCGGCGCGTCGATGACCTTGCCCGGGTTGAGGTGAGCGCCCGGATCGGTCGCCTCGAACAGCGTCCGCATGATCGCGACCCCTTCGGCCGAGACGACCTGCTCCATCCACGGCGCGTGCTCCATGCCGACGCCGTGGTGGTGCGACAGCGTCCCGCCTGCGTCGACGAACGCCTGCTGGATCGACGACTTCACCAGGGCGTACTCGGCGTCGGGGTGCTCGCCCACCTTGAACGCGAACGTGAAGTACAAGCAGGCGCCCGCGTGGTAGGAGTGCGACAGGTGGCACATCACCCAGCCGGTGCGATCCAGCTGCGCGAACGCCTTCTGGGCGGCCGCGTACACGGCCCGGTGGACGCCGTTGAGCTTGGACCAGGGCGCCGCGGTCTCCGACACGTCACCCATCACGTCTTGTTCGAGCAGAAAGTCGCGCAGGTAGGGGGTGTCGAACTTCTTCTGGTCGTACAGGGCTCCCGGGCCGGTGCCCAGGGACAGGGCGCCGTGGCTGCGCGCGATCTTGTCGACCGCCTTGCGGCGCCGGGAAACATCGTCGGCGGAGCCCTCGAGGCACACGTAGCTGATGCACATCTGGTCGGTGTCCCAGCCACGACGACGCATCAGCGCCCACAGTCCGGCCTGCGCAGCGGCCTCGACCTTCTTCTTGACGGTGGTCGCTGCCTTCTGGGTGGCCAGCGAGAACCCCGTCTCGTTGCCGTCGGAGATCCGCACGAACGTGGTCGGCACCTCCTCGGCGGCGATCTGACGGATCGCGTCGACTGCGGGCTTCCAGGCGGGGTACATGTATGCGACGACGACGCGCTCGGCGGGCAGCCGGTGCACCTGCAGCCACAGTTCGGTGATGACGCCGAGGCGTCCCTCCGAGCCGATGAACATCTCCCGCAGCGACGGGCCGGTCGACTCGCTGGGCACCGGCCGCAGCGTCACCGTCCCGCTGGGACGCACCACCGTCATGCCGCGGACGATGTCGGCGATGTCGCCGTACTTGTCGGACTGCATGCCCGAGGAGCGGGTCGCCGCCCAGCCGCCCACCGTGGAGTGCGTGAACGAGTCGGGCATGTGCCCCAGCGTCCAGCCGCGGTCGTTGAGGGCTTCCTCCAGGGCGGGGCCCTGCATGCCGCCGCCGACGCGGGCCAGGCCGGAATCCTCGTCGAGCTCGCGCAGACCGTCCAGCAGGCCGGTGTCGAGCGAGATGATCGGCCGGGTCTCGGCCGGGTCGAGTTGCAGGGAGCGGGCGATGTTCGTCCCGCCGCCGTACGGCACCACGACGGCGTCCTGCTCGACGGCGGCGGTGAGCACCCCGGCGACCTCGGCATCGCTGGCCGGGTAGACGACGACCTCGGGCAGGCGCCCGTAGTCGCCGCGGCTGACGTGCAGCAGTTCGGTCACCGAACTGCCGTGCCCGTGCACGACCCGCTCATGGGGATCGACGGTGACGTGGTCGGGTGAGGTCGCCGCGACGAGGGCGTCGCGCAGGCTCATCGGCAGCGGGGAGTCGGGCACGGTCGTGGGGTCGAACGCGATGGTGTCGACCTTGCGGGGACGCAGGTCGACGGCGAGGGCCTTCTTCACGAAGGGCGCGAAGCCGGGCTTGTTCAGGTAGTTGAAGAACACGCCCTCCTCGCCCCAGCCCCACCACTTCATGTGCTTGACGTCGGGTGTCATGCCCGGTCTCCTTCCACAGCCGGACGCGCGCCGCGCCGTCCGGAGATCTTCGATGAGAGGGAACGCATCAGGCCACCGGGCAGCAGGCGCAGCACGGTGGCAAGGATCTTGTACCGCATCGACGGCACCGACACGACGCGGCCGCGGGCGGCGTCGCGCAACGCCTCGGTGGCGATCTGGTCGGGGCTCAACCACAGCACGGCGGGGACCTTGGACCGCTTCGTGCCGCCGTGGGAGTGGAACGCGGTGCGGACCCAGCCCGGCAGCACCGCCGTCACCGTGACGCCGGTGCCCGCGAGTTCCCCGGCCAGCACCTCGGAGACGGCCAGGGTGTACGCCTTCAACGCCGAATAGGAGTCCTGCCGGGTCAGCGCGGACACCGAAGCGACGGTGATGATCGTGCCGCTGCCCCGCTCCACCATGGCGGGCGCGACGGCCGCAGCCAGGACGCGCGGGGTCCGTCCCATCGCCTCGTAGGCGCGGTCGGCCAGGTCGTCGTCGCCGCCGACCAGCGGCGTCTTGAGCGAGAAGCCGGCGTTGTTGACCAGGAAGTCGATGTCACCTGCCCGCAGCCGGGCGGCTACCCGATCCACGTCGTGGCGCACGCTCAGGTCCGCGACGAGGGTCTCGACGCCCACGCCGAAGGCGGTCCCGAGGTCCGCAGCAACCGCGGCGAGGCGTTCGGGGTCGCGCGCGACCAGGATCAGGGGATGGCCTTTCCTGGCCAGCGTCCGGGCGAAAGCGAGCCCGATGCCGGAGGTGCCGCCGGTGATGAGCGCTGCCCGCATGAGAGGTCACGCTACATTACGCTCCTCGTGCTGAGGCATCCCCCCGGGTGCTTTGGGAAGGAGCCCCCCATGCCCGACCAACCTGTGAACGTCCTGCTGACCGGTGTGACCGGCTTTCTGGGACAGGCCGTCTTGGAGCGGCTGCTGTCCTCCACCGACGCCACCATCACCGCCGTCGTCCGCCCCAAGGGCAGCCAAACGGGTCGCGCCCGGCTGGATCGCCTGCTCCGCAAGCCGGTGTTCGCTTCCTGGCGCCGCAGCGTCGGGGACGCCGAGGCGCAACGGATCTTCGCCGAGCGCACGGCCGTCCTCGAAGGCGACCTGTCGACGCTGGAGCGGATCGACGTGCCGGTGGACGTGGTGGTGCACTCGGCGTCCACCGTGTCCTTCGATGCGCCGATCGAGGAGGCGTTCGCCAACAACGTGGGCGGCCCCGAGGCGTTGTACCGCGCGTTGACGGCGTCCGGGCTCGACCCGCACGTCATCCACGTGTCGACCTGCTACGTCGGCGGCATCGCGAAGGGGCTGCGTCCCGAATCGTCGGTCGATCACGAGGTCGACTGGCGGGCCGAGCTGCAGGCCGCACGGGTGGCGCGCGCGGAGGCGGAGGCGGCCTCCCGCACCCCGGAGATGCTGCAGACCTTCATCGATCAGGCGACCGCGGGGCACGGCAAGGAGGGCCCCAAGACGGTGGCGCGCGCCTCGGAGCAGGCCCGCGTCGACTGGATCACCGCCCGGATGGTCGAACTCGGCCGCACCCGCGCCCGTTCTGTGGGCTGGACGGACGTCTACACGTTCAGCAAGGCGCTGGGGGAGCGGGTCGCCGAGCAGGAATGGGCCGGGCAGGGACACCGGCTCTCCATCGTGCGCCCCTCCATCATCGAGTCGGCGCTGCGGCACCCGGTGCCGGGCTGGATCGACGGCTTCAAGGTCGCCGATCCGCTGATCATGGCCTACGCGAAGGGCAGCCTGCCCGAGTTCCCGGGCCTGCCCGATTCGGTGCTGGACGTCATCCCCGTCGACTACGTCGTCAACGTGGTGCTCGCCTTGGCGAAGCTGGGCCATCAGGGCCCCGACCGCGCCGAGACCGGCTACTACCAGGTGTGCTCCGGCGCCTCGAACCCACTGCCCTTCCACCGCATGCACGCCGAGGTGCGGGCCTACTTCCTGCAGCATCCCCTCGAGGACGACAAGGGGCGTCCGATCGTCGTCCCGACGTGGCGGTTCCCGGCCAACAACGCCGCGGAACGTTCGCTGCGGCTCAAGGAACGCGTCTCCGCGGTCGGCTCCCGGATCGGGGCCGCGCTGCCGTCGAACCCGCTGACGCAACGGTGGAGCAGTTCGCTGCACCGCATGGAACGCGGCCTGGGGTCGCTGCGCACCTACGTGGATCTGTACCAGAGCTACACCCGCACCGAGATGCTGTTCGACGACCAGCAGACCCGCGCGCTGGGGGCCAAGCTCCCGGAGGGGACGCCGCTCGAGGAGACCTTCGACGTCCGCGACATCGACTGGACGCATTACTGGCAAGACGTCCACCTGCCCGCAATGACGTCGCTGGCGAAGGTGCACGCCCGGGCGTCCAGCGCCCGCAAGGCGTCCCGGTCGCAGGCCCGGCCGCTGGAGTCGGGCACCGACGTGGTGGCGGTGTTCGACCTGGAGGGCACCGTCCTGCCGAGTTCCCTGGTCACCCAGTACCTGTCGATCATGCGGTTCATCCGGCCGGTGGGGCAGTTCCCCGGCGAACTGGTGGACCTGGTGAGTAAGACGAACGTCTACCTCAAGGCGGAGCGCCGCGACCGCGGCGAGTTCGTCCGGGCGTTCAGCCGCCGCTACGCGGGGACCCGGGTGGCCGACGTCGAGCGGGCCGTGGAGGGGCCGTGGGGCGAGGCGCTGGTGCGCTCGCTGCGTCCCGGGGCGCTGGCCCGGATCGAGCAGCACCGGGCGGCGGGTCACCGGACCGTGCTGGTGACCGGTTCGCTGGATCTGTTCGCGGCCCCGCTGGCCTCCTTGTTCGACGAGGTGGTCGCCTCCCGCATGGAGGTCGCCGACGGCACGCTGACCGGCTACCTGGCCACGCCTCCGCTGGTGGACGAGGCCCGCGCCCAGTGGCTCAAGGACTACGCGGAGCGGCACGGCCTCGACCTGACCCGCTCGCACGGGTACGGCGACTCGGTCGCGGACGTGAGCTGGTTGCGCCTGCTGGGCCGCCCGGTGGCGGTCAACCCCGACCTTCCGCTCTACCGGGTCGCGAGCCGCCTGTACTGGCCGATCGAGGACTGGAAGCGCAGCTGAGCGACTCCCGCACCACATCGGCCAGACGGCTCACTCCCCGACGATCACCCGCATGGTCCCGGGCGTGGTGTGGAGCAGCCACAGCCGCTGCGCCAGCGCCGCGGGATCGAAGCGCGGGTCCCCGCCGCCGATGGCGCCCGGAATGATGAGCTGGCGGACCTGCACGTGGTGCGGAGCCGCGGCGTCGTGGAGCATGGCCGCGTAGGCGGACTCCCCGGCGAACCCGGCGGAGGTTCCGGCGACCGCCCCGTTCGGGACCACTGCGCTGGACCCGTTGACGAGCAGGATGGTTCCCTGCCCCCGGTCGATCATCGACGGCAGAACGGCGGCTGCCGCGGTCGCGAAGCCCAGCAAGGAGAACTCCGTGGCGGCCCGCAGGTCCTCGACGGTGGTCTCCAGCACGGGCTTGAGCAGCGCCGGGGCGGGCACCGGGCTGAACTGCAGCACGTCGAGGGGGCCCAGGTCGGACGCCGCCCGCGCCACCGCCGCCGCGAGGGCCACACGGTCGGACACATCGGCGACGTAACTCCCCACCGTCCCGCCCTGGCGACCCACCTGGGCTTCGAGTGTGGCGAGTGAGGCGGGGTTGCGGGCGATCAGGCCGACCGCGAATCCCTCGCGCGCGAACCGTTGTGCAGTGGCCGCCCCGAGCCCGGGGCCGGCGCCGACGATCAGAATGCTGGGCATGCGGGCAGGCTAGAAGCGCCCGCCGGCTGCGGGGAGTCCCTGCCGGTACCCCTCTTCGGCAGGACTCCCAGCGTCCCGATGCTTGCGGTCTACTGGAACGCATCCGACTGATCCCAGGAGACTTGTGAGACTGCGTCACCGCCAACCGTGGACGCTGGGGGTTCTCACCACCCGGTCCTTCCTGGCCCTGCTGCCCATGACGGTGCGGTTCACCGACTTCGGTGGCCGGGAGAAGGTTGCGACCCCGACCGGCTCGCTCGACTACACCGGCGCGGCCGGATTGGACCCCGAGGCCGGGGACCTATTCTCCTACCTGCCCTGGGGCAACATCGGCTTCTTCTACGACGGCCGCGACACCGGCTATTCGACGTCGCTGACCAAGCTCGGGCACACGCTCGACCTCGACCAACTCACCCACCTCGAGGGCGACGTCACCATCGCCATCGTGTCGTGATCACGAAAGGAACACCCATGCGCACCGTCAAGGCCTATGGAGCGGTCAACGAGACGGACCCGCTCGTCCCCCTCACCATCGAACGCCGCGACGCCGGCCCGCACGACGTCGTCATCGCCATCGACTACGCGGGCATCTGCCACTCCGACATCCACACCATCCGCGGCGATTGGGGGCCAGTCGCGTTCCCGCAAGTCGTGGGCCACGAGATCGTCGGGCACGTCGTCGAGGTGGGGGCCGCCGTGACCCGGCATCGCGTCGGCGACATCGTCGGGGTCGGCTGCCAGTCGAACTCGTGCGGCGTCTGCGCCCAGTGCCGCCAGGGGCACGACCAGTACTGCCTGCGCGGAAACACCCAGACCTACGGCAGCGTCGACGCCGACGGCACGATCACCCAGGGCGGCTACTCCCAAGCGATCGTCACCCGCGAGGACTACGTGGTCGCCATCCCGGCAGGACTGGATCCCGCGAAGGCGGCCCCGTTGCTGTGCGCGGGCATCACCACCTACTCGCCGTTGCGGCACTGGGCTGCGGGTCCCGGAACCCGCGTGGGCGTCGTCGGCATGGGCGGGCTGGGGCACATGGGCGTCAAGCTCGCGGCAGCCCTCGGTGCGGACGTCACGGTGCTGTCACGCGGGACGCGGAAGCGGGACGACGCGCTCGCGTTCGGCGCGCGGGCCTACGTGGACACGACCGATCCCGCCGCGCTGGCCGGGGCGACGGGAAGCCTGGATCTGATCATCAACACGGTGTCGGCGGGCCTCGACATCGCGACCTATCTGGGCCTGCTCGATGTGGATGGCGCGCTGGTCAACGTCGGCGCGCCGGCCGAGCCGTTCACGGTGCCTGCCTTCTCGCTGATCCCGGCGCGCCGCACACTGGCCGGGTCGACAACGGGCGGCATCGCCGAGATCGAGGAGATGCTGGCCTTCTGCGCGGAGCGTGGCATCCACCCCGAGACGGAACTCGTTGCCGCCGACGCCATCAACGACGCCTGGGCGCGGGTGCTGTCCTCGGAGGTGCGCTACCGCTTCGTCATCGACACCCACACGCTGTGAGTGCTCATCGTGGCCCCGATGGGGCGGCAGCGGGGTCACGCTGACCGTCGCCACGGCCCTCGTGAGGGCCCCGGTCAGGAATCCCCCGAGTCAGCGCGGGGGTTTCCTGGCGTGTGGGACGGCGGTCTGCTCGGCGGCCGCCCACGACGCCAGGATCTGCAGGCGCTCGGCGGACTCCGAGCCCGGTTCGGCCGTGTAGATCGTCAGGGTCAGCCCCGGCTCGGACTCGAGCGAAAGCCCCTCGTAGGCCAGTGTCATCTCCCCGGCGACGGGGTGGTGAAACGTCTTGTTTCCAGCGCCGTGATGCCTGACATCGTGGCGCCCCCAGAGGGCGCGGAATGCTTCGCTGCGCGTCGACAGTTCCCCCACCAGGTCGTGCAGTTCCTTGTTGTGTGGATCGCGCCCCGCTTCGGTCCGGAGGATCGCGACGGTGACTTCGGCGAACATGTCCCAGTCGGGGTAGAACACCGAGGCCCGTTCGTCCAGGAACGTGAACCGGGCGATGTTCGGGGGCTGGCCGGGCATGTCGTAGACGACGCCGTAGAACGCCCGAGCCAGCTCGTTGGCGGCCAGGAGATCCATGCGTCCGTTGCGGACGAACGCCGCGCCGTCGGTGACGGCGTCGAGGACCCACTGCAGGCCCGGGTGCGGCGTCCAGGTGGCCGGATTGCGACGGCGTGCCGGGCGCGCGACGGGGCTAGCCGCGTGGGCCAGGTCGAACAGGTAGGCGCGTTCGGCGTCCTGGAGCAGCAGGGCTCGCGCGAGCGCGTCGAGCACCTCGGGGGAGACACCGTCGATCGCGCCGCGCTCGATGCGGGTGTAGTACTCCACGCTCACCCCGGCCAGGACGGCGACTTCGGTGCGCCGCAGCCCGGGCACGCGGCGGTTGGCGCCCCGGGGGAGACCAACGGATTCGGGGGAGACGCGGGCGCGGCGCGTGGTCAGGAACTCCCGCACGTCGGCTCGGTTGTCCATCCCCTCACCCTAGGAGGTGGCGTCGCGCGCAGGCAGACCCCGGCGGTACCCCTTCGGTGTCCGCGACCGGCTGTTCCCGCGGCGAGAGCCGACTAGAGCGATCGTTCCAGTGGGTGGGCACGGGCTGCGAATCCGGCCGGGGGCGTGCTTACCATGGGCGCGTGGCCCGCTCCCGTTTGATCACCGACGCGACGCTGCTCGCGCATGTCAACAAGCTGGGTGAAGACCATCCTCCGATCCGCATGGACTCGGTCGACTTCACCGTCAACAATCCCGACGTGCTGCGGACGCGGTTCGCGGGTGTCTTGGACTACCTGGCGCGCGTCGAGTTGGAGGTCGAGCGCAACGTCCTCGAACTGCTCACGATCATGCCCAACCCGTCCGAAGCCGACAAGGTGTTCTACTCCGACGTCTGGTACGACCAGGAGATCGCCCACGGGCAGATCCTCGACGAACTGAAGCGCCGCATCGACCTGCCGGAGGCGGAGCCGCTGCTGCAGGTCGGGTTCGCGGTCCAGGCGCTGGGAGCGCTGGCGAAGTGGGAGCCGATCCAAGACGTGGCCCGCACCATCTACTACTTCACCGGGGCCTCCACCGAGCGGCAGGCCGTGCTGGCCTACAACGCGTTGTCGAGTCAGCTCGACGAGTTGGGGGAGCTGGCCGTCCGGGACACCATCATCAACCAGATCAAGCGCCAGGAGCCCGGCCACTTCGCCTTCTACCGGATGAGCGCGGAGAAGATCACCACCGACGGCACTCTCAAGCCCTGGCAGCTCTACCTGGCGCGGGTGCTGCGCGAGCACTCCTACGAGCTGGTGGGCACCCACAACGACCCCCAGCATCAGGCGACCATGGGCGAGGTCATCGACGTGCTGGGGTTCAGCGGCCAGCTGGAGGTCTTCGCCAAGGAGATCGGACGCCTGGAGGCGAAGCTGTTGTGGGCCAACCGGCAGGGCATGGAGTTCCCGCCTTACGTGCTGCGTGCCCTGCGCGAGAGCGTGGAGATGTACCGGGAGCAGGGCTCCTTCATGGCGCGGCTCGCCTGAGCAGGGGCTGCCCTGACGCCGCGGGGCCGTGCATGATGGAGCCATGACCGAGCACGATTCCCGCTGGCTGTATCGGCAGATGATCGACGCGATGGTGGTGGCCTGCCTGCAGGGCCCCGGCCGGGTCTCGGCCGAACGGATCAGGATCGGGGTCTGGAACCCCAACGCGGACGCGGACACCGACCCCAATCAGGTGCTCATGAACGGGCTGCTGAGCTCCATGGAGGAGACTCACCGGCAGGCACTGTCGGCGCTGTTCGCCGAGGAGTTCGCCTCCGGCATCTTCAACGCCTTGTCGGTGCTGACCGCCGCGCACCTCCAGCCGTTCCACGAGGGCTACGAGGGCGATCCCTCCGACGACTTCCTCGGCCGGATCGACGGCTCGCAGTGGCCCGGGGACGCGCGCTGAGGCGACCTGCCCGACCTGACCTCAGTTCCGACCGCCCAGCCCGCCCGCCGCCGGTGGCAGGATCGAGCCATGGAGACCAACCCCCTGCGGCCCGCACGTACCCTCTACCCGCCCGTCGAGCCCTACGAGACCGGCATGCTCGACGTCGGCGACGGCCAGCAGCTGTACTGGGAGGTGTCCGGGAACCCCGACGGCAAGCCGGCCGTGTTCCTCCACGGTGGCCCGGGCGGGGGAACATCACCCCGGCAGCGGCAGTTCTTCGATCCCAAGAGATACCGGATCGTCCTGGTCGACCAGCGCGGCTGTGGCAAGTCGACCCCGCACGCGTCGACGCCCGGCATCGACATGAGCGCCAACACCACAGGGCACCTGGTCGGCGACATCGAGAAGTTGCGGGAGCACCTCGGCGTCGAGGAGTGGCTCGTCTTCGGCGGGTCGTGGGGGAGCGCCCTGGCGCTCGCCTATGCCGAGATGCACCCCGACCACGTCAGCGAACTCGTCCTGCGCGGCATCTTTACGCTGCGGCGGCCCGAACTCGACTGGTTCTACAACGAGGGCGCCTCGTTTATCGCGCCGGAGCGCTGGGAGTCCTACCTCGAAGCCCTCCGTGACTCTGACGGCACGGTCTACGAGGGTGACTTCATCCAGCGCTACAACGAGATCTTGTTCGGCGACGACCTTGAGGCCGCCCGTCGCGCCAGCGTCGCCTGGACCACGTGGGAAGGCACCACCACCACGCTCATCCAGGACGAGGACAACGCTTCGCACTACGCCGAGCCCGACTTCGCGCTAGCTTTCGCCCGCATCGAGAACCACTACTTCGTCAACGGTGGCTTCTTCGAGGAGGGGCAACTGATCGGCAACGCCCGCGAGCTCGCGACGATCCCCGCCGTGATCGTGCAGGGACGCTACGACATCTGCTGCCCGGCGCGC
>RRZT010662214.1_pt1 | contig 13206 bp, 15 predicted proteins | sample 2165551 | NCBI WGS metagenome assembly RRZT01 (sample SAMN10456910, study PRJNA506462) | wastewater metagenome | biome: wastewater; feature: sludge; material: wastewater sludge; isolation source: wastewater sludge with Escherichia coli K12::gfp cells carrying plasmid... | place: USA: Moscow, Idaho... | reverse complement strand
GTTTAAAAATAACAGAATTTCATTAAAATATTAAACTTACTAGAGATATTTTACCATAAAAATATTTTATTTCAAATTAAAAGTTAAAAATTTCCTTGGAATAAATCTTTTACAACCTTTGAATATTCTCTTCCTTCATGTGTAATAAAAGGTGGAAGTATAGCTAGAGAATTTTCTCCATTTTTAATTCCTTCAATTAAAATAATTTTAGCATTTTTTTCTAAAGTAGAGTGGCAAAATTGAAGGCGTTTAGGAGTAATCTTATATTTATTGAATGTAGAGAGAATATCATCAAGTCTATCTGCCCTGTGAACCATTGCAAAGTAACCTCTATTTCTTAGAAGCTTTGAGGCAACTTCAACAATTCCATCTAAATTAATGCTAATTTCATGCCTTGCAATAGTTAATTGGTCAAGATTATTCAGTTGGGTAGAGTTTCCATCTAGCTTAAAAAATGGAGGGTTACAAGTAATAGCATCAAAAGTTTCATCTTCAAAATATTTTTTATAATGAAGCATATTGTCATTAATAATAGTAACTCTATCTTTAAGATTGTTAAGTTCAATGTTTCTATGAGCCAAATCTGCTGAAACCTCTTGTAATTCAATAGCAGAAATGTGTGCTTTTGATTTTTTTGTAAGTAAAATAGGAATAATACCATTTCCTGTACCTAAATCCATTATTTTTTTAACAGTTCTGTTGATAGTGAGAAAATTAGCAAGTAAAATGGAGTCTAAAGAAAAGTTAAAATAATCAGGTCTTTGGATTATTTTTAAATCCTTCATATCCAGTATATAATTTATAACTTCATTATCATTTAATATCATTAAAATCTCCTAAATATTTTTTTATTTCTTTAATCATAAAATCTCTATCTTCTAAATTTTGCAATGGATTTAAAGTATCCATATCAAAAGTTATAATATTAGACAAGTTATATTCCCTCATGTATGCTTCATAATGGAAGTTAAGACTTTCCCAATATTCTCTAGGTACTTCAAGTTCATAATCTCTTCCTCTACGCTCAATTTTTTCAATAGCTTTATCCACCGAACTTTTTAGATATATCATCAAATTTGGTCTTTTAACTAATTTTAGCATTGTTTCAAGAAGTTCTTGATAAACATTAAATTCTTCTTTAGTCATATCACCATCAAGATAAAGCATTTTACTAAAAATAATATCACCATAAATGCTTCTGTCCATTAGGCAATTTCCTTTAGTTAAAGCTTCCTGAATCATCTGAAATCTTTTATTTAAAAAGAAAATTTGAAGAGGAAATGAATATCTTTTTTTGTCGTGATAAAATTTATCTAAAAGAGGATTGTTTAGAACAGGTTCTTGATAAAGTTCAATATTTAGTTCTTGTGAAAGTATTTCAGAAAAAGTACTTTTTCCAACACCTACAACGCCATCAATACAAATAACTTTACTTTTTTCTTCATGTTTTTCTAAAAAATTATTAAAAAACTCTTTATACATTTATCCTCCTCAGTTTTAAAGTTTATATGTATTTTATCATAAAATTAAGTTTATTATCAATAAATTCTTAGTTTACTTTAAATGTGATAAAGGTTATAATTCTTATAAAGAATTTTGTTTGAGGTTGGAGGAAAGAATGCATAAAGTTGAAAAAGTAATTATTTTTGGTGGGACTCATGGAAATGAAGCAACTGGGGTAGAAGTATTAAAATTATTAGAGAAAAGAAATTATTTTGGGAAAAATGTAGAATTATTAACACATTTTTCAAATAGAAAAGCTTTTGAACTGAAAAAAAGATATGTAGACAAAGATTTAAATAGAAGTTTTACAAAAGAAGTTATTAAAAATGGTGGCTTTTTACACGAAGAAAGACTAGCAAAAGAAATTTATGATAAATTTCATGGGGAAAATAATTTAGTAATTGATATTCATACAACGACAGCAAATATGGGTAAAAGTATTGTACTTACTAAGAAAAATGAATTTAATTTAAAATTAATTTCTTTTTTACAAGATTTACATAAAGATTTAAAAGTATTTTACTGGCAAGAAAGTGAAGATTTAGCTTTTCTTAATACAATAAGTCCCTTAGGTTTTGCTATAGAAATGGGACCAGTAGGAAATAATGTTTTAGATTGTAAAATAATTGAAGATACATTGGTGTTAGTTGAAGATATTTTAGATTTTGCAGAAAAATATAATAAGAATATTTTACCAAGTTTAAATGAAGAGATTACTTTATATGAAGGTGTTGATTATTTGTATTATCCGAAAGATGAAACAGGAGAAAGATTTGGATATATACATGATGAATTTCAAAATATGAATTTTAAACCTTTGAATAAAGGTGATAGAATATTTAAAACTCATATAGATACTAATTTGGAATATAAAGGAGAAGATGGGCTAATTCCTCTTTTTATAAATGAAGTAGCTTATTATGAAAAGAATATTGCCTGTTGTTTAGCTAAAAAAGTTATTGAAAAAATATAAAAGAATTGAAAAATTATTCTATATATCCTATAATTAGTGTAAATAAATTAATAGAAAGTTTGTGGTTATTATGGATAAATATGACGTATTAAAATTAGATAATCAATTTTGTTTTAGTGTTTATGCACTTTCAAAAGAAATAACAAAGTTGTATAAGCCTTTTTTGAAAAAATTAGATTTAACTTATACACAATATATAACTATGCTTGTTCTTTGGGAAGAAGATCATATAACTGTAAATGAAATTGGGAAAAAATTGGCATTAGATTCAGGGACATTAACTCCTTTATTAAAAAAATTAGAAGAAAAAGAATTAATTATTCGTCAAAGAAAAAAAGATGATGAAAGAAATGTTAATATTTTTTTAAGTGAAAAAGGTAAGAAGTTAAAAGATAAAGCAGTGGAAGTTCCTTTTAAGTTAATTGAACAAATTCAAATAGATCCTTTAAAAATAATTGAACTAAAGAATGCAATACAAGAAATAAATGCAAAGCTTATGAAGGAGTAATTTTAATGGATTGGTACATAAAAAAATTTGAACAGTTGAGTTTGGATGAGTTATATGATATTTTGAAGATGAGAAGTGAAATTTTTGTCGTAGAACAAGAATGTGTTTATCTTGATGTAGATGGAAAAGATAAAGATGTTTTTCATTTATTTTTAAAAGAAAACAATAAAATTTTAGCCTACTGTAGAATTTTACCTAGGGGAATAGCTTATGAAGAAGCGTCTATAGGAAGAGTAATTGTTAATAGAAATTTTAGAAAAGAAAAGCTAGGCGAAACTCTTATGACTAAAGCAATTTCTTATTTAAAAGATGTTTTAAAAGAAAAAGAAATAAAAATTCAAGCTCAAGCTTATTTACGTAGTTTTTATAAAAAATTTGGATTCCAAGAAATTTCAGAGGAATATCTTGAAGATGGAATACCACATATAGATATGAAAATGAAATTATAATAATAAATCCCCTTCAATTGAAGGGGATTTATTATTTAAAATGATGGTGGTGTACTTACCCACAATACTTTTGCTTTAGTTTTAGAAGCATTAGAAATATAATGGTTATGTCTTGGTTTGTAATAAAAGCTTTCGCCTTTTTTTGCTTTATATTTCTTTTTACCAATATGAATATAAATGACTCCTTGCAACACATATCCAAATTCTTCGCCCTCGTGAGCAGCTTCTTCTTTATACTTTCCATCTTCATCAAGAGTTATTAAAATTGGTTCCATATCATTTTTTTGTGCATTTGGAATAATCCATTCAATACCATAGTTTAATTCTTTATCTTCTACCTCATAGATATCTTCTTTTGTAAAAACAATTTTTTCATCTTCATCTTCGTTAAAAAAATCTTTAAGGTTAGTTCCAAGAACTTCTAAGATATCAATTAAAGTTGATATTGAAGGTGAAGTTAAGTCTCTTTCAAGTTGAGAAATAAAGCCTTTTGATAGCTCACATCTACTTGCTAACTCATCTTGAGTTAAAAACTTCTCTTGTCTTAACCTTTTTATTTTTTTCCCAATTTCCACAAAATCATCTCCTAATTTTTATAAAGCCCTTATCCTAATAAAGATTTGATTTCATCAACTTTATTTGTTTTTTCCCAAGGAACATCAATATCAGTTCTACCAAAATGTCCATAAGCAGCAGTTTGTTTATATAAAGGTCTTCTTAAATCTAAGTCTCTAATTATAGCACCGGGTCTTAAATCAAATACTTTTTTAATAATTTCAATTATTTTATCATCAGATATTTTTCCAGTTTCGAAAGTATTTACAGCAACAGAAGTAGGATGTGCAACTCCAATTGCATATGAAACTTGAACTTCACATTTCTCAGCAATTCCAGAAGCAACAATATTTTTTGCTACCCATCTAGCAGCATAACAAGCACTTCTATCTACTTTTGTAGGGTCTTTACCAGAGAAAGCTCCTCCACCATGTCTTCCCATTCCACCATAAGTATCTACTATGATTTTTCTACCTGTTAAACCTGCATCACCATGAGGGCCACCGATAACAAATCTTCCAGTTGGGTTAATAAAATATCTTGTATTTTCATCTAATAATTCTGCAGGAACAACTGCATTTATAACAAATTCTTTAATATCTTTTTCAATTTGTTCATGAGTAACTTCTGCATCATGTTGAGTTGAAACTACAATAGTATCAATTCTAACAGGTTTACCATCTAAGTATTCAACAGTTACTTGAGTTTTCCCGTCAGGTCTAAGGTAACCTAATGTTTTGTCTTTTCTAACTTCTGATAGTTTTCTTGCTAATTTATGAGCTAACATAATAGGCATAGGCATTAGTTCTTCAGTTTCGTTAGTTGCATAACCAAACATAAGTCCTTGATCTCCAGCACCTACGTTTTCAATAGATTCATCTTTAGTTCCTTTTTTAGACTCAAGAGCTTCATCTACTCCCATTGCAATATCAGGACTTTGCTCGTGGATAGCAGAAATAACGCCACAAGTTTCAGCATCAAATCCATATTTAGCTCTATCATATCCTATTTCTTTTATAGTTTCTCTAACTAGTTTTTGAAAATCAACATAAGTCGAAGTTGTAATTTCTCCTGCCAATACAACAAGCCCTGTTGTAAGCATAGTTTCACAAGCTACTCTAGCCTTTGGATCTTCTTTCAAAATTGCATCTAAAATTGAATCTGAAATTTGATCAGCCATTTTATCTGGATGCCCTTCAGTAACTGATTCTGAAGTAAAAAGCATTCTACCTTTTTCAATCATTGGTTTCTCTCCTCCTAAATTTTAATCATCATTTGAATGATTTAATAATTCTATGACATAGTTTGGCAAAGCAAAAGATGCTTTATGTATGTTAGTATTGTAATACTTAGTTTTTAAATTTAAAGAATTCCATTTTTCTGAATTGCAATTCAATGGATCAACTCCTTTTGAGGCAAACCCAAAAAGCCAGTGCCCAGAAGGGTAAGTAGGCATGTGGAATTGATATACTTTAGAAATAGGAAATATATCTTTAATTTTATTGTGAGATCTTTTCATTTCTCTAACATTAAAAGGGTAATAAGGACTTTCATGCTGATTTATTAGTATACCATTTTTTGTTAAAGCTTCAAAGCAATTTTCGTAAAATTCTTTAGAAAAAAGTCCTTCTCCCGGACCGATTGGGTCTGTAGAATCTACTAAAATCAAGTCATATACATTTTTTTTGTTTTTTATAAATAAAAGTCCATCTTCAAAGAATAAATTGACTCTTTTATCATTAAGTTTTGAGGATGTAAGAGGTAAATACTTTTTACAAGCATTAACAACCATTTCATCAATTTCAACCATATCAATTTGCTCAATGGAGTCATATTTTGTAAGTTCTCTTACAGTTCCACCATCTCCTCCACCAATAACTGAAACTTTTTTTATATCTAAATTACTAGCTAAAGGTACATGGGTAATCATTTCATGATAAATAAATTCATCTTTTTCATTAGCCATCATAATTCCGTCCAATGTGAAAAACTTACCAAATTCATATGAATCAAAAAAATCAATTTGTTGAAAAGGTGATTTTTCAGAATAAAGATGTTCTTTAACATGAATTGAAAACTTAGCACCCTCAGAGTGTTTTTCTGTAAACCATAAATCTATCATTAATTTCCTCCTTCTTTATTCAGGTTTAAAAGTTATTTTTCCTAAATTTTTAGGAGAATATTTTCTTATTTTTTCAACCATTCCTCTAGGAATTTCAAAAGATTCACTTCGGTCTGCTTCAAATACCTCTTCTAAGTAATCAAAAGCAATCCAAGGATTAATTTTATCACCACATGTAAATACATCTACTGCTGCATACCCGTATTCAGGCCAAGTATGTATAGCAAGGTGAGATTCTGAAATAATAACAGCCCCACTAACTCCATAAGGATTAAAATGATGAAAAACAGAATTTACGATAGTTGCATTTGCTCGTCTAGCTGCCTCATTCATAAATTTTTCAATAAGCTCAGGGCTTTTCATTGTTTCCTCATTACAATTGTAGAATTCCACTAATATGTGTCTTCCTAAAGTTTCTAAATTCATTTTCCCTCCATTAAACCAGTTTTAATTAATAACACTTAACGTTTACTAAAAAGTTAATATTACTAAACTTTTTTTTAAAAAAATTAGAGAAATTATCTCTGGTTTTTTTAAAAATTAAATATAATAAATTAAAATTGAAAAAAATATCAATTATTTAATGACTAGTATTTAACTTAAAGTTTATAAATATTAAACATCAGCAGGGATTTTATCAAAAAAAATAAATTTTGTCAATGGTTTTTTCCTGTACTTATAAAAAACTTAAAGTTTAAGTAGAATAGATTTTCAACATAATAATTTTTACAATTATCGGTGAAGCTTAAGTTTATAAGATAAGTCTCAATTTTTATAATGTGGAGTTTTAAGAAGCTTATCCTTGCTAAGAGAATAAGCTTCAGTTTGATGTGTTTTTGTGCCTCTTAAAATATAGGGGACATAAAAAGCTTACATTATATTATTTTCTTGATAAGCTATTCGATTTTTTCCTCTATTTTTAGCTTCATATAAGGAAACATCGGCTTCTTGTATTAATTTTTCTAAAGAACCACATTTGTATTTTGCTACTCCAAAACTGGCAGTAACTTTTAAGAGAGGGATTTCCCATTCAATATTTTCAATACTTTCTCTAATTTTTTCTGTTATTGCTAGTGAGTTTTCAAAGGAAGTACTAGAAAAAATAATCAAAAATTCTTCACCACCATATCTCCCAAGAATTTCGTTTAAAACGAGATTATTTTTTACTATTTTAGTAATATTTTTTAAAACTAAATCTCCAATGTGATGGCCAAATTTATCATTAATAGATTTAAAATCATCTAAATCAAATAGTGCAATAATTAAATTTTCATTGCAATTACCAATTTTCTTTTCAAGAGTTCTAAATAAGTATCTTCTATTGTACACATTTGTAAGTGTATCAAAATTAGCTAATTTATATAATTTTTTTTCTCTTTCTTGAATTTTATAACTCATTTTATCTAATAAGTTTTTGATTAAATAAATTTCTTTATGATTGTGTGTAAATGATTTATAGTGATTTAATTCATTAATGTATTTACCTACAGAAATATTTTCTAAGGTTAAAGCTAATTTTTTTAAAAAATTTTCTAGAACTCTTACTAAAAACAATATTAAAGTAATAGAAAGAATAATTGAAAAAATACTAATTATCCAAATCATTTTCTTTAAAGGTTCAAAGTCTGTAAATAAATCTTCTTTTCCTGCTTTAGAAATAATAGTGAAGTTAGAATTTTCAATTTTTTTATAAAAAAATTCTTGTTCTTTGTATACGAAATCTCCTTGGATACTAACAAGTTCACTCAAATAACTAGCTTTTTTACCTAGCTCATTTTGATCAGTTGAAATTATGATGTAACCATTTTTATCAATTATAGAGGTTGGTGTTTCAGAAAAATACTTGATTCCAATCATTTCAGAAAAAATTTTTAAATCAATATCAAAAGCCATGACTCCAATAAACTTATTATTTTTATATATAGGCATTGAAAAAGTTGCAATGTTGTTGTGTGTTATTAAATCTGAGTAAACATTAGTTAGACTAAAAACACCCTTATTTTTTGCTTCTAAATACCAAGGTCTTTTTCTAGGGTCGTAGTTCTTAGGGAGTCTATTTGCATTTAAATTTCCTTTTAGATCAATAATTATATTCTTATTTACACCGTAAAAATCTCCTGTATCCTCAAGAGCATAGTATAGGAGTAAGTATTCTTTTTTTTCTTTTATCAAATTTGTCATAGAAGTTTTATATTTTTCTTCGTTTTCATTATTAAATTCTCTTAGAATAAAATTTAAAAGAGATTCTGTTTGAGAATTTAATAGTTTTAAATTGTTTTCTAAAGATTTGATGTTATTTTCAATATTTTCTTTTTCTTTTTTATTGTAGTAGTCTTCTCTGTAGTTATAAAAATTACTAATAATAACTATCATAGGAATAAGAAGCATAAGTATTGTTAAAATAAAAAATTTACTTTTTAAATTCATAATAGTACTCCTTTAGAAGCTTTTTTAAAAGAAAAGTATTGATTAATCTATATTTTTTAGAGCATTTTCTAATTCTTCTTTAGTTATTTGAAAATGATTTAGTTTATTAAGAAATTGTTTCCCATTTGCATATCCTATTTTAAGAATACTGCCAATTTTTTGTCTTAAATCTTTTGAATTTTCACTACCAATTAATGAATAATAAAACATATCCTCTGTAGTAAAGGTGTTTTCTTTTTCACTGATTTTAAATCTTGCATTCTCTAATGCTTTTAAAATAGCTTCTGGATTAGCGTTTTCAACGCCGATATCTCCATTTTTTTCGCCTTCTTTTCTTGAAATATATGCATGTTTTACATTTGGGACATAATTCTCAATAGTATTTCTTATTTTTTCGCCAGCAAAATCTGGGTCACAAAGGATAATAACTCCTGTTTTTTCTGCTGCAAATTTGATTTTTTCCAAAGTTTTTATTTTTTTTACAGCAAAGCCATTAACTTCGATTACTTCAGCATCCACAGCTCTTTTTACAGCAGAGACATCATCTCTTCCTTCTACCACAATAGTTTCCATTATTTTTATCATTTGAAATCTCCTATTTTTTATAGATTAAAAATTGTAAAAGGTTAAGAAGTTAAGAATTACAAAGGAAAAAATATTTCATTTGTTATCTAAACCATTACAATATATATCTAATATTTTACCATAAATAGGTATAAATTTCTAATTAATATTATATTTATACAGAATGTAGGGGATTTTATGTTTTTAAAAAAATTAACAACAATCAAGTTAATAAAAATGAAAAAAGTTGTTTTTTTCAAATGTATGGCATAAAATCCTAATATAAGACTGAGCTTGAGGTGATAATATGATTTTCAAAGAGCAATTTAAAATCAATGATTATTTAATGATTAAACCTAATTTAGGAGATTCAAACTTTTTTAAAAGTAAAATCTTAGATATTGATTTTGAAAAAAGTATTTTTTTGGTTGAAAAAGTTTCAGCAGTGTTTATAAAAAATACAGATGTAACAATTCAAAAAGATTGGAATGAGTTTAATTTGGTATTTCAAGCTACAATTATTGAAGTGAATAAAGAAAATAAATTAGTTATAAATATACCAAAACAACTTAACAGAATTAAAAAAGAAGAATATTATAAATTACCACTAGTAATAGGTGTAAGTGTAAGAAAGAAAAATGGAGATATATTATTAGGAGAATCAATAAATGTTAGTGCTAATAGTATTTGTGTTCAATTGAATAAAGAATTAAATTATGAAGATGAAGTTTTGGTTACAATTCCTTTTTCAAAAGATTTTATACTAGAGAACTTAGAGGGAGTGGTAAAAAAAGTTGACAAAGGAGATAAGTTGCCTTATAAATGTAATATTGTATATGATTACATAGAAGAAGCTAAAAGAAGGCAGATTATTAATCACATATTTAAAGTTCAAGAGATGCTTTTAAAATTTTCAAACAAAGTATAGGAGGTATTTTTTATGGATTTAAAAAATTATAAAACTATGGATGTGAATATTTTGTTGGGGATAGTAAATATGAAAATGCGTGATGAAAATTGGGATTTAGATGAACTTGCAAAGTATTATGACATTGACAAAGAAGATTTAGTAAAAGTTTTAGAAAAAGGTGGATTCTCTTATTTTTCGGAAGCAAGACATTTTGCTTAAAAATCAAGAAAAAATATTTAAGCATTAAAAAAAGCTAGTATTTACTAGCTTTTTTTAATGCTTATGATTAATTTTATAAATATAATAATAAATAATTGGTAAAAAGATTCCACCAGATAATATATTTCCTATTGAAACATTAAATAGGTTTTTAAAAATCACACCAAAACCATACGCGCTTGGTTCTAATATTTTACCCATGAATAGTACAAACATATTTGCTACACTATGTTGATACCCAGCTAAAGCAAATAACATTACAGGAAACCAACAAGCTAGTAATTTAGAAGTTAAATCCTTTCCTGCATAAGTCATCCAAACAGCTAAGGCAACTAATATATTACAGAAAAATCCACTAACTATTCCTTCAACAGCAGTAAGTTCAACTTTATGCTCTGCTAAACTAACAGTTGCTGCGACCAATTCATGAGAATGAAAAATTTCTGTTTTTGATAATAGAAATGCTGTTAATACAGCTCCAAAGAAATTTCCAGTCCATACAATAACCCAATTTATAAGAACTTTTGACACAGGTATTTTTTTGTCTAAATATGCAATTGAAACTAAGTTATTTCCTGTAAAAAGAGAACCTCCAACAAATAAAACTAACATAATTCCAACAGGGAATATACAAGCTCCAACCAATTTAGCGATTCCTTTGTCATGCAAAGACAGAACTTGTGTTGCTGTTAAATAACCAATATAAGCAAGTCCAATAAACATTCCAGCTAAGGCACCTAATAAAAATATATTGATACCTTTATTTTTTGCTTTTTTTACAGCCATTTCAATAATTTCATCAACTACTTCAACAGGCTTTAAATACATCTTTTCCATTACTCCTCCATACATAATTTTTAATCTAGGTAATAATATCACAAAGGAATATTTGTGTCAACTTCAACTTAAAATAAATTAAGTAAAAGTTAACAATATTTTTGTGAATTTAATTTGATAAAATATATATGAATATAGTATAATTTAAACGGCGAAGTTAGCAAAGAAATTTTATATGAATAATGTGGCTATTTAAATTTACACTAAACTTCTAAACATATAGTAACTATTTAGGCATAACTAAACATAAAACTTTATATGGCCGAATAGTTAGAGTATATAAAATCAATAGTTTAATAGGATTAAGTGTTAACACAGTTAATAATTTATTGTTGTTTAGTTGCTTAACAATGATAGTTACTTTAAAGATAAAATGCTAAAATTTATGAGCTTAAAACTTAAGGAGGCACAATGATAATTAATTTAATTAGTAAAATTGGAGAGAAATATGATGAAATTTATTTTTTCCTATACAAAGAGGAGAAAATGTTAATAAATAAACATTTTGAAAAACATGTTGATTTTATTAATAAAGTTATAGAGAAAAAAGATTTTAAATTTAAAAATGGAGAAAAACTATCTGTTGTATTGGAAGAAAATAATAGTCTAGTTGAACTAAACATAATTGGTTTGGGGAAAAAAGAAAAATCAGATAATTTTACTCTTAGAACAACAATTTTTAAGGGAGTAGAAGGAATAAAAAATAAAAAGATAGCAGTAATTTCTGAGTCTATAGAAAATGGTAAATTGGTAGCAGAAAGCATATTATTTAGTGAATATAAATTTGATAAGTACAAAGAAAAATCTAAGGAAGAAAAAAATAATTTAGATGAATTAGAAGTTTCTTTATTGGGGAATATTTCTTTGGAAGAATTAAATGAAGCAATCTCAATTAGAGATGGAGTTTTTTTAGCAAGAAATCTTGTAAATGAACCAGCTAATGTAATTTATCCAGAGACTCTTGCAATAGAAGCTGTAAAAGCTTCTGAAAAATATGGATTTACTGTAGATGTATATGATGAAGAAAAAATAAAAGAACTAGGAATGGAAGCTTTCTTAGCAGTTTCTAGGGCTGCTCACTATAGACCTAAGTTAATTGTTATGAAATATTTAGGAGACCCTACTTCTTCTGAACTAACAGGACTTGTAGGGAAGGGATTAACATATGATACAGGGGGATTATCGTTAAAACCAAGTACATCAATGGATACAATGAAATCAGATATGGGTGGAGCAGCCACAGTAATTGGGGCATTAAGTATCATTGCTTCTCAAAAAATAAAGAAAAATGTAGTGGCAGTAATAGCAGCATGTGAAAACTCAATAGGTGGAAATGCTTATAGACCGGGAGATATAATAGGAACTATGCAAGGGAAAACAATTGAAGTTCTTAATACTGATGCAGAAGGAAGACTTACTTTGGTAGATGCAGTACATTACACAATAAATAATGAAAAAGCTACAAAAATTGTAGACATAGCCACTTTAACAGGAGCTGCTTTAGTAGCACTAGGGACAACAACAACAGCAGCAATAAGCAATAATGATCAGTTTTATAAAATGGTAGAAGAAGCTGCAAGTTTAAGTGATGAAAGGTTATGGAGATTACCTAATTTCCCTGAATATGGGAAATTATTAGAGTCAAAAATAGCTGATTTAAAAAATATTGGTGGGAAATACGCAGGAACAATAACAGCAGGTATGTTTATAGAAAAATTTGTTGGCAAAACACCTTGGGTACATTTGGATATAGCAGGAACTTCTTGGACAGATGCACCTTATGATTTTTATACATATGGTGGAACAGGACAAATTGTAAAAACTTTATATAATTTAATTAAACTTTAAAAATATATTTTGTTAATGATTCATTTTTTGAATATCAAAGATTTATTAGGGATATATATAGGTTATTTTCTAGATTTTATAGAATTAAAAATATAATTTGTTTGAATTTAACTTATTTTTTAAAAAAAAAGACTAAAAAAATAGTCATTTCTTGTATGTATAGTTAAAATATATATAGTATATTTGAAGTAAATTAAAAAATAGTGTTTAATATATCCAAATAACAAATCAAGGAGGCAAGGGTTATGGCAAAAAATATTGATTTTACAGTAACTAGCTTAGAGGAAATGT
>RRZT010211722.1_pt1 | contig 13208 bp, 9 predicted proteins | sample 2165551 | NCBI WGS metagenome assembly RRZT01 (sample SAMN10456910, study PRJNA506462) | wastewater metagenome | biome: wastewater; feature: sludge; material: wastewater sludge; isolation source: wastewater sludge with Escherichia coli K12::gfp cells carrying plasmid... | place: USA: Moscow, Idaho ... | reverse complement strand
TCGCCCTCTGCCTTTCTCTGACGCTGACCAGCCTCTCCGCCTTCGCAACCGATTCTTCTGCGGCGCCCTCACTCACCACGGCGCAGTTGCAAACCATACACTGGCAACCGACCACGATTGGACAAACGCAGGAGTTTGATCTGACCAGTGGCGGACAAACCGCAACCTTTACCGATGCCAGTGGCAAAGTGCTGGCACTCCGATTACCCGCCGATCATGGTGCGCTGACCATCCGGGTACGCAGTCTGATCGAGGGCAAGCAGGTCTTCGCACCCAATGTGCTGGTCTTGGACCAACAACAACGCCCGGCCGCGTTTTACCCCAGCAGCCAGTTCAATTATCAACCCGCCTCGCTGCTGACCGGCGATCGTCTGGAAAGTACACTGAAACTATCTCCGGCACCGGGGCAAAAAAGTATCTATCTGCTGGTCTACACGACATCACGCGATTTACAGCAGCAGACTGTCTTGCAAGGCGCGTCAAAAGCCTATGCCAAAGCCACTGGCAATCAGCCGCCAGATATTCCCGATCCAGTCGCACAACACGCCAACAGTGGTCAGCTTAGTCTGAAAATTAGTGCCGAACACACTAACGACACGATTAGTATCGGCAATAATGACACCACGGCCATTGCAACACCGCTCACTGACGCCGGTACACCAGCTGTAACAGAGAAAGCGACAACCTCGGCGGCCTTGTTACCCGCCACCGAAAATTACTTTAATCAGCAGATCCGCCAAGCACTCAAAGCTGGTGATCTATCGCAAGCCTTAACTCTGCTGCAAGAAGCCGAACATCTGGGTTCAAATTCAGCCCGCGTTACCTTCATGGACAATGTGCAACCGCGCCACTAATGAATCCGGCCTGCGCTAAGTGCAGGCCAACCACTGAAAAGCCCGCTGCCTCGCAAATTTTCATATTTAAGATTTCCACTACTGTTGAGTAAAGGCACTATGCTGACAAGGAACCAGTAAAATAGCAGTCAGGAGTCTGGTATGGCGGGAGTTATCCTGCGTAACGTCAGTAAAACCTTCGGCGATGTCACCATATCCAAAGACATCAATCTCGATATTGAAGACGGTGAATTCGTGGTATTTGTCGGCCCGTCCGGCTGCGGCAAATCAACCTTACTGCGCATGATCGCCGGTCTGGAAGATATCACTTCAGGGGATTTGCTGATCGGTGAACAACGCATGAATGACGTTCCGCCCGCCGAGCGCGGGGTCGGCATGGTGTTCCAATCCTATGCGCTCTATCCGCACCTGAGTGTAGCCGACAACATGTCATTTGGGTTGAAACTGGCGGGCGCCCACAAAACCGAAATCCAGCAGCGCGTGCAGCAAGCCGCCGATATTCTGCAACTGGGCGCTTTACTCGATCGCCAGCCGAAAGCCTTATCCGGCGGACAACGGCAGCGGGTGGCGATTGGTCGTACTCTGGTGGCCGAACCACATGTCTTCCTGCTCGACGAACCGCTGTCCAATCTGGATGCCGCGTTGCGAGTACAAATGCGCATCGAGCTGGCCCGGCTGCACAAACGTCTGGGCTGCACCATGATTTACGTGACCCATGATCAGATCGAAGCCATGACCCTAGCCAATAAAATTGTGGTGCTGGATGGCGGTGCCATCTCTCAGGTTGGTAAACCACTCGAGCTCTACCATTACCCGGCCAATCAATTCGTGGCCGGTTTTCTCGGCTCCCCGAAAATGAATTTTCTGCCGGTTACTGTGCTGGCCGTGGAAGCACAACAGGTAGAAGTTGAAGTGATGGGGCAAACCCGCCTCTGGCTTACGGTCGACGGTACCAATGTCACAGTCGGCGAACCGATGACGCTGGGCATTCGCCCCGAACACCTGCTCGATGCCGATAGCAGTCAGCATCAGTTATACGGTGAAATTCTGGTGGTCGAGCAACTGGGCAACGAAACCCAAATTCATCTGCAATTGCCCGGTTATGCCGATCCGCTGGTTTACCGGCACCATGATGTCGCTGTCGTCGCGGAAGGTGTACCACTGGCGATCGGGATCCCGGCCGAGCGTTGTCATCTGTTTCACGCCGATGGTCGCGCTTGCCGCCGCCTGCATCCGGAACCCGGCGTGTAACGCAGAACAAACTGCAGTCTGCGTCAAATATGGTAAACTGGGGGCATATTCTCAGTAGCCACTGAGCATCTTAGATAACGTCTGCGAGGCGATAGCACATGATCATTGTAACTGGTGGCGCCGGTTTTATCGGCAGTAATCTGGTAAAAGCATTAAACCAAGCGGGTCGTAAAGACATCGTCGTGGTTGATGACCTGACTGACGGCACCAAATTTGCCAATCTGGTCGATCTCGATATCGCTGATTACATTGATAAAGACGAGTTTATTGCCCGCATCGTTTCCGGCGATCATTTCGAAGAGTGGGGTGGCATCAGTGCCATTCTGCATCAGGGGGCCTGCTCGGCCACCACCGAGTGGAACGGCAAGTTCGTCATGGACGTCAACTACGAATATTCCAAAGATCTGCTGCACTACTGTCTGGAATATGGCGTGCAGTTTATTTACGCATCATCTGCCGCCACTTACGGTGGCCGCAATGACAACTTCATCGAAGAACGTCGTTTTGAGCAGCCGCTGAATGTATATGGCTACTCTAAATTCCTGTTCGATGAATATGTGCGCCGTATTCTGCCGAAAACCGATCTGCAGATCGTCGGACTGAAATACTTCAACGTCTATGGCCCGCGTGAACAGCATAAAGGCAGCATGGCCAGCGTTGCATTCCACCTGAACAATCAGGTGCTGAAAGGCGAAAACGTCAAACTATTCGAAGGCTGTGACGGCTTCCCGAATGGCGGCCAAACCCGTGATTTCATCTACGTCGAAGACGTTGCCAAAGTCGTACTGTGGTTTTTGAATCACCCGGATAAATCCGGTATCTTCAACTGCGGTACCGGCAAAGCAGAACCATTCCAGAACGTAGCGGAAGCGGTAGTCAAACATCACGGGAAAGGTGAAATCGAATACATCCCGTTCCCTGAGCACCTGAAAGGCCGCTACCAGAGCTTCACCCAAGCCGACCTCACCAAACTGCGCGCGACCGGCTGTGACGTGAAATTCCGCACCGTCGCGGAAGGTGTTGCTGAATATATGGCGTGGTTGAACAAGTAAGACCCTCTTTTGTCGTCTAGCATCAGAAACACAGGCTTAATTAAGCCTGTGTTTGTTTTTATGTGGAATCTACATGTCAGCAAGCAGTGAACAAGTAAAATCTCTGATCATTCAAACATGCTATCTGCTGTTTGGCGCCCTTTGTATCAGTACCCGAAGTGGTTACTCTTATGCTCCCGCCGTATTACTACTGATGTCATTACCTGTTCTTTGCCAGAAACAAAGCTATCAGGCGCTGGATAAAAACAGCGGGCTATTGTTCGGTATTCTTCTGCTTTACCCTCTCGTCCATGGTATTTCCATACTGCTGGATGGTGGCACGATCAAAGAATTTGATCGGCCCAGCAAGGTCATCATGGGTGCGGCTATATTATTGTTCTGTCTGCGTAATCCGCCCCGCTTTAAATGGCTGATGCTGGGTATTGCGACCGGAGCCATTACTGCCGGCAGCCGGGCCCTGTTTGACCGTCTGGTGACGGGTTACGGCCGGGCCTTTGAATGGATGGTGCCGATCCAGGGTGGCGACATCAGCATGACACTGGGTCTGCTCAGCTTATGCGGTGTGATGTGGAGCATTAAAACCACAAACCGGGGCCTGACCATCTATTTTGCGCTAGCCTCAATGCTTGGGGTTCTGGGCAGTATCCTTTCCGGCTCCCGGGGCGGCTGGGTGTTATTTCCGGTCATCCTATTTGTCATTTACCGTATTTTTAAAGACTGGTTCTCACCGAAAGTGAAACTCGGTATGGGTCTGGCGCTATGCCTGTTAGTGGCGTTCTGCCTGACGCCACAGAGTGGTGTCCCGACACGTATTGCAGCCGCAAAAAGTGATATCAGCCTCTATTTCTCAGGCAAAAATAAGACTACCTCTCTTGGTCATCGTTTTGAAATCTGGAAAAGTTCGGTGGATAGCTTTATCGAAAAACCACTGTTTGGCTGGGGCTACCACGGTGTGCGTCAGTCGCAGGAACAGCAATATAAACAAGGCTTAATCACCAAAGCGGCGTATGACTTTAACAGTCATGCTCACAACCAGTTTCTGGATGAGATGGCCAAACGGGGCATCATCGGCTTGAGTGCCCTACTGGCCCTACTGCTGATCCCGCTTTACCTGTTTAAACAATATTTGAAACCATCCTTCACACCAGAAACCCGGACACTCGCGGCAGCTGGCGTTGTCGTGGTGCTTTCCACAATAGATTACAGCCTGAGTCAGGCATTCCTATACCATAGCTCAGGGCTCGTGTTTTATTGCGCATCCATCATATTCTTATATTCGGCAGTCCGTTCACAACAACCCACACATGGTAAGAGCCTACTGTAATGTCAAATATGCTTATTATTGGTCCAGCCTGGGTCGGCGACATGGTGATGTCACAAAGTCTCTATATCACCCTGAAGCAACAGCATCCGCACATGAAATTGCATGTCATGGCTCCTCGCTGGTGTTTACCATTACTGGCGCGGATGCCACAGGTTGATAAAGCTATTGAGATGCCGCTGGGACACGGTGACTTCAATCTGGCCGCCCGCTGGCGACTCGGTCGTCAACTGAAAAACAATAAGTATGACCAGGCTATTGTTCTGCCAAATTCGCTCAAATCAGCCCTGATCCCGCTTTTTGCGGGTATTCCGCTACGGACCGGCTGGAAAGGCGAATCACGCTATGGCTTGCTGAACGACCTGCGCCGTAATAAAGAAAGTTTTCCGCTGATGGTCGAGCGTTACTGCGCATTAGCATTCCCGCGCCGTAAAATGCGCTCTGCCAAAGATTTACCGGCCATACCTTATCCGTCACTACAAATTGACACTGAGCAGCAGACAGCCGTCAAAGAACGCCTCTCACTGACTACGGAAAGAGCGGTTTTAGGTTTATGTCCCGGTGCAGAATTCGGCCCGGCAAAACGCTGGCCAGAGCAACATTACGCCACGATAGCACAACGCTGGATTGAGAATGGCGGCGATGTCTGGATCTTCGGCTCCGCCAAAGATCAGCCAGTTGCCCGTGCGATCCATGCTCATCTGTCCCTTGAGCAACAGGCGCATTGTCACCTGATCGCCGGCACCACCAGTCTGACAGAAGCGCTCGATTTACTGGCCGCCTGCCATAAAGTGATAAGTAATGACTCCGGCCTTATGCATATCGCCGCCGCAGTCGGCACACCACTGGTCGCAGTTTATGGTTCAACTTCGCCCGGCTATACGCCGCCGCTTTCGTCGAAAGTGCAAGTGGTCCAGACAGACATAAGTTGTCGCCCCTGCTTTAAAAAGCAGTGCCCGCTAAAACATCTGAAATGTCTGACTGAACTATCACCTGAGATGGTCTGGCAGGCATTAGCTGCGTTATAAGGCTCACCACAGCAGAAGGAATAGTCACATTCTGCTGTGGTGATTTCACTATTCCTCTGTGGTAAAGCATAATATCTGCATATTCCGCCTAAGCGATAAAACTATGCCTTTGTTTCTCCGCGCGCCTGAAGCGTTGTGTCTTATCCGCCTTTCTGCGATTGGTGACTGCGTACACGCCGTGGCTATGGTGCAGGCCATCCAGCGCCAGTGGCCGCAGACTAAAATCACCTGGATCATGGGCAAAGCTGAAGCCAGCTTACTGCATGATTTACCTGGCGTTGAAGTCATAGCATTCGATAAAAACGCCGGGTTCAGGGCATACACCTCTATCTGGAAACAACTGCGCCATCACCGGTTTGATGCGTTATTGCATATGCAATCGGCCCTCCGAGCCAGTTTGCTCACTCTGGGTATCAAAGCCGGTAAAACCCTCGGTTTCGACCAGCAGCGGGCAGGTGATGGTCAGTCGTTATTTACGAACCACAAAGTACCTTCACCCACGTCGCCTCATGTATTAGACGGTTTCATGGCTTTTGCCACCGAATTAGGTGTGCAGGATTTAACACCGCAATGGCATATCCCAATAGCAGAAACTGACAATGATTGGGCAAAACAGAACGTCAGCGGAGAAAAACCGACGCTGCTGATTGCCCCCTCCGCCAGTAAAGCCTACAAAAACTGGACCAAGGAAGGCTACGCCGCACTCGCTGATCATGCAGCAGCACAAGGATTCCAAGTGATGCTGTGCGGAGGCCCGGCAGCACAGGAAAAACAGTTCGCCGAAGCGATCTCGGCACTTTGTCAGCATAAACCGGTCAATCTGGTCGGACAAACCTCGCTGAAACGCCTGCTGGCCCTGATTAAACAGGCCTCTCTGGTGCTGGCCCCCGATACCGGTCCGGCGCATATGGCCACTGCGGTTGGCACCCCTGTCATTGGTCTCTACGCTCACCATAATCCGGCAAGAACAGGCCCATATTTTTGCAAAAACTATGTCGTCAGCGTATATCAGGCTCTGATTGAAGCGCAGACCGGAAAAAAAATGACGCAGTTAGCCTGGAGAACACGTTTAAAACAAGCCGATGCCATGCGACACATCCGGATCGCTGACGTTAAACTGCAGTTTGATAACCTTGCCGCCCAAATCCAAGAGACCCGAGCTCATGAATAAAGATGCCCTCATTTCCGCTATTCTGATCGTTAAAAATGAAGAGCAACATCTAGCAGCCTGTCTTGATACGATTAAAGACTGGGTCAGTGAAATTATTATTCTCGATTCCGGCAGCACCGATGACACACTGAAAATCGCTGAACGCTATCAAGCAACAGTGTATCAGGACATTGACTGGCAAGGTTTCGGTATACAACGGCAACGTGCACAGCGTCTTGCAAACGGCACCTGGTGTCTTTGGCTCGATGCTGACGAACGCGTCACCCCAGAGCTGCGACAAGAAATAGAATCCGTGATTGCCAAGCCAGCAGATAATACCGGATATTCGATACCTCGTCTGAACTGGTACTTCGGTCGTTATATCCGCCACTGTGGCTGGTATCCCAAACCGGTTCTTCGGTTATATCCCAGAGCGCTGACCACCTACAATGACAGTTATGTACACGAAAAAGTGATTGTTCCGCAGAATATGGCCGTAAAACGCCTGAAAAACGATCTGCTGCATTATCCATACAAAAATTTGCGGCATCATGTCACTAAATCATCCGGTTATGCCCATGACTGGGCCTTAGCCAAATATAAGCAAGGGAAACGTACCACGCTTATCGCGGCATCCATGCATTCCCTGCTGAGATTTTGTCGTATGTATTTTTTCCAGCGCGGATTACTGGATGGCTCGGCGGGCTTCCTGTTGTCCGTGATTTCAGCTTATTACACCTTTCTGAAATATGCTGAGTTATGGGTAATGCAACGCAGCAACAGTGATAAGCCCAAGTAGTTCTGAATACGAAAATCGATCGCATCAGATATTATTTATTTCAAAACACCCAAAGGATCACCGATGACACCGACCATCATGCATGTCAACTTAGCGAAAGGATTCCGGGGTGGCGAACGACAAACGGAGTTATTAATCAAAGAGCTGGCAAAGCATGACCTGAAACAGTATCTGGTCTGCCGGGATAATTCACCACTGCGCGAACACCTGAAAACGGTCAGCAATCTTGAATTTATCACCGCCAACCATCAGCTGATGGGACATTTTTCGGTTCATCAGAAGATAGACATGATCCATGCACATGAAGCAAAAGCCGTGCATTGGGCATGGATTGAAAACCGCTTACGGGGTACACCTTATATTCTGACCCGTCGGGTACCGCAGCAAATCAAACAAAATCTATTTAGTAAACTCTGTTACAAGCATGCCCGTCAGGCTGTTGCCATCTCCTCGCCGATTGCCAGTTATCTTGCCGGATTGCAACTCGCACCGGTAACCACCATACCCAGCGCATTAGCTCATCTGCCGCATAACCCTGACGTCATTAAAGAAATAAAGAAACAGTATCAGGACAAATTCCTGATCGGACATGCCGGTGCACTAGTTGATAAACACAAAGGACAGCGCGAAATCATCAAAGCAGCCACATTGCTTGAAAATAAGGTGCCCAATATTCATTTTATTATGTTGGGTGATGGCTCGGATGGTGAACAGTTCAGAGATGAAAGTAAAAATCTGACCAATATGGAATGGTTAGGCTTTAAACAAAATCCGGGGGACTACTTTGCCGCGCTGGATCTCTTTGTCTTTCCATCAAGAAATGAAGGTTTAGGCTCTACCCTGCTTGATGTCATGGATTTCAAGGTGCCCATCATTGCCAGTGATGTCGATGGTATCCCGGATATAGTAAAGCATGAGGAAACGGGTCTTCTCATCCCGGCAAACAATGCTGATGCATTAGCTGAGGCTATTCTCCGTTTGTTTAATAACAGACAATTAAGAGAAAATCTGGCAATAACTGCGAAAGAAAAATTAGATAACTTCACACCTGCAACTATGGCAAAACGCTACCTTGCACTTTATCGTTCACTACTTTAAAAAGCTGAAATCAGCAGGCAGAGATAATTTATAACACTATGAGATCTGACAAATTGAGTAATGACATAATTCCAGGCATAAATATCATTTACCATACCATCAAGCCCGGCGGTGGCATGGAACGGTATGCATTAGATCTCATAGAAAATTTATCCGCCAGAAACATTCCTTTACGGGTTATCGCCCGGAAAATCAAATGGCCGGGAGTTGCACCATCGAATGTAGAGTTTGTAAAAGTTCCTAATTTCACCCCATTTTCCCGATTAAACAAACACTTGTTTGATATAACCGCATCAAAATACATTAACAGCGCATGGCCAACTATTGGTCTAACTCGTGTATCAGATTCAACAGATATAGCTGTCGTTGGTGGTACGCATAAAGGTTATTTAGAGGCGATAAAAAAGAAACCTTTCGGCTTTTTTGATTGTCTGACAATAAAAAGAGAAACCTCTTTTTATAAAAAAGCAAAATGTATCGTTGCTCACTCCAGGCAGGTCGGACAGGAAGTTATCAATCATTACCAAATCGACAAAGATAAATTACATATTATCTACCCACCCGTCAGCTTTAATGCTTTTTCGTTAGAGGCAAGAAAAGAGCGAGAACAAATAAGAAAAGAACTTGGTGTTCAAGATGATCAGATCCTGCTTTTATTCCCATCGAATAACCATGATCGAAAAGGATTAAATCTTATACTGAGCGCACTGGAAAGATCTGATGACCGCTTTATTCTGGCCATTGCCAGCAGGAAAGCGGTAACACATCCGCGAGTCATCAATCTTGGTTTCCGTAATAACATGCCCGCACTTTATGCAGCTGCAGATGCGGCAATTCTGGCATCGAAATATGAGCCTTTCGGGTTGGTTGGACCAGAAGCTATACTATGCGGAACGCCCGTTATATTAGCCAATACAGTAGGTGCCACAGAGGTTATTGCAGAACCAGCATGTACCTGTTTTCAGCTCACACCTGAGTCTCTGATAGAGGCATTAGCAAAATTTTTGAAGATGCAGCAAAGTGCAGAACCTATGGTTATCAACAAACCAGATCAGTTCATGCCACAAATCACTGATGTAAATCAGCACTGTTCTGAACTACTGGAACTGTTAAAAAAGACCAATTAATAAATCATCAGAAAGGCTATTAAATAGCAATATAGCCTTTCTGTCCCCATTTAGTGAGTTTTTGTGCTGTTGCCTGATTTAACTGCTGGAAAAAACTCATTTCTGTCATACCGAAATTATAGATACCCAATATAGATAAATACATTTCTCGTAGTTCATCAGAGCTGAGCATCTCAACCTGAGCTTTTTGGGCTGTGACAAAAAGATGAGCATTGAAATTCACAATATCGCGAAATCGCTGCTTGGAATAATTTGTAATATTATCGACATCTATAAGCGATACAGACACATGTTCATCTTTAGTATCAATAATAAACCCGCCGAAATTCATATCACCATGTGAAAATCCCTTAGAAAATAGTTCCGCAATTAAAGCGCCTATTTTTTTCAGTACTATACTTCGTAGATTTTTATTACTTAAGTTATTAACAAAAAACTCTTCCGCATCAATGCCCGGTATTGCTTCATGTACCACCAAACTACGTAAACCACCCAAATATGACATAGCTAAAACAGGTGTTGCTGTTGATACATTCTCATTAATTAAGTGGATACTTTTTTTATATCCATGAATACCATGAGAATAACGAAAAAGATGTTTGATATATTTGATCGGACTAGAGAAAGAATAGAGTTTTATATAGAAAATTCGGTCGTTCAAAGAACAACAGTAAACCGATCTATTGACTGTCGATTTAATCATCCTGAATGTTTCTGGGCTTTGTAAAAAAAAACTTGGTGGGTTGCTCAGGACTACGTCTCTCATCTGTGAGATAAAAGAATCAGTAACATCGGCTTCATTATTGACGAATTTAATAACAAACATTTCGCTTTACATTGGATTTTATTGGATAGATAGCGAGGATTCTAATAACAAGAACCATAAATACAAAACAAATTTATGAAGTTTTTATGAAAAACGTAAGAGGAATGGGCAAAAAGTAAGCTAATTTACCTCAAAGACATAAAATAAAAAGCCCTGAGCATCAGCTCAGGGCTTCGTATTAGTTGGCGGAGTGGACGGGACTCGAACCCGCGACCCCCGGCGTGACAGGCCATGCCAGCACGATTCTACCAATCAATCTTAAATAACCTTATTGACAAACATTTGATGTCATTAAGGTTATCCTATCCGAATATCGGCCGGTTATCAAGGTATATTTACGTATATTAGTTGGTCACAGTCACGAAAAATCAGCTTTTTATAGATCAATAATTGATCTGAATATTGATCGTAGTATATACCTATTGGGTGGATAAATGATCAAATCGGAGCTACATGATGCCAACACTCCGTAAGCCGCCGACAACAATTGAGTATTCAATTCATCCATTAGCATTGGATGTTTTTCATTTTATATCTGATAGATACCAACCGATTTTGCGGTGGAACACGTTCCCCGACTCGCTTAAAAGCGCACTGTTACAGCAACAGGTATATACCGGGATCATGCACTCCGAAAAGATCCCCAAACCGAACTCAGATGAAACGCTGAAAAAAGCAGTGAAATACCAATTCATCACCCCAATGTGGGCGCTGAAATATACAGATCAAGCGATGCCTCTGCCAGAAAATTATTTGATTTGTTATGAACCTGATGAGCTAACAGACCATCAAATTAGTTTGATGTGCTGGAATTCCTTTTTTCAGTTACTGGCGTTTTCCGTCGACCGTCGCAAGCTGTCCAGAGCCTGGGATACCATCAATGATATGGTGCCGACCGACGTCATGCAGGAGCTTCTATCTGCAAAATCGCTGACTCTAGATGTCTTTACCGCGTGGACGGGTGGCTCAAAGGGCACGCTTGTTGAACAAAAAAGAAAAGAAAAAAAGAATGCGCAGGTATCTCATTCCCAACATTATTCAGATGCGGAAATGCTGGCTATGCTAACCGGCACAAACTGGGAGTAACTCGATGCGCGTAAAGCATTTTCCGACGCAATTGCGAAACCGGCTGCCTCTGCTCAAGCAACAGATTGTCCCCGAATATTATCCCAACGCTTCCGGCGATCCACCAAAGCCAGTTCCTAAAGAGATACAACAAGGGCTTATCATTGCGTTTCGGGAGCTAATGGCCAATACCAATACAGGATTGGATTATCCGTTTTCCGGTCTGGGTGATTTATTGCGTTGGTATCAGGACATTGAGAATTGTAAAGCAGAAAGCACCGCATCCATCCAACGCACCATCACAGGAAAAATAACGGCTCTCCCCTTTGTGGCTAGTTTGGTGGAGCCTAAAGATAAGATCCCTGTCGGTTTGAGAGCAAAATATGACTGTTACCACCGTCTGATATTTATCGCCTGTATGCAGTTATGGATCCTAGATAACCATCAGTCCGCAATTTTATCCGCACTGAGGGAATGGCGTCTCACCGCAGAGGAGCCTGAACGGCACACGATTTTAGATGTGTTACCCGATCCATTCACCTATCAGGATATTGCCACACTTCGAACTGATTTAAATACGCTCAGCCAAGAGCCTGAACCTACTGCTGGAACAGAGGCAAATAATAAGGCTAAATCATCACCCAACCGCAGTATTAAAAAGGAAATGCCAGCTCGGATCCGAACGATTTATATTGTTATTCATGACGCGATCCAACAATCAGGCGGCAAAACATTTACAAAAATCTCAACCGTTCTGAAAGATAATACAGAGCAGGTTTCAATACACACCGAACCATTGCCCCCATTAGATGACTCTGGCGATCAACTTGCCGAAATTCGTATACAACCAAAGGAAAAACCTGACGAACCCCGCTGGCATGGAGAGGAAACGCAGTCCTCACAACCCGATATCGCTATCTACCAATACGAACCCGCACAACCCGTCACCAAAGATAGGCGACTGCGAGCACTTCAGGGGAAACGTCTGTGTGAACAACTGGCCATTCGTAACCTTAGCCTCCCCTGCCAGTTTGAACAATTGTCAGACTGGGATATTCGACATTTAATCAGCAAACTGACCACCGATCTGACGGTATCGACGTCACATGATCAGACCATCGCCGCAACATTGTTCTGCAGTTTATGCTTCGGTCTGCAAGTGCCGCAGTTGATCAAACTCAGTGCCAATAGACCTCAGTCATGGATTGAATTAAAACAAGGCAAAGATGGGCAATCACATCTGGCGCTGCATCGGACACACACCATCCCAGGAAACAATCCTCCGCTTGAAACAGCGATCCCCTTGCCAAAGACCCGTACCGATTTCTATCTTCCTCTTTCTGATCATTTGTTGACTTGGTTTAACCATCAACCGCAATGGCATCAGAATGAACAAGAATTAAAAAGTTACCTGCAGGAAATCAATGAAAAGCAAACCTGCAGATTATCATTAGGGCGGATCGCTCGTTATCTGACGCATTGGGGCATGAATCAAGGGATGGATACACTTTATCTGGCACTGATCCGGTCAGAGCCGGCGCACAAACTCCCAAGCCTTTCCTATTCACAATGGCAGATCAGTTCACTGCTGGATGTCTGGTATTTGTATATCAACGCATTGTTTACAGGGCAGCCTG
>RRZT011123270.1_pt1 | contig 13210 bp, 13 predicted proteins | sample 2165551 | NCBI WGS metagenome assembly RRZT01 (sample SAMN10456910, study PRJNA506462) | wastewater metagenome | biome: wastewater; feature: sludge; material: wastewater sludge; isolation source: wastewater sludge with Escherichia coli K12::gfp cells carrying plasmid... | place: USA: Moscow, Idaho... | reverse complement strand
TGCTGGCTTTTTTATCCTTGGAGAAGGCAACAATAGAGTTTATAGCAGAGCCGGAAATTTTGACTTTGATAATACTGGGAACTATGTTTCTACAAGCTCAGGAATGAAAGTAATGGGTTGGAATGCTACTGCAGGTGTCGTTAATTCATCGGGCGATGTTCAAGCAATCAAAATAACTAAAGGGCAAATAATGCCGGCTTCAGCAACAAGTCAAGTAAGTTTTTCTAAAAATTTGTCAGCTGATGCTGCTGTTGGAACAACTGTTACAATGCCATTAACAGTATTTGATAGCTTGGGATCTGCACACAATATAACATTAACAATGGCAAAGGCTATGGGAGCTAACACATGGAATGTATATTATCCTGCTACTACCAGTACAGGAGCTGTAATAACTGGGGGAAGTAATATTATTCCACCTAGTCCTTTAGCAACACCAGTGGGAACGGTTACATTTAACAATGATGGAACGCTAAATGCATCAACTGTTCCTGACATTTCTTTTGCACCAGCAACAATAGCAGCTCAAACTGCTACTATAAATTCTAATTTTACAGATATTCCATTAACAACAGTAAATACAAATGGTTTTTCACTTACATTACCAGTCTCAGCGGCAACAACTTCTATTACACAGGCTATGCCTATTACTTACCCTGATGGAACAACTGATTCAGTAGTTGTAACATTAACAAAACCGGCAGGATACACTGATGCAAATCCTTCTACGTGGGCAGTAACATATCCGGCTAAAACTGCCAATGGATATGACATCGGAAACTCAGGTGCTACTGCGTATACTGTAGATTTTCCTGGAGGTGTAGCTCCAGGAACGATAAATACAAATAGTGATACAATTCCAGCTAATATACAAGTTGCACGACCATTTAATTATCAAATGCAAATAACAAATAGTAATGGTACAACCGATACTATTAATACTGTAATTCATCCAAGTTCACCTTATGCATATAATGGTTGGACGATTGAATATCCATCAACAACGGCATCAAATCATATTGTTACAAACTCAGGGCTTCAAGCAAATATGCATTTAGCATTAAATACTGACGGAACCTTTAATGCTGCGGGAAGTGTACTTCCAACAGGCAATGTAAATATTGGTGTACCAACACAAACGGCAGCAACTGTTAATATTGATATGGATTTTACGAATACAAAACAAGTGGCAGGAACTAGCACTGTTGCTTATGAAAAAACTGGTTATGCTGCAGGAACATTAGATAGTGTGAGCTTAAATAAAGCTGGCGAAGTTGTTGGAACTTTTTCCAATGGACAAAATCAAGTTTTGGCACAAGTTGCTTTAGCGGCCTTTAATAATCCAGGTGGTTTAACAAAACTTGGTAGCAATACTTACTCTGTTTCAGCAAACTCTGGTGAACCACAAATCGGCACTGCTGCAACCGGTGGTAGAGGTTCTTTAACACCAGGTGCACTTGAAATGTCGAATGTAGACTTATCACAACAATTTTCAGATATGATTGTAACACAACGAGGGTTCCAATCTAATTCAAAAATTATAACTGTATCTGATGAAATGTTAGAAACTTTGGTTAATATGAAACGTTAATAATTAGTAAATGATATAAGAAGGGGGTACAATCCCCCTTCTTAAAGAAAATAAGAGGTGTAATATGATAAAGATTACTAAATTTAATACTAATGATAAAGAATTGGTATTAAACGCTGAGTTGATAGAAACGATAGAAGAGACACCTGATACTGTGATTACGTTGCTAAATGGTAAAAAATTAATAGTAGAAGAAAGTATGGATGACATTGTAAGAAAGGTAATGGATTATCGTAGAGCTCTTGGTAGAGGTCTGCGTTGATTTGTTATTTAAAATAGATTTTAGGTAGTTACTGTAATACAAGGAGGTATAATTGTGGCTGAAGAAGAAAAAAGTGGTAAAAAGTTTCCGTTGCTGTTAGTGGTAGGACTGATAGTAGCAGGTCTTGTTTTAGCCGGTGGAGTATCATATTTTATAGCAATGCATGTTATGAATAAAAATGCTGCACAGACAGAACATAGAGATCCGGGAGTATTTGTTAAGCTAGGCGATCCTAAAGAAGGCTTAATTGTTAATGTCGGTGGTGTTAATACCGGTCGTTATCTTAAAATTGGGGTTGTGTTAGAATTAAGCCCTGATAGTGTTGGTAAAGATGGTAAGATTGCTCCGGCTAATGAGACCAAAATTTTAGACGCAGTACTACAAGTATTACGTGCTAAAAAAGCGGAAGATTTTGACCCTAGCAAACAAGGTGCTTTAAAAATTAACATAAAAGAAGAAGTTAATAAAGCATTTGGTAAGGATTGTGTTTATGAGGTTTACATTACGACATTTGTGTTACAGTAATTTAGTTAATAATAATTTTGGTTTAAAGGAGGGGAAATCCTTTGTCAGGGGCTGATGTTTTATCACAATCAGAAATAGATCAGCTTTTATCAGCGCTATCAACCGGGGTTGTTTCAGCGGAAGAGATGAAAGTTGAGGAAAAACAGAAAAAAGTCAAGGTTTATGATTTTAAACGCCCTGATAAATTTTCTAAAGATCAGATTCGTACTTTATATATGCTACATGAAAATTTTGCCCGCCTTTTAAACACTTATTTATCAACTAATCTACGAACTTTAGTAAATATTAGTGTTGCTTCGGTAGAGCAATTGGCATATGAAGAGTTTATAAGGTCATTGTCAAATCCCAGTGTAATTGGTATTTTTAATATGTCTCCATTGAAAGGTAATGTTATCTTTGAAATTAATCCTAATATTGCCTTTTCAATTATTGATAGGTTATTTGGAGGCGAAGGTACAGTTATTAATAAAATAAGAACTTTGACTGATATAGAAGAAACTATTATTAGAAAAGTTATCACCAAGTCTTTGGACAATTTGCAAGAAGCTTGGAGGCATGTGGTCAATACAGAACCTCGTTTGGAGGTTATTGAAACGAATCCGCAATTTACACAAATTGTACCGCCTAATGATATGGTTGTTATTGTTACGTTACAAACTCAAATTGGGCAGGTGGAAGGCTTAATAAATATTTGTATACCATATTTGGTATTAGAACCAATAATGTCAAAATTAACAACGACATTTTGGGTGGCATCCTCTATCGCTAAACAAGCTCATCCGGAACAGGTCGATATTTTAGAGAAAAAAATCAAAAAAACTTATGTTCCGTTAGCGGTAGAATTAGGTACTATTAATTTGTCGGTTCGAGAGTTGTTAAGTCTTAATATAAACGATGTTTTAAAACTGGATACAACAGTTGGCAGTGAACTTAAGGTTATTGTAGGAAGAAAAGCTAAGTTTTTATGCCATCCGGGTACTGCGAATAAAAAAGTTGCAGTGCAAATATCTGGCGTAAATATAGAAGGAGATGATGAAGATGAATGACGGCTTTCTTTCGCAAGAAGAGATAGATGCTTTGTTAAAGGGTGGCGGAGATAGTGCTACACCAGAACCGGTAGCAGCAGAGTTATCGGAGATGGAACAAGATGCCCTAGGGGAAATAGGAAATATTTCAATGGGAAGTGCTGCGACAACTTTGTCTGTTTTATTGGGACGTAGGGTTTCAATAACAACTCCTAAAGTTGAAGTTATCACTTTTGAAAATATAAAAAATAATTATCCACTTCCATATTTGATTATTGAAGTTGGTTATACCCAAGGAATTAAAGGAAACAATATTTTAGCAATCAGAGAACAAGATTCTTTGATTATTGCTGATTTGATGATGGGTGGAGATGGCACTAATCCGTCGGTAGAATTAAATGAACTGTCGATGAGTGCTGTCGGTGAAGCAATGAATCAAATGATGGGTTCGGTAGCGACATCAATGTCGACAATGTTTAATAAAATGGTTGATATTTCACCACCGGTAGTAAATTTGATTGACTTATCAAATACAAACAATCTACAAAATTTTGCTACTGCAGACGGTGACTTGCTGGTTAAAATCGCATTTAGAATGGAAGTTGAAGGCTTAATTGATAGTGAAATAATGCAAATTTTACCGGTTGATATATCAAAAGAGATGGTGGATAGTTTGATGAACTCAGCACAAGACTCAACACCACCACCACCACAGGATTTGGCACCACAGGTTCAACAAGCTCCCCCTGTACAAGCCCCACAGGCAGTACAATATGCACAACAACCGCAAATGCAACAAGCTCAGCCGGTAATGATGCAACAACCTGTACAACAACAATATATGCAAAATCCTAATGTTGTTAATGTCCCTGTACAACCGGTGCAATTTGCACCGTTAACACCACTAGGGGTGACAGGTAATGAAGGCAATATTGGTTTAATTATGGATGTTCCGTTGCAGGTAACTGTAGAGTTAGGGCGAACTAAGAAATTAATTAGAGATATTTTAGAGTTATCAACCGGCTCTGTGATTGAGCTTGATAAATTAGCAGGTGAACCGGTCGATATATTGGTTAACGGAAAATTGTTGGCCAAAGGTGAAGTTGTTGTAATTGATGAAAATTTTGGAGTAAGAATTACAGATATAATCAGTGCACTGGAAAGAGCAAGTACAATACAGTAAATAAAAACTTTTTATAAGGGAGAGATTGATATGGCAATTAGAGTTTTAGTTGTTGATGATGCGGCGTTCATGAGAATGATGGTTAAGGATATTTTATCAAAAAATGGTTATGATGTAGTGGGAGAAGCGGAAAATGGTTTAAAAGCTGTAGAAAAATATCAAGAGTTAAAACCTGATTTAACGACAATGGATATAACTATGCCGGAAATGGATGGAATTACAGCAGTTAAAGAAATAAAAAAAGTTGACCCTAATGCAAAGATTATAATGTGTAGTGCGATGGGACAACAAGCAATGGTTATTGAGGCAATTCAAGCCGGTGCTCGTGATTTTATTGTTAAGCCATTCCAACCTGATAGAGTGTTAGAGGCTGTTAGAAAAGCTGTTGGTTAAAATGTTACAAAAAAATAAAACTATTATTATAGTTGTGTTGTTGCTATGTGTTAGTGCTTTCTTTTGGGGGAATGCTTTTGCTCAAGAGCAAGCTAATAATGTTAAAAACGGTTACTTAACTTACCAAGAACCGGCAACAACACAATCTTCTTGGTTATCAACCATATCATATATGATTAGCTTATTGTTTGTCTTTGCGCTAATTGCAGGGTTAGCTTATTTTACTTCTAAATTTTTAGGTAATAAACTTTCGTTTCGTGGACAAAATAAATCCACTAAAATCCTCGAAACATTACCGCTAGGACCGAATAAGTGTATATATGTGGTTGAAATAGCCGGTAGTGTTATGCTGATAGGGGTAACTGATAAAGAGATAAATTTGATTAAAGAAATAACTGATGAAATGGAAATTGAAAAATTAAGAGTTAATGCGATAAATTCAGAGATTGAATTTGATTTTAATAATATTTTTCATAAACAGATTAATTCTTTAGAAAGCATTTCTAAGCGGTTTCCATCGTTACTTAATAAGCGAAATAAAAATTTTTGAGGTTAATGTATGAGAAGAGGTAAAACAAGTGTTTAAACAACAAAATGTTGTTTTGTTATTGGTGCTGGCGTTACTATTAATTCCGGTAACTGGTTTGGCGGCACCATTAATTCCCAATATAAACATTGATGTTGGTACTGCTACTAATCCGCAAGAGGTATCAACTTCATTGCAAATTTTGGCACTGATGACGATTTTATCGTTAGCGCCGGCAATTTTGATAATGACTACTTCGTTTATTAGAATAATAGTAGTATTATCCTTTTTAAGAAGTGCCTTGGCAACACAACAGATGCCACCAAATCAAGTTATTGTTGGTTTAGCCTTATTTTTAACGTTTTTTGTAATGTCACCATATTTGCAACAAGCTAATGAAAAAGGGTTACAGCCATATTTAAATGGAACAATAACGCAAGAAAGAGCAATTGATGAAACGGTAAAACCAATTCGAGAATTTATGTTTAAGCAAACTCGAGAAAGTGATTTGGCGTTATTTGTTAATCTGTCACAGGCTCCACAGCCCGATACGCCGGAGGATGTTTCTACGTTGACTTTAGTCCCGGCGTTTGTTATTAGTGAATTAAAAACAGCGTTTCAAATTGGTTTTATGATTTATATTCCGTTTATTGTTATTGATATGATTGTCGCCAGTACCTTGATGTCAATGGGGATGATGATGTTACCGCCGGTTATGATATCCTTACCATTTAAAATATTATTATTTGTAATGGTGGATGGTTGGCACTTAATCATTAGATCGTTGATAGTTAGTTTTAAATAGGAGCTGTTGTTATGTCTAGTGATTTAGTAGTACAAATGGCCCGAGAAGCATTATTCATGGTTATGTTGATTTCAGCACCAATGCTAGGCTTGGGGATGTTGGTGGGGATTTTAGTTAGTGTTTTCCAAGCTACAACTCAAATTCAAGAGCAAACTTTAGCATTTATTCCTAAAATTGTGGCAGTGTTTGTGGCAATTTTGATTTTTGGTCCATGGATGTTAAGGTTATTGACAGATTATATTAGAGAGTTATTTGTGAATTTACCTAGCTTAATTGGTTAAAGGCGGAACTGTTTTGGACTTATATGATATTTTACAAAATCACATAGGGATTTTCTTATTAATTTTAACTAGAGTTAGCGGAATTTTTATAATGGCTCCTTTTTTTGGTAGTAAAAATACTCCTGCCAAAATCAGAGCAGCCTTAAGTTTAGCGATTACTCTAGTTTTATTTCCGACAATTATGGCTAGTGGAATGAAGGTTGCTTTACCAATGACGTTGTTAGGTTATGTTGTAGCTGTGGCCTCGGAGTTATTTGTTGGTTGGGTAATAGGTTTTGTAGCTTATTTAACCTTTGCAGCAATTTTGATGGCAGGACAATTGTTAGATATGCAGGTTGGCTTTGGGGTTGTCAATGTTTTGGATCCGACTTCTGGACAGCAAGTTCCGTTGATTGGTAGTTTTAAATATAACTTGGCGTTATTAATTTTTTTGGTTACCAATAGCCATTATATTGTTTTGACGGCCTTAGTTGATAGTTTTACTATAATTCCAATTATCGGCATGCACTTAACAACGGCCCTCACTGATTTAATGATTGCGATGACTTGGGGGACATTTACTATCGCTATAAAGATTAGCATTCCGATAATTTTTGCAATTATCCTGATGGATGTTGCATTGGGAGTTTTGGCAAGAACTATGCCTCAAATGAATATTTTCGTTGTTGGAGTGCCGGCCAAAATTTTTGTCGGCCTTTTTGTGCTATCTGTGACTTTACCGTTTTATATCTTGTTTTTGGATGTGGCTTTTCATGAAATGTATACCAACTTATATAACTTATTACGAACCTTATCATAAAAAGATAGTAGAGCCTCTCTTTGAATTTGATTTACAATGTTTTAATGGTGAAAAAACAGAAGAGGCTACGCCCAAAAAACGACAAGATGCTAAAAATAAGGGGCAGGTAAGTCGCAGTAATGAAATTAGTTCAACTTTTATTATTTTGATTGCCTTTTTGGCACTTAAGATTTTAGGACAGTATATTTATGATGAAATAAGTAATTTTACAATACATATATTCACTAATATTCCGCAAGAAGGTTTTACAGCTGATATTATGGGCGAATTGTTTATTAATATTATGTTGGTATTAGTTAAGACAGCCTTACCGATAATGTTGGCAATTACAGCAACAGGATTAATCATAAATTATTTTCAAGTTGGATTTTTGTTTACTTTTGAACCGATTATGCCAAGCTTAAGTAAGCTTGACCCAATAGAAGGCTTCAAGAGGATGTTTTCTAAAAGATCGTTAGTAGAGCTTATTAAGTCGATTATAAAAATAGTTGTTATTGGGTATTTTATTGTTTTATTTTTGCGTGAAGAATCAATGCATTTACCGAAGCTAATGGGGCTTGGGTTAATGGATGCAATGCATTTGCTAGCAAGTTTAATTTTTACAATGGTTTTTAAAATAACGGCTGTGATGATGATTTTATCAATATTAGATTATTATTATCAAAAATGGGAACATGGTGAAAGCCTAAAAATGAGTAAGCAAGAGGTTAAAGAAGAATATAAACAATCAGAAGGTAATCCGCAGATTAAGGGAAAAATAAAAGAACGACAACGAGCTATGGCAATGCAACGGATGATGAAAGAAATTCCTAAAGCAGATGTAGTAATAACAAATCCGACGCATTTTGCGGTAGCAATAAAGTATGAAAAAGGAATGGCTGCTCCAATTGTAGTAGCAAAAGGGCAAGATTTAATTGCCAAACGAATTAGAGAAATTGCTCAAGAAGCAAAGGTTACTATTGTTGAAAATAAACCTTTAGCAAGAGCTTTATATAGCAGTACAGAAATTGGTGATATAATTCCGCCGGAATTGTATAAATCTGTTGCAGAAGTATTAGCACATGTTTATAAGATCAAGAAGAAACTTTCATAATAGCAGTATAAGGAGCGAAAAGTTTTGGCAAATCAAGCATCTTCTCCCGTTGGGATATTAAGTAAATACAGCGATATTTTGGTTGCCATTGCCATAATTACAATTGTAATTATGATGATTATACCGTTGCCAACTATTTTATTGGATTTGTTGTTATGCTTAAACATTACGATGGCGCTAGTTATTGTAATGGTTACAATTTATAATGTTGAGCCGTTAGACTTTTCGGTTTTTCCATCATTATTATTGGTAGCGACGTTATTTAGATTGGCGTTAAATGTATCTTCCACAAGACTTATTTTATTGGAAGGGTATGCCGGAGAAGTTATCATGTCTTTTGGTAATTTCGTTGTCGGTGGTAACGCCGTTGTTGGTTTTATCGTGTTTATAATTTTAGTTATCATTCAGTTTATTGTAATTACTAAAGGTGCTGAGCGTGTAGCTGAAGTTGCAGCTAGATTTACCTTGGATGCAATGCCTGGTAAGCAAATGAGTATTGATGCTGATTTGAATTCAGGAATGATTACTGATGAAGAAGCTCGTACCAGAAGACGCAATATTCAACGTGAGGCTGATTTTTATGGAGCTATGGATGGTGCCAGTAAGTTCGTAAAAGGGGATGCCATTGCGGCAATCATTATTATTATTATTAATATTCTCGGTGGCTTTGTTATCGGGATGGTTCAACGAAATCTCGATGCGGCTACGGCATTACAAACTTATACTTTATTGACAGTGGGTGAGGGTTTGGTAAATCAGATCCCAGCATTGTTAATATCAACAGCTACGGGAATAATTGTTACAAGAGCGGCTTCTGAAACAAATTTAGGAGTTGATATTCATAATCAACTGTTTAGTAATCAAAGAATATTTTTTATTGCAACAGGGGTTTTAACTTTATTAGCAGTTGTTCCGGGGTTGCCGGGTATTCCGTTTATGGTTTTAGCAATTATTACTTTTATTATTGGTAACAGTTTGAGAAAATCAGTTAAAGATACCGGAGAAATTTCGGCAGCACAACAAGAAGAAAAAGAAAAAGAAGAAATTCGTAAACCGGAGAACATAATTTCTTTGTTGCAGGTTGACCCGATGGAACTAGAAATCGGTTATAGCTTAATTCCATTAGTTGACACCGGACAAGGTGGGGATTTACTGGAGCGGATTGTCATGATTCGTCGGCAATGTGCATTGGAGATGGGGCTGGTTGTCCCAACTATTAGAATTAGAGATAATATTCAAATCAAGCCTAATTCATATATTGTGAAGTTAAGAGGAATTGAAATTGCACGTGGCGAACTATTATTAGATCATTATTTAGCAATGAATGCTGGAACGGCTTATGAAGAAATTCAGGGAATAGATACAATTGAACCTGCCTTTGGATTGCCGGCGTTATGGATTACGGAAGCAGAGCGTGAACACGCTGAATTGGCAGGTTATACTGTAGTTGATGCAGTGTCGGTATTGGCAACACATTTAACTGAGGTTATTAAAGGACACGCTGCTGAAATATTAGGTCGACAAGAAACACAAAACTTGGTTGACAATGTTAAGCAAAGCAATGCTGCGGTTGTCGATGAGTTGGTGCCGGAATTATTGACTGTCGGTGAAATTCAAAAAGTGTTGGCAAACTTACTAAAAGAAAATATCTCTATTCGTGATATGGCTAGTATAATGGAAGTTCTGGCTGATTATGCAAGGCTTACTAAAGACACTGAAATTTTAACAGAGTATGTTCGACATGCCTTGGCGCGACAAATTTCACGGCAATATGCACAAAATAATATTATTCATTGCGTTAGTTTAGATCCGGTGGCTGAAAGTTTAATTGCCAATAATATTCAGCGGACAGAAGCTGGCTCATATGTTAGCTTGGATCCTAATAATATGCAGAAACTTTTAAATGGTTTAAATGTTGAACTTAAAAAGATGACAGATGTAGGTTATTTACCGATTATTATAACAAGTCCAAATATTAGATTATATTTCAAAAAATTAATAGAGCGCAGTGCAGCTGGAATTGTTGTACTATCGCATGCTGAAATTGAATCAAATACTGAATTAAAAGTACTAGGGGTGGTGAGAATCTAGATGAAGTTTAAAGTTTTCACAGCAAATACTATTCAAGAAGCGATGGCACAAGTGAAAAGTGAGTTAGGGATGGATGCTGTTATTCTTCATACTCGAAGATTTAATAAAGGTGGTATTTTTGGCTATTTGGGCAAAGAAATGGTCGAAGTAATGGCTGCTATTGATGATAAACAGCAAGAAAAAGTCAAGCTACCAAAAGAAGAGTTTAAAGAGCTATTAACAGAAAAAGCTAAGATTGTTGAAACTACACCACCACCGGTAGTAGCACCGCCAATACCGGTGCCTATTCAGGAAAAAACTAATCCCAACAACGAAAATCCAGAGAAAATCAATTTCATTCCGCAACAGGTTTCAGCTAAAGCTTATCGTGAAAATAAAGAATCAAAAGAACAAGATAAAAAGATAAAAGAACTGGAACTAGAGTTAACTAATATGAAAAAAATGTTAGAGCAGGTAATTAATGAAGTTCCGCAGAATAATATAGATAAAGTTTCTTTATTTCAAGCGTTAATAGATAATGAAGTTGATGATAAAACTGCACAAAAAATTTTAGAAGATATTGTGGAACCGGCAGTATTGGAAGATATAAATCATCCTAAAGCGATTGAATTAGTAGCAAAAGGAATTTCTAAAACTCTACCGGAGGCAAAAGGAATTAGCTATAAAAAAGGCGAATCTAAGATAGTAGCACTAATTGGCGCTACTGGCGTTGGCAAAACAACGACTATTGCAAAATTAGCGGCCACTTTTGTGTTAAAGAAAAACTGTAAAGTTGCCTTAATTACTGCAGATACATATCGTATTTCTGCGGTTGAACAACTAAAGACCTATGCCGATATAATTGGTATACCAATTGAAATTGTTTATTCTCCGGAGGATTTAAGCAGTGCACTAATTAAACATAGTGATAAAGAGTTAATCTTAGTCGATACAGCTGGGCGAAGCCAACATAATCAATTTCAAATTGCGGAATTACAATCATTGTTAGAAGTAAACCCTACTATTGAAAAACATCTAGTGCTGAGCTCAACTACTAAGTATAAAGATGCTGCTGACATTATCAGAAAATTTTCAATTTGTTCACCAAATAAAATTTTATTCACAAAAACAGATGAAACCGGTAGTTTAGGAACGATTGTTAATTTAGCTAATCAATTTTCGTTAACTTTATCTTATTTAACAACGGGTCAAAGTGTACCTGATGATATAATTTTGGCAGAGCCAAAGGAATTAGCTAAGTTGATTTTGAGGAAGTAATTATGGATCAAGCAAAAATGTTGCGTAGACTAGTTGAAGAACGACAAAAAAATGAGAATGGTCCGAAGATAATCGCCATAACGAGTGGAAAAGGTGGCGTTGGTAAAACTAATTTTACCGTTAATTTGGCAATTGCAATGGCGATGTGTGGTAAAAAAATATTAATAATTGATGCCGATCTAGGGATGGCAAATGTTGATGTTATTTTAGGAACTACGCCACAATATAACTTATTGAACTTGCTAGATGATAACTTAAGCTTAGAAGAAATAATGGCGACCGGGCCACATGATATAAAATATATCTCAGGTGGTTCGGGGTTGGAAAAACTGGCCAATTTAAATATTAATGAATTAGAATATATTATTGATAAAATTGATCAATGTGAATATGTTGCAGATTACATTTTTATTGATACCGGTGCCGGTCTTAACAAAAATGTACTGAATTTTATTATTGCGGCTGATGAAGTTATTTTATTAACGACACCAGAGCCTACTGCAATTACGGATGCATATGCTATAATGAAAGCATACAGTTATTATTCAAAACAATCCTTAATTGGGGTTGTGGTTAATAGAATTTTTGAAGATAATGAAGAAGAGTTGGTGTTAAGTAAATTAAGTAAAACCGCTGAAAAATTCTTGGATTTATACGTAAAAAAAATAGGTGGCATCTATGAAGATCGTAATTTAATAAAAGCAGTAAAAGCACAACAACCGGTGCTGATGGCATATCCTAATACTATTGCTTCGCGTTGTATAAAAGACATTGCTTACAATATGATTAATGATGTTCAATTAACCAGGTATGGTGGTTTAAGAGGATTTTTGGATAAATTACGCAGAATTTTACGATAATATTAAAGAAAATGGAGGTATAGTATGGCAAATGAAGAAATAGTAAAGTTAGATGATGTAATAAAGATTAATCAACCGTTAGAAATAAGATTGGAATATGATGAAAATAGATATGCCAGTCGTGTTGAAGATATAAAAAACGGCAACTTGATTATTGCTATGCCAATGAAAAAAGGTGAGCCTCTAATTCCTTTAAGTGGAAGTAAATTTGAAGCTAATTTCACCTCAGAGATGGGACATTACAAATTTTCTGCGGTGTACAAGGGCAAGGATTTATATCCAATGCCTGTTTGGATAACTAGTTTTCCAGAAGAAGCAAAAAAAATCCAAAAACGTGAGTTTGTTAGAATTGACTTAATAATGCCGGCGACTATTAGATTTGAAACTGAAGATAAAAAATTTACTGATCCGGTTTATGCCAGAGTAAAAGATATTAGTGGTGGCGGAATCAGGTTAGTATTACATAAAGCACTTAAATTAGGACAAAACATTGAAGTTAGTATTGATTTAGAAGAAGAG
>RRZT010162828.1_pt1 | contig 13214 bp, 7 predicted proteins | sample 2165551 | NCBI WGS metagenome assembly RRZT01 (sample SAMN10456910, study PRJNA506462) | wastewater metagenome | biome: wastewater; feature: sludge; material: wastewater sludge; isolation source: wastewater sludge with Escherichia coli K12::gfp cells carrying plasmid... | place: USA: Moscow, Idaho ... | reverse complement strand
TCAGCACCGACCATGCGGTGACCGGCAGCCCGCTGGTGGTGACGCTGAGCAACGGCAGCCAGATCAGCATCCCGGTCGGAGCCAGCAGCGGCAGCGTCACCGTCGGCGTGCGGAGCGACGACGCCTACAGCCAGGGGCCGGTGCAGCAGAACGTCAGCATCAGCGGTACCAGCGGCGGCAACTTCGAGGCCGTCACCACCACCGGCACGGTCAGCAACAGCGTGGTTGATGACCATGATGTGGTGTATGCCCAGATCAATGTGGACAAGAGCAGTGTGGCAGAGGGCGGCACGCTGACCTATACGGTCAATCTGGTTGATGAGAATGGCAAAGCAATCAGTGTTCCGGCCGGCAAGTCGGTGACCGTTGACCTGCTCTGGAGCGGGCCGGCTGCCTCGGGGACCGACACCAGTCCGTTGCCTGCGCAAGTGACTTTGACCGGAAGCAGTCAGACCAGTTTCACGGTTGCCGCGCTGGATGATTACCTCAAGGAAGGTTCGGAAGCGCTGGTAGCAACCCTGACCAAGGTGACGGATGTCCATGGCAGCTTTGAAGGGGTTGCCCTGGGAACCAAGGTTGCAACCAGTGCCATTACCGATGAGCTGAATCCCGGCACGGAAGATACGGTGTATGCCCGGATCAGCGTGGACAAGGGCAGCGTGACTGAAGGTGGCAGCCTGACCTATACCGTCAGCCTTGTGGACAGCCAGGGAAAACCGGTCACGGTCGAAGCCGGAAAATCCGTGACGGTGGACCTGAACTGGAGCGGTACGGCATCCGGTGGTGCAGATACCAGCGAGCTTCCGAAAAATGTCACGATTACGAGCGGTAGCCAGACCAGCTTTACCGTCCAGACCGTGGACGATACCCAGACGGAGAGTACCGACTCCCTGACAGCCACCATTGTTTCGGTCAGTCGCAATACCGCGTTTGAGATTGCCGCAGTGGCAGGGCAGGGCAACAACACGGCGACCAGCAATATCCTGGACAATGATGCTGCACCGACCGTCATTGTCAGCAAGCCTGCTGTGGTATCCGAAGAAGGGCTGCCAAAGGGCCTGCCTGACCAGGCCGGTACTCCCGATACGACTGACTCGGTTCAGGCCATTGGCAAAATCAGCATTGGCGACGTGGACTCGAATACCCTGACAGTTTCGTTGTCAGGGCCGGCCGGGCTGACATCTGGCGGAGCCGAGGTGAAATGGTCGTGGGATGGCTCCAGCAATACCCTGACCGGCTACACCGAGGCCAACGGGGTGAAGGCCAGCGTCATGGTGGTGGCACTGACGCCGCCGGATACGGGCAGCAAGGGTGACTGGTCCTACAGGGTTGAGCTCAAGGCACCTCTGGATCACTCCGCCCCTGTTGCACCGGTCAAAGGGGACGAAAATACCCGGGCGTTTGATGTCAGCATCAAGGTGTCCGACGGGCAGACCACTACAACGGCACCTTTGAACATCACTGTTGAAGATGACATGCCTGTTGTGGCCAACACCAGCCAGACTGTTTCGTTGCCGTCCCAGGATACCAACCTGCTGCTGACACTGGATGTGTCCGGCAGCATGAATGATCCGTCGGGCGTCAAGGATGCCAACGGCAAGGACCTGAGCCGGCTGGCTCTGGCCAAACAGGCAATCAGCCAGTTGCTGGACCAGTATGATGCGCTGGGAAACGTCAAGGTCCAGCTGGTTAAATTCAGCGAAGGCGGTTCCGTCCAAAGCAATAACTGGATGACTGTTGCTGAAGCAAAAGCAGCACTTGCCGGCATCACCAAGGGCGATGGCGGCACCAATTACGATGAGGCCCTGGACCTGGCCCGCCAGGCATTTGCCAAGCCAGGTCAGCTGGACGGTGCAAAGAATGTGTCCTACTTCTTCTCGGACGGAGATCCCACGCTCTCGAACAGCGGGCAAAAAAACAACTCGGGCGCCACGGTCGATCCGGACAAGGGCGACGGCATCGATGCCACCGAGCAGAAATCCTGGGAGGCATTCCTGACGAACAACAACATCCTGTCTCATGCCATCGGGCTGGGCCAGGATGTGAAGTCGACGTATCTTGAGCCGATTGCATACAACGGAACTGGCGGTGGGCAGGAAAATCCGGCTGTGGTCGTTACCAATCTCGGGCAGCTGCCGGAGCCGCTGCGCGATACGGTGGTCACACCGCTGGCCGGCAATCTGCTGGCCGGTAACGGTACCGGCATGGGAGCAGATGGCGGTTTCATCAAAAGCATTGTGGTGGATGGAACGACTTACTCTTTTGACCCGAAAAACGGTGGCAGCTTCTCCATCACGGGCTCGGGCAGCGGCCGTTTCGATTCGACCGAGCATGCATTCACGATCCAGACTGCTGCCGGCGGCAAGCTGGTCGTGGACATGGATACAGGAGACTACCTCTACAGTGCGCCGGTGATCACGGGCAGCAGCAAGGTTGAGAAAGTCAATTTTGTCGTTCAGGATTTTGATGGAGACCAGGCCAGTGCTTCGCTGGGCATCACCATCCAGCCCCAGCAGCCGGTCATCCAGCTCACCAGCACGACAGTCGCTCTTGGTAAAGCGTCTGGCCTGATGGGAGAGTATTTCGGCTACAACGACAACCGGACCGGAACGCCTTCCGATAGTGCCTATCAGTCGAAAAACTCGGCCGTCCGGCTGCATTCTGACGATGGCAGTGCAAAGTATGACAGTCAGCAGACGGCCAACCTGGACAGCCTGTCGGACATTGAGCACATCATCGAGGGGCGCAACAACAACCCTGACCTGATCGGCAGTGCCAAGTGGTCCAGCTCCAATGCTGCTGACGCCACCTTTGTTGTCAATCAGGTTGATTTCGGCCTGACTTCCAGCGGCGATGCCAAGTTCTCCAATAATCTGGGCAACAATCAGAAGGTGGTTGCCGGCAACATGATTTCCAGCGGTGACAACAATCTGGTCAGTTTTCTGGATGGTCATGCAAGCAACATCACGGCAACCGGTGGTGGTCTGGGTAATACCACTGATGCAATCATCCGGGCCGTGGGTTTTCTGGCCGTCGATGGCGGCATGTACGATGTCAGGGTGACTGCTGACGACGGCTATCGCCTCTACATCAATGGTTCCAGCGTGCTGGAGGCAGACTACATCCAGTCTACGGCAACCAAAACCGTCAGCGGTGTCAGCCTGTCCGGAGGATTGTTGCCGATCGAAATCCTCTACTGGGACCAGGGTGGGGCAGCGACATTGCGGATTGAAATGAAGCCGTCCGGCGCGGCCGACAGTGCCTACAAGGTCCTGGGCAGTGACGGCCTGAACCTGTTTGCACCCAACGCTGACGGGACGGCAACTTTCTCGCTGGGAGAATTGCAGGACCTGGTGCAGGTGAATGGTACCTACCAGGTTCGTACCGGCCAGAGTTACGTGGGGGACCAGGGCGACAATGTCGTCAACGGCAGTGACGGCAAGGACAGCCTCTCCGGTGGAGCCGGCAATGACACGCTTCACGGTGGTGCCGGTAATGACAAACTGTACGGCGGTGAAGGAGATGACCGGCTGTTTGGTGATCAGGGCTCGGACCTGATCCAGGGTGGAGCAGGCAATGACATCCTGACCGGTGACGGTACGGGGCTGACCAGCGGCTGGGGAACCGATCTCTTCAAGTGGACCCTGGGGGATCAGGGCGATCCCGGGAAGCCCGCACACGATGTCATTACCGATTTTGGTGCCGGAGGTGTCAAGGACGTACTGGACCTGCGCGACTTGCTGCAAGGTGAAACCCATACCGGAAACGACGTGGGCAACCTGCTGAACTACATGCACTTCAGCAAGCAGGCCGATGGCAGCACGCTGATCCAGATCAGCCATACCGGTGGCTTTGGCAGTGACGGTTATCAGGCAAACGAAGCGTCCAGGGTGACGCAGGAAATCGTGCTGAAAAACGTCGATCTGGTCAGCAATGGCTCGGGCAGCTTCTCCGATACCGAGATCGTCAAAAAGCTGTTGAGCAACGGTAATCTGGCGGTCGACTGAGACCTGATGGCGTGACAAAAAAGCCGCCCCGGACCGGGGCGGCTTTTTCATGTCCCGGAATTACGGCGTCACGGCAGGCCCGGTCAATCCGTCTACGCCCAGCTCGATCAGGGTTGCCAGATCTTCCGGACGGCTGACACCCTTGGCGATCAGCTCGACCGACATCAGGCCGGTCATGCGCAGCAGGCCGCGCAGCAGGTTTTGCCGGCCGGCATCCTGGTCGATGTCACGCGTCAGGCTCCCGTCAATCACCAGATAGCTGATGCCGCTGCTGTTGAGCCGCGCCACCAGTTCCAGATTGTGTCCAAGGATTTCGACCGCTACCCGGTGACCCAGCATGCGGATGGCCTGACTGAAGGCCAGGAATGCCTCCCAGTGTTCGGTCAGGCCGATCTCGTGGAATTCAAACGACAGTTGCAATCCGCGGACGGAACCCAGGGATTCGGTTATGGAAGGCAGGAACCGGGGATGAGCCAGCGAGGCTGGCGAAAGGTTGATGGCGCGTACGGGCCCGACATCGTGGGCTTGCAGGGCGCAATGCAGGGCTGCCAGGTCAGGCAGGTGGGTCAGGTTCAGGCGCAGGCTGTGCGACAGCAGGCGTAAGGCATTGATTGCGGGCTCGCTGCCCTGGGGCGGGCGATACAGCATGCCTTCCTGCCAGCGCACTTGCCGGTCGCGGCCGATGACCGGATACCAGCGCAACTGGAGTTCATGCTGCCGGCAGGCGGTTTCGATCAGTTCCCGCCAGTCATGTTCGCTGCTGACCGGTACGGCATTGCTGCTGTCGAGCTGCCAGCGGTTGACGCCTTGTGCCTCGGCCTGGGTCAGGGCATGGTTGGCACGCCCGAGCAAGGCGGGCAGGCTTTCTCCCGGAGCGAACGGGGTCAGCCCCATGTGCGCAACATTTTCCTGGTCGGATAGGCCCATCTGCTGGCAGAGCGCCAGCTCACCCGCCAGCTGGCGGGCGAGGGATTCTGCCTGTGTCTGGTCGATTTCCGGGCACAGCAGGGCGAAATCGGCGCCGCGCAGGCGGGCAGCAAGTCCATGGCGCCCACGCTGGCTGGCCTGTTCCAGCAGCTGGGCCAGGTGTTTCAGCAAGGCATCAGCCCGCTGGCCACCCAGTCGCTGGTTCAGCTCGGTGAGGCTGGCTGCACGCAGCAGCAGCAGCCAGCCACTGGCTCCGCCTTCCTGTGCCTGAAGGCTGGAGTAGGTCTGCTCCAGTGCCTCGCGGTTGGCCACTCCGGTCGTCCGGTCGGTCAGACGTTCGCGGCGCAGTGTGTCCACTTCGCGGGTCAGTCCGGCCAGATAGCTTTGCAGGTGGGCCACCATACGGTTCATGGCCTGGACCACCTGGGCCAGCTCGGGGACGGGTGGTTCGGGGATCTGGAAAAAACGGTGGTTGCTGATGGCCTGGGCCTGTTCGGTGACCCGGTTCAGGTCACTGCGCAGCCGCAGGATGCTGCGCGAACCGATCGCACCGGTGACCAGACCTGCCAGCAACAGCCACATCAATGTTTGCAGCAGGCTTTTTTGCAGTGAGGCGTAGGCTACACCGGGATCGGTTTCGACCAGAATGTCGCCCGCCTGCATCCAGCCGGCATTGATCATGGCCCGGCCGGGCTGCGGACGCAGCTCCAGCAGGCGGGGTAGCCAGCCGGGTTCCTGGGTGCTGCGCTGGCGTTCTACCCGGACCTGCCCGGTGCTGCTCTGCCAGCGGATCAGGCTGTAATGACCCTGGTCGAAAGTAGCGCTGATCAGCGTTTCGGCCATGACCGGCTCGGCACGCTGCTGGCTGACCATCAGGGCCAGCGAGTTGGCGGTATTGGCATTCTGCGCGGTCAGCTGTTGTTCCAGATAGCTGCGGGCATTCATGAGATTGGCCAGCAGCGTGCCGCTGAAAGCGAGAAATACCAGCAGCAGCAGCAACCACAGGCGTTGGATCAGGGTTGGATGTTTCATGCGGGATTCCTCAGTAGCGAAAGCCTTCGTTGCGCGCGCGCGTCAGCAGGTCTTGCCAGCGCGTCAGGCGCTCGGCTCCGCTGCGGACAGTATTGCCAATCCAGACACTGCTGGCATTGAAGCTGAAAACAGGGATCAGGTCCGGGCGTTCGGAGGCAGGCAGGATGGTGGTCAGGAGGTTGTCAAGAATCAGCGGTTCGGCATCCGGTGCCGGGTAGTAGGCCACAACCATGTGTGCCTGGGTCACGTTGCTCTGGGCTCCGCCGATGCGGGCCTTGACGTAGACCAGCCGGAGCTTGTCGGCCGGGATGTTGAGTGCCCGGAGCGAGAGGTATTTGGCAATCGAATAGTCTTCGCAGTCGCCCGCGCCCTTGCTGAACATTTCCAGTGGCGTGGCCCAGTAGTCGGATTTTCCCCAGATTTCCATGTCGTCGCGGAACTGGATGCGCCGGTTCAGGAACTGGTTGACCAGTTTGAGCTGCTCGGCCTCGCCGGCACTGCTGGCCGTACGCATGACGTCGGTCCATTCCCGGTAGATCTGTTGCGCACGCGGGCCATAGCGTGCTGCGGTGGCTTCGTTGGGAATGTCCAGCGCCCAGCTGAGCCAGGCGCAGCACAATGCCAGCAGCAGCAATGGTGTCACAAGCAGGCGGGATAGGCGCGACATGGTCAGGGGCTCTGGGGTAGGAACAGAAAAACGGCTGCTATGCCGATGATGACATTTGAAACCTTTTGAAATTGTCGTAATCCATTTTGCATCTAGAATGCTTTATAGGTTTTATTGTCTGGTGACGAGGTGGATGGTGACAATGTCTTTTCTGAAAAAGACGGTATTGGTGGCAGGATTGACGGCGGCGTGGCTGCCGGTCGTCAACGCTGCCGGTATTCGCGAAGCGGTGGAAAAAACCGTGCTCCATAATCCGGAAGTGCGGTTCCGCTGGCATGAGTTCCGTTCCGCTGCCGAGGAAATGGGCGTGGGGCGGGCCGGTTATTTTCCCACCCTTGATGTCGGGTATTCCGTCGGAAATGACAATATCAATGAACCGCTCAGCCAGAACGGACCTCGCGTCAAAGAGCATTACACCCGCAAGGGCTGGACTGCCAATCTGACCCAGAACCTGTTTCAGGGGTTCCAGACGCTGAATACCGTACGGCAGCTGGAGTATGGCAAGCGCAGCAAGTATTTCGATTTCCTGTCCGTCACTGATGCACAGGCCCTCGAAGCTGTCCGGGCCTGGCTGGATGTGCTGCGCTATCGCCAGCTCGTTGAACTGGCCCGTGACAACTATGCCACGCACAAAGGCATTTACGAGCAAGTGCGGGAGAAAGTGAACGCAGGAGTCGGCCGGCGCGTGGATCTGGAGCAGGCCAATGGCCGTCTGGCCTTGGCTGAGGCCAATCTGATCACCGAGTCGTCCAATCTCAACGATGTCAGTGCACGCTATTTCCGGCTGGTCGGCGAGGCTCCGCCGGTCGACATGAGCCCCATGCCTTCCTTGGCAAGCAAGCTGCCGGCCGGGAATGATCTGATCAGCATGGCGACACAGCACAATCCGTCGTATCTGTCGGCCCTGGACAACATCCGGGCCAGCCGCAGTGAGGTGCACGTCCGGCGCGGTGCATTTTCTCCTACGCTTGACCTGCGGGCCAGCAAGCAGCTGGGCGACAACTTGGGAACCTACGAAGGGCGTTACGACCGGAACCTGATCGAGTTCGTAGTGAACATCAACCTGTCGCGCGGCGGTGCGGACAAGGCGCGGTTGGCAATGGCCGCAGAGCGTCTGAACAGTGCGCTGGACCTGCGTGACAAGGCATGTGTGGACATGCGCCAGACCGCCGTGATTGCCTACAACGATGTGCGCAAGCTCAAGGAGCAGCTGGGAGCCCTGCGTCAGCACCGGCTGTCGACCGAGAAGGCCCGTGATGCCTATCGCCGCCAGTTTGACATCGGCCAGCGTTCGCTGCTGGATCTGCTGGACAGTGAAAACGAGCTGTTTGATGCCAGCCGCTCGCTCGTCAATGCCGAAATGGACGAGCAACTGGCGCAAGCCCGGGTACTTGCCGCAATCGGAACCCTTCTGCCGGCGCTGGATCTCAAACCCATTGAAGAATTCAACTACCCGGACGAAGCAAGCCGGGCCGAGGTGGCCAGTTGTGCGACCGACTACACGCCACCGGCACCTCTGGACCGTGATGCGATTCCGGCCAAGTCCTATACGGCCCTGACAGCCGTGGCTCCGGAAGACATGTCCGGTCCGGTCGGGCCTTTGGGCATACAGCCGGTCGTGCCTCCGGCCGACAAGTCTGTGAAGGGCCCTACCGATACTGGCAGGAAAAAATAACAGTGTTGTGAAAAAAGAACGCCCGGAATACCGGGCGTTCTTCTTGTCAGGTCATCAGCCCCGGCGTGGCGGCATGACAACAGCTTCACCTTCCAGCACCAGGGTATCCTTGACCCAGCACTCGGTCTTGAAGGTGACGCGCTTTTTTTCCACATCAATGACACTGACGGTGCAGCGTGCGGTAACGGTATCACCTATCCGTACCGGAGCCTTGAACTTGCAGCTGTTCGACAAAAAAATCGTCCCTTCTCCCGGCAGGCGTGTTCCCAGGATGGTGGAGATGAAGCTGGCCGTTAGCATGCCGTGGGCAATGCGGGTTTTGAAGAGGGTGTTTTCCGCATATTCGGCATTCAGGTGTACCGGGTTGTTGTCTCCGGAAACAGCGGAAAACAGCAGAATGTCAGCTTCGGTGATGGTCTTGCCGTAGTCGGCCGACATGCCCGGTTGCAGGTCTTCCAGATACACGCTCATGGTCTCTCCTTGAATTCAGTGTCAAATTGTCTGACTCGTTTGTTGCAGTTGCACATTTTTGCATATTAACATGCCATTGTTTTGCCTTTTGTCAGGCTGAATCTCAAGCGAGCAATTGTCTGCCAAGGCAACTTGAGGTATAAATTCAAACGACTGTTTGAAGCCGTAAGGCGTGGGCCCGCGTCGATACCACTCATTCGGCGCACACTGATACTGCTGGAGGAATATGAAAGCGTTAGTCGCCGTCAAGCGCGTTGTGGATTACAACGTGAAAGTCCGCGTCAAGGCGGATGGAACCGACGTGGATATTGCCAACGTCAAGATGTCGATGAACCCGTTTGACGAAATTGCGGTTGAAGAAGCCGTACGTCAGAAGGAGGCCGGCAAGGTCAGTGAAATCGTGGTCGTCAGCCTCGGCGTCAAGCAGTGCGAAGAAACCCTGCGTACCGCTCTGGCCATGGGCGCTGACCGTGCCGTTCACGTCGAAACCGATGCCGAACTGCAGCCGCTGGCTGTCGCCAAGCTCCTGAAAAAGATTGTCGACAAAGAAGCACCCCAGCTGGTGTTTCTCGGCAAACAGGCCATTGACGATGATTCCAACCAGACCGGCCAGATGCTGGCCGCACTGATGAATGTCGGCCAGGGTACCTTTGTCTCCAGGGTTGACCTGTCTGCTGAGTCGGTAACTGTTACCCGTGAAATCGACGGCGGCCTCGAAACCGTCAAGCTGGCCCTGCCGGCCGTGCTGTCTGTCGACCTGCGCCTGAACGAGCCGCGCTACGTCAAGCTGCCGAACATCATGGCAGCCAAGAAGAAGCCGCTGGAAAAAGTGTCTCCGGCCGATCTGGGCGTGGACATCGCCCCGCGCCTCAAGACCCTGAAAGTGGCCGAGCCGGCCAAGCGTTCGGCGGGCGTCAAGGTGGGTTCGGTTGCCGAACTGGTTGCCAAACTGAAGAACGAAGCAAAGGTGCTGTAAGCCATGGCCATCCTCGTTATTGCAGAACACGACAACGCCGCCCTGAAGTCGGCAACCAAGAATACCGTTACCGCAGCGGCCCGGCTGGGTGGTGACATTCACGTGCTGGTACTCGGTGCCGGCGCCCAGGCTGCGGCTGCCGAAGCCGCAAGGCTGGCTGGCGTCAGCAAGGTGCTGCTGGCTGACAACGCGGCCTTTGCCCACGGGCTGGCCGAAAACCTGGCACCGGCCATTGCCGGCCTGGCCAAGGACTACAGCCATGTGCTGGCACCGGCCACGTCCTTTGGCAAGAACGTCATGCCGCGTGTTGCGGCCCTGTTGGACGTCGCCCAGCTGTCCGACATCGTCGGCATCGAATCCGCCGATACCTTCGTGCGTCCGGTGTATGCCGGCAACGTGCTGGTGACCGTGCAGTCGAGCGATGCCATCAAGGTGGTGACCGTGCGCGGGACGGCATTCGAAGCAGCCGCCGATACCGGCGCAGCCGCAGTGGAAGCCGTCAGCGTGGGAGCCGATACCGGCCTTGCGGCCTACGTGGGTGCCGAGCTGACCCAGTCCGACCGTCCGGAACTGACCGCAGCCAAGGTCATCGTTTCCGGTGGTCGCGCCCTCGGGTCAGCTGAGCAGTTCAAGGCCGTGGTCGAGCCGCTGGCCGACAAGCTGGGTGCTGCCGTGGGCGCTTCGCGCGCTGCCGTTGACGCCGGCTATGCCCCGAACGACTACCAGGTCGGCCAGACCGGCAAGGTGGTGGCTCCGCAGCTCTACATCGCGCTGGGCATTTCCGGTGCCATCCAGCACCTGGCCGGCATGAAGGACTCCAAGGTGATCGTGGCCATCAACAAGGACGAAGAGGCACCGATTTTCCAGGTGGCCGATTACGGTCTGGTGGCCGATCTCTTTACCGCTGTGCCGGAGCTGATGGCCGAGCTGTCCAAGTAATGCCAGATCAAAGGGCCGCGCAGACGGCCCGGTGAGAACGAGGCGGCGTGATGCGGCGATCCGGTACTGGCGCTGCCGCCGCCTTTTGCTTTGCCCGTACGGGCTGCGTGAGAAAAACAGGAGCATCAAGATGAGCTACCAAGCCCCCCAGAAAGACATCCGCTTTGCTTTGGAGATGGGCGAACTGCCCGCCGTGTGCACGCTGCCGGGCTTCGAAGACTGCAATATGGAGCTGGCTGAAGCCATTACCGAAGAGGCTGCCAAGTTTGCTGAAGGCGTACTGGATCCGATCAACCGTGCGGGTGACAAGGGCAACACCTGGTCCGACTATGCCGTGACCACCGTTCCGGGATTCAAGGATGCCTTCACCCAGTTCTGCGAGTCGGGCTGGATGGGGCTGAAGTGTCCGGCCGACTTTGGCGGTCAGGGCCTGCCGGCCCTGCTGTCGATGGCCACCGAAGAAATGTGGAACGCTGCCAACATGTCGTTTGCCCTGGCGCCGATGCTGTCCACCGGTGCCATCGAGGCGCTGGAGCACAACGGCAGCGATGAAATCAAGGCAACCTACCTGCCGAAGCTGATTTCCGGTGAATGGGCCGGCACCATGAACCTGACCGAGCCGAATGCCGGTTCGGACCTGGCCCAGGTGCGCACCAAGGCCGTACCGCAGGCCGATGGCAGCTATCTCATCACCGGGCAAAAGATTTTCATCACCTGGGGTGAGCACGACATGACGGACAACATCGTCCATCTGGTGCTGGCCCGTTTGCCGGATGCTCCGGCCGGTGTCAAAGGCATTTCCCTGTTCGTGGTGCCCAAGTTCCTCGTCAATGCAGACGGCAGCCTCGGCGCCCGCAACGATGTCCGCTGCGTGTCGATCGAGCACAAGCTCGGCATCCATGGCAGCCCGACGGCCGTCATGAGCTTTGGTGACCAGGGGGGGGCAGTCGGCTATCTGGTCGGTGAGCTCAACAAAGGCCTGGCCCACATGTTCGTGATGATGAACAACGCCCGCATGGGGGTGGCCGTTCAGGGCATGGCCATCAGCGAACGTGCCTACCAAAAAGCCGTGCAATACGCCCGTGACCGCGTGCAAAGCCGCCCTGTGGATGGCAGCTTGCCCGCTGCTGCGGCCATCATTCACCACCCCGATGTGCGCCGTATGTTGATGACCATGCGTGCTCTGACCGAAGGCTGCCGCGCCATGGCCACCACGGCTGCTGCCGCTTACGACGCCGCGCACCATCACCCTGACGCCCAGGTGCGCCAGGACAACGCCACTTTCTACGAATTCATGGTGCCGCTGGTCAAGGGCTACAGCACCGAGATGAGTCTGGAAGTCACCTCGCTGGGCGTGCAGGTGCATGGCGGCATGGGTTTCATTGAAGAAACTGGCGCTGCCCAGTACTACCGCGACAGCAAAATTCTCACCATCTACGAGGGCACCACCGCCATTCAGGCCAACGACCTGGTGGGGCGTAAAACTGCCCGTGATGGTGGCCAGACGGCCCGCGCCATTGCTGCACAAATTGAAAAGACGGAGGCCGAACTGCGCGCCAGCGCTACGCCCGCTGCACTGTCCGTGGCCGATCGTTTGGCAGCGGCCCGTGCTTCGTTCCTGGCTGCCGTGGACTTCATTGCAGCCAGCGCCAAGCGTGCGCCCAATGCCGCCTACGCAGGCAGCGTGCCTTACCTGATGCTCACGGGCAACCTGGTGGCTGGCTGGCAAATGGGCCGTGCATTGCTGGTGGCACAAAGCAAGCTGGCAGCAGGCGAAGAAACTGCGTTCATGCAAGCCAAGATCACCACCGCCCAGTTCTATGCCGAACACATTTTGGTGCGTACGGCAGGTTTGCGTGAGGCCATCGTTCAAGGCGGTGAGAGTGCATGCGCTTTGCCCCTGGAAGCTTTCTGATGCCCTGATGTGTGGGTAAAGCAGATGTGCCCGAACGGCTGCATTTGCTCTTGATTCAATAGCTGCTAGCGCTTGCTGTATGGGCCTTGCAGCTATTTTTTTGCCTTTTTTGTCCATAACTAACTGAGACCGGAGACAGTCATGACCCTTCCCGCCGTATTGCAAAAAACCACTTTGCCGGTGATTGCTTCACCGATGTTCATCATCAGCACCCCCCAGCTTGTGATTGCGCAATGCCAGGCCGGCATCATTGGCTCCATGCCTGCGCTCAATGCCCGTCCTGCTGCGCAGTTGGATGACTGGCTGGCAGAAATCACCGAGACGCTGGCAGCCTGGGATCAGGCCCACCCAGAACAACCCAGCGCCCCCTTTGCCATCAACCAAATCGTGCACAAGAGCAACGACCGGCTGGAGCACGACATGCAGGTCTGCGCCAAATACAAGGTGCCCTTGGTCATCACCTCACTGGGTGCGCGCGAAGACGTGAACCAAGCCGTGCATGGCTGGGGTGGGCTGGTGCTGCATGATGTCATCAACAATGCCTTTGCCCGCAAAGCCGTAGAAAAAGGCGCTGATGGTTTGATTGCCGTTGCCACAGGTGCGGG
>RRZT013032757.1_pt1 | contig 13215 bp, 23 predicted proteins | sample 2165551 | NCBI WGS metagenome assembly RRZT01 (sample SAMN10456910, study PRJNA506462) | wastewater metagenome | biome: wastewater; feature: sludge; material: wastewater sludge; isolation source: wastewater sludge with Escherichia coli K12::gfp cells carrying plasmid... | place: USA: Moscow, Idaho... | reverse complement strand
AAAAGCATTGTCATCTGCGGAAGAACTCCTTTACAGCAGAATACGATCCAACTTAGGTTTACCGATGGAGCTACACAGGTACTTCCCTTCCCGCACAGCGAGGAATATAGGGAACTGCGTTTCCCTCTGGAAAGAGTGACGGGAGAGCAGAATGTGACCTTCGTTTTCCTGCCGGGATGCAATTTTGATTTCAAATGGTTCCGGTTTGAAAAAAGCGGATCTGAGGAGTAAGCGATAACTATGAGCAAATGGAACAGAAAAATATGGGCAGCAATACTGGTGGTGGGAATGACAGCGTCTCTGACTGCCTGTGGAGGCAGCAAAGGAGAAAACAGCAATGCGTCTGCTGCCGGTACACAGAATGAGACTGCCACCGTACAGGATGAGAGCGCGGACAGTAACACTGACAGCACCGGCAGTACCACGGCACTGGTGCAGGACAACCGGGTACTGCAGATCCCGGACGACAACTACCGTACCTACTATGAGCTTTTCGTATATTCCTTCTATGACAGCAACCAGGATGGAATTGGTGATTTTGATGGCATTATAGAAAAAATAGACTACGAGCTGGCAGTAGGCGAACCTTTACCCTTTCAGCCTTATGCCTTGCCACAGCTAACACCGCACCTCGTCACCCGCATATACAAAGAGGATGGAGGTAAACATATAACAACCACCATAGATAAATACCAACAAGAACAGACAGAATCTATTCTTAACCGTTGGAATGCAGAATTTGCCCAAAATGGAATTAAAAATATAGCAGCAATAGTTTTCGATGTAGAAAAGAATGAGGTTGTAGCCTATTGCGGGAACGTTGATTTCGAGAAAGACATCTCCGCCAATCAGGTAGACATCATACAAGCCCCTCGCAGTACAGGCAGTATACTCAAGCCTTTTCTCTATTGTGCTATGTTGCAAGAGGGAGAATTACTCCCCAATCAACTCCTACCCGACATACCGATCAATATAGGAGGGTTTGCGCCCAAGAACTTCAGCTTGCAATACGATGGAGCCGTTTATGCCTCCGAGGCTCTTGCACGCTCTCTAAACGTTCCGTTTGTGGTATCCCTTCGCAATTATAGCATACCCAAATTCTATAACCTCCTCAAAAAGGCGGGAATGACTACACTCAACCGTTCTGCCGACAATTATGGTCTGTCTCTTATATTAGGTGGTGCTGAAGGGAAACTATGGGATATAAGCTCTATGTACCTCAGTATGGCGCAGCAATTAAACTTCTATAATGAGGACGGCAGATATTATGAAATGGGTCAACCCTCTTATATACTGAATAAAAATAATGGAGAAAAAGGCGACCGTATGAGGAATCCGTTATTTTCGGCAGGAGCAATCTGGCAAACATTCGATGCACTGACAAACCTAAACCGCCCCGAAGAAATAGACTGGCGGTCGATACCATCTATACAAAAAATAGCATGGAAAACGGGAACCAGCTTTGGATTTCGTGACGGATGGGCTGTGGGCGTAAATCCCAAATATGTAGTTGGAGTCTGGGTTGGAAATTCTGACGGAGAAGGACGTCCCGGGCTAACAGGTGCTCGTACTGCAGGCATGGTGATGTTCGACATATTCAGTTCATTACCGCAAAGCCGTTGGTTCGAAAGACCTGATCGAGATCTTGTAAGAGCAGAGATATGCCACGAAAGTGGATTCTTGAAAAGCATGAATTGCCCCGAAACAGAAATAGATACGATGTGGATTTGTAAAAAAGGACTGGAAGCAAAGCCATGCCCATATCATAAACTTGTCCACCTATCGGAGGATATGCGTTATCAGGTTTACGAAAACTGCGCAGGCAGTAGAGGTATTATACATACATCGTGGTTCATTCTGCCGCCATCGTGGGAATGGTACTACAAAGAGCAACACCCTTCTTATCGTTCCCTACCTCCTTATTCTCCCGAATGCATCAAAGATTCGGATGTAAAACCTATGGAGTTTATTTATCCTTTCCCTAATGCCCTTATTTCGCTACCTAAACAGTTGGATGGCTCTCCCGGACAACTTGTATTTGAGCTGGCTCACAGAAATCCTCAGAGCCGTGTGTTCTGGCATCTTGATGGGCAATATATAGGAGAGACTGAAATCTTTCACAAAAAAGAATATATTCCGGAAAAAGGAGAGCATACTTTGACCGTAGTAGACGATACCGGAGCTAGTCTTTCCACAAAATTCACAATAAAATAAAAAACAAACACACCACAAACATCTATACAGTAATTAGTTATAAAATAAAATGAAAAATATATTATTTTTTACAACATTCCTATGCAACGTTTTTAAAAGAAATGCATCTTTATAATATATTTTTTTAGAAGACTTCTCAGCCTTCATACAAAACACAGTGTACAATAGCTATATTAAAAAGAAATCGCAATTTAGAGTATGCCCCTATTAAATCGCCGATTTAAAAAATAAAAAAAGTATCTGGGGATCCCCAGATACTTTTTTTATTTATATAAAAGAGTAATTTCTTACTCTTCTTCTTTTTTAGGTTCTTCTGCAACCGGAGCTCCAGGCGCAGTAGCTTCTTCAACTACCGGCAAAGTTTCTGGTGCAACTTCCAAAGCTTCTACTTCTTCAGCTTTTTCTACCTTTTCTGCTTTTTCAGCTTTCGCTTTTTTTGCAGTTTCTTTAGCTTCTACAGCAGGAGCATCATCTTCTTTTTTCTTCGAACGACGAGTTCTACCTTTAGATGCAGCTTTCTTCTCTTTCAACATGTTTTCGTTATAGTCTACTAATTCGATAAAACACATTGAAGCATTGTCACCTAAACGATTACCTGTCTTGATGATACGTGTATATCCTCCCGGACGGTCGGCTATCTTCTGCGAGATATTCTGGAACAGTTCTGTCACAGCAGCTTTGCTCTGAAGTTCTTGGAAAACCAAACGTCTCGATTGAGTTGTATCTTCTTTTGACTTAGTAATAATAGGCTCAACCACTTTTCTCAAAGCTTTCGCCTTTGCTACAGTCGTAAAGATGCGCTTATTAGGACTAAGTAACAAAGAAGTACACATATTGGATAACATCGCATTTCTGTGTGCACTTTTACGTCCTAAATGATTAATTTTTTTATTATGTCTCATGTCGCTTATTAATCTTTATCTAATTTATATTTAGAAATATCCATACCGAATGAAAGGCTCAGGCTATCCAATAACTCATCAAGCTCGGTAAGCGATTTTTTACCGAAGTTTCTGAATTTAAGAAGGTCATTCTTATTGAACTGAACCAATTCGCCAAGTGTTTCCACTTCTGCTGACTTCAGACAGTTAAGTGCACGAACCGAAAGGTTCATATCAGATAACTTAGTCTTAAGCAACTGGCGCATGTGCAGGATTTCTTCATCAAACTCTTCGTTACCATCTACTTCGTTTTGTTCAAGAAGAATCTTTTCGTCAGAGAACAACATAAAGTGATGGATAAGGATTTTAGCTGCTTCTTTCAAAGCATCTTTTGGATGAATAGACCCGTCGGTTGCTATTTCTATTACTAATTTCTCATAGTCCGTTTTCTGCTCTACACGATAGTTTTCTATCGCATATTTTACATTACGGATGGGAGTATAAATAGAATCGATAGCTATAACATTAACATCGTCGGACAGACTACGATTTTCATCAGCAGGTACATACCCACGGCCTTTGTTAATATTCAATTCTATTTGGAAGCTTGCACTTTTGTCTAAGTGACAAATTACAAGATCAGGGTTTAATACTTCAAATCCTGACAGATGCTTCCCTATATCTCCAGCTTTGAATACTTCGGTACCTGAGACAGTAATACTTACCTTTTCTGTTTCAATCTCTTCTACGATTTGCTTGAATCGAACTTGTTTCAAGTTCAATATTATATTCGTTACATCTTCTATAACACCCGGTACGGTTGCAAATTCATGTTCGACACCGTCGATTTTTATAGAAGTGATAGCAAAACCCTCAAGAGATGAAAGCAGAATACGGCGTAAAGCATTACCCACGGTAATACCATACCCGGGTTCTAACGGACGAAATTCGAATTTTCCGAAGAAATCATCCGCTTCTAACATCAATACTTTATCCGGTTTTTGAAATGCTAATATAGCCATGAATTTAATTAATTTTTAGAATACAACTCTACGATCAACTGTTCTTTAATGTTTTCAGGGATATCCGCTCTTTCAGGAAGATGTAAGAATTTTCCTGTCATCGTAGCTTGATCCCACTCGATCCAAGGGTATTTGCTATGGTTAAAACCAGATAGTGCTTCGCCTACTACTTCAAGTGATTTTGATTTTTCGCGAACACCTACCAATTGGCCTGGTTTTAGTGAATATGAAGGAATATTTACCACAGATCCGTCTACTACAATATGACGGTGAGAAACAAGCTGACGTGCTGCTGCTCTTGTCGGAGCTATTCCTAGACGGAATACAACATTATCTAATCTTGATTCTAACATCTGAAGTAATACTTCCCCTGTGATTCCACGTGAAGCAAGAGCTCTGTCAAACATATTACGGAACTGTCTTTCGAGTACTCCGTATGTATATTTTGCTTTTTGCTTTTCACGTAATTGAATACCGTACTCGGACGATTTCTTTTTTCTTCCGTTACCATGTTGTCCCGGAGGATAGTTCTTTTTTGAGAGAACTTTGTCAGGTCCGAATATTGGCTCTCCGAATTTACGGGCGATTTTTGATTTTGGTCCAGTATATCTTGCCATTTTCTTTCTAATTAATAATGAAATGAAGCTAAAATTGTGCAGCCGCGACTACAGAGAGGGTTTTTGTAATCAAATCACAATTTAAGATCCAATTTTTAAATTTGATTAAACTCTTCTGTGTTTTGGAGGACGACATCCGTTGTGAGGAAGTGGAGTAACGTCAACTATTTCTGTTACTTCGATTCCTGCTGCGTGGATAGTACGGATAGCAGACTCACGTCCGTTGCCCGGTCCTTTTACGTATACTTTCACCTTTCTTAGTCCAAGGTCAAATGCTACTTTAGCACAATCCTGTGCTGCCATCTGAGCTGCGTAAGGAGTGTTCTTTTTTGAGCTTCTGAAACCCATCTTCCCTGCCGATGACCAGCTGATAACCTGTCCATCATTGTTTGTAAGCGATATAATGATATTGTTGAAAGAAGAATGCACATGAGCCTGGCCAATTGCATCCACCTTAACATTTCTCTTTTTCGCTGCGACTGTCTTTTTTGCCATATCAAATTAATTATTTTGTAGCTTTTTTCTTGTTAGCAACAGTTTTCTTTCTACCCTTACGTGTACGGGCATTGTTCTTAGTACTTTGACCTCTCAATGGTAAACCGATACGATGACGGATACCTCTGTAACAACCTATATCCATCAATCGCTTGATGTTTAGTTGTACTTCCGAACGCAAGTCTCCTTCTACTTTAAACTGAGCAGCGATGATTTCACGCACAGCTCCGGCCTGATCATCGTTCCAGTCTTTTACCTTGATATCTTTATCAATACCTGCTTCAGCAAGGATTTTGTTAGCAGAGCTACGTCCGATACCATAAATGTATGTCAAGGCTATCTCGCCTCTCTTATTTTGTGGTAAATCGACCCCAACTATTCTTATTGCCATATATTTTTTAGATTAATTTGCAAAATTAATAAATTATCCCTGACGTTGTTTGAACTTAGGATTTTTTTTGTTTATCACGTATAAGCGACCTTTTCTTCTGACAATCTTGCAGTCAGCAGTACGCTTCTTAATTGATGCTCTTACTTTCATATCTTATGTTTTTTTTATTTGTATCTGAATGAAATCCGTCCTTTTGTTAAATCATAAGGAGACATCTCTACACGTACCTTATCTCCGGGAAGTATTTTAATGTAATGCATACGCATCTTTCCTGAGATATGTGCTGTGATTTCGTGACCGTTTTCGAGTTCTACACGAAACATAGCATTTGATAGTGCTTCAACTATAACTCCATCTTGTTCTATTGCCGATTGTTTAGCCATAAATAAATAAAAGGTTTTTTAAATTGCGTTATTTCCTAAAACAGCTTCTACAAATTCAAATGTAGATAATATGTCTGCTTTTCCCTGACGAATAGCGACTGTATGTTCAAAGTGAGCCGAAGGTTTACGGTCACGAGTTCTTATAGTCCACCCATCATTTTCGAAAACGACATTCTTGCTTCCCATATTAATCATCGGTTCTATGGCGATGCACATACCTTTTTTCAACAAAGGGCCTGTACCTCGTTTACCATAGTTAGGAACCTCGGGAGCTTCGTGCATCTTGCGACCTATACCATGTCCAACCAGTTCGCGAACGACCGAATAGCCATGTTTCTCACAATATGTTTGTACTGCCTCACCGATATCTCCTATACGATTACCCTCTATAGCTTTCTCTATACCCAAATAAAGAGATTCTTTTGTTGTCCGCAACAAAGCTTTCACATCTTCCGCAACTTCTCCTACACAAAATGTATAGGCCGAATCGCCACAAAATCCGTTCTTCTCAGTACCGCAATCAACAGAGATCACGTCTCCATCTTTAAGAATATAATCAGTAGGGAAACCGTGTACCACCTGATCGTTTACCGAAGCACATATAGCTCCCGGAAAATCTACGGTTCCCGGAGCACCCTTGTATCCTAAGAAAGAAGGTATTGCTCCGTGATCGTATATAAATTCTTTAGCAATTTTATCTAACTGAGCAGGAGTTACCCCCGGCTTAATATGTTTAGCTACCTCGCCCAGGGTCATACCCACCAGGCGGTTAGCTTCACGCATCAATTCAATTTCTTCGTCTGTTTTCAGGAATATCATTTATAAACCTCCTTAATAAGCTGCGATCGAACCCGAACGTCCTTTGATTCTACCAGATTTCAATAAGCCATCGTAATGTCTCATCAATAGGTGGCTCTCAATTTGTTGCAGTGTATCCAAAACAACTCCCACAAGAATCAGCAACGATGTTCCCCCAAAGAATTGAGAAAACTCACGGCTTACTCCAAAAGTACTTGCAAATGCAGGCATGATAGCAACCAACGCCAAGAATAATGATCCCGGGAATGTTATACGGGACATTATCGAGTCGATATAGTCTGCTGTCTTTTTGCCCGGTTTGATACCCGGAATGAAACCATTGTTGCGCTTCAGTTCATCTGCCATCTGCACCGGATTGATGGTAACAGCAGTATAGAACCATGTGAAAGCAATAATAAGTACGGCAAGTACAACATTGTATACTACACTTGTATGATCGGTAAAAGACCCTAGAAAACCTGTTTTATCGGTAGAGAATCCTGCAAACATAACTGGCACCATCATGATTGCCTGAGCAAAGATGATAGGCATTACGTTCGCTGCATTTACCTTAAGTGGAATATACTGACGAGCTCCGCCATATTGTTTGTTACCCACTACTCTCTTAGCATATTGAACCGGTATACGGCGAGTACCTTGTACCAGTAATATTGCTCCGCAAACAACCAGTAACAAAAATACTATTTCTGCCAAAAACATAACCAATCCTCCCGCAGGGTTGCTCAATCGGGAAGTAAATTCACCGATCAGCGCATGTGGAAGACGTGATATGATACCCACAAGGATAATGAAAGAAACACCATTACCTATACCTTTATCTGTGATACGCTCTCCTAACCATAGAACAAACATACTACCTCCCGCAAGGATAATTGTAGAAGGAATAAGAAAATCCCATGAAGAAGGGGCTGCAGGTCCTAACGCTCCCAACAGGTATGCAGGTCCTTGGAATACAAGGATTGCTACTGTCAGATAACGTGTATATTGGTTCATCTTGGTACGTCCGCTTTCGCCTTCTCTCTGCAACTTTTGAAAATATGGTATCGCGATACCCAACAATTGGATAACGATTGATGCCGAGATATAAGGCATGATACCTAATGCAAAGATCGACGCATTGGCAAATGCACCTCCCGAGAACATATCCAATATTCCGAGCAAACCTCCGGCAGTCATCGAATGCAAGTTTGCAAGCTGCTGAGGATCTACTCCGGGAAGGATGATGTGAACTCCGAAGCGATAGATCACTACGAAAAAGAAGGTGATGAGGAGCCTTTTTCTAAGGTCCTCAATCTTCCATATATTTTCCAGTGTTTTTACCAATCCCATCTTACTTCAGTTTTGTTACTGTTCCACCTATAGCCTCAATAGCTGCTTCTGCTGATTTAGAGAAGGCATGTGCTTCTACGTCAACTTTAGCTGTAAGGGCTCCGTTTCCAAGTATCTTTACTAATTGATTACCTGATAGGAAACCGGCTTCGATCAATGTTTGAACATCGATCTTAGTAAGTTTCTTAGCATCAGCTAAACGTTGTAAAACATCCAGGTTGATAGCTTTGTATTCAACACGGTTAATGTTTTTGAAACCGAATTTAGGCAAACGACGTTGAATTGGCATCTGACCTCCTTCGAATCCAAACTTTCTGGAATAACCTGATCTGGACTTAGCTCCTTTATGACCTCTTGTGGAAGTGCCACCTAAACCAGATCCGGTACCACGTCCGATTCTCTTTCCAGTTTTAGTTGATCCTTCAGCAGGTCTCATATTTGATAAACTCATATTTTATATTTTTTTATCTTACTAAACTAAATTACTCGACAACAGAAACCAGATGGCTCACCTTGTTGATCATACCTCTGATAGACGGTGTGTCTTCATGCTCTACAACACGATTCAACTTTCTAAGACCCAAAGCGTCTAATGTCATCTTTTGGTCTTTAGGACATTTGATTCTGCTCTTTACTTGTTTAACTTTAATTTTTGCCATAATAATTTTTTTCTTTGCAAATTAACCTTTAAACACTTTTTCCATAGAAATACCTCTATTCTGAGCTACAGTGTAAGCATCTCTCAATTCGCCCAAAGCTTCGATAGTAGCCTTCACAAGGTTGTGAGGGTTAGACGAACCTTTCGACTTTGCCAATACATCTGTTACTCCCACACTCTCAAGTACGGCACGCATCGCACCCCCTGCCTTAACCCCTGTACCGGGAGCAGCAGGACGAAGCATAACTTCAGATCCACCGAAACGAGCGATTTGCTCGTGAGGAACTGTTCCTTTAAGAATTGGAACTTTGATAAGGTTTTTCTTTGCAGCTTCAACTCCTTTAGCAATGGCTGTAGTTACTTCACCCGCTTTACCTAGGCCCCAGCCTACGATACCATCTTCATTACCTACAACTACGATAGCGGCAAAGCTGAATGTACGACCTCCCTTTGTTACTTTAGTAACACGGTTGATAGCTACTAGTCTATCTTTTAGCTCGATGTCGTTTGTCGATTTTACTCTATTGTTAACTCCTGCCATTTCTATTAAAATTTAAGTCCACCGTTACGGGCAGCATCTGCCAATTCTTTAATTCTACCATGATACAGGTAACCGTTACGGTCGAATACCACAGTTGTAATACCAGCTTCCTGAGCACTTTTAGCGATAAGTTCACCAACTTTAGCAGCTATTTCTTTTTTAGGAGCTTTCTCTGATATTTTCAGAGAAGATGCTGCCGCCAAAGTTTTACCTGTCAAATCGTCGATAACTTGCGCATAAATTTGCTTGTTGCTTCTGAATACAGTCAGGCGTGGACGTTCGCTTGTTCCGTGGATTTTGCCACGTACACGCATCTTTATTTTATTTCTTCTTTCTGTCTTTGTTACCATGATTACTACAGTTTATGAATTATTTACCTGCGGCCTTACCTGACTTGCGACGAATAACCTCACCAACAAAGCGTATACCTTTACCTTTGTAAGGTTCCGGTTTACGGAATGAGCGGATTTTTGCACAAATCTGACCAATCAGCTGTTTATCACAAGATTCTAGTATAATTAGAGGGTTTTTGTTTCTCTCCGATTTAGTTTCCAGTTTCACTTCAGGAGGCAACATCATGTGGATGTTGTGTGTAAATCCTAAAGATAATTCCAGAAGCTGACCTGCATTTGATGCACGGTAACCAACCCCTACTAATTCCAACTCTTTGCGATATCCTTCAGAAACGCCAATAACCATGTTGTTAATCAATGATCTGTAAAGACCATGTAACGCACGATGAATTCTATCATCAGAAGGACGTGTCACAGACAACAATCCGTCTTCAACAGAGACTTTGATATCAGAATTAATTTCTTGCGATAGTTCCCCTTTAGGTCCTTTTACTGTAATTACGTTATCCTTGCCAACAGTAACTGTTACTCCGGCCGGAAGATTTACGGGTAATTTTCCTATTCTTGACATAACTTTCTATCCTCCCTCTTAATTAATAAACATAACACATTACTTCGCCACCAACTTTCAGTTCGCGAGCTTCCTTGTCTGTCATCACTCCTTTAGAGGTAGATACTACAGCTATACCGAGTCCGTTAAGGACACGAGGCATTTCTTTATACCCTACGTATTTACGTAGACCTGGAGACGATACGCGGATTAATTTCTTAATCGCGTTTACTTTATTTACCGGATCATACTTCAAGGCAATCTTAATTGAACCTTGAGGACCCTCGTCTACAAACTTATAATTAAGGATGTAGCCCTTTTCCATGAGAATTTTTGTAATTTCTCTCTTCAAATTTGACGCCGGAATTTCTACAACTCTGTGTCCAGCCATGATAGCGTTTCTAACACGCGTCAAATAATCTGCTATTGGATCTGTCATGTTTAAATTGATTTAAATTAATTCCGCAACCGGAACAATATTTAATTCTATACTAAAATAATTTCTTACCAACTTGCTTTTTTAACTCCCGGTATTAACCCCTTAGAAGCCATTTCCCTAAATTGGATACGGGAAATTCCAAACTGGCGAATATACCCTTTTGGACGACCTGTAAGGCTGCAACGATTGTGCAGACGTACAGGTGAAGCATTCTTAGGTAGAGCTTGTAGCGCTTCGTAATCGCCATCGGCTTTCAACTGCGCTCTTTTAGCTGCATATTTAGCAACCAGTTTAGCTCTTTTTACCTCACGAGCTTTCATTGATTCTTTTGCCATCTTATATCAATTCTTTTTTTGCGTTTTTAAATGGTAATCCGAACTCTCTAAGTAAAGCATAACCTTCTTCATCTGTTTTTGCAGAAGTTACAAAGGTAATATTCATTCCCAAAATACGGCTAATGTTGTCGATATTAATTTCCGGGAAGATAATTTGCTCTTCGATACCTAGTGTATAGTTTCCACGTCCGTCAAGCTTACTTTCGATACCTTTAAAGTCACGAATACGAGGAAGTGCTACACGTACAAGTCTTTCAAGGAATTCATACATCTTTTCGTTACGCAATGTTACCATTACGCCAATCGGCATCTTACGACGCAACTTAAAGTTAGAGATATCCTTTTTAGAGTATGTCGCAACAGCTTTTTGACCTGTGATGGTTGAGATTTCGTTAACTGCTGTTTCGATAATTTTCTTATCTGCAACTGCAAGACCAAGACCTTGGTTGATAACTATTTTCTTCAACACAGGCACCTGCATTGTTGACTTATAACCGAATTCTGTCATCAAAGAAGCAACAATACGGTCTTTATATTCAGTCTTAAGAGTTGTTGTATTGCTCATTATTTAATTTCCTCCCCTGATTTTTTAGCGTAACGTACTAGCTTACCATCTACTTCTTTACGGCCCACACGTGTAGGTTTTCCTGTTTTAGGGTCTACTACGTTCAGGTTAGAGATATGGATAGCAGCTTCTTTCTTTTCAATTCCTCCTTGAGGACTTTTAGCATTAGGCTTAGTATGTTTCGATACCATGTTAAGGCCTTCTACGATAGCGCGTTGTTTTTCTACAAAGACTCTCAACACACGACCGGTTTTTCCTTTATCGACACCAGTATTCACATAAACTATATCGCCTTTTTTGATATGTAATTTACTCATTGCTTTTTAGTTTTTTGAATTATAGTACCTCTGGTGCCAATGAAACGATTTTCATGTTTGTTGCGCGAAGTTCGCGGGCAACCGGTCCGAAAATACGGCTTCCTCTGATATCACCTGCTGCGTTTAGCAATACACAAGCATTATCGTCGAAACGTATATAAGAACCATCAGGACGACGGATCTCTTTTTTTGTACGTACGATCATTGCTTTTGTTACAGCACCTTTCTTAATATCACTCGAAGGGATTACATTCTTGATAGCAACCACAATCACATCCCCTACAGACGCATAACGTCTTCTTGTACCGCCTAATACGCGGATACATAAGCATTCTCTAGCTCCACTGTTATCAGTAACTACTAGTCTTGATTCTTGTTGTATCATAATTATTTAGCCCTTTCGATTATTTCTATTAATCTCCATCTCTTTGTTTTACTCAACGGACGAGTTTCCATAATACGTACTGTGTCGCCAATGTTGCACTCGTTTTTTTCGTCGTGAGCGTGATATTTCTTCGTTTTGTTAACGAATTTTCCATAAATAGGGTGTTTTTCTTTCCATTTTACAGCCACAGTGATGGTTTTATCCATCTTGTTACTGAAAACGACCCCGAATCTTTCTTTTCTTAAATTTCTCGTTTCCATCAGCTCTTAATTATTTTTTTAGTTCTCTTTGGCGCAACTCTGTAAGGAAACGTGCGATATCGCGACGTTTTTCTTTAATCTTAGTCGGATTGTCCAATGGAGATACACTGTGGTTTAACACCATTTGGTCTAACGCTGTTTTTTCAGCATCTAGTCTTTCATTCAATTCTTTGTCCGAAAGCTCTCTTACTTCTGCAATTTTCATACTTCTTAAGCGTTTTGAGTTAAGTCATAATCTCTGCGAACTACAAATTTTGTAGTCACAGGAAGCTTTTGTGCTGCTAGGCGCAATGCTTCTTTTGCCACATCATAAGATACACCTTCGATTTCGAATATGATTCTTCCTGGTGTAACGGGTGCAACGAAACCTTCTGGAGATCCCTTACCTTTACCCATACGTACTTCGGCAGGTTTCTTTGTGATAGGTTTGTCTGGGAAAATTCTTACCCAAACTTGTCCTTGACGCTGCATGTAACGAGTTACTGCAATACGAGCCGCTTCTATTTGGCGTCCTGTAATCCATTTGTTTTCCAGGGTTTTGATACCAAATGAACCGAAAGCAAGTTCATGCCCTCTTTGAGCATTACCTTTCATACGACCTTTTTGCTGTCTTCTGAATTTTGTTTTCTTCGGTTGTAACATTTTACTTCAAACGTTTTTT
>RRZT010830040.1_pt1 | contig 13215 bp, 14 predicted proteins | sample 2165551 | NCBI WGS metagenome assembly RRZT01 (sample SAMN10456910, study PRJNA506462) | wastewater metagenome | biome: wastewater; feature: sludge; material: wastewater sludge; isolation source: wastewater sludge with Escherichia coli K12::gfp cells carrying plasmid... | place: USA: Moscow, Idaho... | reverse complement strand
TGGACATCATGCGTCGCGTCCGTCGGTCTCGCAGCGCGCGTCCACATTCCAGCCGTGCCCCCTGCCGACGCGCCTGGGGGTGGTGCGGGCGCGGGACGGCGCGGGGCGAGCGTGCTCGCGCGCCGTGTGCCTCAGTCGAGCTCGTCGAGCCGCGGCGGGTTGGCTCCCGGGCGGGACACGGTGATCGCGGCGACCTTCGTGCAGCGCTCGAGCACGGCGGTGAGCGCGTCGGCGTCGATCGCCCTGAGCGCGGCGCGGCGTGCACCGCCGAGCAGGTCGGCGGACCACAGGCCGTCGATGAGCGCCCCCATGCACGAGTCGCCGGCGCCGACCGTGTCGGCGACCTCCGTCGGAGGAGCGGCCACCTCGACCGTGCCTCCCGGGTACCAGGCGACAGCGCCCTCGCCGCCCCGCGTCATGACGACGATGCTGCCCTGACGCTTCTGCCACAGGGCGGCGCTCACCTCGGGGGCGCGGTGCGGGTACAGCCAGGCAAGGTCTTCGTCGGAGACCTTGACGACGTCCGCGAGCATGACGAGTTCCTCGATGCGCGGCGCCGCGGTGAGCGGCATGCCCATGAGCGTCGGGCGGACGTTCGGGTCGTACGTGATCGTCACGCTCGGCTGGAAGCGGCGCATGAGCGCGACCACGTCGTCGCCGCCGGGTGCGAGCGTCGCGGCGATCGAGCCCGAGTGGATCGCGACGGTGTTCTGCGGGACGTCGACGTCCGCGGGCATCCGCCACTCGATCTCGAAGTCGTACGACGCGGCACCCTTCTCGTCGAGCTGCGCGGTCGCGATCGACGTCTGCGCAGCCCCCGTGGAGCCGGGCGCGAGGGCGACGCCGGACGCGCCGAGCCACCGCCGGATCATCGAGCCGTACGCGTCCTCGCCGAGCCACGCGAGGAGCTCGACGGTGCGGCCGAGGCGGCCGAGGGTGATGGCGACGTTCGCGGGGCTGCCGCCCGGGTGCTCGTCGACCGTGCCGTCCTGGCGGTGCACGACGTCGATGAGCGCCTCACCGACGACGAGAACCTGGGCGGGTGCGGCGTCGGCCGCCCCGAGAGCAGTCTTGGGGGCCATCAGTCCTCGTCCTTCTCGTCGGTCGCAGTGCTTGCCGCGCGCTGGTGCGCGGACTCGAGCCGCTCGCGAGCGCCGTCGAGCCACGTCTGGCAGCGGGCGGCGAGCGCCTCGCCGCGCTCCCAGAGCGCGAGGCTCGCCTCGAGCGGCTCGCCACCGGCCTCGAGCCGGGCGACGACCTGGACGAGCTCGTCGCGCGCGTCCTCGTAGCTCAGGGATCCGACGTCGGGCAGCGGCTGGGATGTGGTCACGGACATACCGTAGCCAAACCGCCTGACACGGCGCGGGCCGTCCGTCCTGTGTCGGATGCCGGTCCGTCGGACGTCCAACGGTCAGTCGACGGTCGCGGCGACCTCACCGTCGGCGAGGCGGACGCGGAGCGCGTCACCCGACGCGACCTGGGCGGCGTCGCGCAGCACGCTCCCGTCGGCGACCTGAACGACGGCGTAGCCGCGCTCGAGCACGGACGCGGGGGACAGTGCGCGGACCTGCGCGCGCAGCCGGTCGACCTCGGCGCCCGCGCGCAAGAGCGCCGCGGAGAACGCGCTGCGGCCGTGCCGCGCGAGCTGCTCGACGTCGTCCGAGCGGCGCTCGATCATCGAGCCTGGCTCCGCGAGCACGGGCCGTGAGCGGATCGCGTCGAGGCCGTGCTGCTCGCGGTCGAGACGCCCGCGGACGGCCCGCTGCATCCGCTCGCGCGCCTGTCGGAGCCGCAGCCGCTCCTCCGCGACGTCCGGCACGATGCGCTTCGCCGCGTCGGTCGGGGTCGAGGCGCGGAAGTCGGCGACGAGGTCGAGCAGCGGTGAGTCGGTCTCGTGGCCGATCGCCGAGACGAGCGGGGTGCGGCACGCGGCGGCCGCCCGGACGAGGGCCTCGTTCGAGAACGGCAGGAGGTCCTCGACGGCGCCGCCACCGCGGGCGACGACGATCACCTCGACGTCCTCGCGAGCGTCGAGCTCGGCGATCGCGGCGCTCACCTGCGGGACGGCCGCGGTGCCCTGCACCGCGACCTCGCGGATCTCGAAGCGCACCTCCGGCCAGCGTGCGCGCGCGTTGACCACGACGTCGTGCTCCGCCTTCGACTCGCGGCCGCACACGAGCCCGACGACGCGCGGCAGGAACGGCAGCGGTCGCTTGCGCTCGGCAGCGAACAGGCCCTCCGCAGCGAGGATCGACTTGAGGTGCTCGATCCGCGCGAGGAGGTCGCCGAGCCCGAGCGCGCGGATCTCGTCGGCCTGCATCTGGAACGAGCCGCGGCCCTTCCAGAACGTCGGCTTCGCGTGGACGACGACGTGCGCGCCCTCCGCGAGCGGCGTCGTCTGCCCGGCGAGCACCTTGGCGTAGAGCGCGACGGGCAACGACACGTCCGCGTCGGTGTCACGCAGCGTCAGGAAGGCCATGCCTGCGCCCGGGCGGCGGTTGAGCTGGACGACCTGCCCCTCGATCCAGACGGGCGACATCTTGTCGATGTACTCCGCGATCTTCGACGACAGGAGCCGCACAGGCCAGGGCCGCTCTGCCGTCGTGTCGAGGGCGCGCGCAGGCAGGGGACCGTCAGGGGCCGCGGACGAGGGGAGGGGAGCGTCGGTCACGCCCCCATCATCGGGCACGGGGGTGACACAGGCTCTCCACGTCCCGGGCCGGTCCGCGGCGAGGGCGGTCACCTAGACTTGCCGGGTGACCGAGACCCTCGCGCCCCGGACCTCCGGAGCCCCCGCCGTGGGGCGCCACCGCCGTGACGACGCCGCGGTGGAGCGAGGCGACGGCACGGCGGCGAAGCGGGTGCTGCTGGCTGCCCCGCGCGGCTACTGCGCGGGCGTCGACCGTGCGGTCGTCGCCGTCGAGCAGGCGATCGAGCACTACGGCGCCCCGGTGTACGTCCGCAAGGAGATCGTGCACAACAGGTTCGTCGTGGAGACGCTCTCCGAGCGTGGGGCGGTCTTCGTCGACGAGACGGACGAGGTGCCCGAGGGCGCCCGCGTCGTGTTCTCGGCGCACGGCGTCTCGCCGGCGGTGCACGAGGCTGCGGCGCGGCGTTCGCTCGAGACGATCGACGCGACCTGCCCGCTCGTGACCAAGGTGCACCGCGAGGCGGTGCGGTTCGCGGCGGACGACTACGACATCCTGCTGATCGGCCACGAGGGCCACGAGGAGGTCGAGGGCACGGCGGGCGAGGCCCCCGAGCACGTCCAGGTCGTGAACTCGCCTGACGAGGTCGACCGCGTGACGGTGCGGGACCCGGACAAGGTCGTGTGGATCTCGCAGACGACGCTCTCGGTCGACGAGACGATGGAGACGGTGCGGCGCCTGCGCGAGCGGTTCCCGACGCTGCAGGACCCGCCGAGCGACGACATCTGCTACGCGACGCAGAACCGTCAGGTGGCGGTCAAGAAGCTTGCCCCCGAGTGCGACCTGGTGATCGTGGTCGGCTCGCGCAACTCCTCGAACTCGGTGCGTCTCGTCGAGGTCGCGAAGGAGTACGGCGCGCGGGCGGCATTTCTCGTCGACTACGCGAAGGAGATCGACCCGTCGTGGTTCGACGGCGTCGCGACGGTCGGCGTGACGTCGGGCGCGTCTGTCCCCGAGATCCTCGTCCAGGACGTTCTCGCGTTCCTCGCTGAGCGCGGGTTCGCGGACGTGTCCGAGGTGCGCACCGCGACGGAGGACCTCATGTTCTCGCTCCCGCGCGAGCTGCGGACCGCGCTCAAGGAGTCGGGGCAGAGCCCCGCGCGTCCTGCGCGCGGCGGGCGCCGCTCCCTCCCGTTCGACCCGGCCTAACCGCAGCCCTCGTGGATCCACGCGTCGACGACCTGGTCGCGACGGTCATCGTCGGGATCCGTGCGGCCGCCCAGGCCGGTCAGTCGGGGAACACTCCGGTGGACAGGTAGCGGTCGCCGCGGTCGGCGACGATGAAGACGATCGTCGCGTCCGGCGTCTCGCGGGCGAGGCGGAGCGCGACTGCTGCCGCACCACCGGACGAGACACCGGCGAAGATGCCCTCGCGGCGGGCGAGCGCCCGCATGGTGTCCTCGGCGTCCGTCTGGCTGACGTACCGGAGCTCGTCGACGACGCTCGGGTCGTAGACGCGGGGGAGGTACTCCTGCGGCCAGGCCCGGATGCCGGGGATGCGGGCGCCTTCCTCCGGCTGGACGCCGACGATGCGCACGTCGCCGGACTGCTTCTTGAGGAAGCGGCCGGTCCCGGTGATCGTCCCGGTCGTGCCCATCGACGAGACGAGGTGGGTGAGGTGTCCGCTCGTCTGCTGCCACAGCTCGGGTCCGGTGCTCGCCTCGTGGGCGGCGGGATTGTCGGGGTTGGCGAACTGGTCGAGGACGATGCCCTCCCCGGCGGCGACCATGGCGGCTGCGACGTCGCGCGAGTGCTCCATCCCGCGCTCGCGGGCGGTGAGGACGAGCTCGGCGCCGTAGGCCCGCATGGTGCGGGCGCGCTCGACGGACAGGTCCTCGGGCATGACGAGGACGAGCCGGTAGCCCTTGATTGCGGCGGCCATGGCGAGCGCGATGCCGGTGTTGCCGCTCGTGGCCTCGATGAGGGTGTCGCCGGGCCGGATGTCCCCGCGCTCCTCGGCGCGGGCGATCATCGACAGCGCGGGCCGGTCCTTGACGGAGCCTGCCGGGTTGTTGCCCTCGAGCTTGGCGAGGACGACCGTCCCGGGGGCGGCGTCCTCGGCGAGGCGCTGCAGCCGGACCAGGGGAGTCGACCCGACGGTCGACTCGATCGTCGGGTCCTGCTGCTCGCCCATCGGTTCCTCCACGTCTCGGTGCGGCTGCGCGTCGCTCAGCCCAGGCTACGGACCCGGTCGGCGAGGTCGGGGACGCGGGAGGCGTCGTCTTGCTGCGCGGCCACGAGCTCGGGTGCGCTCACGGTCGACAGGCGCGGGTCGACGGGGGCGGGGCTCTCGAGCTCGTCGTCGACGACGCCGAGCGACTGGAACCGGCGGGCGGAGACGAGGACGCGGGTCTCGAGGGAACCGATCGTCTGGTTGTAGGCGGCGGCGCTGCTCTCGATGGCGCGGCCGAGCCTGCCGAGGTGCCCGGAGAGGGTGGCGAGTCGGCCGTGCAGCTCCTTGCCGAGGGAGAGCACCTGCTGGGCGTTGTCGGCGAGCGTCTCCTGGCGCCACGCGTACGCGACGGTGCGCAGCAGCGCGAGGAGCGTCATGGGTGTCGCGACGACGACGTTGCGGTCGAACGCATGCTCCACGAGCCCCGGGTCCGCCTCGAGCGCGGCGTGGAGGAACGGGTCGGCGGGGACGAACAGCACGACGAACTCGGGCGACGGCGCGAGCTGCTCCCAGTAGCGCTTGCTCGCGAGGTCGTCGACGTGGCGCCGCACGGCGCGGGCGTGGGCGGCGAGCCGCTCGGCACGCACGGCGGGGTCGTCCGTCTCGGACGCTTCGAGGTACGCGTTGAACGGCACCTTCGCGTCGACGACGACGTTCTTGCCGCCCGCGAGCCGCACGACCATGTCGGGGCGCAGCAGCCCGTCGTCGGTGCGCACGCTCGACTGCTCCACGAAGTCGACGCGTGCGAGCATCCCCGCGCTCTCGACGACCCGGCGCAACTGGGTCTCGCCCCAGCGGCCGCGCACCTGCGCGGACCGCAGCGCGGTGACCAGGCGGCCCGTCTCGGCTCGCAGCAGCTCCGACGACTCGCGCATCGCGCGGACCTGCTCGGTCAGCGTCGACGTGCCGGCGAGACGGGCGCGCTCGGCGTCGGCGACCTGAGCCTTGAGCTGCGCGAGCGTCGTCGCGAGTGGGTCGACGAGCGCGCGCACGGCAGCCTCGCGTCGTTCCATGTCGGCCTGGCCCGCGACCTGCGTCGTGCGGACGCGCTGCTCGGTGAGCTCGAGCAGACGCTCGGAGCTTGTCGCGAGCGCCTCGGCGGCGAGGTCACGGAACTGCGTCGCAGCCTGCTGCCGCTCGTGCGCGAGGATCTCCTCGCGCTGCGCCGCGGCCCGACGCTCCGCGTCGAGCTCCGCGGCGAGGCGCTCGGCACGCAGCGCGGTCCGACGTTCGTCTGCGCCGCGACGTGCGCCTGCGAGGAGGTACCCGGCGACGAAAGCGAGCGCGAGGGTGACGAACGACACCGCGAGCGCGGTCGGGCTCATGTCCATGGCGCCACCCTGGCAGGGGGCACTGACAATCCGCCCCCGCCACGTGCGGCGAGGTCCCGTACGCTCGGGTCATGTCGACGTCGTCCACCCGCGAGAGCGCGCCCGCGCTCGCCCTGCGCGGCCTGTGGAAGCGGTTCGGCGAGAAGACTGCGGTCGCGGGCATCGACCTGACCGTGCCCGCCGGGTCGTTCTACGGCCTCGTCGGGCCCAACGGCGCAGGCAAGACGACGACGCTCTCGATGGCGACGGGCCTCCTTCGTCCGGATGCGGGGAGCGTGCACGTCCAGGGCTTCGACCTGTGGCGCGACCCGGACACGGCCAAGCGCACGCTCGGCGTGCTGCCTGACGGCATGCGGCTCTTCGACCGGCTGACGGGCGCGCAGATGGTCACGTATGCGGGGCTGCTGCGCGGCATGGACCGCGAGACGGTCGCCGCCCGCACGGCCGAGCTGCTCGACGCTCTCGACCTGACCCGCGAGGCCGGCACCCTCGTGATCGACTACTCGGCCGGCATGACGAAGAAGATCGCGCTCGCGACGGCCATGGTGCACGCGCCGCGCGTCATGATCCTCGACGAGCCGTTCGAGGCGGTCGACCCGGTCTCGGCGACGAACATCATCCAGATCCTCGGGCACTACGTCGACGGCGGCGGCACGGTCGTCGTGTCGTCGCACGTCATGGACCTCGTGCAACGGATGTGCGACCACGTCGCGATCATCGCGGGCGGGCACGTCCTCGCTGCGGGGACGGTCGACGAGGTGCGCGGCACGCGCAGCCTTGACGAGACGTTCGTCGAGCTCGTCGGCGGGCGGCGCGAGGGGCAGGGGCTGGAGTGGTTGCGCACGTCCTGAGGCTGCGCCTGCAGCTCTACGCCAACTCGCTGCGACGCAGCGTCTGGTTCGCGCTCGGCACGCTGCTCGCGCTCGGTAACGCCGTGGTGGTCGTGCTGGTGGTCCTCGGCGGGGTGGGTTACACGCGCCGCGTCTCGGACGAGCTCTTCGAGTCGACCGGTGTGCTCGTCGGGGCGATCCTCGTGCTCGGGTGGTGGGTCCTGCCGCTCATGGCGTTCGGTGTGGACTCGAGCCTCGCTCCGCCCCGGTTCGCGACGTTCGGCACCGACCGTCGCCGTCTGCTGGTGGGTATCGCGCTCGCTGCCGTCATCGGGGTGCCGGGGCTCGCGACGGTTGCGCTCGCGTCGGGCCTGCCGTTCCTCTGGCTGCCGGACAGGTGCGCCACGGTGGCCGGGCTCGTCGTGGCGCCGATCGTGGTGGCGCAGTGCGTGGTGGGTTCGCGCGCGACGACGACGCTGCTCGCCCCGCTCATGCGCACGCGTCGCTTCCGGGAGGTTGCGGGCCTCATGGTGCTCGTGCCGGTCGCGATCGCGGGCCCCGTGGTCGTCAACCTGGGGCGGACGCTGCGCGAGGGGGCTGACCTCGTGCCGAAGATCGTCGAGGTCGTCTCGTGGACGCCGCCCGGGGCGGCGTGGGCGGTCCCGGTGGCGGTCGCGCATCGTGACTGGCCGGCGGCGGGCGCGCACCTCGCGGTCGCGCTGCTGACGACCGTCGCGCTCGTGGTCGTGTGGGCGCGCGGCGTCGGGCGGGTCCTCGTGTCGCCGTTGTCCGACGAGGTCGGCTCGCGCAGGACGCACGGACCGGGAGTGTTCGCCTGGGTCCCGACGACGCCTGCGTGGGCTGTCGCGGCACGCTGCCTGACGTACTGGGTGCGGGACGTGCGGTACGTCGGCAACCTCACCGTGCTGCCTGTCATGGCTGTCGCGGCGTACTTCCTGACGGGCGGTTCGCACGCGGCGATGCTGCTCGTGGTGACGCCGCTCGTGGCGTTCACGCTCGGCTGGGCGATCGCGGCGGACGTCGCGTACGACAACACCGCGTTCTGGTTGCACGTTGCGTGCGGCGTGCGGGGGCGCGACGACCGCCTCGGGCGGCTCATCGCACTGTGCATCGTGGGGCTGCCGATCATCGTGGCGAGCGCGGTCGCCGCTGCGGCGCTCACCGGGCGCTGGGACCAGCTGGCGGCGGTCCTGGGACTGTCGCTGGGTGTGTTCGGAGCGTCGGCCGGGCTGTCGAGCATCATCTCGGCGCGCTTCGTCTTCGCGGTGCCGCGGCCTGGCGACGGGCCGCTCTCGACGCCGCAGGGGTCGGCGACCGCGAACCTCGTCGTCCAGGGCGTCGCGTGGGCAGTCCTGCTCGTGCTCGTCGCGCCGCTCGTCGCGCTCGCGGTGCTCGCGATGCGCGGAGGCGACGTTGCGGGCTGGGCCCTCGTCGTCGTCGGCCCGGCGCTGGGCGCCGCCGTGGTCGCGGCAGGCCTGCGGTGGGGCGCGAAGCTCTATGACGCGGGCGTGCCGGAGCTGATGCAGCGGCTTCGGATGGTCGGCTGAGGCGTCACCGGACGACGCGCGGCGAGATGACGACGGCGAGGAGCGCGAGCAGGAGCGTCGCGGCGAAGCCGACGGCGTAGCCGCCGACGCCGACGTGCGCGACGAGCGCCGACACGGCCGTCCCGGAGAGGGCGAGGACGAACGCGCTCATGAGCGAGTCCGACACCTGGAGAGCGGACGTGCTCGCACCCTGCTCGTGCGGCGCGGCGAGGTCGAACACGAGGACGGCGAGCGTCGGGTAGATCATGCCGATCCCGAAGCCGCCGCACGCCCAGCCGACCCAGGCGATCGCGACGGGGGAGCCGGGGAGCACGAGGGTCGCGGCGGCGACAATCGCGACGGCGATGAGCGTCGAGCCGAGGCGCAGGTAGGTCGTGGGGGTCCAGTGCCCGCGGCCGCGCACGGCTGAGCCGGTCGCCCACGTGACTGCCCCGACGGTGAGGATCGTGCCGGCGCTCGCGGGGGACATGTGGCGTTCGGTCTGCAGGATCAGCGGGAGGAACACCTCGGTCGCGAAGAACGCGGCGGCGATGATGCCGCGCAGCGCGATGACGGTCGGCAGGCCGCGGGCCGCGCGGAGCGTGCCTCGGGGTAGGAGCGGCGTCCCGGCGATGCCGGCGACGATCGCGCCGCCCGCGACGAGCGCGGTGCGCGCGGCGCCGTCGGTGGCGGCACCGAGGGACATGGCGGCGACGCCAGCCCCGGCGAGCGTCGCGAGCCCGAAGCGCCGCCACGGCAGTGGGCCGGTCAAGGCGCCGTCGGCGGTCATGTCGGGCGCGGGGACGCGCCACGTCGTCATGACGATGATCACCGCGGCGGGCACGGCGATGACGACGACGGCGAGGAACACCCAGCGCCATCCGAAGGTCTGCACGATGAAGCCGGAGATCATCGGGCCGACGAGTGAGGGCACGACCCACGCGGCGGAGAACGCGGCGAGCACCTTGGCGCGTTGCCCGGCCGGGAAGGCGCGCGCGACGATCACGTACAGCGCGACGATGAACATCCCGGAGCCGAGGCCCTGCAGGGCGCGGCCGACGAGCAGGACGGTCATGCTCGTGGCGAGGCCTGCGGCGAGGAGCCCGAGGGCGAACGCGACGACCCCGACGAGGAGCGGCTGCACCGGCCGTGCCCGGTCGGCGAGGGCTCCGGCGACGACCATCCCGATCACGGACGTCGCGAGCGTGAGCGAGAACGCGGCCGCATACAGGCCGAGCCCGTCGAGCGCCTCCGCGATGACGGGCATCGCCGTGGAGACGGCGAGAGCCTCGAACGCACCTACGGTGATCAGCGCGACCATGCCGACGACGAGGACGCGCGAGCCGGCGGTCGGGGCGGTCTGGTCGGGGGTGGAGGGTTCGGTGGTCACCGATGCACTCTAGACTTGGCGACCGTGGCCCTCACTATCGGGATCGCCGGACTCCCCAACGTCGGCAAGTCGACCCTCTTCAACGCTCTGACGCGCGCGCAGGTGCTCGCGGCGAACTACCCGTTCGCGACGATCGAGCCCAACGTCGGCGTCGTGCCGCTGCCGGACCCGCGGCTGAACCAGCTCGCGGAGATCTTCGGTTCGGAGCGCATCCTGCCGGCGACCGTGTCGTTCGTGGACATCGCGGGCATCGTGCGTGGCGCGAGCGAGGGCGAGGGCCTGGGCAACAAGTTCCTCGCGAACATCCGTGAGGCGGACGCGATCTGCCAGGTGACGCGCGCGTTCGCGGACCCGGACGTGGTGCACGTCGACGGCAAGGTCTCGCCGAAGGACGACATCGAGACGATCAACACCGAGCTGATCCTCGCGGACCTCCAGACGCTGGAGAAGGCTGTCCCGCGCATGGAGAAGGAGGTGAAGATCAAGAAGGGCGATCCCGCCCTCCTGGCGGCTGCCCAGCGCGCGCAGACCATCCTCGAGTCGGGACGCACCCTCTTCTCCGCGGCCGAGACCGAGAAGCTCGACCTCGCTGAGCTCGCCTCGCTGCAGCTCATGACGGCGAAGCCGTTCATCTACGTGTTCAACACGGACGACGCCGGCCTTGCCGACGAGGCGTTCCAGGCTGAGCTGCGCGCCCACGTCGCGCCCGCCGACGCGATCTTCCTCGACGCCAAGTTCGAGTCCGAGCTCGTCGAGCTCGAGCCCGAGGAGGCCGCGGAGATGCTCGCGGACAACGGGCAGGAGGAGGCTGGCCTCGACCAGCTCGCCCGCGTCGGCTTCCACACGCTCGGCCTGCAGACCTACCTGACGGCGGGCCCGAAGGAGTCGCGCGCCTGGACGATCCGCCGCGGCTGGACCGCCCCGCAGGCGGCTGGCGTGATCCACACCGACTTCGAGCGCGGCTTCATCAAGGCTGAGGTCATCGGCTTTGACGACCTCGTCGAGGCCGGCTCGGTCGCCGCCGCCCGCGCTGCGGGCAAGGCCCGCGTCGAGGGCAAGGACTACGTCATGCAGGACGGCGACGTCGTGGAGTTCCGCTTTAACGTCTAGCGTTATTGACGGATCCCGTTATAGGCTGACTCCATGATCAGATCGTTCGGCGACAAGGCGACCGAACGGCTGTGGCGTCGTGAGCGTGTGCGATCCATCGATCCGAGGATCCATCGCGTCGCACTGCGCAAGCTGCGTCAGGTGGGGTCCGCGGAGTCTCTCGAGGACCTCCGCGTCCCACCCGGCAACCGGCTCGAGGCCCTCAAGGGTGATCGGGTGGGACAGCACAGCATCAGGATCAACGACCAGTGGCGTATCTGCTTCGTGTGGACCGACGCCGGACCGGAGGAGGTGCAGATCGTTGACTACCACTGACAAGATCGAGCCGATCCACCCAGGTGAGGTCCTCATGGAGGACTTCATCGAGGGCTTCGGCATCACACAGAACAAGCTCGCCGTCTCGATCGGGGTGCCGCCCCGACGGATCAACGAGATCGTGCACGGCAAGCGAGGCATCACGGCGGACACCGCGCTGCGGCTCGCGAAGTACTTCGGCACGTCGGCGGAGTTCTGGATCAGCCTGCAGAGCCACTACGAGCTGGACCGTGCGGAGGACCTTGCGGGCGAGCAGATCGCGTCGATCACGCCCCTGCAGGTCGCGTGAAGTTCGGTGGAATGGACGCCGACGAGGTCGTCCGCGTCATTGACTGGCTCGACAAGCGCTCTGTCGTCTACCAGGTGAACGGCGGCTGGGCTGTTGATGCCCTCCTCGGATCCCAGTCCAGAACGCACGGCGACCTGGATCTCTTCGTTGACGCGACAGAGGTCGACCCCCTCATCGAGTGGCTGTCCGGCCGCGGGTATGAGGTCGTCGAGGACTGGCGGCCGATCCGTGTGGAGCTGCGATCGGATGATCGGGCCGTGGACATCCATCCGATGGAGCTGGATGCAGCCGGTGACGGTGTCCAGAGAGGCTTCGGGGACGATACCTTCGCTCATCGCGCGCACGATCGTGCCGTGGGGATGATTCGAGGCTGTCCCGTGGTCGTCGCGTCTGCGGCGAGGCTCATGGAGCTGAGGTCGGGATACGAGCTCCGACCTGAGGACCATCACGATCTCGACCTGCTCCGGAACCTGGGCAGTGGCAGAGGATGAGTGACTGTCGACGCGACTCGACCGAAGATGGTTCTCCGTGCCGGAACTCGGTGGAGTTCCGCTTCAACGTGTGACGCTCTGAGGCGGGAGTGGGGGCGCTGCCTCAATGATCCGTGTGAGCGCCTGACGGGTGGCCACGCGCTGCGCGATCTCCCTCGTCAGACGATCTCGCTCCTCGATGAGACGCTCGGTCAGGAGCGATGTCTGTGACGCCGGGTCCGACATGCAGGGCAGGACGTCGTCGATCGTCGCCGTGCTGAGTCCCGCCGCAAGCAGCTGTCGGATGATTGCCACCCGATCCACGTCCGCTTCGCTGAAGTGACGCTGACCGCTCGCGGAACGGGTCGGAACGATGAGGCCCCGCTCTTCGTAGTGCCGCAGCGACCGGATGCTCGCGCCGGTCCGCTGCGAGAGCTCACCGATGCGCATGCCCCTTGCCGAGTTCTACCGCGACGTGCTCGGTCTCCCGGAGCGCGCGGCCTTCGAAGGTGATGGCGGGGCCCGCGTCGCGATTCTTGACGCCGGCCAGGCCACGCTGGAGCTGTCCAACCCCGCTCAGGTGAGACTGATCGATGCAGCAGAGGCGGACGGAAGGCCTAGTGCCCGCATCCGCGTGGCGTTCGAGGTCGACGACAGTCAGGGAGTGACCCGCGAGCTCGCTTCGGCGGGCGCGGAGGTGATCGCGGAGCCGCGTGAAACGCCGTGGAGATCCTTGAACTCGCGTCTCCATGCGCCCGCCGACCTCGAGGTCACCCTGTTCCAGGAACTGGAGAGCGTTGAAGAGCGACGCGCGCGACCGGGCTTCAAGTCGCCCTGAGCGCTCGGCCGCCCTGCCCAACGCCAGAGATGGAGCGTCTCCCACTTCGCATGGGCGCCCGTCGGTTCGACCGCCGGTCCGCGCGACGTCGGGAGGTATTCCAGCAGCACGCTGCGCCCTCAGCCGAGCGTCTCGGCGAACGTGCGGACCTCGTCGACGACGCGCCGCGCGACGGCGGTCGCGCCGACAGGGGAGGACTTGAGCACCTTCATGG
>RRZT011392610.1_pt1 | contig 13216 bp, 8 predicted proteins | sample 2165551 | NCBI WGS metagenome assembly RRZT01 (sample SAMN10456910, study PRJNA506462) | wastewater metagenome | biome: wastewater; feature: sludge; material: wastewater sludge; isolation source: wastewater sludge with Escherichia coli K12::gfp cells carrying plasmid... | place: USA: Moscow, Idaho ... | reverse complement strand
CGACACGCGCAAACTCAAACTCCTGGCCGAAATCAACCTTGAGAAGATCCTCGCGACGTTGCAACAAGAGAAGCCGCAGGTCGCGGTCATCGACTCGATCCAGACCTTGTGGTCCGAGCAGCTCAGTTCGGCACCGGGTTCGGTGGCGCAGGTGCGCGAATGCGCGGCACAACTGACGCGGCTGGCCAAGCAGACGGGCGTCACCGTCATCCTCGTCGGCCACGTGACGAAAGAGGGCGCGCTCGCCGGGCCGCGCGTGCTCGAACACATCGTCGATACCGTGCTCTATTTCGAGGGCGATACGCATTCGAGTTTCCGCCTGATCCGCGCGGTGAAGAACCGCTACGGCGCGGTCAACGAGATCGGTGTCTTCGCGATGACCGACAAGGGACTGAAGGGCGTCAACAACCCCTCGGCGATGTTCCTGTCGCAACACGGACAGGAGGTGCCGGGTTCGTGCGTGCTGGTCACGCAGGAGGGGACGCGGCCGCTGCTGGTCGAAATCCAGGCGCTCGTCGACCAGGCGCACGGCAATCCGCGTCGCCTCACGGTCGGCCTCGATGCACAGCGCCTGGCCATGTTGCTGGCGGTGCTGCATCGTCACGCGGGGATTCTGTGCGTCGATCAGGACGTCTTCGTCAATGCGGTCGGTGGCGTCAAGATCACCGAGCCGGCGGCCGATCTTTCGGTGTTGATATCGATCGTTTCTTCACTTAAAAACAAGGCGTTGCCGAGTAAACTTATAGTTTTTGGTGAAGTTGGTCTGGCCGGAGAAATCCGTCCGGCACCGCGCGGGCAGGAGCGTCTAAAAGAGGCGGCAAAGCTCGGATTCACCCGCGCGATCATTCCCGAAGCCAACAAGCCGCGCCAGGCGATCGCCGGCATGGAGATCATCGCCGTGCGGCGTGTCGAGGAAGCATTCAGCCGCCTGCGCGAACTCGAGTAGTCGTGCGTTACGAACGCTCGCGCTGGTTCACCTCGACGGTGATGTGCACCAGTTCTTCGTGAATGCCGATCTGGCGACGGAAGTATTCGGGTTCGACGTCGATATCGTTGGCGACCGCCAGCGAGACGATGCTCGCGTATTGCCCTTTGCCGACCCGCCAGACGTGCAGGTCGATGATTTCGGCACGGATCGGGCTGGCCGCAATCGCCTCGTGAATCTCGGCGACGACTGGCGCGTCCATCTCGGCGTCGAGCAGCACACGGCCAGTATCCCGCAGCAGCCCGATTGCCCAGATCGCGACCAGTGCGGACCCGACGATGCCCATTAACGGATCGAGCCAGTCTGCCGCGAAGAACTTGCCGCCGAATAGCGCCAGGATGGCGAAGACCGACGTCGCGGCGTCGGCCAGTACGTGCAGGTAGGCCGAGCGGAGATTCAGGTCGTGCTCGTGCGAGGCATGGTGACCTGAGTGGCCGTGATGGTGGTGATCGTGCGCGTGTCCGTCGCGGAGAAGCCAGGCACAGGCGAGGTTGACGGCGAGGCCGACGACGGCGATGAAGATTGCCTGGTCGTAACGGATTGGTACCGGTGCGACCAATCGTTCAATCGAATGGAGCAACATGAAGCCGGCGACACCGATGAGCAGGATCGCATTGGTGTAGCCGCCGAGGATCTCGATTTTCCAGGTGCCGAAGGCGAAGCGCCCGTCGTTGGCAAAGCGTCGGGCCGCACTGTAGGCGAGTGCGGCGACGCCGAGTGCCAGTGCGTGCGAACTCATGTGCCAGCCGTCGGCGAGCAGCGCCATCGAGTTGTAGATCCAGCCGCCGATGATCTCGGCGATCATCGTCACCGCGGTGAGCAGGATGGCCCAGCGCGTGTTGCGCTCGGCGAGCGGATTTCCCTCGTTGAGAATGTGCGAGTGGCACCAGCGGTCTGCTGAGGCGGATGATTGCATGTTCCAGCGTCCTGTCGTCTTCGATCGTTTATACTATACCCCAGTATAGTTAGTACTTTCCAGCAGAAAGAAATCGATGCCACATACGATCAAGGAAAAGAAACAGTTGCTGACGCGCGTCCGGCGCATCAAGGGGCAGGCGGATGCGTTGGAGACGGCGCTTGAGCAAGGCGGTGACTGCTCCGCGATCCTGCAGCAGATCGCGGCCATCCGCGGGGCCGTGAATGGCCTGATGGCCGAGGTGCTCGAGGGACATATCCGCGAGCATCTCGGCGTCGATGAAATTCCGGCCGAACAGCGGAGCCGGGACCTCGAGAACGTCGTCGCGGTACTGCGCTCGTATCTGAAGTAGCGGTGCTATAGCCCGTGTTGGCTACAGCGGCGGCTTATCCGGGGCTTTCGCCTTCATTTGCTGGATCAGGCGCCAGGTCATGCCGGCGAGCACGAGAACGCCGACCAGCAACAGACCCCACAAGGCGAACTGCCGGTTGCGTGCGGCCTTCTTCGCCAATTCGGCCGCTGTTTCGCCTGCCTTGGCGCCATCGTTCTTTTGGATTTCACCGAGGGAAGCCATTTCGAGCCGCTTCAACTCGTTGGCGTTGAATCCGGGCGCCACCTGGGCAAGCGGCTGATTGCCCGACACCGCGTCGGCGCGGCCGAAATACAGTCGGTACGGCGGCGTGCCGCCAGCGAGAAAGACAAGCGTGTCGGGTTGCCAGGATAGTCCCAGTTCCGGCTTGGCCGTCGCCGCCGCGTTTTGCGGGCGAACGATCCATTCCGCCATTTGCGTGAGGCCGATGTCAAGCGGTGCAGAGCGCCGCGTCTGATCGTTTTGTTCGATCTGGTAGAAGGTGGAACGGAACATCGGCTGAAACGCCCACTCCGTTTTCCGCCCGGTGACCCGGGTCGGACGTTCGACGTAGCGGCCGAGCGTCATCGGGAAGACAACGTTGGGCTCGCTGAGGCGAAGACTGATCTGATCGACCGGCAAGGCGATGCTCGCCGAATAGGCCAGATCGCTGCCGATCCTTCCAGCCGTTGGCTTGATCCATAGCGTCTCGCGCTGAACCTCGTTCGGGCGGACAGCCACGCGTTCGGCTTCGATGGCAGGGAAGACGACGGGATCGCCCTTGCGCCAGGTCAGGCGCGCGTAGCGGTGCGTTTGCGGATTGATGGGCGCAAGTTCGAGGCGGTCGTTGGTCAGCGTCTGCGCATCGTCGTTGGTCAGCCAGCCGATATCGGCCGCGCCGACCGCCTCCCACGTTTTCAGATCCTTGCTGGTTTCGAGCCAGACTTCGGCGTTGTAGTTCGTCGTTTCCGGTGGCGGCGTGAATCGCAGCGCCGCGATCTTCTCGCCATCGGTCGCTGTTGACTGAACCGGCGCGCCGAAGTCGAGGACGAGGCCGCTGAGCGGACCGTCTGTAGGCGCCTGTTCGGGTTCGTTGTTGTCGCTCGCCGACTCGCCGTTGGCTCTCACCGAGATGACGTTGCCGTCGGCGCCGGTCCTGATGTCCAGTTCGATGCCGCTATCGGCCGAGACGCTGGTGCGCGAACGGATCGGGAAGGCCGATACGCGATGATACGAACGCTGAGTTTTCGTTTCCGCCTGCGGCCGTTGAAGCGAAAACGGCTGCGCCACGCCCTTCGCGTCGAAAACCCGCAAATCGTCGAGGCGGGCGGTCAGCGCGTTGAGGTAGACCGCCTGCGGCAACTTGAGACCGACCACGCCTTGCTTGCCGCTGATTTGCAGGGGAAGCGAGAACGCGTAGTCGGATGGCACGTCGCTCTTGTCGGTCGTGCCTGGCGCGGTGGCGGCCGAAGCTGTCAGCGTCATCGTGACCGATAGGATGAGCGGGGCGGTAATGCGCAAGTTCAAGGTTCGGCGAATGGTCATCGCGGTCACTTTTCTTCGGTTTTGGGTTCGGTGGGGAAGGGCGCCAGATAGCCGATGGCCAGCATCAGTACACCCACCCCGAGGAAGGAGATGATGCGTTCGACACCGCCGACGTTGGTCAGGTCGATGAAGAAGAGCTTGGCGACAACGAGAACAAGCTGTCCGGCACCGGCCATCCACGGCACACGCAGTTTCCGCCCCGCGGCGAAACGCATCAGCAGCAGGGCGGTCATGCTCCAGACCAGGGACAGCATGGCCTGCACGAACTGGGAGTGGAAGAGCGGCTCGAATCTGTACGAAATGTCGAGGTAGTGTGCGGCGCTGCGCAGCAGCATCAGATTGAACCAGACGTAACCGGCAAGCGCGGCGACGATAGGCACGTGCTGATGTAGTGCCTGGGCTCGATCGCTCTCGGCTGAATACAGGCGATACGTGCCCAAGGCTAGCAGTGCGGTAAAACCTGTTGTCAGATCGAGCGGGTTGACGATCGGCAGGTAAGGCAGCGGCTGCATCGAGCCGTCCATCGTAAAGTTCCACAGAGCGACAAGGGCAGCGCACAACGCGACCCAGACCGGCATGACGACTTGCCGATACCAGCCCGTGATCGGGGTTGTCGGCCAGCTTTGTGTGCGCACCCGCCGTAGCAGCAGGGCGACGACGGCCAATGCAGTCCAGGCGGTCAGGTAGCGGCCCCAGTCGAGCGCGACGAGATATGCCTCCTCGCCGAGTTGCGCCGCGTGCTCCGGATCGGCCCCCAGCACGCGTGGGAAGAGGCGGATGCACAGCGGCCAGAGCAGCAGCCAGGGTCCGGCCGTGCGCAAGAGATGCAGCGCACGCACGAGCACCGGCTGTTCCTCGGCCGGCAGCCAGCCGTCGCGTTCGCCTTCGCGCATCAGCAACTCACCGGACAGCCACAACGCGAGCAGCGCAATCCAGGCGAGCAGTTGCGGCCGATCGGACCAGGCACCGTCCAGGCGTTCGAACATGCGGGCGATGACGAAGAGGAGGTCGAGCCAGACGGCGGCGGCCAGCCAGCGCAGGTCCGGCCAGTGCAAACGACGCGCCAGGCGAGCGATGATCGGCGTTGTCAGTGCGACGACCAAGCCGTACAGCGGATGAATCGCCAGCCGGCGCGCTTCGGCATGGAGGTTGTAGCCGGCGAGCATGCGCCCGCCCCAGGCGTCAAGGCTGCCGAGGACGTACACGAACCACCAGAATCCGCACCAGCCGAGCAACATGCGGGAAATTGCCAGCGCGCGCGTCTCTTCTTGCCGGCGGAACGCCAGACCGCTGACGCCGGCACCGAGCGCGATCAGGAGACCGCTGAGGAAAGCGGTGTCGAGCAGGCTGTCGGTACGGGCGATCGGGAGCCAATCGAAGTTGTCGTAGGCGACCCAGAGGAGAACGCCGCCGGCTGCGATCTGCGGCGCCAAGGCGAAATAGCGCGAGGCGCTCCAGTCGAGACGCGACGCGATCCAGCCGAGAATAGCCGCGACGCCCATCGCGCCGACGACGAGCAGCGTGTGGGGGGGTACCCCGCCGCGCAGGAAGATCTCCGTCCATACGCCGGCCAGTAGCCAGAGCGCGGCAAAGCCGAGAAAGCCGGTCGCCAGCCAGGTGAGAACGCGGGAGGCGATGTCTGCCTGTTCGTTGTCGTCCTCGCTGCGCCGTCCGACTTCGCGGCGGAAGTTCATCGCCATGGCGAGTCCAGTGACGGCGAGCAGCAGGAAGCCGAGCCAGAGGTTCGATTCCATGGCCGTCGAACGCTCAAGGCCGAACATCGAGAACATGAAGGAAATCCACGCGCCGACCTGAACCAGCACGCCGAAAACCCAGGCCAGCGTCTGCCGCTGGCGCAGGCCAACCCAGACGATGCCGGCGCCTTCGAGCGCCCAGGCGGCCGAAGTCCAGCGCCCGTCGAGGGCGAACGGAACGGCGAGCGTGCCGAAGACGATGCCGAGTGCGAGGAAGGACTCGACGAGCAGCTTCAGCGAGTCGCCGCGCCGCTTCCAGAGGCCGAGCGTCAGCGTGATGTAGAACAGTCCGAGTGCCAGCGCCGAGAAGGCGAGACCGAAGGGCTTGTCGCGCACGATGCCGTATTGCAGGCCGAAGGCGACGAGCGGCGTACCGAAGACGAGCGTCCCGTCGACATAGTGCGTGAGCCGCGGCGCCAGGCGCAGCGCGTAGAAAACCGAAATCGCGACGTAGAACAAGAGGAAGAGAATCAGGAAGCCCTGCACCGAGGCGTAGTCCTGCGCTTCATAACGCAGGACGCCCCAGGCCGTGGCGATGACGAAGGTGAACGCAAAGCCGAGCAGATTGAGCAAACGCCACGAGCGCTTGAGCGCAATCGCCAGGATGCCGGCGTTGAGCAGCGCGTAGTACGAGAAGAGGCCGATGTGGTTGCCGTGACCGGTTGAAGTGAGGATCGGCGCGGCGAAGCCGCCGACGATGCCGAAGATTGCGAGCCAGATCGCATCCTGCAATACCGCAAGCAGACAGGTGAAGGCGGTGAGGGCGAACAGCAGACCGAAGGCGAGCGAGCCCGGAATCAGGTCGTACATCCGGTACGCGCCGAAGGTCACCAGCATCAGGATGCCGAGCGCCGCGCCCTGAACCGGCAGGCTGATCGCCGGGCGCGACTCGCGGATGCGCCAACCCCAGACGAGGAGCGCAAGATCGGCCAGGACGATGCCGCTAAGACGCAATTCGATCGGCAGCGTCACGCGCGCCGCCGCATACTTGACGAGGAAGCTGACGCCGAAGAAGAGAATCAGCAAACCGGCCTTGGCGACGAGATTGCCGCCGAACAGCCAATCCCTGGCCTTGTTCAGCCAGGCCGGCGGTTCCGGCAGGTCGAACCGTCGTGCGTCTTCTGTCGATGCCGGATCGCCGCTTTCGTCCGGTCGATAAGCGTCGGGCAGGCGGTCTTCCGGGGCGGCGGCCGTGGTTTCATGCGGCAGCACGTTTTCGCTGTAGTCGGCTTCGGTCGGTGTCGACTTTTCCGGCGCCGGCTCGCGGCTCACCGTCAGCGTTACGCCGCGCGGCAGATCCTTAAGCGGAATGACGCGTGGCTCAACCTGTGCGACGTCGTGCGCTTCGACGACCTGGTCGGGCTGATCGCGACGATTTTCCGCACGACTTTCAGCAACCGGCGCCTCCTCGGCTCGTGGCGACTCGGCAGGTTGCGCCGACAAGTTCCGCACCTTCCATTGCAACTCCCGGACTTGCTCCTCAAGAACGCGTACGCGGCTGCGTGCGCCGATGACAAGAAAGAACAAGAGAATCGGGCCGCCGATGAAGAACAGGCCGGCAAGAAGGATCATCGATTCCATGCGTGGCGCCCAACAAATGAAGGAGGCGGGGATTATTACATGCGAATGCCGGCTGCGCCTGCCGGAACGATTGCGTGTCCGCCGTGTCTCGTAGCCTTGTGGCGATTCACGTTCATAATGCCCGCATGATGCGATACCTGAACTTCGTCTATCGAATGCTGCGCCGCGATGCGCGCGCCGGCGAGCTTTACCTCCTGGTGGCCGCGCTGATCGTCGCGGTTGCCGCCTTGACCGCCGTCGGCTTCTTCACCGATCGCGTGCGCCAGGCGCTCGAACGCGAGGCAAACCAGCTGCTCGGCGCCGACATGCTGTTGACCGCCGACCATCCATGGAAGCCCGATCTGCGCGAAGAGGCGAAAAAGCGCGGCTTGCGCGTCGTCGAAACGCAGACTTTCCCGAGCATGGTTTCGATCGGCGAGGGCGATGACCTGCGCGCGCAGCTTGCCGATATCAAGGCCGTTGAAGCCGGCTACCCGCTGCGCGGTGCCTTGCGCATTGCGGACGGCGTTGCGGTGACCGACCGCCGCGCCGACGACGTGCCCGAACCCGGTACGGTCTGGATTGACGAGCGCCTGGCCGCGACACTCGGCGCTGGCGTCGGCGAACGGGTCGCCGTAGGCCAGCGGATTCTGCGCATCGATGCGATCCTGACCTTCGAACCGGACCGGGGCTTGAATTTTTTCAGCGTCGCGCCGCGGCTATTGATGAACGTTGCGGACGTGCCGTCGACCGCGCTGATTCAGCCAGGGAGTCGCATTCGGTATCGCCTCCTGTTTTCTGGTGAATCACAACAAATCAAGGAGTTCAAGGGCTATGTTGATAAATCACTTGAGCCTGGAGAGCGTATCGAGGACACCGAGAACGCGCGCCCGGAGGTCCGCTCCGCACTTGATCGGGCGCAGCGTTTCCTGGGAATCTCCGCGCTCCTGACGGTCGTGCTCGCCGCCGTTGCGGTCGCCTTGGCAGCGCGGCGCTATATGCAGCGCCATCTCGACCCGTGCGCGATCATGCGTTGCCTGGGCGCGACGCAAGGCTTCCTGCTGCGTGTCTATCTCGGGCAATTCGCCATACTCGGCCTCGTTTCATCTCTGGCCGGCTGTATCCTCGGTTACCTCGCGCACTACGCGCTGTACGGCTGGTTGGCGCAGTTCCTGGAAGTCGAACTGCCGCCGCCGGGCCTCATCCCGGCACTGCAAGGCGCCGCCATCGGTTTGACCCTGCTCTTCGGTTTTGCGCTGCCGCCGCTCATGCAGTTGAAGCGGGTGTCGACGCTGCGCGTCCTGCGCCGCGAGTTCTCCGGTGGCCGCTTGCCGCACTCGCGCCTGATTGCAAGCTATGTGCTCGGCCTGGCCGGACTTGCGGGCTTAATGTTCTGGGTCGCCGACGACTTGCGTCTCGGCGCCTACGTGGTTGGCGGCTTCTCGGGGGCGCTCGTCGTCTTCGCGCTGGTGGCCCGGATCGTCGTCCGTCTTGCTTCGCTGTTGCGCGGCGGGATGGCCGGGCGAGAGCGTGCAGGCGGCGTCGGCTGGCGCTACGGGCTGGCCAGCCTGGAGCGGCGCTCGGTCGCCAGCGTCGTCCAGATCGTCGCGCTGGCCCTGGGGTTCATGGCCTTGCTGCTCCTGACGGTGACGCGCAACGATCTCTTGAATGCGTGGAGCCGGTCGCTGCCGGCGGATGCGCCGAACCAGTTCGTCGTGAATATCCAGCCGGATCAGCTCGACGCCGTGCGCGCGAACTTCTCCGCACACCAGCTTGCCGCCGAGTTTGCGCCGATGATTCGCGGCCGCCTGGTCAAGGTGAACGACAAGCCCGTCCATGCCGACGATTACGAAGAGGATCGCGCGCAGCGCCTGGTCGAGCGCGAATTCAATCTTTCTTATCGCAACGCTATTCCGCCGGGCAACAAGCTGAGCGCCGGGCGCTGGTTTTCCGCCCCGTCCGGCAGCGAACGTCACGAAGCATCGGTCGAAGACGGATTGGCCAAAACGCTTGGCCTGAAGGTCGGTGACCGGCTTGAATTCAGCGTCGGCGGAGAGAATATCGGCATGCAGATCCGCAATCTGCGCAAGCTGAACTGGGATTCGATGCGCGTCAATTTCTTCGTCCTGACACCGCCCGAACTGCTCCAGGAGTTTCCGGCGAGCTGGATTACCAGTTTCCACCTGCCAGGGGAGAATACGACCTTTGTCAGCCAGCTGGTGCGTGCTTTCCCGAACCTGACGGTGATCGATGTCGGCGCCATTCTTCGGCAATTGCAGCACATCATGGATCAGGTGGCGCAGGCCGTTCAGTTCGTCTTCCTGTTCACCCTGATCGCCGGCGTCATCGTGCTTTATGCAACCTTCGCCACGGCTGCGGACGAACGTCGATACGAGCTGGCGGTGATGCGTGCGCTGGGGGCGCGGCGGGATCAGTTGCGGCGAGCGCTGCTGGCGGAGTTCGCCGCCGTCGGCGGACTGGCCGGCCTGATCGCCGCGCTGGGCGCGATCGCGGTCGGGCAGGTGCTGGCTAACCGCGTGTTCAACTTCGAGGTCGAGATCAACTACTGGCTGCCGCCGCTGGCGGTGCTTGCCGGTGCGGCGCTGGTAACCGGCGCCGGCTGGTTCGCGGCGGTGCGGCTGATGCGCGCGCCGCCGCTCGAGGCGCTACGCGCCGGTGGGTAGTTCTTCCTTGCGCAGCATGAAGACGAAGCCGTCGCCTGCGGCGGTGTCGAGCCAGGTGAAGGGCGTATCGGGGAAGGCCTGCTCCAGTTCGTCGCGGTTATTGCCGATCTCGACGACGAGCAGGCCCCCCGGATTGAGATGGTCGCCCGCTTCGCGCAGCAGGATGCGCGTGAAATCGAGTCCGTCCTCGCCGCTGGCCAGCGCCAGGACCGGCTCGCGCAGGAACTCCTCGGGCAGGTTGGCCATCGACTCCGCATTGACGTACGGCGGGTTGGAGATGATCACGTCGTAGCGCTTGCCGGGAACGGCAGCGAATGCGTCCGATTCGATCAGGTTGACGCGCGATTCAAGACCGTAGTCGCCAACGTTGCGGCGGGCGACAGCGAGCGCGTCGGGCGAAATATCGATGGCGTCGACCGTCGACTCCGGGAAGGCGAGCGCGGCGAGGATCGCCAGGCAGCCGGAACCCGTGCACAGGTCGAGCGCGCTCTGCACCGCCCACGGATCGTCGATCCACGGGGTCAACTGCTCGCGCAGCAATTCGGCGATGTGCGAGCGCGGCACGATGACGCGGCGATCGACGTAGAAGCGGTGCTCGCCGAGCCAGGCCTCGTTCGTCAGGTAGGCCGCCGGCAGGCGTTCGCTGATGCGCCGGCGAATGATCTTGAGCACGAGCGCGCGTTCGTCGCTCGTCAGGCGGGCGTCCATGAACGGTTCGAGCCGGTCGAGCGGCAGATTCAGCGTGTGCAGCAGCAGATATGCCGACTCGTCCCAGGCGTTGTCGCTGCCGTGACCAAAGAACAGTCCGGCTTCGGTGAAGCGGCTGACGGCGAAGCGCATCATGTCGCGCACGGTGCGCAGCTCGGTTTGGGCTTGTTCAAACATAGGTCGTCGTCAGGTCAGGAGTTGGTCGAGGATATGGCGGTAGATGCTGGACAGCTGCTGCAGCGCGGCGATCTCAACGCACTCGTCGATCTTGTGGATCGTCGCGTTGACCGGGCCGATTTCTATGACTTGCGGGCAGATGTCGGCGATGAAGCGCCCATCCGAGGTGCCGCCGGTGGTCGAAAGCTCGGCCTCGATCCCGGCAACGTCACGGATTGCGGCGAGTGAAGCATCGACGAGGTCGCCCTTGCCGGTCAGGAAGGGTCTGGCGCCGAGCGTCCAGGCGATCGAGTAGTCCAGGCTGTGTCGGGTCAGGATTTCATCGACGGTTGCCTTGAGGCCTTCTGGCGTGCTGGCAGTTGAGAAGCGGAAGTTGAACTGGATATCGACGTGCCCGGGAATGACGTTGCTCGCGCCGGTGCCGCCATGAATGTTCGAAATCTGCCAGGTCGTCGGTGGGAAGTACTCGTTGCCCTCATCCCAGACCGTGGAAGCAAGCTCGGCAATGGCCGGCGCGGCGAGATGGATCGGGTTCTTCGCCAGATGCGGGTAGGCGATGTGTCCCTGAATACCCCTGACCGTCAGCTTGCCGGTGAGCGAGCCGCGCCGGCCGTTCTTGACGGTGTCACCTAGGCGACTGACGGCCGTCGGTTCGCCGACGATGCAATAGTCGATCGTCTCGCCGCGAGCGGCCAGGGCATCGATCACGGCGACGGTGCCGTCGGTCGCGTCGCCTTCCTCGTCCGAGGTCAGCAGGAAAGCGATTGAACCCGAGTGGCCGGGATTGCGTGCGACGAAGTCTTCGCTGGCGGTAACGAACGCGGCCAGCGAGCCCTTCATGTCGGCCGAACCACGGCCAAAGAGGAAGCCGTCACGGTGCGTCGGTTCGAAGGGGGCGCTCTGCCAGCTTTCGACCGGGCCGGTGGGGACGACATCCGTATGGCCGGCAAAGCAGAACACGGGGCGGGCCGTACCGCGGCGCGCCCAGAGGTTGGTGACGCCGTTGCGATTGATGAATTCGCAGTCGAAGCCGATGCGCCGCAAGCGCTCGCCGATGATCGTCATGCAGCCGCCGTCGTCGGGCGTTACCGAGCGGCAGGCGATCAGCTGCTCGGCGAGGGTGAGCGTAGGGTTACTGTCACTGTCCATGATTGGCGTCGTCATCGGCGTCGTTGAGGCTCAGCGTGAATTCCTTGAAAGATGTTCCGTTGTCGTCGGTTTCGGAAAAATCGAGCGGAGCCTCGATACGCAGCGATTCGTTCTGTGAACTGCTGGTGATCTCCGAATTGTTGATCAGCCACGAGAGATTGGTCGGCGAATCGGCGTTGGCCAGCGCCTCGTCCAGCGTGATGACGCCCTCGCGATAGAGACGGAAAAGATCCTGCTCGAAGGTCTGCGACCCGGGCGCCAGGCTCTGCTCCATCGCCTCCTTGACGGCGAGCACTTCGCCGCGCTCGATCAGTTCCTGCACGTGGCGCGTGTTGAGCATGACCTCGGCCGCAGGCGTCCGCTTGCCGTCCGGGCGCTTGACCAGGCGTTGCGAAACGATCGCCTTCAGACTCGCCGACAGGTCGAGATAGAGCGAGGTGCGCGTGTCGAGCGGGAAGAAGTTGATTACGCGATTGAGCGCGTGATAGCTGTTGTTGGCGTGCAGCGTCGCCAGGCAGAGGTGGCCGGTCTGCGCGTAGGCAATGGCCGCCTGCATCGTTTCCTTGTCGCGGATTTCACCGATCAGGATGCAATCGGGCGCCTGACGCATGGCGTTCTTGAGCGCCGGCTCCCAACCGAGCGTGTCCATGCCCAGCTCACGCTGGTTAACGATCGACTTCTTGTGCTTGAAGAGAAACTCGATCGGATCCTCGATCGTCAGGATATGGCCGCTGCGATTCGCGTTGCGGTAGTCGAGCATCGAAGCGATCGTCGTCGACTTGCCGGAACCGGTGGCGCCAACGATCAGGATCAGTCCGCGCTTCTCCATGATCAGCCCGGACAGCACCGGCGGCAGCGACAAGGTATCGAGCGCCGGGATGTTGCCGAGGATGTAGCGCACGACGATCGAGATCGACGCGCGCTGGCGGAAGAGATTGACGCGGAAGTTGCCGATGCCGGGGACGCCGAAGGAGAGGTTCATCTCCATCGTCGCCTCGAACAGGCGCTGCTGGTCGGTCGACATCAACTCCGTGGCGATCTTCTCGATCATCGCCGGGTCCATCACCTGCTGATTGACCGGAAAGGTGTTGCCCTGGATCTTGATGTGAATCGGAACGCCGGCGGAAATGAAGATATCCGAGGCATGCTTGTCTGCCATCAGCTGGAAGAGCTTGTCCAGAATCATCTGTTTTCCGTCGGAGTGGTTGAGTGATGAAAGGAGATCAGTCGCCGCGCAACAGATCGTTGATGCTCGTCTTGGCACGCGTCTTGGCGTCGACCTTCTTGACGATCACGGCGCAATAGAGACTGTAGCTGCCGTCTTTCGAGGGCAGGTTGCCGGAAACGACAACCGATCCGGGCGGGATACGGCCGTAGCTGACTTCGCCT
>RRZT010392301.1_pt1 | contig 13220 bp, 13 predicted proteins | sample 2165551 | NCBI WGS metagenome assembly RRZT01 (sample SAMN10456910, study PRJNA506462) | wastewater metagenome | biome: wastewater; feature: sludge; material: wastewater sludge; isolation source: wastewater sludge with Escherichia coli K12::gfp cells carrying plasmid... | place: USA: Moscow, Idaho... | reverse complement strand
TCCTACCTGGCTCAGGATGACGGCGGCAACGGCACGCAGGCGTTCGCGCGCGGCAACGCGGCGATCGACGAGGCTGCGGAGGCCGCAGGCCGTGACCCGCGCGAGGTGCGGCGCCTGCTCAACATCGGCGGGCGGTTCACGCCCGTGCGGCGAGGCTTCCTCGACGGCCCGGCCGGGTCGTGGGTGGAGGACCTGCTCCCGCTCGTCGTCGAGCAGGGTGCGGGGACGTTCATCGTGTCGAGCGACGACCCGAACGTGCTGCGGGAGTTTGCGCAGGACGTCGCCCCAGCGTTGCGCGAGGCGGTGGACCGGGAGGCTCCGGGTGGGTCGGCGGGCGTGCGGGTGCGGCCGCGGGCGTCGCTCGCGCTGCGCCGCGAGGGCGTCGCGTACGACGACGTGCCCGAGTCTCTGCGCGAGCTCGCGGTCGAGCCCGGCGACCGGGAGTTCCACCGCCTTCGTGGCGGGTACATGCGGGGCGGCAACCCGGGGCTCGTGCTGCGGCCGCGCAGCACGGCCGAGGTGGTCGAGGCGCTCGCGTTCGCGCGCCGGCACCCGGACCTGGACCTGGGTGTGCGGTCGGGCGGGCACGGCATCTCGGGCCGGTCGACGAACGACGGTGGCCTGGTGCTGGACCTGTCCCGCATGAACAAGGTCGAGGTGCTCGACGAGGCGGCGCGTCTCATGCGGGTCGAGCCGGGTGCGCGGTGGATGGACGTGGCGCGGGTGATCGCGCCGTACGGGTGGGCAGTGACGTCGGGCGACTTCGGCGGTGTGGGCGTGGGCGGCCTCGCGACGGCGGGCGGCGTGGGCTTCCTGAGCCGTTCGCAGGGGCTGACGATCGATCGCGTGCGGGCGGTGGAGATGGTGCTCGCGGACGGGTCGGTGGTGCGCGCGAGCGCGGACGAGAACGCGGAGCTGTTCTGGGGTGTGCGTGGTGCGGGCGGCAACCTGGGCGTGGTGACGTCGTTCGAGATCGAGGCGGGCGAGGTGGGCGAGGTCGGCTGGGGTGTGCTGACGCAGGACTTCTCGGACCCGGTGGACTACCTGGTGCGGTGGGGGGCGGTGGTCGAGTCGGCACCGCGCGACCTGACGAGCTTCCTCCTGACGGGGGCGCCGCGGGCGGGGCAGCCGCCGGTCGTGCAGACGATGTCGATGGTCGTCTCGAACGACGCGGAGACGATCGTGGAGCGGCTGCAGCCGATCGCGGCCCTCTCCCCTCTGTATGGGCAGGACGTGCGGTTGACGACGTACGAGTCGGTGATCGCGAACGCGCCCGAGGAGGGGCACGTCTCTGACGGTGAGCCGCACTCGCGCTCGGGGCTGTTGGAGCAGGTGACGCCGGGCTTTGCGCGGGCGGCTGCGGAGGCGTTGGCGTCGGGTGAGATCTACTTCTTCCAGATCCGTGCGCTGGGTGGTGCGACGGCGGACGTGCCGGTGGAGGCGACGGCGTTCGCGCACCGGGGTGCGCAGGTCGCGGTCTCGGCGATGGGCCGGTCGGAGAAGTCCTTGGAGCGGGTGTGGGCACCGCTGCGCGAGCACATGGTGGGCTTGTATGCGAGCTTCGAGACGAGCCGCTCCCCCGAGCGGGTGGCGGAGGCGTTCCCGCCCGCGACGCTCGCACGCCTGCGCGCTCTCAAGGCCGAGGTGGACCCGGACAACGTGTTCCGCCACAACGTCGACGTGACCGCGATGTAGCGGACGGGACGCCCCGCGAGGTCCGCGTCAGCCGCCCCGGGCAGCGCCCCGCACGACGATGCTGACGCCACCGTCCGTGTCCACGACGTCGACGAGCCACCCGACGAGCGCTGGCCGTGCCCTCCCCGCGAGCTCGACGACCGCGGTATGCCCGTCCGGTGACGAGGCGGACACGAGGCGCACGTCACTCAGCCCGACGTCGTCCTCCGACTCGCGGAGGTAGGTCTCGACGGCAGCCGCCACTGACCTGTCGGTGAGCACGATCGCGGGCGGCACCGCGTCTGTCTCCTCGCGCTCGAGGCTCTCGTGGAACAGGTCCTCGTCGAACTCTCCCGCTGCGTAGGCAGCGGCAGCGTCCGCAACAGTCATGAGCCGTTTGCGCTCGAGCTGGACGCTCGTGACCGCAGCGACGGTCGCGATGAGCGCCAGGGCCACCGCGACGAAGCCGATGGCGAGGAGCATCACCTGACCGCTGTCGTCGTCTCGCAAGCGCCGCCCGAGGCGCGCGGCACGCGGTCGCGCCGTCACGACGCTGCTCGCAAGGGGTCGACGACGCCTCGATGGGACGCCTCGACGGGCACCGACATGCTGTCGAGCCCGATGCTTGAGACACCGGGGAGCGACACACTGACGCGCACGCGCACCGACACCTCCTGCCCCGGCGTCACGCATGGCTCGGCGCAGTCGACCTCGACCGCCGCGCGGTCGGCAGAGAGCCCGTGGTCCTCCAGCGCGACCTTGACGGACGCGGCAGCACGGGCGGCAGCGTCAGCGTCGTCGTCGGCGATCGTGTAGGCCCGCAGGACGTCCCGCGCAGCCCCCTCGGTCGCGAACGCCGCCGCCTGCACCTGGCTGAGGAACACGACGAGGTAGACGAGCGGGATGATGAAGACGACGGCCACGAGAAGGAACTCGACCTGGGCGTTGCCAGCGTCGTCGCCCAGGTGCACCCGTCGAGCGAGCCCGTCTCCCCGCTGTCGGCCCTTCACTGCTGCTCCATGATCGCGTGGCCGCGTACCGTGATCGTCCCTGCGGACCCGATCAGCCCGATCACCGGGGCGGGGGCCGTCACTGTCACCTCGGCGAGCAGCACGTCGTCACGGGTGACCGTCCCTGCGACGACGTCCTGCGCATACCTCTCTGACAACGAGCCCGTCAGTAGGTGGGCCGTGCGGTCGACACCGTCCTGCGGGGTGCTGTCCGCACGTGCAGCGAGCCGTGCGCCCTCGGCGGCGGCGTCGACGAGGGTCGTCCGCACGTGCAGCACGAGCGCGAGCTGGAGCACCGCGACGAACAGCACGACGACGAGCCCACCGACGAGGACGAACCCGACGGGGGCAGAGCCTGCGTCCGCGGGACCTAGATGCGCGCCGAGACGGGTCAGGGTGCTTTGACGCTCTTGACTGCGTCTGTGAACAGCTCGGAGAGCAGCCCGCCCGCCGTGGTCCACAGGATGATGACGAGGCCGGCGCTCATCATCGTCACGAGCACCCAACCAGGGACGTCTCCCCTGTCGCGCGGGCCTGACATCATGACGCGCGCGGCGAGGCGCGCCCTCCATGACACGTTCGGCGCGCGCCCCGTCGTGATCCCCTGGTTCATCGTGATCCTTCCTGATGGTCGCTCCGGTGCCCACGGTGGGCGCCGGTCGTGCAGGTGCTGGCAGAGCCTGGTCCTGTGTCACAGTCCGATCCTCAGGACGAAGAGCGACGGGAACACGGCGAAGACGACGGTGATGGGCAGGACGAGGAACACGACTGGTACGAGCATGAGCACCTCCTTGCGGCCCCCCACCTCCATGAGCGTCCGCTTCCCCTGCTCGCGAACGTCCTGGGCCTGAGCCCGGAGCACCTCCGCGACGGGTGTCCCGCGCTCGACAGCGACTGCGACGCCCTCCGCGAACCTGCTGAGCGGTGCGAGCCCTGTCCTGTCCGCGAGTCCTTCGAGCGCGCCGCTGAGCGACGCCCCCGCGTGGACGTCCGCGAGCGTCGTCCCCAGCTCGCGCGCCAGCTCCCCGCTCGCGGTCCGGGCGACACGCTGGAGGGCCGCGACCGGAGCCTCCCCTGCGGCCACCGCGAGCGCGAGGAGCTCGGCGATCGTCGGGAACTCGAGGAGCATGACCTCGTCCCGGGCGCGGATCGTCCGGGCGAGCGCCCGGTCGCGCAGCATGGCCCCGCTGGCGCCCGCGATGAGCACCAGGACTGCCCCGAGCAGCACGGGGAGGTTCCGGGTCGCCGAGAGGACGAGCGCGAGGAAGAGCCCGGCAGCAAGACCGATCGTGCCCCAGAGAAGCTGTTGCGCCCGGTACTGCTCGACGGTCCAGCGCGAGCCGGCGCGCTGCAGCCGGCGCCTGAGCTGGACCGTCGGCGTGCCGAGCCTGGCGACGAGCCCTCCGAGGGTTGCGACCCAGGGGGCGACCAGCATCTCGAGCGCGGGGAACGGCGTGATGGCGCGGCGCTCTTCGAGGAGCGCCGACCCGGTGTCTCGACGACCGACATACGGTGCGATACGCGCGGCGAAGGTGACCCGACGCGCGCGCAGGCGCCACGCGATCGTCAGCAGCCCGATGCCGCCCATCAGCCCGATCGCCGCACCCTTGACCTCCTCCGGGCTCATCGCAGCACCCGCACGTCGTCAGGTAGCCGGCCGATGCGCAGCATGGCCCAGTAGGCGAACGCCGAGACCGCGCCGCCTCCGGCGAGCACGAGCGCCCCTTCGATCGAGCTATAGGCCGACGCTGTCTCGGGACGCGTGCTCAGGAGAGCGAGGATGACCCAGGGGCCCGCGACGGCGAGCCTGGCTCCGGCGACCGTCCAGCTCTGCCGCGCCTCGAGCTCGCCGCGCGTCCTGAGGTCCTCGCGCAGGAATGCCGAGAGCGTGCGGAGCAGACGACCCAGGTCCGTCCCGCCGACGTCGCGGCTGAGGCGGAGCGACTCGACGATGCGGTCTGCGACGGGATCGGCCATCCGGGTCTTGAGGTCGTCGAGGCAGTCGTTGAACCTGCCGGTCGCGCGATAGTCGCGGGCGAACGCGGAGAACGGCTCGCGCAGCTCTTCGGGGCCGCGCACCGCGAGCTGGCTGAGCGCCTCGGGCAGCGAGAGCCCGGCGCGCACGCCGGAGGCGAGGTGGTCGACGACCTCGGGCCAGACCTCGCGGAGAGACTCGCGGTGCTTGCGCGCGCGGTGCCTCACGATCGCGACCGGTGCCCCGGCTGCGATGACCGCGAAGCTCGCCGCGATCGGGAACGAGCGTGTCGCCGCGAAGGCGACGAGCAGCACGGCCGCCGCGCTGCCGAGGCACATGCCGACGACGCTGCGCACCCGCACGCCCGGCAGGCCCGCCGCCCGCAGGGCGTCGTCGATCCGGGCCACGCGCGTCGTCCCGCGCGGACGGTCCTGCTGCTCCCAGCAGGACAGCCAGAGGCACAAGACTCCGGCGCCCAGGAGGAGCCCGACGACGACTCCCATCAGCTCGCGGCCCGCAGCTCGGCGGCGATGTCGATGCCCGCGCGCTCGAAGCGCTCGAGCCCTGGCGGGAAGCCGTCTCCGCGGACGAGCACACCTTCGACCGTGCGGAAGACGTCGGCAAGCTGCACGACCCCCGCCTCAGCGCGGCCGGGGACCGCCGCGATCTGCTCGACACGCCGAGTCCCGTCGGACCGGACGCCGAGGTGGACGACGAGGTCGATCGCGGACGCGACGGTCGGCACCACGAACGACGCTGACACGTTCTCCCCAGCGAGGAGCGGCAGCAGGCAGAGCTTGGCGACGGCGTCTCGTGCAGAGTTGGCGTGCAGCGTCGCCATGCCGGGGATGCCGGCATTGAGGGCGATGAGCAGATCGAGGCTCTCGGCCTCACGTACCTCGCCGACGACGATCCGGTCCGGGCGCATGCGCAGTGCTTCCTTGACGAGTCGCCGCAACGGGATCTCGCCGGTCCCCTCGAGGCTCGGCTGGCGGCACTGCATCGCGACGGTGTCGCGGCACGCGAGCCTGAGCTCGAAGACCTCCTCGCACACGATCACCCGCTCCTTCGCGGGGATCGAACCACCCAGGGCGTTCACCATGGTGGTCTTGCCCGCCTGGGTGGATCCGGACACGAGGATGTTGAGCCCCGCCCGGACCGCCGCGTCGAGGAACCGTGCTGCGTGCACGGAGAGCGACCCGAGCGCCACGAGGTCCTCGAGGCCGCGGGCGGCAACGACGTACTTGCGGATGTTGACGGCCCACTGCCGCGTGATGTCAGGGATCACGACGTGCAGGCGCGACCCGTCGGGCAGGGTCGCGTCGACGAACGGGGAGGACAGGTCGAGGCGACGTCCGCTGGACTTGAGCATCCGCTCGACGAGGTCGCGGAGCTGGGTCTCGGTGAGGATCGTCGTCGTCAGCTCAGGGACACCGCGCCGCGCGACGAAGACTCGCTGCGGGCCGTTGACCCAGATCTCCTCGATCTCCGGGTCGTCGAGGTAGGGCTGCAGGGGTCCCATCCCGGCGACGGCAGCGACGATCTCGCGCGTCGCGTCGTCAGCGTCGGCGAGAGTCGGGACGACGCCGCGCCCCGAGCGGCGGTCGTAGTCCTCGACCGCCTCGCGGACGAGGACCGCAAGGTCGCCCGAGTCGCGCTCGGGGTCGATCCCCCGGCGTCGGATGAGCTCGCGCACCTCGCGCTCGAGGATGGCCACACCGTCCACGTCGTCCCCCATCCTGCACCGCCCCCGCGGTACGCCAAAGCAGACCATAGGGGGTTTTCGGGCGGAGCGCGCGGCGACTGTGGACAACTCACCCGCCGGGAGCCGGACACCCGTGGTCCGCGGCCCTCCGGCACGCCGCCGCTTCCGGACGGCAACGCATGCCCCCACGCGTGAGGTCGCCGAGAGGACTGCCCCTCAGAGAGAGCCCTGCGCCTGTGCTCTCGGCAGCGGGCGCGTGACCCACGCGTCCGGCTTGGCGAGCATGTCCGTCGCGGCGGGCGGGAGGTTTCCGGAGGCGACGTCGGCGAGCGTCACGTGCTCGAGGACCGTGCGCATGGCGACGCGCAGCGCGACCCACGTCTCGCGCAGGTGCGCGGCCGAGCCCTGGTAGTCGACGTCCTCCGGCTGCACGCCGGCGATGTTCGCGAGCGGGCCGTCGATCGCGCGGATCACGTCCGCGACCGAGATCGTCGCAGGGTCCCGGGCGAGGCGATAGCCGCCGTCGGCTCCTCGCCTCGACTCGACGAGACCGGCGCCACGCAGGTCGCCGAGGATCGACAGCATGAACGGAGCCGCGATCTGCTGCGCCGTCGCGACGCTCTCCGCCTTGACGAACCCGCCGTCGTACGTAGTCGCGAGCTCGAGACAGCCCCGGACGGCGTAGTCGATCTTGGCGGTGATGCGCATGGGCCACAGTATGCCCGGCCAGCGGTGGCCAGTGCGTGGACGCTCAGCGTCAGGCGTCGCCCCACGCGCCGCCGCGCCGGTAGGCGGGCGTCGCGACAGCGAGGACCGTCACCGCGAGCGCCACCGCGAACGTCATGACCGCCGCCATCGCGACCGCCGTCCCGCCGAGCACGCCGACGAGCGGGCTGATCAGCCCCGCGAGACCAGCCTGCATCGCCCCCATGAGCGCGGCCGCCGTGCCCGCCATGTGACCGTACGGCGTCAGGGCGATCATCGACGCGTTCGCCGGGATCATCCCCTGCATGCCGAGCACGAGCCACAGCACGCACAGCAGCGCCACGAGCCCGCCCGCGCCCGTCGTCGTCACCGCGACGAGCGCAGCGCCGAGGCCCATCTGCACCACGAGCGCGACCCGCAGGATCCGCATCGGCGACACGCGCCGCACGAGCGCCGCGTTGAGCTGCGCCGACCCGACGAGCGCCACACCGTTGATCGCGAACGCGATCGCGAACTGCTGCTCGCTGAGCCCGTACTCCTCCTGCAGCACGAACGTCGACCCGACGACGTACGACATGATCACCGCCTGCCCCAGCCCGGGGATGACGGCGACCGCCATGAACTTCTTGTCCTTCAGCAGCGACGCGTAGCCGGCCCAGATGCCGCGCGGGCCCGCGATGCGGCGCCGGTCCCCCGGCAGGGTCTCTGGCATGAATCGCCACACGATCACGAGCAGCACCGCGCCGATCACGGCGAGCGCCGCGAACACGAGGTGCCATGTGCCGCGCGACGCGATCGCCCCGCCGACCGTCGGCGCGAACAGCGGCGCGACACCGATGACGAGCATCAGGCGTGACAGGAGGCGCGCGGCCTCGGCCCCGACGAACCGGTCACGGATGACCGCGATCGCGACGACGGACGCGGCCGCGTTGCAGAAGCCCTGCAGCACTCGCAGCGCGATCAGGATCTCGATCGTCGGAGCGACGATGCACGCGAGCGACACGAGCACGTGCGCCGCGACGCCGATCAGGACGGGCAGCCTGCGCCCGAACCTGTCGGAGAACGGGCCGATGACGAGCTGGCCGACGGCGCCACCCAGCAGCATCCCCGAGACGGTGAGCTGAGCGGCAGCCGCGGTCGAGCGGAGATCGAGCGCGACCGTCGGGAGCGACGGCAGGTACATGTCGACCGTGATCGCCGGGAGGGCCGCGAGCGCGCCGAGCATGAGCACCCACTTGAAGCCAGCGCCTCGAGGTGCGGGCGGGGCGGAGGTGGGGTCGTTCGGGCCCGGGCTCACACGCTCGATCTTATCGATTCGATACAGCGGCCTCGAAGTGGACCGAGGCGCGGCCCAGGGGCAGGGGCGCACGGCCCGGCGGCGTCTCGGCGGGGACCGTCACGCTCGAGCGGACCGACGCGTCGGCCACGGCGTCGAACGTCCCGAGCAGCCACCCACCGACCGCGCGACCTGACCAGGGCCGGGACTCGGTGGACCGCTGCCGCTCGCCGCCTCCCGCGCCGATGTCACAGGGGTGCGGGACAGTGGAGGCATGTGCGGACGCTTCGCCTCGTTTCGGCAGAACCAGGACCTGCTCGACGCCTTCATGATCGACCCGACGCTCCCCCTCGACCCGGAGCTCGCGGCCTGGCAGGCGTCGTGGAACGTCGCGCCCACGGACCCGGTGCGGATCGTCGTCGAGCGCGCACCACGCGGTGCGGCACCGGGAGCGGCAGCCGAACGGTCGCTGCGGCTCGCCCGCTGGGGTCTCGTGCCGTCCTGGTCCAAGGACCCGAAGGGGGGCGCCCGGATGATCAACGCCCGCAGCGAGACCCTCCTCGACAAGCCCGCGTTCGCCAAGCCGATGGCGGCCCGCCGCTGCCTCGTGCCGACCGAGGGCTACTACGAGTGGAAGGCGGGCGCCGACCCGAAGGCCCGCAAGCAGCCCTACTTCATCCGCCCCACGAGCGAGGGAGTGAGCGCGTTCGCGGGCCTCTACGAGTTCTGGCGCGACAAGGACAAGGCCGACGACGACCCGGCACGCTGGCTCGTCACCACGACCGTCATCACGAAAGCCGCAACGGGCGACATGCTCGACCTCCACGACCGCGTGCCCGCCGTCCTCCAGCCCGATCTCTGGGCCGAGTGGCTCGCTCCCACGACGAGCCCCAGCGACGCCCGGGCCATCCTCGACGTCCCCGTCCCCGACCTCAAGTGGTACCCCGTCAGCGCTGCGGTCAGCACCGCGACCACCGAAGGGCCGCAGCTCATCCAACCGGTCTCCTGACCGGCAGAGGCGACGCGGTCAGTGCGCCTCGGGCGCGCGCGCCCAGTCCAGCCGCACCGGCGTCAGCACGCCCAGACCCGCGACCTCACGCGGCTCGAGCGTCGTCTGAGCGAAGCGAGGGTTGTTCACCAGACGGTGCGCCGTCACCTGGTCCATCAGCACCGTCGACGGAGCCGCCTGGTCCGTGAGCCGCGACGCCAGGTTCACGCTCGGACCGAACACGTCACCGAACCGCGACAGCACACGGCCCCACACGAGGCTCACGCGCACGGGCCGTCCCGCATATCCCGCGACCGCCATGTCAGCCTCGTCCGCGCTCGCCAGGCTCAGCGCGACGTCAGCACCCGTCACCACGTCGTCAGCGATGAACAGCAGCGCGTCACCCACCGTCTTGACCACACGACCACCGTTCGCCGTGACGATGTCCCGGGCACGCGTCTCGAACGTCTGGATGAACTCCGCGAACTCGCTCGCACCGAGCTGAGCCGTCAACCGCGTGAACGACACGATGTCCGCAAACCCCACCGCACGCGGCAGCGGCAGCTCGCCACCCTCCGCGCGCGCGACCGAGTCGCGACGCACACCCGCACCGAACTCGACCGCCTGCCTGCCCACCAGCGCCGCCATCTGACGGCGCCACGCATGGACGAGCTGCTTCTCGAGCGCAGGCGCCAGCCGTGACATCTCCTGCGCCACCTTGAGGCGCGCCTCCGGGTCGCTCACCCCGTCCCGCCGGACGACGTGATCGACGAGCGCCTCGAAGTGCCACAACGACAACCGCTCCGTCGAGTGCCCGACCGACCGGATGAGCGTGCCCATCGTGCGGTCGTCGAGCCCTTCACGGCTCGACTCCTGCGCAAGATGCCGCAGAGCGTTCGCATCCTCGTGCGTGAACTCGCGCGCCGACGGGTCCGTCACCGGCAGCCCCATGAGCTGCCAGTACCGCTGCGCGAACTCCGGCTCGAGCCCCGCCTCCTCGGCGAGCTCGTCCAGGTTCAGCTCGGGTCCACCGCCCAGCAGCGCGGCGATGAGCTGCTCAGCAGCATCGGACCAGGAGGAGAGCACGGCCCCATCCTAGGCGGAGCCGACGGTCCGAACGTGGCTCACGTCACCGCTGCGCACCTCGCACCTCTCACCGTCCACCAGCTCGACCACGAGCGACCCGTCCGCCCCGAGCCCCACCGCGGTGCCCCGTACCTCCTTGCCGCCCGGCACGAGGACGCGCACCTCACGACCGATCGTCGCCATGCGCGCCTCGACCTCGCTACCCAGCCCCGCCGCGAACGCGTCACCATCTCCGTCACGCCACTGCCGCACGACGTCCGCGAGCGACTCCTGCATCGCCGTCAGCAGCATCTCCCGCGACGGCGAGGCTCCCGAGAGCCACAGCGACGACGCGCTCGGCACGGGCAGCTCGTCCGCCGTCTGCAGCACGTTCAGGCCCAGCCCCACGACCACACGCTCGTCGTCGACCACCTCCGTGAGGATGCCGCCCACCTTCCGCAGCGCACCCCAGCCGAGCATGTCCTCGCCGTCGGGCGCCTCGACGAGCAGGTCGTTCGGCCACTTGGTCAGGACCTGTACGCCGGTCGTCGCGCTCACCGCGCGCGACGCCGCGAGGCCGGTCAGGAGGGGCAACCATCCCCACGTGTCGCGCGGCGTGCCGGGCGCGAGCAGCAACGAGCACGTCAGCGCCGTGTGCGGCGGCGTCTGCCACGCCCGGTCGAGCCGACCACGGCCCTGCGTCTGGTGGTCCGCCACGACGAGCGACGGCAACGGCCACGCGTGCGCCTGCGCGCGCGCCTCCTCGACGAGGTACGTGTTCGTCGACCCCACCTCCCCGAGCACGACGACGCGCGCCGCGATCCCCGTCGGAGCCCTCAGCAGGTCCTGGACCAGCGCAGAATCGAGCCGGTGACGCGGGGGCAGCGCAGTGACGTCGTCCATGCCCCCATCTTGCCCCCGTCAGCCGGCCGCGCTTGTGCGTTCCCGACGAAATCTCTTGCCCTTAGCCGTGCGCGGCCTGCACTGGCGACGCCAAGGGCGCGGCCTAGGCTCGGGGGGTGACCGACGTGAACACGACCGACGCGACCCCAGCCTCCTCGAAGGTCGCTGATCTGCAGGAACGACGCAGGTCCGCGATCGACGTCCCCGAGGCGGCAGCACGCGAGAAGCAGCACGCCCGCGGCAAGAAGACCGCCCGCGAGCGCATCGAGGCGCTCCTCGACGAGGGCAGCTTCGTCGAGCTCGACGCGTACGCGACGCACCGCTCGACGAACTTCGGCCTCGACAAGAGGCGCGTCCCCGGCGACGGCGTCGTCGTCGGGCACGGCACGGTCGACGGCCGCCAGGTGTGCATCTACTCGCAGGACTTCACCGTCTTCGGCGGCAGCCTCGGCGAGGTGCACGGCCAGAAGATCACCAAGGTCATGGACCTCGCCCTGCGCACCGGCGTGCCGCTCATCGGCATCTCCGACGGCGGCGGCGCACGCATCCAGGAAGGTGTCGCCGCGCTCACGCAGTTCGCGGAGATCTTCCGCCGCAACGTCGCCGCGTCAGGCGTGATCCCGCAGATCTCGCTCATCCTCGGCCCGAGCGCGGGCGGCGCGGTCTACTCCCCCGCCCTGACCGACTTCATCGTCATGGCGGACGGCACGTCCAACATGTTCATCACCGGCCCCGACGTCATCCGAGCCGTCACAGGCGAGGACGTCGGCTTCGAGGAGCTCGGCGGCGCGACGACGCACAGCACGCGATCCGGGGTCGCCCACTACATGGGCGCCGACGAGGACGACGCGATCGACTACGTCCGGCACCTGCTCGCCTACCTGCCCCAGAACAACATGACGGACGCCCCGACGTTCCCGCTCGACGTCGACCTCGAGGTCACCGACGAGGACCTCGAGCTCGACACGCTCGTCCCCGCCTCCGACTCCCAGCCGTACGACATGCGCACGGTCATCGAGCACGTCGTCGACGACGGCGAGTTCCTCGAGGTCCAGCCGCTGTTCGCCGGCAACGTCCTCGTCGGGTTCGCGCACGTCGAGGGGCAGTCCGTCGGCATCGTCGCGAACCAGCCGCTCAACATGGCCGGCACCCTCGACATCGACGCCGCCGAGAAGGCAGCACGCTTCGTGCGGACGTGCGACGCCTTCAACATCCCCGTGCTCACCCTCGTCGACGTCCCCGGCTTCCTGCCCGGCACGGACCAGGAGTGGAACGGCATCATCCGCCGCGGCGCCAAGCTCATCTACGCGTACGCCGAGGCGACCGTCCCGCTCGTCACCGTCATCACCCGCAAGGCCTACGGCGGCGCCTACATCGTCATGGGCTCCAAGCAGCTCGGCGCGGACATCAACCTCGCGTGGCCGACCGCCCAGATCGCCGTCATGGGGTCGGGCGGTGCCGTCAACATCCTGCAGCGCGGCGCTCTCAAGGCTGCCGCCGACGCCGGGCTCGACGTCGAGGCCGAGCGCCGTCGCCTGACCGCGGAGTACGAGGACGCGATCGTCAACCCGTGGGACGCCGCCCAGCGCGGCTACGTCGACGACGTCATCGCGCCGTCGACCACACGCGTGCAGGTCGTGCGCGCCCTGCGCGCGCTGCGCACGAAGCGCGCCTCCCTCCCGCCCAAGAAGCATGGGAACATCCCCCTGTGACCGGCTCAGCGCACACACCCGACCCCGCAGACATCCCCGACGACCTCTCGGGTCTGACGGGTGAGCCCGACGACGCCATCCTGGGGGACCCGGACCTCGACGCGGCTGAGGACAGCGAGGACGACGTCGACCCGCGCCACCGCGCGCCCCTCATCGTCGACGCAGCCGAGCTGCACGCGCTCGTCGACGAGCTGAACGAGCTGCTGC
>RRZT010737366.1_pt1 | contig 13228 bp, 13 predicted proteins | sample 2165551 | NCBI WGS metagenome assembly RRZT01 (sample SAMN10456910, study PRJNA506462) | wastewater metagenome | biome: wastewater; feature: sludge; material: wastewater sludge; isolation source: wastewater sludge with Escherichia coli K12::gfp cells carrying plasmid... | place: USA: Moscow, Idaho... | reverse complement strand
TTCACGCTGCTGGGCGGCGGTGAGCTGCCGCGACTCGTCGCCCACCCGCAGGTAGCAACTGCCCTTCTGCGTGGTGTGCACCTGATCCACCGGCTCGATTCGAAACACCACCAAGGTGGCGGGATCGCCGCCCGCGGAAGCCGCCAACACCTCCTGGACGCGCACCCGCACCGGCGGATGGGTGAAGTCCAGCGCCACCTGCCTGAGCTCATTGCGCCTATGGGGTGGGACATCCTCGACGAGCCCGTCGTGCAACCCCACGACAAGGACGCCGCCGTCGGCGTTGGCCATGGCCACCAACGGGATGGCCACGTCCCGCGGCGCCGTCCGGGCTGACTTCCTCTCGAACCACTGGTCTTCAGGCAGGCTCGCCAGTGCGGGCCCGACCTGGTCGGGAGGCAGGGACAGTGCGCGGTCGACGTCAGCTGAAGACACACCCCTACTGTAACATTTGGTCAGTAATATTCAGTGCTACGAATCGGGCGCCCTTCCGTGGGTGACGTGGGCCTTACCCACTCCACCGGTTGCCCATGACTCCCCGGCACCCGCCGAGTCGAGCTCGATCGATCATGGCTGGCGTGTACTGGCTTCGATCATGGCTGAGACGTTGTCGGCGACGGTGGTGAGGTAGTCCATTTCGGCGCGTTGGTAGCGCAGGGCCATCTTGGGGGAGGTGTGGCCGGCGATGGCTTGGACCGCCCCGCAGGTTGCCCCCGGACAGCCGGTAGGCCCAGGTGAGGCCAGTCACGCGGGTGCCGTGGAACACGTAGCCACCGCGCCCGGTGAGCAGCTCCCGGATCCGTTGGGAGGCGTCGCTTTCCGGCTCACCGGTTTGTGCGAGGTGGGCGGCGGCGTCGGCTTCGAGCCGGTTGGCGACGTTCGTGCAGGCCTTCTTGAACGCCCGGAGCCAGTCGGCCGACCTCACCGGTCCCCCGTCCCTGGTCCGCCAGAACAGCAGCCCGGTCCGGCCGGGCTGGGTGTACTGCCGCAGGTGCACCTTGACGTCGTCGACCAGCGCGGCCGGGATGGGGAGGGGCCGGGACGCGACGCCCTTGCGGGCCGTCTTCAACGGCCCGATCTCGAGCCTGCCCTCGGCCTCCTTCACCGACTGGTGGACCTTGACGGTGGGAACGTCTGCGGTGAGGTCGAAGTCCCGCCGCTGGAGCGCTCGTACCTCACCTGAGCGCAGGCCCAGCACACCCCCCAGCAGGACACCCAACCGCCAGGGTGCGGGCATCTCGGCCGCGACGGCGTACAGCACGTCGATCGGCAACGGATCCATGTCCCGTTCCCGTGACGCCTGCGCTTGGGTGGCCGCCTTGACCTGCACCGGGTTCGCGTCGATGAGCTCGGCCTCGACGGCTGAGTTCATGATCGCCCGGAGCAGGTCGTAGGCCTGTCGGCACGACGACTCCCGCACGCCCACCGGCAGACCCTGCCACCACAACCGCACATCGGCCCGGGTCAACTCACTCACCCGGACCTCGCCCAAGCCCCGCTTCGCGACCGGCTTCCCCTTCGTCATCCCACGCCTCGTCAACGTCGCCGGCTCGGCCAGAATGTAGAATCTGAACAGTTGCCGGTACCGGTCCCGCGACGTCGCGGCGAGGTCGGCCCGCTCCAGGTAGCGTGAGCCGTAGACCGCGATCGTGGGCACCGCGTCGGCGGCCTCCCGCGCCGCCTGCCTGCGCCGGCGCTCCTCCTCGGCCGCGTGGAACCGCTCGATCGGTGGCGTCCAGTCCCCGCGGTCGATCAGCCGCCGTTCCCGGTCCAGCCACCCCCACGCGTCACCCTTGGCGTCGAACGTCTGCAACGCCGTGTAACGGATGCCCGGATCGACCCCGCGGACACTGCCGATAATGTAGGAAGCCTGATAGCGCCCCGACGGCAGCCGGCGCACCTTCCCCCACGGCCGCCGACCCTCCGCCATCACCCACGTCCCCTCCGGGCCGAACCGGATGGAGGCCCCGCACCGATTGAAGCACGTTTCGTGCCCCGAGTGTGCCCCGAGTTTCGCCAGCCACGCCCACGCATGTCCACGCAAACCCGAAAAGCCGAGCACGAATGCCCTAGCCAGAAGCGTCATTGAGGACTTGGGAAGGGGCTTCGAAAATGCTCGTGCTCTAATTCGAATCTCGTATCCTCCGCCACCTCGATTCCCGCTCTGACCAGGGCGGGAATCTCCTTTTCGGGGACTGATGGAGCTCTGTATCACGCGTGCCGCGCCGGTGAGGTCGATTGGTGGCTTCCTACCAAGAGCGCTGATTGCGCGCACGGGCCCGTCGTTGGGTGAGGTCATCGCCCATGGGGATGGGCCGGAACAGCCTGTCGAGATCCTCGACGCGGACTCGTAATAGCCTCACGCCGAACCGTGACGCCCGGAGCTTCCCTGAGGCGATGCGTCGCCGCAGCGTGTCGACACTCGCGCCGTACATGCCGGCCGCCTGCTGCAACGACAGCCATTCGGGCGCGGGTTGACCCCAGGTGGGCGAGATGGGGAGCGACATGGCCGGTTTCCTCTCGGTGTCGGGCTGGATCGGCGAGTTGGTGTGTATCCGTCGATGGCGATGGGTCACAGGGCCACGGAGGCGGTCGGTGGCCCCGTGCAGGGTCAGCGAGCGGGAGATGGTCGTGAAGTCGGGGCGCTTAGCCTTGATCGTGACCGTGCGCGCGAAGAGACCGTGCCCGCTGAGTCGCGCGGCGACGATGCGCGCGTCCCGCTCGATGAGCGCCTCCAGCTCGGAGCGGTCGGCGATGTCGGTCGCGAAAGTGTCCTCGACCGAAATCGACTTGGCCTCCCGCTCGGCGACCACCGGCCGGTCGTCGCGGGCGAAGGAGAGCGCGTACACCCACTCCCCCGACGCTCTGCCCAGCTCCCGGACGACCTCGGCGTGGCTGAGGGCGCGGATGTCCGCGACGGTCCGGACGCCGAGGCGCGCCAGCCGCTCCATGGTGGCCGGCCCTACCCCCGGGATGATGCGGGCAGGGAGGTCGGCGATCAGGTCCGGTTCGGCGCCAGGCTCGACCACCCGGACGCCGTCCGGCTTGGCGAGCTCGCTGGCGACCTTGGCCATGAACTTGCTGGTCGCGATGCCCACGGACGCCGTCAGTCCCCCGGCCCGATAGGCGGCGAACCGCCCCACGAGGAAGGCCGCGTGCGGGCACAGCTTCCGGGCCTCGTGGGTCGGCATCGCCGAGTGAACGCCGAAGCTCCGCGCCTCGTAGAAGGCCGTGGAGACGACGCCGCGGGAGCCCAGCCCGCCGACGACGACGGGCTTCCCGCGCAGGGAGGGCTTGTCACGCTGTTCGACCGCCGCGAAGAACGCGTCCAGGTCCAAGTGCAGGATGCTGGCCGTCGACCTCACGACGTCTTCTGCGGCGACCGGCGGCGGTAGCCGACGAAGTCGAACTCGCCGCGTGGTTCGCGACGGAACTCCTCCCACTCGGTTGGATCAACCGGGGGCAGGACGACGGATCCCTCGGCGTCCGCGTGCACCTCGGTGAGGTCGAGCTCGGTGACCACGGGCCACGCCTGGTTGTAGACCGACCCGCCGCCGGCGATGAAGACCGTGTCGTCCAGCGAGCAGGCCAGCTCCAGGGCCTCCGTGAAAGACGCCACGGCGAAGCCGACCGCCTTACCGTCGTCGGGCAGGACGATCGCCTCAGGCCGACGGGTGATGACGATCGTGGTGCGGCCAGGGAGCCACCGCCCGATGGCCTCGTGCGAGGTGCGTCCCATCACCAGCGGATGGCCCAGGGTGACCTCTCGGAACCGGGCCCAGTCCTCGGCGAACTCGAACGGTTGCCGTGGCCGTCGCCCAGCACCCCGTTGCGGGCGACGATCGCGATGGCGATAATCGGCATCGGGCTCCCTCCCTCAGACCGCGATCGGGCCCTTGATCACCGGGTGCGGATCGTATCCGACGATCTCGATGTCGGCCAGCTCGAACTCGTCGATGGCGTCCACCCCCGCGTTGAGCCGCAGGGACGGCAGCGGCCGCGGCTCCCGGGTCAGCTGCAGGCGCGCCTGGTCGAGATGGTTCAGGTAGAGGTGGGCGTCCCCGAACGTGTGCACGAAGTCGCCAACCCCCAACCCGGTCACCTGCGCCACCATGTGCGTCAGCAGGGCGTACGAGGCGACGTTGAACGGCACGCCCAGGAACACGTCGGCGCTGCGCTGGTACATCTGGCACGACAGGCGACCCTCGGCGACGTAGAACTGGAACATCATGTGGCACGGCGGGAGGTCCATCTCGTCGACCTGAGCCGGGTTCCAGGCCACCACGACGTGCCGCCGGCTGTCGGGGTTCCGGCGCAGCTGGTCGATGACGGTGGCCAACTGGTCGACGTGCCCGCCGTCCGGGGTGGGCCAACTGCGCCATTGTGCGCCGTAGACGGGGCCGAGGTCGCCGTCGGCGTCCGCCCACTCGTCCCAGATGGTGATGCCGTGCTCGTGCAGCCAGGCGATGTTGGTGTCGCCGCGGAGGAACCACAGCAGCTCCCCGAAGATCGACCGCGTGTGCAGCTTCTTGGTCGTCAGCAGCGGGAAGCCGGCCGCGAGGTCGAAACGCATCTGGTGGCCGAAGACGCTGAGCGTCCCGGTGCCGGTCCGGTCGGTCTTCCGGACGCCGGTGTCGAGGATGCGGCGGACCAGCGCCAGGTACTGCTCGTCGGCGGAGTTCATGCGTTGCTCCCGGTTTCGCTGAGGGTGCGCAGGTGTTCGACCATCGCGCGCACGGCCTGGCCGCGGTGGCTGATGGCGTCCTTTTCCGCCGGGGCCAGCTCGGCGGTCGTCCGAGCGAGGCCGAACGGGACGAACGCGGGGTCGTAGCCGAACCCGTGCCCGCCTCGCTGGTCGCGTGCAAGGCGCCCCTCTAGGGTGGCCCGCACGACGTGCTCGTGGCCGCCCGGCACCACCAGCGCCATCGCGCAGACGAAGCGGGCCGTTCGCCGGTCGTCCGCGACGTCGGAGACCTGCCGCAGCAGCAGCTCGAGGTTGTCGGCGTCGGACGCCCCCGGCCCGGCCCAGCGGGCCGACCGCACGCCCGGCATGCCGCCGAGCGCGTCCACCTCGAGGCCGGAGTCGTCCGCCAGCGCGGCCAACCCGGTCGCGGACGCAGCGGCGCGCGCCTTGATGAGCGCGTTGCCCTCGAAGGTGGGCTCGGGCTCCTCAGGCTCGGAGTACCCGGTCACGTCGACGAGGCCCACGACGCGGACGCCGAGCGCGGCCGCCTCCACGATGCGCCGCAGTTCGGCGAGCTTCTTGGCGTTGTGAGTGGCCAGCAGGAGCTCGAACATGGCCGCCACCCTACCGCCGGCGCGCGAACGCGCCCGGGCCGTAGGATCGGGAGTATCTATGCACGGACAGGCACAGTCCTTGGCATAGTCTTCGCGGGATGACGTGACTTTCGCCCTGCTCGATCTCATCCCTCCTTCACCCGCGTCAGTCCCACTGGGGTTCGTCAGGCTCCCCGAGAATCGAGCATGGCGAAGGTCACATGGCGGCCATCGCACGCGAAGATGCAGCGCCTGCCCGGGGCCGCATCACGACCATGTGCGGTCGGGAGTACTGACTTCAGGACGTCAGGGCCTCCTGCTGCCGGCGGGTCAGCTCGGCGCACCCGCCGGTCGCGAGGTCGAGCAACCGGTCGAGCAGCGCCCGGTCGAACGGCTCGCCCTCGGCCGTCCCTTGCACCTCGACGAGACGGCCGTCCCCGGTGCACACCACGTTCATGTCCACCTCGGCGGCGGAGTCCTCCTCGTACGGCAGGTCTAGCACCGGCACCCCATCGACCACGCCGACGCTGACGGCGGCCACCGACCCCTTCAGTGGCTCGCCTCGCAGCGCGCCGCGCTGGCGGAGCCAGGCGACGGCGTCCGCGAGGGCGACGTAGGCCCCCGTAATGGAAGCTGTGCGGGTGCCACCGTCCGCCTGCAAGACGTCGCAGTCAATGACGATGGTGTTCTCGCCCAGAGCCTCGTAGTCGATCACGGCGCGCAGCGCGCGCCCGATCAGGCGGGAGATCTCGTGCGTGCGCCCGCCGACCCGGCCCCTACGCGACTCCCGATCAGAACGCGTGTGCGTCGAGCGCGGCAGCATCTCGTACTCGGCGGTCACCCAGCCCTTGCCCTGCCCCTTGAGCCACCGGGGGACTCCCTCGGTCACCGAGGCGGCCACCAGCACCCGGGTGGCGCCGAACTCGACCAGAACCGACCCCTCAGCGTGGTCGAGCCAGCCGCGGGTCATCTTGACGGCGCGGAGCTGGTCGGGGGCGCGGCCATCGGCGCGAGTCATCGTCACCCCGGACAGCCTAGCTCCCAGCTCCGCCTATCCGACGACGAGCACGTGCAGCGACCGCGGGCCGTGGACGCCCTCGACGCGGCTCAGCTCGATGTCGCTGGTGGCACTCGGGCCCGACACCCACGTCAGCGGACGCCCCGCCTCGACGGCCTCGCGCAGCCGCACGACGGCCTCCGGCACGTCGGTGACCACCTGATCGGCCCTGACCACGCACACGTGCCGGTCCGGCACCAGCGTGAGCGCGCGGCGTCCCTGGTCGTCGTGGTGATCCAGCACGAATGTGCCTGTCTCGGCGATGCCGACCGCGGCGGCGGTCAGCACGGCATCCGCCCTGTTCAACTGGTCATTGGTCAGGGGCGGGTCGTCAGAGAGCACCTCGAACGAGCCCTCCACGGCTGCCCGCCAGGCGGCATCAATGCCCGACGGCAGAACAACGCTGTGGGCGCCGGCGTCCGCCAGGTGCCGCGCGATGGCGCCGGGCAGTTCCTCTGGGGTGACGCGCTCGACGACGGCCCGGTAGTCCTCGACCCGCTCCACGAACAGGTCGAGCACGTGTGCCACGTCGGTGGGCCGGCCGTACTGCCACGCGACCGGCACGTCGAGCGCCGGGTCCTCCTCCGTCACGTCGCGGAGCGCGAGTCGGATCCGAGACAGGATGTCGTCACGGGCGGTTGTCATCGGTCGCCTTTCTCGGTTCGTTGCCATTCCGTGCGGAAGGACGCCTTGGGTGGCAGGGGGACGTCGCGCGCCCTCAGCCACCGGTTCACGCCGGGGACCGGCCAGTTGCCGATCCGCTTGAGCACGGGCGAGGCGAGCGCCGCGAACACGTTCGCGGCGCGCTGGACCAGGCCGAGGCGCCGGGAGTCCGCCATCAGCCAGGAGCCGCCCTGCATGAGGATCGGTTCCAGGTGGGGCGTCCTTCCGGCTTCGGCCTTCTTGGCCTCGACGACCAGGTGCCGCTCGTGGACGAGAATGTCGGTGATGGGGATCTTCACCGGGCAGACGTCGTTGCATGCCCCGCACAGCGTCGAGGCGAACGGCAGCGACTTGTCCACGGCGGACTCGGTGCCGCGCAGCTGCGGATTGAGGATCGCACCGATCGGTCCGGGGTAGACCGAGCCGTAGGCGTGGCCCCCCACCTTCTCGAAGACCGGGCAGACGTTGAGGCACGCGGAGCAGCGGATGCACCTCAGCGCGGCGCGGCCGTGTGGGTCAGCCAGGGCGCGGGTCCGGCCGTTGTCGAACAGGACCACATGCACGTCCTGCGGCCCGTCCTCGGCGGTCGGACCGGTCCAGATGGTCGTGTAAGGGTTCATCCGCTCCGCTGTCGAGCTGCGGGGCAGGAGCTGAAGGAACACCTCGAGGTCGTCGAAGGTCGGCAGCACCTTCTCGATGCCCACCACCGAGATCAGCGTCTCGGGCAGCGTCAGACACATCCGCCCGTTGCCCTCCGACTCCACCACGACCAGCGACCCTGTGTCGGCTATCGCGAAGTTCGCGCCCGAGATCGCCACCCGGGCGCGTAGGAACCGGTCGCGCAGGTGCCCGCGCGCGGCGTTGGCCAGGTTGGCCGGCTGGTCGTCGAGGCCCTCCGGAGGCGGGGTGCCGTACCGTCCCATCTCCTCCAGGAAGATCTCGCGCACCTCGGTGCGGTTGCGGTGGATGGCCGGCACCAGGATGTGGCTAGGGCGGTCGTGCCCGAGCTGCACGATGAGTTCTGCGAGGTCGGTCTCCCAGGCGGCGATGCCCTCTTCTTCGAGCGCCTCGTTCATGTCGATCTCTTGGGTGGCCATCGACTTCACCTTGACCGCCTCCGTGGCGCCGGTGGCCTTGACCAGCCCGACGATGATGCGGTTGGCCTCCTCGGCGTCCCGCGCCCAGTGGACGGTGGCACCCGCCTTGGTGAGGTTGTCCTCGAGCTGGACCAGGTAGGTGTCCAGGTGGCGTCCGACGCGCGTCTTGATCGCCTCGCCTGCCGAGCGCAAGTCCTGCCAGTGGTCGAGCTCGGCCACCACGCGGCCTCGCTTCGCGCGGATGGTGTGCGTTGCGTGGTGCAGGTTGCGGAGCTGGGTGGTCTTGCCGAGCTCCCGTTTCGCGGCGATCGGGAACGGCGGGCTGTCGATGAGCGCGCCCTCGGGCGGCGCCGGCGTCAGCCGCTCGCGGGGGGTGGTGGGCATGCCCAGCTGGGTAGTGCTCATGAGCGCCTCCTCGGGGTCGCGACGGACGAGGCCACCGGGGCCTCCTTCGTGCTCGCCAGAACCTCGGCGAGGTGGATCGGACGGACGTGGTCGCCGCGGCGTCCGAGGACCCCGCCGATGTTGAGCAGGCAGGCGTTGTCACCCGCGACCACGTACTCGGCGCCCGTGGAGACGGCGTGGTCGGCCTTGTCGGTGGCTATGGCGATCGACACGTCAGAATTCTTCACCGAGAAGGTGCCTCCGAAGCCGCAGCACTGTTCGGCGTCCGGCAGCTCGATCACCTCGATCCCGCCCACCGCGCGGAGCAGCGTCAGCGGCCGGTCGCCGACGCGGGTGACCCGCAGGGAGTGGCATGTCGGGTGGTAGGTCACCTTGTGCGGGAACCAGGCCCCCACGTCGGTGACCCCGAGCACGTCCACGAGGAACTCGGTCAGGTCCAGCACACGCGGGTGCAGTTCGTCCACGGCCCGCTCCAGCCCGCGATCGCCGGCATGACGCGCCAGCATGCCGTGCTGCTCTCTGACCGCGCCGATGCACGACCCAGACGGGCCGACCACGTACTCGGCGTCCGCGAACGCGGACACGAACGCGCGCACCGTCGGGACGGCCTCGTCGAAGTATCCGGTGTTGGTGAACATCTGCCCGCAGCAGGTCTGACCCTTGGGGAAGACCACCCTGCACCCCAGTCGCTCCAGCAGGGTGCGCGTGGCCTGGGGCGTGCCCGGGAACATGGTGTCGTTGACGCAGGTCGCGAACAGCGCGACGGTCGGCTTGGTCATGAGACTCCTTACGGAAGCATCCAGCTCAGGACGGGGGTCGACTGGAGGCCGACCAAAAGGCACAGCACCAGGAGCAGGCCGAGGCTCCAGCGGATCGCCGTACGGAAGATGTCGGACTCCTTGCCCACCAACCCGACAGCCGTGGCCGCGATCGCGAGGTTCTGCGGGCTGATCATCTTGCCGACAACACCGCCGGAGGTGTTGGCCGCGACCAGCAGCGTGGGATCGATGCCGGCGTTGGTTCCTGCCGTCTGCTGCAGCGTGGCGAACAGGGCGTTGGCGGAGGTGTCGGACCCGGTGACGGCGGTGCCGATCCAGCCCAGCGTGGGGCTGAGGAACGCGAAGATGGGCCCGACCGAGGCGATCCAGGTGCCGATCGTGATCGTCTGGCCCGACAGGTTCATCACGTAGGCCAGCGCGAGCACCGTGGCGATCGTCAGCATGCTCCACCGGAGCTTGTAGACCATGTCCCCGAACGTCTTGACGGCCTGCCGCGCCGAGATCTTGTACACGATCGCCACGACGATGCCCGACAAGAGCAGCAGCGTGCCGGGGTTGCTCAGCCAGGTGAAGTTGTACATGGTCGAGCTGTTCGGCTGGCCGGCCGCGTTGAGCACGTTGCCGTACAGCCCCGGCCAGGGGATCTTGATGTCGGTGCTGGCCAGCGCGGCCACGACGGGGGGCACCAGCTTGGCGACCGAGAACACGGCGATGACGAGCAGGTACGGGAAGAGCGCCATGGCGATCTCCTTGCCGTTGGGCTTGCGGACGACCTCTTCGTGGGTCAGGTCCAGCGTCGACTTGAAGCCGGCCGCCGACTCGGCGTCACGGACGCCCGCGAGCCGCAACTCGGCCTCGTGGGTGTTCTTGGGGTGCCAGACCCGCAGGGCGAGCACGCCGGCGCCGAGCGCGGCGAGGGAGGCGATCACGTCGGTCAGTTCGACCGAGATCCAGGTGGAGCTGACCCACTGGGCGACGGCGAAGGTGAGCCCGACAGACAGCAGCACCGGCCAGGTCTCCTTGACACCCCGGACGCCGTCGGCGACCAGCACCAGCAGGAGTGGCACGACCCAGGCCATCAACGGGGTCTGGTGGCCGACGTAGGCGCCGATTTCCCGGAACGGGATGCCAGTCAGGTTGCCCGCGGTGATGATCGGGATGGCGATGGCGCCGAAGGCGACCGGCGCTGTGTTGGCGAGGAGGACCACGGTGGCGGCCCGCAGCGGCGGGAAGCCCACCGTGATCAGCATCACGCCGGTGATGGCGACAGGAGCGCCGAAGCCGGCGAGAGCTTCGAGCAGCCCGCCGAAGCAGAAGGCGATCAGCACCGCCAAAATGCGGGGGTCGTCGGAGATCATGTGGAAGGTGCCGCGCAGGTCCTCGAACCGGCCGCTGACCACGGTGAGCTCGTACAGCCACACGGCGGTGAGCACGATCCAGGTGATCGGGAACAGGCCAAAGGCCGCGCCCTCGGTGGCAGAGAGCAGAGCCAGGCCGGCAGGCATCTTGAAGGTGAAGATGGCCACGAGGATCGCGACCAGGAGGGCGGCGAGCCCCGCCAAGTGCGCCTTCCAGCGCAACCAGCCGAGCAGCAGGAAGACCGTGAGGAGCGGGAGCAGGGCGACCAAGGCGGACAGCCACAGGGTTCCGAGCGGCGCGATTTCTGGTTGGAACATGTGCACCTTTGCAAGTCCGGGGCCTGACGCGCCGTTGTGGTCAGACCATTCGGGTTCTAGGTCAGACCAAACGACGTGGGTTGGCAAGTCCGACCATCGATCAATCGATGTTCTGACCATCGTCGCATAGGGCCAGGTCGGCCACAATGGGACACGTCGAAAGGGGGCTTGGTGAGGGCGTTCGAGGTGGTTCTGCACCACATCGAAGAGGAGTTGCTGGCCGGCCGCTACCGGGTCGGCTCCACCCTGCCGGCCGAGCGAGACTTGGCCACCCAACTCGCCGTCAGCCGGGCCGCCGTCAGGGAGGCTATCCGAGCGCTCGAGGCTCAGGGCGTCCTCGACCCGTCTGTGGGCGCCGGCCCCCGCTCGGGCACCCGTGTGACCAGCAGGCACACGGCGGCGCTCAGCCGCCTGGTGAAGCTGCACGTGGCGCTAGGAAAATACCAGATCGATCACGTTGTGGAGTCGCGAATTCTCCTGGAGCGAGCCTCCGTCGCTTTGGCCGCTCGTCACGCCTCACACGAGGAGCTGGACAGAATCGAGGGCGTGCTCACCGCGATGTACCAGACCCAGGCCCGGGACGCGTTCAACGTGCTCGACACACGCTTCCACGTCGTGATCGCTGAGGTCGGCGACAACCAGCTCGTCACCGACCTCACCGTCGCCATCCGCGAGGCACTGCTGAGGCCCATCGCCGAGGCCTCCGGCCACCTGTCAGAGTGGGCGGAGTTCCGCGCCGGGCTGATGGAGCAGCACCACGCGATCTATGCGGCGATCGCCGCCCGCGACGAGGATCGGGCGGCGGACGCCGTGGAGCGGCACATCCGCAGCGCCTACGCGATCCTCGGCATGGATGCGGCTCAGGGCGCCGCCGCGTCGGCGTCCTGAGCCGCGCGCAACTGGACCGCCGGCCGCCCGGTCACATGTGCGTGTCGGGGAGCCCGCAGAACACGTCGGTGGACGGTGTCCCCCGGAAGTCTCTCTTGCCCTCCAGCTTGTCCAAGACCGCCTCGACCGTGTGCGGCTGGCTGTCGTAAGCGTTGACGAACGTTTTCACCTGCGGCACATCGGCCAGGTGGTAGGGGCAGGCGACCGACACGAAGATCGTGGGCAGCTCGTGGACGTACCACGGGATGTCCGGTGTGCCTTTGGACGCCGGCCAGTACACCCGCTCGGTCGGCTGCATCAGACCGTTGACCTGCGCGACCGAGATCACCAGGTCGTAGTTGTCGGTGATGGCCGAGATCGGCGCCTTGCCCGCGTACGCGCTCTGGACCACCTTTGCGAAACTCCTCAGACGTCATCCGCTCGGACTTGTCGGTGAGCGATTCATAGAGGTCCACTTCGTAGCCACGCTCGCGCATCAGGTCCGCCAGGACCTCGGCGCCCTTGGGACCCCTGCCGTGCGCCATCGGGTTCTTGGGGCCGGAGATCGGGATGACCCACACCCGCTAGTGCTTCTCGGGCGAGATCGGCAGCACCCCGGCGTCGGTGTCCTTGACAAGGGTGACGACGGCGTCGGAGAGCTCCTTGGCGACCGCGAGGTTCTCCGGAAGCCGGATCGAGTTCGTCCTCGACCGCGGCGGCTCGGTGCGACTGATCGGCGACGACCAGCAACGCGCCGCGATCGGCGCCGGTGGCGTCCTCCGCGACATCCAGGCCACCCACGGCGCCGTCCAGCTCAACGAACTCGTCCGCTTCGCAGACCCCGGCGAAGGCGCCGCCAGCCTCGCGCTGCGCGCCGGCGACCCCGAAGCGCTCGGCTTCTACCTCGACAACCACCGCGTCCACGTCGGCGACCTCGGCACCTGCGCCGACCAGGTCTTCGACGCCTGGCTCACCGCGCGCCATGCAGGCGCGGACGCCCTCATGGTGGCCCCCACCCGCATGCTGGTCGCCGAACTCAACGCTCGCGCCCAAGCCGACCTCCGCGGCGGCGTCCGGCCCACCCGCACCGTGGCGCTGGCCGACGGCAGCGACGCCGCGGTCGGCGACGTCATCATCACCCGCCTGAACGACCGCCGGCTCCGCACCTCGGGCACCGACTGGGTCCGCAACGGCGACCGTTGGACCATCACCGGCATCGCCACCAACGGGGACCTCCGCGCGATCCACCAGACCAACCGGCAGACCGTGATCCTGCCCGCCGGCTACGTCGCCGAGTCTGTCGAACTCGGCTACGCCTGCACCATCCACGGCGCCCAGGGCGTCACCGCCGACGTCCTGCACGGCATCGCCACCGGCACCGAGACCCGCCAACAGCTGTACACGATG
>RRZT012331899.1_pt1 | contig 13231 bp, 4 predicted proteins | sample 2165551 | NCBI WGS metagenome assembly RRZT01 (sample SAMN10456910, study PRJNA506462) | wastewater metagenome | biome: wastewater; feature: sludge; material: wastewater sludge; isolation source: wastewater sludge with Escherichia coli K12::gfp cells carrying plasmid... | place: USA: Moscow, Idaho ... | reverse complement strand
TTTTGAAATTCAGTTATCCACCAATGTGAAAGATGGCGTTTCGGGAATGAGGATTGTGATGCTGAAAGATAAAAACCCAAATAAAGAAAGGATTTATAAAGCAGGTTACAAACTTTCAGAAATTACCAGCAAGTTGAAGATTGCAGACATTAAGGCAATTCTCAATGAAAATAGGGAGAAAAAATTGGATGATGAAACTATTTTTTCTGAAAATCCTAACCAAGAAACTAATGGAAATGAACTAAAAAGCAATTCCGTAATCAGCGAAGTTGGAAAAGCAATTGAGGAGTTTTTACAACCAACCTATATCTCCAATTCAGACGACGAATTATTAAGGAAAAAGAAGAGAAAATTAAGATAATAATTAAAAAAATAATCAAAAATGGAAAATCAACAACAAAACGATGAAACAAAAAGCAACGGAATAGAATTGCTGGAAAACGTAATAAAATCGAATGAAAAAACCGTGGCATCAAACGAAGAAAATATTGAGCAGTGTGTAAAAGTTCAGTTTGATATAGAAGATCTTATGAGTTCATTTAAACATATGCAAACAGATTTACGAGAAGTAAAAACAAAGTATTCTGAAGTGGTTGAATTTTATGAAATTGAACAATCCAAAAGAGCGGAATTTCTTACCAATGTTCCTACAAAGATAGAAGCAGTTCTCTCACAAGAAACCATTGATTTTTATGGAAACTTAGAAAAGAGAATGAAAAGAAAAGAGAAAATTATTTGGAGTGGATTCGGAACTTTTATTTTGGGGATTTTCACTATGATTCTTTCCATCAATTTCGCATCGAATTGGTATAAAGAAAGTATTAAAGCAAAAAGTGAAATTCGTCAAGATATTTTAAATGAAATTGCGGATGAAGGAAAAAAAATCTACAACGAAAATGAAATAACAATCCTACGAGAAAACACCGAAATTATGCAACTTTGGATGAAGAATAATCCTAAAAAAGCAGAGGGTTTTTTGAGATTTAAGGAGGGTTTTGAAGCGAGAAAGAAATCAAAATAAATATAATTTATCATTAAATGTTTGTTGTTTCAAACAAAATCATTCTTTTGGTTTGAAATAGCGAACATTTTTAATTCAAAATGATTTTCTAAAATAAGTTGATGATAAGCTTGGCAGAAAGTTGCAGGATTCGAAATTGCTGAAATAATTAACTGTGTGAAACCAAGGAAATTTTACATTACGTTCACGCCGACTGCAATGTCATGGCAGCAATCCTCCTCACCAGGTACAACCTATTCAAAGAAAAAGGCCTCATCACCCACCTCACTACCAATCTCTCTGTAGCTGAAATAGAATCCATCTACGGAAACAGACTCCGCTCGCGAATGCGAGAAATGTTCTATCTTTTCGGCTATGATGAAAACTCTAAGGACAAAAGACAGTGATTTTGTAAGAATTGTTTTTTTTCATTAATTTTAAAATCTAATGACCCATGAAATGAAAATTGATTTGAACAACTACCTTGATAAAGATTTTGAATGCTCAAAATGCCATTTGAAGGGCAAAGGAAGAGAATTAGAAAATGGTGATTTTTCAGAGCTACATTTTATTTTTGATTTTGAATGCCCCAAGTGTTACAATCTTATTGGTTCTGGTCAGGCAGAAATAGTTGATGTTGATAAATATATCAAATTTCTAAAAGGAGAAATTATTGACGACTATTTCACATTTAATGTTTATCATGATAAAAATGGAGTGTCTATTGACTTTATCACCCATAAAAATGAAATCAAAGTAGAATATAGATTAACTCATAAAGACATTAAAATTCTTAAATCTATAATTGTTAAAGATGCTGCTCAAGTTTGTCATGCCTTTAATTGCCATAGAAATAATTTAGGAGAGTCTTTAATTCATCTACTTTTTAATAAAGAAAATGCATTTTATATTTTTAAAAATTTCCTTCAGAAAAACAATATTAGACTCATTATTTTCGATAAAATTGAATCTTTATCAAGTTCATATTATCTTTTTTACATAATTTAATCATCTATTTTTTGTTTGTTGATTCTTTTTGTCATTAATTTTAATACATTTTAATAGAATTTATTACCTTTTTTCTGCTTTCCCGTTTTTTATTGTGGATTGGGTTTTGTATTTTTGAAAGATTAATTAAAACCTAATAACTTCTAATGGATGCATTCATTACTCATAATCAAGTTATTTCTGATTACAAAGAATATCTTCAGTCTTTTATCAATATTAATGATTCAAAAATTTTAGAATATATTCAAGGTGAAACCTTAGTAAAAAACATTATACCTGAACCTCTAATTCAATTTAATCCTTCATTTGAAAAAGGGAAATCATTTGAAGAATTAATTAATAAACGAATCGTTCATCCTAATCTTTCTAAAGCATTAGGATCTTATAAGTTATACCGTCATCAAGTCGAAGCTATAGAACTAGGTGTCAAAGATCGTGGTTTTGTTGTCACCTCAGGAACAGGTTCTGGTAAGTCTTTAACTTTTTTAGCTACAATTTTTAATGATTTATTCAACAGAGGATTTGAAAAAAAGAAGGGTGTAAAAGCAATTTTGGTTTACCCAATGAATGCATTAATAAATTCTCAGTTTGAAGAAATTAAAAAATATGCTAATGCTTATGGGGAAGATTTTCCAATAACATTTGCGCAATATACAGGTCAAGAAGGAGTTGATATTAGAGAAAAAATTAAAACAGATCAACCTGATATTATTTTGACAAACTACATGATGTTAGAATTGATAATGACACGTCAGTCCGAAAAATGGTTAAGAGATTCAATAAAAGAAAATCTTAAGTATTTGGTATATGACGAGTTGCATACTTACAGAGGCAGACAAGGGGCAGATGTGAGTATATTAAATCGAAGAGTTCAAGCTTTAGCTATGAACAAAATTATATTTATTGGAACATCAGCTACAATGGCTTCACATGGTTCACCTGAAGAAAAAAAGAAAAAAGTAGCAGAAGTAGCAACTCAAATATTTGGTAAACAATTTAGTTCTGAAGTTATAATTAATGAATACTTAGAACCTTGTACAGAAGCAAAAGAGGTAAATTCTTTTATGCTGGCTAATGCTATTAAAAAAGGAATTGATGTCAATGGTAATGAAGATGATTTTGTTTCGAATGATTTTGCCAATTGGCTTGAAATGAATGTAGCTTTAAAATCTAATTTTGGAACATTAGAAAGAGGTAAACCTTTGAATATTGATCAAATAACAGAAGAAATTAATAAAGTTACATCTCTACCTAAAGAAGAAATTAAAAGCTGCATTGTTGATTTACTAAAATGGGCTGAAAAAATAAATGAAGAAAACAGAATAGCTGGAACTAGAAAGTCGTTTTTACCATTTCGTTTTCATCAATTTATTTCTCAAACGGGTTCAATTTCTGTTACTTTAGAGCCAAGAAAAACAAGAACAATTGCGTCATCTGATGAACCTTTTTTAAAAATTGATGGAAAAGAAAAAAAACTATATCCTCTATTGTTTTCTCGATATTCTGGTTATGATTTTATTTGTGTAGAATTAAATATTGATGAGGGTAATTTAATCCCCATCATACCAAATAAAGAATTCGTAAATAAGAAGAAAGAGGAAATTAATCAAAAAAATCCAAATATTAGAGATTTTAAAAATGGATATATTGTTCTTGATGAAGGGGAGGGATTTTGGAATATTGATTACATTGATTTAGTTCCTTCACAATGGTTAAACAAGCAAGGATCAGATTTACTTCCATACTACAAAATGTTAATGCCTCACGAAATTTATTTTAACAGTGATGGTCAATTTTCATTTGAACCTAATTTTCCAATTAAAGGATATTTTATACCTGCCAAATTAAGAATCGATCCAACGGCTCAAATTATATATGAAGATAGTAAGACAAGTGATTTTACTAAGTTATCAAGATTAGGTTCTGAAGGAAGAAGTACGGCTACATCTGTAATTTCATATGCTGTTGTAAAAAGTTTGGTAGACCAAGGAGAAGCATTGCAAGATCAAAAATTACTGAGTTTCACAGATAATAGACAAGATGCTTCTTTGCAAGCAGGACACTTCAATGATTTTTACACAACGATTAGATTGAGAGCTGCATTATTTAATGCTTTACAAAATTCTGGTAAACCAATAGAAATATTTGAAATTGCAGAGTCTTTATATCAAAGTCTCAATCTAAAAGAAATTCAGTATGCCTTGTATCCTTCTAAAGATGAAAGTTTTCCAGACGAAAGAAATATTGAAGCCTTAAAAGAATATTTAAAGTATAGAATTTTTCAAGATTTAAAAAGAGGTTGGCGTTATACCTTGCCAAACTTAGAACAAGTTGCTCTTTTAGAAATCGACTATAAAAATCTTGATAAATTAGTAATCCTTGAAGATCGTTTTCAAAACAATGAATATCTAACACTTATTTCGATTGAAAAGCGAAAAGAATTTCTTAGAAATATTTTAGATTATTTTAGAACTAATTTTGCTTTAGATCATAAGTTTTTTAAAGATATAGCAAATAATGAATCCCTAATGAGAGATAGACTAAATCCAGATTCATTATGGGCATTAGATTATAACGAAAAAATCGACAAACCAACAGAAATGGTACTGTTTATTCCTTCCCCAAGGCCCAAGGGTAAATTTATAATTTCGATGGGACATCGTTCAAATCTTGGCAAATATATAAATCGTTGTCTTTTAGAAGAAGGATTAGATAAACTTAATAGAGATAGTTATGATGCTTTCATGCAAAGTATTTTAAATTTATTACATATTGCAAACTTAATTACTGTTGAACAAGACAGAAGAAATCCTGAATTAAGTTATTTTAAACTTAGAGCGGATCAATTATTATGGGTAAAAGGTGATGAAAAAACAATTCGATTAGATCACACTAGATTTAATTTCCAATCAGATTTAAAGGATTTGAAACCCAACAGCTATTTTCAAAATATATATAAAACAAATTTTACAAAATTTAATAAAGAACTAATTGCAAAAGAACATACTGGTCAAATTAATTCTGCACAAAGAATTGAAAGAGAAGATGCTTTTAGAAAAGGTGAAATATCTACAATGTTTTGTTCTCCAACAATGGAGTTAGGTATCGATATTGCCAATTTAAATATTGTGCACATGAGAAACGTACCACCTAATGCAGCAAATTATGCTCAAAGAAGTGGTCGTGCTGGACGTGGAGGACAAACGGCATTAGTTTTTACTTATTGTTCAACCATGTCACCACATGATGTAAATTATTTTAAGAATGCGACAGAAATGGTGGCAGGAACAGTTCAACCTCCTAGAATTGATCTGATTAATGAAGAATTAATCGCTTCTCATTTGAATGCATTTTTGTTAATGAATTTAGAAATAAGTGAGTTGAAGAGTTCTGTTGCAGAAGTTTTAGATCTTAACAACGAACAAAAGATATTTGTTAAAAATGATATTCAAGAAAGAATAGAACATTTGTGTGCAATCAATAAAGCATTATTGTTGGAAGAGTTTGAAAAAATGACATTGTCAATGTTACCAGAATTAAAAAACACAAACTGGTTTACTAAACGTTGGATTGACTCTAAAATTGAAAAATTCCCAACACAATTTTCAAATGCCTTTATACGATGGATTAGAATGTTTCAAAATGCTTGTACACTTAGAAATAAAGCACAAGCCATATTAGACAATCATACTTATAAAGCGGATAGTGAGGAAAGAAGAGAAGCTTCAAAACAAGAAAGATTTGCTAGAAAACAAATTGCTTTGTTGAAAAATGAGGCGCAACAAAATTCTAGTAATTCAGAGTTTTATGTATTTCGATATTTAGCTGCAGAAGGTTTCTTACCAGGTTATAATTTCACTAGACTACCTGTCAGAGCGGTATTAGGAAAAAATTACAGAGACGACGTTGAGGTGCTTTCACGCCCTAGAAACTTAGCACTATCTGAATTTGGACCAGCTAACACAGTATATCATTCAGGAAGTAAGTTTAGAATAAACAGAATGATGATTTCAGATTTAGAAAATGCAACTGAAAAAATAAAGGTATCCAATAAAACAGGATATGCCTATTTTAATGATGAAATTAAAACAGCTAATATTGACCCTATTAGTAAGACTCAATTAATAGGGGATGCTGTAAGCATTTTTTCAAAAGTAATAGAATTTTCAGAATGTGAAGGAATCCCGCTACAAAAAATTTCTTGTATCGAGGAAGAAAGAAGTAGATCTGGATATGAGATTGTATCCTATTTTAATTTTCCACAGGGAATTGAAAATACAGAATCGGTAGTTTTAAAAAAAGGAGGAGAAAAACTATTACAACTCTATTTTAGTAAAACGGCTAATTTGGTTAAAGTCAATAAAAAAGCACGTAGATCTCAAAACGAAGGATTTAAAATTGATCAAAGAAATGGAGTTTGGGTGCAAGAAAGAAACATACAAAACAATCCTGAATTAGAACAAAACATAAGAGATATAACATTATACACAAAAGATACATCAGATGTATTGTACATTCAACCTTTAGGTAATATAGGTGCTACACCAAATCAAGTGATTTCATTGAGTTATGCTTTAAAACGAGGTATTGAAAAATTATTTTTAGTAGAAGAAAGTGAAATTGCCGTAAGTATTATGGGTGATTCAGAGAAACCAAATATTCTGATAAGTGAAGCTTCTGAAGGCTCACTAGGGATCTTATCTCAATTGATTTCAGATCCTATTAAGATGAAAGAATGGTTTATAGCAAGTTATGAAATTCTTCATTTTGATGCTGAAACAAGAGAAGAAACTGAAATAGGAAAATTATTACCGCATGCGACTTATCAAGATTTGTTAAGTTACTACAACCAAATTCACCACCAAGTATTAAATCGTTATGATATTAAAGAAACCTTGGAGAATTTAATGGATTGTGATGTAGAAATGGTTCAAGGTAGTGATAATGACCGTGAAGAGCAATACAAATATTTATTAGAAGCTTATGACAAAAACAGCAGTACTGAACTTAAATTGATAAAATATCTTTATGAAAACGACTATGTTTTACCAGATAAAGCGCAGGTAAATTTAAAGGACTATTATATCAGTGCTGATTTTGTTTTTAATACTGGTTTTGGTCCTACATTACTATTTTGTGACGGATCAGTTCATGATAAAGATGAGGTAAAGAAAAGAGATGAAATGATCAATAATTTATTGCAAGAAGGTGCAATTGATGTTATTCGTTGGCATTATTCAGAGCCTATAGAAGATTTGAAGAATAGAAGAAAAGATATTTTTAGAAAAGTAAAATAAGGATTGTAATGAATACAAAATATGCACCAGGTAATTTAGTGAGTTACAGAAATCGAGATTGGATGGTTCTACCATCTAATGATGAACAAGTGATTTTAGTAAAACCTCTTGGGGGTTCTGATGAAGAAATTACTGGTATTTTTTTGCCATTAGCTAAAGATTTTGAGAAAATAGAAAAAGCAACTTTTAAAGAACCAAAAGCTAATCAAATAGGAAATTTTGAAACCGCTAAATTGTTATACAATGCCTCTCGTCTTTCGTTGAGAAATGCAGCGGGACCATTTAGAAGTATGGGTAAGCTTTCTTTTAGACCAAGATCATACCAAGTGGTTCCTTTAGTGATGGCTTTAAAACAAGACATAACACGTCTTTTAATTGCTGATGATGTGGGTATTGGAAAAACTATTGAAGCTTTATTAATTATTAAAGAATTAATGGAACGAGGTGAAATTAAAAGGTTTGCTGTGATTTGCCCGCCTCATCTTTGCGAACAATGGCAACAAGAATTAAAGGATAAATTAGATATTGATGCTGAAATCATTCGCTCGAGTACGGCTTCAAGATTAGATAGATTGGTACAAGATGATCATTCCGTTTTCCATCATTTGCCTTACCAAGTAATTTCTGTTGATTATATCAAAACAGATAAAAGAAGAGGCATATTTTTAAATGATTGCCCTGAATTAATAGTGGTAGATGAAGCACATACTTGTACATTACCCAAAGGTTCCACTTCTAAAAATCAACAACAACGTTATAATTTAATTCATGATATTGCTGTACAAGAAAATCGTCATTTAGTCTTGTTAACAGCTACACCCCATAGTGGAAAAGACGAAGAATTTTTATCGCTACTAGGTTTGTTAAAACCAATATTTAGAGAACTAGATTTCGAAAAACTTGACCAAGCAGAAAGAAAAAACATTGCGAAATATTTCATTCAAAGAAAAAGAGAAAACATACGAAGATGGTTGAATGAAGACACTTTGTTTCCCGAGAGAGATTCCAAAGAAGTAGGATTTACGTTGTCTGAATCAACAAAAGCTTTTTACAATGATTTGGTGGGTTTTGCTCGTGGTATTTCGGAGGTCGAAACCGATAATGAGAATACCAAATTGTTACGTTCTTGGGCAGCTATAGCTTTAATTAAAGGAGCTATGTCTAGTCCTATAATGGCAAAAGAAATGTTAGAAAAGCGTCATGCAAAAGTAACATCTGAGGAAGAAGAAGTAGAAATTGGAACAGAAGCTGTAGAAAACACCTTATTCGAAGAAAATGATTTTAGTGTAGATTTTTCTAGAAATGATTTATTAAGCTCTGTCGACTATAAATCAAATGAATTTTATGGTTTAAACAATTTACTAACCAAGATTGAGAAACTAATTTCAGATCCAGATACCGATTTAAAAATAAAACATACCATAGATATCATTCAAAAATGGTTAAAAACAGGATTTCAGCCTATCATTTTCTGTCATTATATTGCTACGGCTAAATATGTAGAAGATAAATTAAAACAAGCACTTCCGAAAAATGTTTTTGTGCAAGCAATCACCTCAGAATTAGCAGATGAACAAAGAAAAGAAGAAATTCAAAGAATGGGCGAACACGAAAAACGAGTGTTGATTGCAACAGACTGTTTAAGTGAGGGGATCAATTTGCAGGATCTTTTTAATGCGGTTTTACATTATGATCTACCTTGGAACCCCAATCGTATTGAACAAAGAGAAGGTCGTGTCGATCGTTTTGGACAAACATCTAAAGAAATAAAAACCTATATGCTTTACGGTGAAAACAATCCAATGGATAAATTCATTCTGGAAGTGTTAATTCGTAAAGTGAGGGAAATTCAAAGAAGTATTGGGATAACTATTCCTATTGGGGAAAGCAACAAATCACTAATGGCTGAGCTCACCCAAAAAATCTTAAAAACCGAATCAGAGGTAGAGCAATTGTCATTGTTTACGGAAGATAAAATTAAGATTGATAATGAACTAGAATTGGCTAGAAAAAAAGGAGAAAACTTACGTTCTATTTTTGCTCAAGAATCTGTAGACGCAGAAGCCATCAAAAAAGATTTAGAAGAAGTAGATGAAGCCATTGGAGATCCAAAAGTGGTAGAAAGTTTTGCTACTTATGCTTTATCTATATTAGGCGCTTCGATGACCCAAAATTTTGAAGGGTATAGAGTACAAGTAACGAATTTACCTAAACATTTGCAAGTCGCTTTATTAACACCTACAGAACAGGCAAAAGGAAAAACTGAGACCAAAATATCTTTCAACTCTCCTACACCTAAAGGGTATCAATACATTGGGCGTAACCATAGATTTATAGAACAATTGTGTCATTATATTATTAGTAACGCATTTGAGGAAAATGATAACAAATATAATTTAGCGCGTACCAGTGTTATTCAAACAGAAAGTGTAGAAAGTAAAACTACTTTAGTCATGTTCCGAGTGCGAAATGTGGTAAAAGAACTCCGTTCTAAAAACGAGTCCGTTGCTGAAGAAATGTGTTTATGGGGATATACTGAAACCTCTGGTAATCTTATACCTGTCGATTTTAATGATGCTCAGAATTTGTTAACTAAAGCAATTCCTCTAAACAACTTACCTCTAGATAGACAACAGCAACTTATTAATACTGAATTACATTCTTTTGAAAATAAAAAAGATGCCTTTATTGAAATTGCAACCCAAAGGGCAGATAAGCTGGTAGAAGCTCACGGAAGATTTAAAGCTTTAATTGGTGGAAGAAGTTTTGAAAAATCAACTCCAGTATTACCACCAGATGTAATGGGTGTTTATATTTTACTACCAAAACCTAAAGCAATTTTTTAAGCCATGAAGTTTACCACTATCAACATACAAGGCAATATTTTTACGAGTGAAATTATAGATCGCATTCGTCAAGATAACATTAGCTATCAAAAGCCTCAAGACTTTGGGTTAAAACCCAATGAATTAGTACGTGATGAAATTAGCAATGCATGGAGTTTGATCAATACGCATTGGCAAATTTTCAAACAAAAAAGAAATTCTTTTCAGCCTACCGACAATGGCGTTACCGAAACCCGCAGGTATTGGATATTACCGCTATTAAACCAATTAGGTTATGAAGTAGCACTGTCTAATTCTGAAATCATTAATGGTAAATCCTATGCTATTTCCCACAGAGCCAGCAATAAAGATGGTTTTCCCATTCATATTGTAGGTTCAGAGCAATCATTAGATAAAAAAGCAGAAAGTGGGCCTAGATTATCTCCTCATGCGTTAATGCAGGAATACATCAATTCTACGGAGCACATTTATGGTTTTGTAACCAATGGAATCCATTTCAGAGTGTTGCGTGATGCCACTCGTTTATCGCGTTTGAGTTATTTGGAGTTCAACTTAGAGCAAATGGTAGAAGAAGGCCATTATGCCGAGTTTGCTATTTTCTTTCGTTTGTTGCATGCTTCTCGTTTAAAAGATTCCAAAGATGAAGCAAATGATGCTATTTTAGAATACTACCACAACGAAGCTTTAGCATCAGGATCTCGTATTCGAGAGCGTTTGAGTCAAGCGGTAGAAAAATCGATCCTTTCTTTAGCTAATGGTTTATTAAAACAGCCTGAAAACATAGAATTACAGCAATCATTTGAAGATAATAGGATCAATGCGAAGCAGTACTATCTACATATTTTAAGATCGGTATATCGTATATTATTTTTATTGGTTATTGAGGAACGTAACTTGATTTACAAAGAAAATCTAACCGAAGAAGAAAAGAAACTAAAAGACATTTATTATAAGTTCTATAGCATCCAACGCTTAACGTATTTAGTGAACAAAGCTGTGTACATTGATCCTAAGAAAACAGATCTTTGGCAATCGTTACTCATGACTTTCCGATTGTTTGAAGATGCCAATATAGGGAAAGCTTTAGGAATAGAAGCATTAGGTTCTGGAATATTTAACAACAACGCTATTCAAAGCCTAAACGATACGGTTTTAAACAACAAAACCGTTTTAGAAGTATTCAAATATTTGGTTTCTTTTGAAAACGAAAACAAACAAACCATCCGTGTCAATTATGCCGACTTAGACGTAGAGGAATTCGGTTCGGTGTATGAAGGTTTATTAGAGTTTGAGCCGGTAGTAGAAAATATCGAATTTCGTTTTAAGCAAGGAGACGAACGTTCTTCTTCGGGTTCACATTATACTCCTGAAGAATTGGTAAAACCATTAATCGTACACTCATTAGATTACATCATTGCCGACAAACTTAAAGAAGTCGATCCTGAAAAAGCATTATTAAGCATTACCGTTTGTGATGTGGCTTGTGGTAGTGGTCATATTTTATTATCAGCGGCTCGCAGAATTGGTTTTGAGTTGGCAAGGGTGCGCAGTAAAGAAGATCAACCCACACCCTCGGCTTTACGTTTAGCTGTTCGTGATGTAATTAAAAATTGTATTTATGGGGTAGATTTAAACCCATTAGCGGTAGAATTGTGTAAAGTAGCGCTTTGGCTCGAAGCCCACGAACCAGGGCAGCCGTTGAATTTCTTAGATCACCATATTAAGAACGGTAATGCCATTATAGGCTTAGCTCATTTTGAAGAACTAGAAAATGGTATAGCTAGTGAAGCGTTTAAAACCTTGTCGGGTGATGATAAAGACATTGCCACAGCTTTTAAAAAACGAAACGATTTAGAACGAAAAACCAAAGGACAATTAAGCACCTTTGATGTAGCTGTTGCAGATGATGATTTAAAAGACTTGCAAAAAGAGTATATTACTTTTACGCAGTTACCAGAATACACGCCCGAACAAATTGCTAAAAAGGAACAAGCCTACCAAGACTTGACTCGAGGAAAAAAATGGTTTAGATTAAAACAAATAGCTGACATACAAGTTGCTCAATTCTTTATTCCTAAAACAGAAGCCAACAAAGAAAAACTAACTACACAAAGCCAATATGTAAGTTATTTAAAAACTAATGCACAAATTATTGACCGTGGTGCCAGTATGGCTATAGCCCAAGAAAAACACTTTTTTCATTGGTTTTTAGAATTTCCGCAAGTTTTTCAAAAGGGAGGTTTTGATTGTATTCTGGGAAACCCACCATTTTTAGGTGGACAAAAGTTAAGTGGAAATTACGGAACTAATTTTCTTGAATATCTGAAATATACATATAGACCGATTGGAGCGGTAGATTTAGTAACCTATTTCTTCAGGAGAATTTTTGATGTAATTAAAGAGAATGGATTTCAGTCTTTAATTTCTACGAATACTATTGCTCAAGGTTCAGCTCGTGAAGGTGGCTTAGATGTAATCTGTTCAAGCAATGCTGTTATCAATCATGCCATACGTTCTATGAAATGGCCAGGGCAAGCTGCAGTTGAGGTTTCGTTGATTACAATTCATAAAGGTGAATGGAAAAATCAGTTTATTTTAGATAATAAATCTGTTGAAAGAATTACTTCTTATTTGGATGATTCCGAAGTTTTGGGAAAACCTATGCCTTTACAGTCGAACAAAGGAAAGAGTTTTCAAGGAAGTATTGTGTTGGGAAAAGGATCTATATTAACACAAGAAGAAGCTTTAGCTTTAATTCATAAAGATCCTCGAAATAAAGAGGTATTGTTTCCTTATCTTAACGGTGATGATCTTAACAACGATCCAGAGCAAAAACCATCAAGATGGGTTATAAATTTCTTTGACTGGGATGAAGAAAAAGCAAAAACTTATCCCGATTGTTATGAGATTGTTGAAAAATTAGTTAAACCCGAAAGACAGCGATGGAAAAAAGACAATGATGGCAATGATATTTTAGGTACATATGCTTTAAGAAAACCATTACCCCAAAAATGGTGGATATACGGTGAGAAAAGACCTGCTCTATATAATGCCATATCTGAGTTAGACCAGGTAATGGT
>RRZT012184259.1_pt1 | contig 13232 bp, 7 predicted proteins | sample 2165551 | NCBI WGS metagenome assembly RRZT01 (sample SAMN10456910, study PRJNA506462) | wastewater metagenome | biome: wastewater; feature: sludge; material: wastewater sludge; isolation source: wastewater sludge with Escherichia coli K12::gfp cells carrying plasmid... | place: USA: Moscow, Idaho ... | reverse complement strand
GGCGGAAGTTTCCGGTCGTTATGACGGACACTACTATTTTGCTCCAGGCAAACGTTTTGGTTTCTTCCCTGCTTTCTCACTGGGATGGAACTTGCGGGAAGAATCTTTTATGAAGGACATCGAATGGATGGATAAACTGAAATTACGCCTTTCTTATGGTGAGTCCGGAAACTTGGCTGGTAGTTCCTATCAATATATGAGTGATTATGGATTTGGAAATGCTGTAAATCTTGGCGGCGTACCTATGATGGGGATGTGGGAAAACTTACAGGGAAATCCGAACATCACTTGGGAAAAAGCCAAGAAGTTTGACTTCGGTGTGGAATTTTCCGTATTGAACGGTATGCTTTCTTTGGAAGCTGACTATTTCTATGAGAAGCGTTCGAATATGCTGATGGCTCCGAATGCATTGGTTCCGGCAGAATATGGTATTCCTTTGTCACAGGTCAATGCGGGAAGTATGCACAATCAAGGTATTGATTTATCTCTGAATTTCAACAAACGTATCGGCAAAGACTGGATGATCAGTGCAAAAGGTACTTTCACTTTCGCACGTAATATTCTGGATGAAGTATTTGAGACGGAAGCCACCTTTAATAATCCGAATCGTCGCAGAACAGGACGTCCCGACGGAACAATGTTCGGATACAATGCTTTGGGGTACTTTACTTATGACGACTTCAATCCTGACGGTTCCTTAAAGGCCGGCATCGCTACTCAACCTTGGGGACAGGTATATCCGGGTGATTTGCGCTACGAAGATTTAAGCGGTCCTAACGGCGTGCCTGATGGAAAGATTGACGAACACGACCAGACTGTGATCGGCTTCTCTAACTGGGCGCCCGAAATTATTTTCGGTCTGGCTCCTACTGTCCAATGGAAGAACTTCGACCTGAACGCATTGATTCAAGGGGCTACCCGTACCAGCATTTCATTGGGGGAGACTTTGGTAATGCCTTTCTTTGATTCCGGTTCGGCTACTAAGTTACAATTCAGTGATCACTGGACGCCGGATAACACGAACGCACCTTATCCCCGTCTGACCAGTGAAGTAACGGTGAATAACCATCGTCAACCTTCTTCGTGGTGGGTACGTGATGCTACTTATATCCGTTTGAAGAGTATTGAAATCGGTTATACCTTGCCTCGTTCGGCACTGAACTTTATTGGTATCAGCTCTGCCCGTGTATATGCTTCCGGACAAAACCTCTGGACATGGACTCCGTTTATGAAAGAATTGATTGACCCGGAAGCTAAATCCGCTAATGGTAAATACTATATGCAGCAGGCTGTATATGCTTTTGGTTTGAATATTACTTTTTAATTAGTTAACCATCATAACAAGATAGAATATGAGAATACATAATATAATAAAAACAGTTTGCCTGGCAGGCTCATTGGCCTTACTGTCTGCCTGTGAAGACTGGCTTGAAATAGAGCCGAAAGACCGTTTTGGAGATACAACGGTTTGGGGATCGGAAGAAAATGCCGATATGTTTCTGAATGATATCTATAATCAGTTGCCGCATCTGAACAATGAAACACAGAATCTGGATCAATATTCGGATAATTCATACGTAGGTGCGGAATGGATGAATGCCCGTACAACGATTTATACCGGAGCATTATCTCCTACCAGTTGGATACCCGGCCCTTGGGATATGTGGAAATGGGGACGTCAGAACAATGACGACGCCAAAGGACAGTATGAACGTATCCGCTCCTGTAATCTGTTCATTACAAAAGTAACAGAATCCGATTTCTCGGCAGATTATAAGAAAGAACGTCTTGCAGAAGCGCGTTTCTTGCGTGCCTGGTTCTATCATTATCTCTGGATGGCGTACGGTGGTGTGCCTATCATTACGGAAGTGCTGGATAATAACGTGAGTACGGATATCTTTTATCCGCGTGAGACTGCACAGAAAACATTTGAGTTTATCGACAAAGAGTTGGACGAGATTAAAGATGATCTTCCTCCACGTCGTAGCGGTTCCGATCTGGGACGTGCTTCCAAAGGAGCAATTCTGACGCTGAAAGGATGGGTGGAACTGTTCCATGCCAGTGAATTGCGTAATCCGGGCAAAGACAAGAAACGCTGGGAAGCAGCTGCGGCTACCTTGAAAGATGTAATTGACTTACAGGTCTATCATCTGCAACCGACTATTCTGGACCTTTGGACAGAAGCTACCAACAATAACGATGAAGTGATCTTCGACTTCCAGATGTCTAAGCAGAATGGAGGGCGTCGTGAAGGTCTGTTCGGTCCGGTGTTTGTAAAAGGAGTACAGTCCAGTTGGGGAAATATGCAGCCTACACAGGAACTGGTTGACGACTATTGCATGGCAAACGGATTGCCTATCACTGACCCTGCATCCGGTTACAATAAGAATAATCCTTATAAAAATCGTGAGAAACGCTTCTACCAGAGCATCCTGTATGACGGATCCATGTGGCAGGGGGAAGAGATTATCACTCGTGTAGGCGTAGGTAGTCCCAATGAGATTGATACTTCTTCGGATAGTGACGTTACGAATACGGGATACTACACTCGTAAAACGATTGATGAATCCGTGAATGGAGCGGACAATCTGCAAATGAGCAACGGAATGGCAAATTATATTTTCTTCCGTTATGCAGATGTGTTGCTGATGTATGCAGAAGCTTCTTTGGAAGCGGGAGATAAACCGACTGCCATCGAATATCTGGATATGGTGAGAACACGTGGAGATAATATGCCTTCTATCGGCGATACTTATCCGCAGGGAATCACAGAAAATCAGTTGCGGGAAATCATTCGGAGAGATCGCCGTATAGAATTGGCATTTGAAGATAAGCGTTGGTGGGACATTCTTCGCTGGAAGATTTGTGATGGTGAAAACGGAGTGATGAATAAACCGATTGGCGGTATGAAAATAGAAGATACCAATGGAGATGGTGTGTGGGAATACAATTATCATGAAGTTGGTAAACGTACCTTCCTGCCACGTATGTATTATCAGCCCATTCCGCAGTATGTGATAGACAAGAATCCGGTGATCCGCGAGCAAAATGGTGGTGAAGACGGATGGGTAAACGGGCAGAATCCCGGATATTAATAAAGAATGTAAACCTTGAAAGATTATTCGTATGAAACTAAATAGATTTGTCATGGCGGCAAGTGCGGTACTTTGTTCGTTTGCCTTGCTGAGTGGATGTAGTGATGATGATGTTTGTAAAGTATATATTCCGGAAGCCAAAACTTTGCAGATTAAAAACTTCGATTTGGGTGAAGAACTGAGAGAAGTATTTCATGTGGCTGTGACTGCCAGTGACTATGTGACCCGTTCCGGTAAGGAAGTGGGAGGAGATGTAAAGGTACAGTTGACTGTGGATGAGGCGAAGGTGCAGGAGTATAATTCTTTGTGTGGGACAGACTATCCTTTGCTTCCTTCCGATTGCTATACGCTGACAACAGAAACTGTGATTCCGGCCGGGGAGAGTTCTTCTGCCGATCTGGTGCTTACGGTAAATGCACAGGGAAAAATCCAGCCGTTTGATTCTTATTTGTTGCCGGTCACTATCACTTCGGTAGAAGGTGCGCAGGCGGATCATATTCAGCAGACAGTATATTACCTTTTGAGTGGTGCGGAGGATGTATGGGCGATGCCACTGGCCGACCGCAGTGCATGGCAGGTAGTAGAAGTTTCTTCGGAAGAGACGAGCGGCGAAGGGTCGGATAACGGTCACGCTATCCACGCTTTTGACGGACTGAAAGGAACTTTCTGGCATACACAATGGAAAGGCAACGAGCCTCAGCCACCACATCATATCGTAGTAGATATGGGGCAGGAAGTGAAAATGCTGGGCTTTCAGTATGTATCCAGAGATCATGGTGAAGCATGGCCGCAGGAGATGACGATGGAAACCAGTCTGGATGGCTCGAAGTGGGAGTCGGCAGGAACTTACAGCGACCTTCCTGCGGGGGCAAAAGAGGAATTCCGTTCCTATTTTCCGGGATTTAAGCAGGCACGTTATTTCCGTCTGACAATAACTGCCGTGTATAGTGGCAAATGGGCAACAGCGGTAGCAGAGATTAATGCGATTTCTATTATTAAATAACAGAAAAAACGATTACCATGAAAAAATACATTTATATACTTTTGACGTTCTGTCTGTTAATCTCCTGTATGGAAGATCCGACGGCAGGTGTGGTCGTTCCTAAATATACTCCGTCTACCGAGAATCCGGGAGGTCCGGGTGAAGAACCGGGTGATGGGCTGATAGATCCGGCAGAACCGCTGGACAGGGGATTTATGCATCTGAAAGGTCGTGAACTGAAATCCCTGAATTCTATTTCCATCACAGGACTGAATGATGGCGAGAAAGTAATTCTTTCCACTTTGGCAGGGCTTGCGGCAAGAGTGACGGGCGATCAGGTTTATATCAATGAAGGAGGTCCTTCTTCCGTATGGTTGAAGCAGATGCAGAATAAGTACGGAATTCCGGTAAATACTTATAATGCTTTGGCTCCGTTGGTACAGCATTATGTAGAAACCGGAGTGATCAAGGGGTATATTGTCTATACGCCTTATTCGGAAGGACAATCTCATTCGATCAATGTAGCCACTTCTTTATGTGGTTTGCTTCGGGGGATTGCGGTACCGGAATCTCTTGTCGATAAGGTAAAGGCAATGGGAGTGACAACCGAACTTATGGACGTAAGGTCTTATGATGAGAAGTGGTTGTACGAGAATTATAAAGACCAGTTGGACAAGAGTCTGGCAGCCGATATGAAACCGGAAATCTTCCATCACCTGCGTGATTATATCACAATGACCAATGCTTTTGCTTTTTATGACTACAATGCGCGCAGGGATTGGTCATGGCGTACTTCTATACTGAAAGATCTGGATAAAGGAGCTTATTGTTTCGGTTATTATGATCTGGATGAATGGGGCATGGTGAATAATGCTTCTCAATTGGGTGTTTCTATGTTGCCGACCGATCAGGCGGCTAATCTGGCCACGTTGAGTAGTATATATGATACAACAGGACTGAAACAGCGTCCGGCAACTAAAGAAGTGGTTACCGAAGAGAATGTGCACTATGTGACATTCCTCGTCAGTGACGGTGATAATATTGCGTTTAACCTTTGGGGGCAACAAGGATACATGGATCATGACCTGCACGGTCAATTCCCACTCGGATATACCATTTCACCTTCTCTGTACGATTTGGCTCCGGCTGCTTTACGCTGGTACTATGAGAATAGCAAAGAAGGCGATTACTTTGTAGCGGGTCCGAGTGGCAGCAGCTATATATTCCCGAGTAAGATGTCGGATGCCGACCTGGACGATTATCTGGCTAAGTTGAATGAGTATGTCGATAAGTCAGGCTTGAATATCTGTAATATTCTGGATCAGAAGATTATGGATAATCCGAAAGTTTACAATAAGTATCTGGCTCAGCCTAATATCGATGCGATTTTCTACACAGGATATGGAGAAAAAGGGGATGGAAGAATCAAATTTTCGGATAATGGCAAGCCGGTGATTGAGCAGAGAAGCGTATTATGGGAAGGCATCGACGGTGGCTCGAACAGAGGTGAAGAATCGACTGTCATTTCTCAGATCAATAGCCGCTCTGCCAATCCGCATAGTGCCGACGGATATACTTTTGTATTTGTACATTGCTGGACAAAGAACCAGCAAAGTATCAAAACCGTCATTGATGGATTGAATGACAATGTGCGTGTTGTTCCGGTCGATCAATTCGTGCAGCTGGTGAAACAAAATCTGGGTCCTAAATAAACGAATATACTCGTAAGTTATTTATTATGAACATAAAAGTATTAGTTGCATCGGCAGTTGCTGCGTTCAGTTCTCTGCCGGTCATAGCTCAACAAGCGCCAGCTCCTTGCGGGTTGGTTCCGAGTGCCCGTCAACTTGAATGGTACAATCGGGAGATGATTGCTTTCTTTCATTTTGGAATCAATACATTTGAAGAATATGTGAATGAAGGTGACGGGAAGGCAAGTACGGCAATTTTCAATCCCACAGCCCTGGATTGCAGGCAGTGGATGCAGACATTAAAAGCAGCGGGGATTCCCGCTGCTATTCTGACTGCCAAGCATGCCGACGGATTTTGCTTGTGGCCTAGCAAGTACACAGATTATAGTGTGAAGAATGCAGCGTGGAAGAACGGTAAAGGAGATGTAGTCCGCGAGTTTGTCGATGCTTGTGAAGAGTATGGATTGAAGGCGGGAATCTATCTGGGACCTCATGACCGTCACGAACACCTTTCACCTTTATATACGACCGAACGCTACAAGGAATATTATGCCCACCAGCTTGGCGAACTGATGAGTGATTACGGCAAGATATGGGAAACATGGTGGGATGGCGCCGGAGCCGATGAATTGACAACGCCTGTTTATCGTCATTGGTATAAGATTGTCCGTGAGAAACAGCCGGATTGCGTTATCTTCGGTACAAAGAATTCTTATCCGTTTGCTGATGTCCGCTGGATGGGGAATGAAGCGGGAGAAGCGGGTGATCCTTGTTGGGCGACGACTGACTCAGTAGCTATTCGTGATGAAGCTCAGTATTACAAAGGTTTGAATGAGGGTATGCCGGATGGTAATGCGTATATTCCGGCAGAAACAGATGTTTCAATACGTCCCAGCTGGTTCTATCATGCCGAAGAGGATAGCCGTGTGAAGAGTGTCCGTGAACTTTGGGATATCTACTGTACCTCCGTGGGGCGTAATAGTGTATTGCTTCTGAATTTCCCGCCCGACAGACGTGGTTTGATTCATTCGACCGATTCGCTGCACGCCGCCTTGTTAAAACAGGGGATTGATGAGACTTTCAGTACGAATCTGTTGAGAGGAGCCAAAGTGAAAGCGACCAATGTACGGGGCGCAAAGTATAGTCCGGAAAAAATGCTGGACAATGAGAAAAACACTTATTTTGCCGGAAAAGACGGAGAGGTAAAAGCGGATATAACTTTTACCTTGCCCAAGCTTATTGAGTTTGATTGTCTGATGATCGAAGAAGTTATCGAATTGGGACATCGGACGACGAAGTGGAGTGTGGAGTACACTGTTGATGGCAAAAACTGGATCACCATTCCGGAGGCGACGGACAAGCAGGCCATTGGTCATAAATGGATTGTACGTCTGGCACCGGTGAAAGCAAAGCAGGTACGTTTGCGTATTCAGGACGGTAAGGCTTGTCCGGCTATCCATACTTTTGGCGTATATAAACAGTCACCGGTTTTCAAATCATAATATAATTAGACTACTAAATGATGCAACGATTAAAAATCTTGGGAAGTGCATTGATTGCACTGTCGTTTTCCGCCTCTGCGGTTGTGGCGCAGCAGTTTGATCCGAAGCAAGGATATGAAATCCATACGGTCAACGGATTAGTGCTGGACAATCAGGAGAGTCTGGATACGAATACGAAAATATTTATCAGTAAGCGGGAGGCAGACAAAGAATCGCAGGTCTGGAACCTGATTCCATGCGAACAAGAGGGATGTTATACGATAACCAGTCCCTTGACTCAAATGAATGTAGATAATAGTGGTAAAGGAAAAGTAGAATGTTCCGTGATTCAATGGTCGGCAGACCCTAAAAATCCGAATCAGCAATGGAAAATAACGGCTTTGCCGAATGGGAATTACGTATTAACCAATGTCGGGACTGGCTATAACTTAGGATTTCCTGATGCCGGACTGGTCGGAGAACCTGTCTTTCAGTTAGAACCGGAAGCTTCGAAAAGTAACCAGCAGTGGCAGATACGGAAATCGAACCTGAAAGTAGTGGCGGAAGCCTTGAAAACAACGAGTCATAATGACTGGGAAAATGAACGTATCTATGCAATCAATAAAGAAGAAGGCAGGGCTACATTTATTCCTTTCGCCAATTCGGAAGAGATGAAGGCGGATCCCGCTTATACCCGTCCTTGGGAGCGTACCCGCTCTTCCCGTTATCTGCTGTTGAATGGAAACTGGAAGTTTAACTGGGTGAAACAACCTTCGGAACGTCCGGTGGATTTCTATAAACCGAGTTATGATGTCTCTGGCTGGAAAGAGATTCCTGTTCCCTCCAACTGGGAGATGCACGGATATGGTACACCTATTTATACCAATATTACTTATCCCATCCGTAACAATCCTCCTTTTATACAGGGGCAGCGTGGATATGCTGTAGAGAAAGAGCCGAATGCGGTAGGATCTTATCGCCGTGAATTTGCTCTTCCTGCCGACTGGAAAGACAAAGAAGTCTTTATCCATTTCGATGGAATTTATAGTGCAGCTTATGTATGGATCAACGGTAAGAAAGTCGGTTATTCGCAAGGGTCCAGTAATGATGCAGAATTTCGTATCACTCCTTACGTCAAAGCGGGTAATAATACGGTTGCCGTGGAAGTTTACCGCTGGTGTGACGGCAGTTTCCTTGAAGATCAGGATATGTTCCGTTTAAGTGGTATTCATCGGGATGTTTATTTGGTAGCCAGTCCGAAAGTTCGTCTACGTGACATTCACCTGACTTCTCAGATCAGCGACCGTCTGGATAAAGCGGAACTGAAAGTGAAAACGGATGTGCATAATTACGGAAAGAAAGTACAGGAAGCTACCGTACGTGTCTCTTTGCTGAATACGGAAGGAAAGCCTGTGAGTTCGTTTATCATACCTACCGGTAAGATAACTGGTGGACAGGAAAACGTCTGTGAAGGTACGACTACGATTCGCGACCCTCGGTTATGGAGTGCTGAGACTCCTTCTCTGTATACCGTCCAACTGGAACTGCTTGATGCCGCAGGCAATGTGCTTGAAGCGACGAGCCAGCAATATGGCTTCCGTAAGATAGAGATCCGGAATAATAAGGTGTATATCAACAATGCATTGATCCTTTTTAAAGGAGCCAACCGGCATGACATACATCCGCAGTTTGGAAAAGCTGTTCCGGTGGAAAGCATGATAGAGGACATTCTTCTCTTTAAGCGTTTCAATCTCAACACGATTCGTACCAGTCATTATCCGAACGATCCGAAGATGTATTCGCTGTATGATTATTATGGCTTGTACGTCATGGATGAGGCCGATATTGAGTGTCACGGCAATATGTCGCTGTCAAACCGTGAAAGTTGGGAAGGAGCTTACGTCGACCGGATGGTGCGTATGGTGGAACGGGATAAGAATCATCCTTCGGTCATTTTCTGGTCAATGGGCAATGAGTCCGGTGGTGGTCGTAACTTTGAGGCTACCTATCAGGCAGCCAAAGCGATAGACGACCGTTATATCCATTATGAAGGAATGAACGATGTGGCCGATATGGATTCCCGTATGTATCCTTCGATTGAAAGTATGATCGAACAGGACGAGCAACCCCGTAACAAGCCTTATTTCCTTTGTGAATATGCTCATGCGATGGGCAACGCCATCGGTAATCTGGAAGAATACTGGGATTATATCGAGCATCATTCGAAACGTATGATCGGAGGATGCATCTGGGATTGGGTGGATCAGGGCATTAATATGCCCGGACAGCCTGCCGATCATTATTATTTTGGAGGCAGCTTCGGTGATCGCCCTAACGACAATGATTTCTGTTGTAACGGGATTGTGACGGCTGATCGTCAAGTTACTCCTAAGTTGTGGGAAGTGAAGAAAGTCTACCAATATATCACATTGGAACCGAATGCTGAAAACAGTATCGGCGTTCGTAACCGCTATGCTTTCCTGAATCTGCATGATTTTAATCTGCGCTATGTGATTTTGAAAGATGGTGTGCCGATAGCGGAAGAAGAGTTCAGCCTACCCGATGGTAAGCCTGGAGAGCATCGTGCGGTGCAGATACCTTATTCCCGCTATTTAACTTCAGAAGGTGAATATTATTTGAACCTTGAAATAAAACTAAAGAAGGATTGCGTATGGGCAAAAGCCGGACATATCGTAGCTACGGAACAACTTTTGCTTCAAAAATCCCCGAATACCGGGCTACAGCCGGTAGCAGTTTCCGCCTCATCTAAAGAATCTCTGTTTAAGGTGGTGGAAGAGGAGAAGCGTTATTTGTTCTTCCGCCGTCCCGGTGTAGAAATCACCTTTGATAAGAAAGAAGGCAAGTTGACCGGTATCCGTTATAATGGCGATAATATGCTTCATCTGCGTGAAGGATGGTCGCTGAATACGTTCCGTTTTATCAATAACGATGTGCGTAAATGGCAGGATACCCAAACGGAGGTAATCAGTTTCGACTGGAAATGCTCGGAAGATAATCAGTCGGCAATTGTAACGATTCAGTTGCAGGAAACCGTCGGAGATGTGAAAGTGCCTTATACATTGATTTACCGTTTGTATGGTAATGGTGAAATAGATGTGGATGCTTCTTTTACAACGAATGATGACTTTAATCTTCCCCGTCTGTCGTTACAGGCCTTCTTTAATCCTTCGTTGGAGCAGTTGGAATGGTATGGTCGCGGTCCGATAGAAAATTATCGGGATCGGAAGAATGCGGCTTATGTCGGCAAATACCAGTCTGCTGTCAATGATATGAAAGAGAGTTATGCCCGTTCTCAGACGATGGGTGGGCGTTGTGATACCCGCTGGCTGACTTTGACCAATAAAGCAGGTAAAGGAATCAAGATTACTGCTGCCGATACATTTGATTTCAGTGCTTTGCACTATACGGATAAGGACTTGTTTGAAATCAAGTACGGTCATGCCTTGCCTGATATTTATCGTGCGGAGGTGGTGCTGAATCTGGATTGCATACAGCGTGGTCTGGGTAATGCCAGTTGCGGACCGGGTCCCCGTCCCGCTTATGAAATTCAGAAGAATACAGTTTATAAATATGCTTTCCGCATGTCTCCTTTTTCAAAATAAGGAAAGATTGACAGGATAACAAGGTCTTAATAGTTTGTAGAAAGAGTGAGCAGCCAAATCTTATAAAAGATGGCAACTGCTTACTCTTTTTTTGTATTTAAGGATAGATTCTGTGTTCTTTTCGTACTTTTGTAACATGGACTCTAAATTATATACCACGATGAAACAAAGAATTATATTATTCGGATTAATACTTGTAGGAACAGTAACTTTTGCACAGTCTCCCGAAGAAAAGGGCTTGAACACGATCAACCGTTCTTCTGCCGAAGCAACAATCGGTTTCCTTGCAAGTGATGAATTACAGGGACGTGAAGCCGGATTCCACGGTTCATATGTCTCCTCTGAGTATATAGCATCTATCTTACAATGGATGGGAATCCAACCTCTGAACGAAAGCTACTTCCAGCCTTTTGATGCTTACCGCAAAGAGCGTCAGAAGAAAGGACGTCTGGAAGTTCATCCGGACTCTGTAGCGAAGCTGAAACAGGAAGTTCATCAAAAACTATCTATGAGGAACGTACTGGCTATGATTCCCGGTAAGAATACGAAGGAATATGTCATCGTAGGCGCTCACTTTGACCATTTGGGGATAGACCCGGCACTTGACGGAGATCAGATTTATAACGGCGCGGATGACAATGCTTCCGGTGTCTCGGCTGTATTGCAGATTGCCCGGGCATTTCTTGCAAGCGGACAACAACCGGAGCGAAATGTAATCTTTGCCTTTTGGGACGGAGAAGAAAAGGGATTGCTCGGTTCTAAATATTTTGTACAGACTTGCCCTTTTGTTTCGCAGATCAAGGGATATCTCAACTTTGATATGATAGGTCGCAACAATAAACCGGAACAACCGAAACATGTCGTCTATTTCTATACAGCTGCTCATCCCTCTTTTGGAGACTGGCTGAAAAAGGATATTAAGAAGTATGGTTTACAGTTGGAACCGGACTATCGTGCCTGGGACAATCCGGTAGGGGGCAGTGACAATGGAACGTTTGCCAAAGCAGGTATTCCTATTATCTGGTATCATACGGACGGACATCCCGATTATCACCAGCCATCCGATCATGCTGACCGGTTAAACTGGGATAAGATAGTGGAAATCACCAAGGCTTCTTTTCTTAATATGTGGAAGATGGCCAATGAAGCTTCATGGTAACTCAGCCTCACTGAAAGGCTGTTTTACATCTTGCAATAAAGGGCGGAAGGAATCAGTTTGAATAACCATGCCACATATTTCCATCTTTTGGAGATAAAGGCGACTTTTTTCCTGTCTGATATAGCCTTTTTGATTTGTTTTACGGCTTTATCGACAGGAGTAACCCAAAACAATCCTTCTCCTTTCGCCATCGCTGTATCTACAAATCCCGGACGGATGTCAGTGGTGTAGACAGCAAAGGGTAGCTTTGCCGCCTTTTGCCGCAGTCCCTCCATGTAATTGATTTGATAGGCTTTTGAAGCATTATAAGCTGGTGCTACACCGCTGCCGCGTGTTCCGCCTACTGAGGAAATGTTAATCAGATGCCCGCCTTTCTGCTGTTCAAAGTACCGGAACCCCCAGTCGGCGATATTGGTAAATCCCACTACGTTGGTCAATAAGGTCGGTTCTTCGAGCTGATAGGAGAGCTGTGGATTCAGTTCCCCCGTTCCGGCACAGATAATCAGCATATCCATGCCTCCCATTTCTTGTACAAGCGTTTCCAGTGATGAAAGGGTCGTTTCTGTGTGAGTGATGTCACATACCTGATAGAATAGTTTATCTTTATCTTGTGCGCAAATCTCTTTTAATAGATTCTCACGGCGACCGGTGATACCGATAAGGCAGTCTTCACGGGCATACTGTTCTGCCAATCCACGACCGATGCCGGAGGTTGCGCCTACAATTATTATTTTCTTCATGAATTAAAATAGACTATGTTTGCCTGCAAAGGTAGGAGAGGAGCCTGAATAAAATCTTGATTGAAATCAAGAATTTACTTCTGAACTACTTTTCTCCGGATGCGGCTCAACGTTTCCGGACGAATAAGTAGATAGGAGGCGAGTTCTTTTAAAGTAATCAGTTTCAGCAGGTCGGGACAGCGGTTGATAATATCCAGATAACGTTCTTCCGGTGTCAGACTGTACATGGAGATCATCCGATCATATATTTCCCACAGAAGAGTTTCCGCAATCCGGCGTCCCAGTTTTTGGTGGTCGTTGTTAATGTCGTAGAAATCTGCCAGTTGGGAATGGTTGATCACATACACCGTACAGTCGCATAACGCTTGAATATCTACATTTGATTGGTCCTGCAACTGGAAAGCCGGATAATTCCCGACAAAAGAATGGTCGAATGTATATCCGACAATGCTGCTTTCGCC
>RRZT010292556.1_pt1 | contig 13232 bp, 12 predicted proteins | sample 2165551 | NCBI WGS metagenome assembly RRZT01 (sample SAMN10456910, study PRJNA506462) | wastewater metagenome | biome: wastewater; feature: sludge; material: wastewater sludge; isolation source: wastewater sludge with Escherichia coli K12::gfp cells carrying plasmid... | place: USA: Moscow, Idaho... | reverse complement strand
GGTTGATGCCCTGTTGTACAGCCAAAGGCAGATCCCACACCCCGGTTCCTGCATCGATGAGGGTGTTGGCATCAAGCAAAAAACCCATGGTGCGATGACCGGCGTCTATGCCGCCTGCAGCGCCCAATACCTTGATTTGCATGGTTAGTTTCTATTCAGAAAAAACTATCGTCTTCCCCTCTACACCTCAATCTGAACATTTGCAAGATGCCTGTCAGCAGGCCGGCCACATGACGGCATACCTCGATCGCCATCAGACCCATCCACTCTTTTCAGAGCGTTGCCTCGCGCCCAGAAAGATCCATCATCTCCCACAACTCCCGTCGCCATTCTTGACAAGATACAAGCTGAGGAGGTTGCATGCACCGCAAAAACAACCTCTAAAACCCCAAATAGTTCACGGTTTCATCAAACCTTTCCCAAAAATACCGGGCAAGGGCGCATCTTCTGAAATCCCAAACCCTGCGGCATTTTTCCGGATGGGGACCGATTTGCAAGAACAGCGCCCCGGCCCATGCAGGCATCCCTCCCTTCCCTGCAAAACCGGCGTTTACGACGCTGAATGCGCCCATTCGCCATTTACCCGATTGCTTCTGCGCGATGGCACGCCACCTGACGCCCTTCCAGCAGACGCAGTTCGGGGATTGCCTGCCGGCACTGTTCAACGGCATGCGGGCAGCGCTTGTGGAACGCGCAGCCACCGGGAGGATGCAGCGGATTGGGCGGCTCCCCCTGAATGCGGATGACTTCGCGCCGGTTGCGGGTGTGCAGGCTGGGAGAAGCCGAGAGCAGCGCACTGGTGTAGGGATGCAAGGGCCGGGAAAATATGGTTTTCTTGGGCCCGGTTTCCACGGCACGCCCCAGGTACATGACCATCACGTCGTCAGCCACATGCTGAACAACCGCCAGATTGTGCGAGATAAAAACGTAGGCGGTTTGCAGCTCCTGCTGCAGGTCCATGAACAGGTTGAGCACCTGCGCCTGAATGGAGACATCCAGCGCTGAGGTCGGCTCATCCGCCACCAGAATGTCCGGCTTGAGCATCATGGCGCGTGCAATGGCGATACGCTGGCGCTGGCCACCCGAGAACATGTGCGGATAGCGGTGTACATACTCCGGACGCAAACCCACAACGGCCAGCATCTCAGTGACCCGCGCCTCGCGTTCGGTGGCGGGCTGGCGCGTGTTGATTACCAAGGGCTCCTCCAATTGACGCGCGATTTTCTGCCGCGGATTGAGCGAAGCATAGGGGTTCTGGAACACCATCTGCACCTTGCGCCGCAGCGCCTGATGCTCAGCGCCGCGGGCACGGGCGACATCCACACCATCCAGAATGATGTGCCCGTCCGATGGCTGTTCAATCAAGGTGAGCTGCCGCGCAAGCGTCGATTTTCCACAACCCGATTCGCCCACCACGGCCAGCGTCTTGCCGCGGTGCAGGTCGAAGCCAACGCCATTGAGTGCCCGCACGATGCCTTTGGGCCGCAACAGACCTTGCGACACCTCGTAATGCCGTGTCAGGTTGCGCACCTGCAAGATCGGTTGCTCGCAAAATGCTGGGGAGCCGTCGGCGACCACCGTTGCACCCGCAGAGCCTGTGTCCAGCACATTCATGCTCCTTCCTCCTGGTTCAATGGCGTGAAGCAGCGGACACCCCGTTCATGCGTTCCGGCATACACAGGGCGCTCGGCATGACAGCGTGCAAACGCCATCGGACAGCGCGGCGCCAACAGGCAGCCCGCAGGCCGGTCGTACTGGCCCGGCACAATGCCGGGTAACGACGAAAGACGGCTGCCCGCTTCGGTAAAGTCCGGAATGGCCTGCAGCAGCGCACGGGTATAGGGATGCTGAGGGCGTTCGAAAATTGCCGGCACGCCGCTTTGCTCGATCACTTCTCCGGCATACATCACGGCCACGCGCTGCGCCACTTCGGACACTACGGCCAGATCGTGCGTGATGAGCACCAGCGCCATGCCCTGCTCCTTTTGCTGGCGCAGCAGCAGATCCATGATCTGCGCCTGAATGGTGACATCCAGCGCCGTGGTGGGTTCGTCGGCAATGAGCAGCTTGGGCGTACAGGCAAGGGCCATGGCGATCATGACGCGCTGGCTCATGCCGCCGGAAAGCTGGTGCGGGTAAGCCGACAGGCGCGTGGCGGCAGCGGGAATTTCCACCAGTTCCATCAGCTCCAGCGCACGCCGTTGCAGGGCAGCTCCGCGCAGACCCTGATGAACTTTGAGCACCTCCATGATCTGATAGCCCACCGTGTAGCTCGGATTGAGCGAAGTCATCGGATCCTGGAAGATCATGGCGATGTCTTTGCCGATGATCTGGCGGCGCTGCCGGGGCGGCAGCTGCAGCAGCGGCTGGCCGTTGAAGCGAAGCGTGTCAGCGGTGATGCGGGCCTGTGCGTCGAGCAAACCCATGACGGCCATCATCGTGACCGATTTGCCCGACCCCGATTCGCCCACGACGCCCAGCACCTCGCCCGGGTCCACCGACAGGCTCACGCCTTCAACCGCATGGAAGCAACTCTTTGCGGAGCCGAATGCAACGGACAGATTTTTTATTTCAAGCAAGGCCATGCAGATGCGTCCTTGTTCATGCGGCACGTTTGAGTTTGGGGTCCAGCGCGTCGCGCAACCCGTCGCCCATCAGGTTGATGGCCAATACCGAAAGCAAAATTGTCAGCCCCGGCATGGTGATGATCCACCAGGCGCTGCCGATGTAATCACGCGCGCTGGCCAGCATGGTGCCCCATTCCGGAATGGGCGGCTGCACGCCCAACCCCAGAAACCCCAGCGCAGCAATATCGAGGATGGCCGAAGAAAAACTCATGGTTCCATGCACGATCAACGGCGCCATGCAATTGGGCAGCACCGTAACGAACATCAGGCGCATCAACCCCGCGCCCGCCACACGCGAAGCAGTGACATAGTCACGACTGAGCTCGGTCATGGCCGAAGCGCGCGCGAGCCGCACATAGCCCGGCAGGGAGACAATCGCAATGGCCAGAATGGCATTGTTGAGACCGGGCCCCAAAATGGCCATGATGGCCACCGCCAGCAGCAAGGAAGGCAACGCCATCATGATGTCCATCAGGCGCATGATGCCCGCGCCCAGTATCCTGGGAAAGAATGCGGCCAGCAACCCCAGCACGATACCGGGCAATAGAGCCGCCAGCACGGAAAACATGCCCACCAGCAACGATGTTCGTGCGCCGAAGAGCAGACGGCTGAGCACGTCACGCCCGGCTTCGTCAGTGCCCAGTAAAAACTTCCACGATCCACCGTCCTGCCAAGCCGGCGCGCGCGCAATGGCATCGCGGTATTGTTCAATCGGGCTGTGCGGTGCGATCAGGGGTGCAAAAATGGCGGCCAGCACCATCAGTGTCATGAAAATCAGTCCGAATGTTGCGCCCTTGTTCTGCAGAAAGGACTGCGCAAGCTCGCGCCAGGGAGACAGCACCGCCGGCGCCTCGTCAGCACCAGCGGATGCGGCTGCAACAGGAAAAAAACTGCCCGTATCGTTCATGTTGTTATGGCGGATTCGCGCAGGTTATTTCGCATGACGGATGCGCGGATTGACAATGCCATAGAGCATGTCCACGACGAAATTGGTCAGGATGACCAGCAATGCCACCAGCAGGATGCCGTTCTGTACCACCGGATAGTCGCGCCTGGAAATCGCGTCAATTAACCATTTGCCCACACCGGGCCAGGAAAAAATGGTTTCCGTCAGCACGGCCCCGCCCATCAGCGTGCCCACCTGCAGACCAATGACGGTGAGCACCGGAATCAGCGCATTGCGCAACGCATGCACCAGCACCACACGAAGCGGAGAAAGCCCCTTGGCGCGTGCAGTACGCACGTAATCTTCCCGCAGGACCTCGAGCATGGACGAGCGCGTCATGCGCGCGATCACAGCCAGCGGAATGGTGGCCAGCACTACCGAGGGCAGGATCAGGTGTCTGGCAGCATCCCACCAGGCTCCTTTGTTAGAAATGGGGTCGGCACGCTCGGCCAGCCAGGCGTCGATGAGCATGAAGCCGGTTCTGGGCGGAACGTCAAACAGCAGATCAAGCCTGCCGGAAACCGGTGTCCAGCCCAGCCGGACGGAAAAGAACATGATCAGCAACAACCCCCACCAGAAAATGGGCATGGAATAGCCCGTGAGCGACAAACCCATGACGCCGTGATCGAAGATGCTGCCACGCCGTATTGCTGCAACCATGCCGACGATCAACCCCAACACGCTGGCAATCAACATTGCCATCAGCGCCAGTTCCAGCGTGGCGGGAAACAGCGTCTTGAATTCCTGCCACACGCCGCGCTGACTGATGATGGACGAACCCAGCCTGCCATGCAGCAAATCGGTGATGTAGTCCGCATACTGCGCAGGCAAGGGCTTGTCCAGTCCCAGGCGCTTGAGGGCGGCCGCGTGCATGGCTGGATCCAAGTTTCGCTCCCCCACCATCACCTCCACCGGATCGCCCGGGATCAGGCGGATCAGCGTGAAGGTCAGCAAGGTGAGCCCGAAAAAACTTGGCACCAAAATGAGAAGGCGGCGCAGCAAATAGGAAAACATGGGCAGAAATGGCGGCAGGCAATATCAGAAAAACAGCGCCCGCCCGACTGGAAGTCCGGAGCGGGGACGCAGCACGCGCACAACCTGTGACCGCTCCCAGGCGGCCACAGGTCTACGCCTGTGGCGTTCGCTTACTTGCTCAGGCTGACGGACTCGAATTTGTAGTCACCGAACGGGCTGATCTTGAAGCCTTCGACTTCCTTGCGCATCGGCTGATTGGTGATCGAATGGGCAATGGTCGTCCAGGGTACATCCTGCTTGAAAATCACCTGCGCCTTTTCATACATGGCGGTGCGCTTGGCCTGGTCCAGGCTGTTGCGGGCGCCCACCACCTGCTCATCAAATGCCTTGCTGCAATACCGTGCGTAGTTGTTGCCATTGACTGAAGCGCAGGTCAGCAAGACGCCCATGAAGTTGTCGGGGCTGGCATAGTCGCCCGTCCAGCCGATCAGGCCCGCATCCTGTTCGCCATTCTTCATGCGCTTGAGGTATTCGCCCCATTCGTAGGTGACGATATTGGCCTTGACACCAATCTTGGCCCAGTCGGCCTGGATCATTTCGGCCATCAGCTTGGCATTGGGGTTGTAAGGGCGCTGCACCGGCATGGCCCACAGGGTGAGTTCAAAACCGTTGGGCACTCCCGCTTTTTTAAGCAACTCCTTGGCTTTCTCCACGTCGTAGGGCGCATTCTTGGTGGTGGCGTTGTAGCTCCACAGGCTGGGTGGCATTGGGTTGATGGCTTCCTGTGCTTCGCCCTGGTACACGGCGTCGATGATGGCCTTGCGGTTGATGGCCATGTCCAGCGCCTGGCGCACTTCACGCTTTTTCAGTTCACCCTTTTCGGTGTTGTAATTCAGGTAACCCACATTGAAACCTGGAGCTTGCATCATTTTCAGCGCCGGATCGCTGCGCATGGCGGCTAGGTCGTTCGGCTTCGGGAACGACATGATGTGGCATTCGCCCGCCTTCATTTTCTGGAAGCGCACGGCCGCATCGGTGGTAATCGCAAAAACCAGGTTGTCCACCTTCGGCTGGCCGGCTTTCCAGTACTGCTTGTTGGCGCTGTAGCGAATCTGCGCATCCTTCTGGTAGCGCTCGAACACGAACGGGCCGGTACCCACCGGCTCCTGATTGAGCATGTTGGCCTTGCCTTCCTTGCTCAACTTGCCGGCGTATTCAGCCGAAAGAATCGAGAACGACGGCATCGCAATCTTGATGGTCACGTCCGGATCGGGCTTCTTCATCGTCATTTTGACGGTGTAATCATCCACCTTTTCCACCTTGGCCACGTTTTCGGCCATGCCGGTATCCACCGCGTAGGGGAATTCAGCCGGATTGGCCTTGCGGAAGGCATTTTGGGTGTTGAACATGCGATCCAATGTAAACACCACGTCGTCGGCATTGAAATCGCGCGTGGGCGTAAAGAATTTGGTGGTGTGGAACTTCACGCCCTTGCGCAGCGTGAAGGTGTAGGTCAGGCCATCGCCAGAGATGTCCCATTTTTCGGCCAGTCCGGGCTCGACATCGGTGGTGCCATTGACGAAGCTGACCAACTGGTTGTAAACAGCGTGACCACTCGCATCAAAGGTATTGCCGCCCGTATATTGACCGGGATCGAATCCTTCGGGACTGGCCTCAGAACAATACACCAACGTCTTGCCCGCAGGCTTGGCATCCGCGGCAGACGCTGCCGATGCGCTTACTGCCGGCGGCTCGGACTTGCCGCAGGCGCTCAATCCGGCGGCAGCCAGAATGGAAAGTGCCAGCGTGGTTTTGGAAAATGCATGTTGTGCCATGAAAGTCTCCGTGGATCAATGTGGCCCCTGAGGGCATTCGATACAAATACAGACTGGGAAAACCAGCCAAAAATAACAGCAGGGTTACATCCTACCGAAAATATGCACTCTATTCACAAATTGTCACTTTTTACGGGCTATTTCGGATTTTCCCAGGACTCCTGCAACAAATACCGGGATATTTTGTCGGCCCAAAAGAAATAAGCCAGACCAGCCCACAAAAATAAAAAACCATGCAGCGCGGGTTTCTCCCGGCCACACAACACAAGGATGTTGTGTGGAGAACGCCAGTAAAAACAAGGGCCGCGTATCATAGACAGCCAGCGATTCAGACCTGAGTTCTTACCGTCATTTCTTGCCATGGCCATCCAGACCGACACGCTCCATGCCCAGTCCGCGCCGCCTGCCTCTGCGCGCACAGTCTCCGGTGCACCCGTCAACCCGCAGGAAGAGGCGCTGGAGCGCGCGTTGCGCCCCAAATTGCTGGATGAATACGTGGGCCAGAAAAAAGTGCGCGGGCAACTGGAAATTTTCATCGGCGCTGCCAAAAAACGCAGTGAGGCGCTGGATCATGTGCTGCTGTTTGGTCCGCCAGGTCTTGGCAAGACCACACTTTCCCATATCGTCGCGCACGAACTGGGTGTGAATTTGCGGCAAACCAGCGGCCCGGTGCTGGAAAAGCCCAAGGATCTGGCAGCGCTCCTCACCAATCTTGAGCCCAACGACGTGCTGTTCATCGACGAAATCCACCGTTTGTCGCCAGTGGTGGAAGAAATCCTCTATCCTGCACTGGAGGACTATCAGATCGACATCATGATCGGCGAAGGACCGGCCGCGCGCAGCATCAAGCTCGACCTGCAACCGTTCACGCTGATAGGCGCCACCACGCGCGCGGGCATGCTGACCAACCCGTTGCGCGACCGTTTTGGCATCGTGTCGAGGCTTGAGTTTTATACGTCAGAAGAACTGGCACAGATCGTGACCCGCAGCGCCAGGTTGCTCGATGTTCCAACCGATGCCGAAGGCGCATTTGAAATTGCCCGCCGCAGCCGCGGCACCCCACGCATCGCCAACCGCCTGTTGCGCCGCGTGCGCGATTACGCTGATGTCAAGGCCGACGGCCGCATCACGCTGGAGGTGGCGCAGCGTGCGCTGGCCATGCTCGATGTCGACCCGCAAGGCTTTGACGTGATGGACCGCACCTTGCTCGAAGCCGTTGTGCACCGCTTCGATGGCGGCCCGGTCGGGCTGGACAACATCGCCGCCAGCATTGGCGAGGAACCGGGCACGATCGAAGATGTGATCGAGCCCTACCTGATTCAGCAAGGTTTTTTACAGCGCACTCCACGTGGACGCGTGGCCACACTGGCGGCCTACCGGCATCTGGGCTTGGCCGCCCCGCCCCGCGGTTCCGGGTTGTTCGCAGCCGAATGAAACCGCCGCTATAGGCTTTGCACCGAATGTGCATCCTGGCCCGGGAAACTTCCTGGCGCGCAGTCTGCGCCTGCAACAAATTTACGGAATTGCCGGATGGTCCTGCGGCAGCTGGTTCAGGCCGTGCCGCCGACCGTCAGCCCATTGATGCGCAGCGTCGGCTGACCCACGCCCACAGGCACGCTCTGGCCTTCCTTGCCACAGGTGCCCACGCCACTGTCGAGTTTCAGGTCGTTGCCAATCAAGGTTACGCGCGTCAGCGCATCTGGCCCGTTGCCGATGATGGTAGCCCCCTTGACCGGGTATTGCAGCCGGCCGTTTTCCACCCACCACGCCTGGCTGGCAGAAAACACGAACTTGCCACTGGTGATGTCAACCTGCCCGCCGCCGAAATTGCTGGCATACAGCCCCTTTTTCAGGCTGCCAATGATGGCCTGCGGATCTTCCCCGCCTGCCAGCATATAAGTGTTGGTCATGCGTGGCATGGGAACATGGGCATAGCTTTCGCGGCGGCCGTTGCCGGTGGGCCGGGTTTTCATCAGCCGCGCGTTCATGCGGTCTTGCAGGTAGCCGGTGAGGATGCCATCCTCGATCAGCACAGTGCGCTGCGTCGGATGGCCTTCATCGTCTACGTTGAGGCTGCCGCGGCGGCTGTTCAGCGTGCCGTCATCCAGCACTGTTACGCCCTTGGCCGCCACCCGTTTCCCAATGCGGCCGCTAAAGGCGCTGCTGCCCTTGCGGTTGAAATCACCCTCCAGCCCGTGTCCGATGGCCTCGTGGATCAACACACCGGGCCATCCAGCGCCCAGCACCACGTCCATTTCACCCGCAGGCGCTGGTCGCGATTCCAGATTCACCAGCGCGGCATCGACCGCTTCATCCACATACTGCTGCAGCAAAACGTCGTCAAAATAATCCAGGCCGAAGCGGCCACCGCCGCCACTGCTGCCGGTTTCGCGGCGCACCTTGCCGCCGACAGTCTGTTCGGCGATGACCGTAAGGCTCAGCCGTACCAGCGGACGCACATCGGCCGCCAGCGTGCCATCGAGCCGCGCCACCAGCACCACGTCGTATTCGGCGGCAAGGCCGGCCATGACCTGTGCAATACGGGGGTCCTTGGCGCGCGCCATTTTTTCGATTTTTTCCAGCACCGCCACCTTGGCTGCGCTGTCAAGCGAGCCAATAGGGTTGAAGGCTGCATACAGGTCTCGCCCGGACGCCGGACGTTGCCGCGTCCTGGCTGCCACGCGCCGGCGGTCCTGTCCACCGCTGCGGCCAATGGTGCGAACCTGTTGTGCAGCGTCCATCAGCGCTGCCGCCGTGATGTCATCGGAATAGGCAAAAGCGGTTTTCTCGCCCGATACGGCACGCACACCCACACCCTGGTCGATGCTGAAACTGCCGGTCTTGACAATGCCTTCCTCCAGGCTCCAGCTCTCGCTGCAAGTGCTCTGGAAATACAGGTCGGCATCATCAATCTGGCGCATGTGCATGAATGCCAGCGTCTTGCTCAGATCGGTGCGAGTCAGGCCAGACGGGCCCAGCAACAACGATTCAGCCAGCGCCAAGCGCTGGCTGAAACCTGTGACAGTGGACCGGAGCAGGTCTTGCGGAGATAGTATTGAATTAGGCATTGTGCTGAAATTGTAGAGCGCAAGCGCGCATAACGCCGGATACAACAGAAGCCCTCGGCATGAAACACCCGGCGCGCGGTTCAGGCGCCGGAAACACGACACATACAGGCACCGGCCTCACTCACCATCAAAACTACTGATACCGCCAGTAGGGCGGACGCGGGTTGCCGGGCTGCAGGTTCGGATGCGGTGGCCGGGGCAGGTTCTGTTCATTGTCCCATCGCCCTTCCGTCCAGCGATAGCCGCGATGCGCACGGCTCCATGTACCGGGCCGCCAATGGTTATACCCGTGAGGCGGCCGCTCCCAGCGGCCAGCAATCCAGACATAACGGGCACCTCCCCAATTCCAGACTCCCGGAACCCAGACAAAACCGATACCAGGAGACACTGGAACGGGCTCATACAACGGGGCGGGCGGTGCCACATCCACATAAACCTCTCCAACCGAACCTGCAACACGGCCCGCCGGATAAACCACACAGCCGCCAACCAAAGCCAGCGCCAGCATGGCTGCAGCGCCACCAACGCGCAACAGGGCCGACGAGGAACGCGTGGCGCGCAGGGAAATGACATTCTCACGCATGGCTGCTCCTTTTAAAAAATTGCCAAGACATGGTATTGGAACCCGGTATGCAGCATGGGTTCCCTTGGGCTTGTAACCAGAACCAGAAATGTGTCAAATACTGTTCCGGATATTTACCTCTGACATAGCCCTATCCGCAAGGGCCTCTCCCCTTTTCTGATAGCCCAGAAAATATCGGGCCAACATCCGGGAGACCTTGCGGAGGCGTATCCGGTACCAAGTGTGCAGGAGAATTTCCAGATTGGCCACCGCCAGCATGGCCGCGCCACCGCCGAGCAATGCATACAATGCCAGGCTATGTCCAAACCAGCCATCCCCTACACCCGGGCCCGGACTCTGCCCGTCATTTTGCGCCAGCGCATCGCCATCCTTGACGGCGCCATGGGCACCATGGTGCAACGCTTCAAACTGACCGAGGAACAATACCGCGGCAAGGGCGGCCCGGATGCGGCGGCTTGGTCCCGTTTCCAGAACTTCCCGCACGACGTCAAGGGCAACAACGAATTGCTGAGCCTGACGCGCCCCGACGTCATCCGCCAGATCCACGAAAGCTATCTGGCGGCGGGTGCTGACATCATCGAAACCAACACATTCGGCGCCACCTCGATTGCGCAGGACGATTACGGCATGGCCGATCTGGCCTACGAAATGAACCTGGAAAGCGCCCGCCTCGCGCGTGCAGCCTGCGACCAGTTCTCCACGCCCGACAAGCCCCGCTTCGTGGCCGGCGCGCTTGGCCCCACCCCCAAGACGGCTAGCATCAGCCCCGACGTGAACGACCCCGGTGCGCGCAACATCACCTTTGAAGAGTTGCGCGCGGCCTATCTGGAGCAAGCCCTTGGCCTGATCGCAGGCGGAGCCGACGTGCTGCTGGTCGAAACGGTCTTCGATACGCTCAACGCCAAGGCCGCGCTGTTTGCCATTGACGAAGCGTTTGCGCAGACCGGCGAGCGCCTGCCGATCATGATCAGCGGCACGGTGACCGATGCTTCGGGCCGCGTGCTCTCGGGCCAGACGGTGACGGCCTTCTGGTACAGCGTGCGTCACGCGCAGCCGCTATCGATCGGGCTGAATTGCGCACTGGGCGCTGCACTGATGCGCCCCTACATTCAGGAGCTCAACCGCATCGCGCCTGATACGTTCATCAGCTGCTACCCCAACGCCGGCCTGCCCAACCCGATGAGCGAAACGGGCTTTGATGAAACGCCCGACGTCACCAGCCACCTGATGCACGAATTTGCCGCCGAAGGACTGGTCAACATTGTTGGCGGCTGCTGCGGCACCACGCCCGATCACATCGAAGCCATCGGCCAGCGCACGAACCGGCTGGCGCCACGTCCGCTGCAATGGGCCAAGCTGCTGCAGCCGCAAGGCGGATAACCCGCAGCGCCATGCACGTCTCGTCATGAACCCCATGCCCGCGGCCAAGTGCCGCACCAGCATGGGTTTGGCGCTCATTTTCGTCCTGCGCATGCTCAAGACTGCCCTACTTGGTTTCGTTTCACGCCATGCGTCAACACCGGTACGCAGCACGACGCAATCACTCAACCCTGTTCGCCGGGGGTGCAGCCGCAGGCCTATTGGCGCATATCGCCAGCGGCAGCATGCTTTTTGCCGCCTCTGCGCCGCTGACGCTGTCGCGGCTCTTGCTGTCCAGGCGCGTGGCTGTGCCAAATCCTTGCGTAAACCGCTGCGCGCTCACGCACGCTCGAGCACCAGTCATTGACGCAACCGATAGTCGCATCTACACTCAAGAAAAGCCCCATACCGTTTTTAGTTGAAGGAGAGGTTCATGAAAATTCTGCTCGCTGTGGATGGCAGCGCACACACCAAGAAAATGCTGGCCTATCTGGCAACGCACATGGAAACGCTGGGGAGGGATAACGAATTCACGGCCCTGACGGTTGAACCGCCGCTGCCACCGCGGGCGCGCTCAATCGTTGGCAAGGACGTGGCCGACAGCTTTCATGCCGAAAGCGCCGCGAAGGTTCTGGCTCCGGTCACCCAATTCCTGGAACGCCACGATGTCAACCTGAAAACAGTCTTCAAGGTGGGACCTGCCGGAGAAACGATCGCAACATTCGCCGAATCGGGTAAATTTGACCTGCTGATCATGGGTTCGCACGGGCATGGCGCCCTGGGAAATCTGGTCATCGGCTCGGTGGCAACCAAAGTGCTGGCCACTTGCAAGGTTCCAGTGTTGCTGGTGCGTTAGGGGGCGTAGGCAGGAATTTGCAATTCCTGCCTGAGGCCGCAATCGGCCCAGGAACCGTTGTTTTTCCGCCAACACAGAAATATTGACTGGCCGCAATCCAGCGGGCTGCTCATCGGGCGTCAGGGTTGCGGCTGTGCCGTTTGCCACCCTGGAGTGGACCGGGCTCTCTCTTGATCCCCACGCCAACCCTTGTTGCGACCGGCTCAAGGGCTTGCTGCAGGAGATGCCTGCAATCCACCCCCCCGCACATATCGAGGGGCCGGCATCCTCGCCATTTTCAATATCAAATGAGCCAATGAACAACCTTTCTTGTTGTGTCCCGGTTTTTTTGGGATAATGGCAATCTTTTCCGAAATCTCACGGAAAGTACAGGGCTGTTCCGGGCCATGCGTTTCCGGGCGGCAACGGTCTTCTGACCACCCCTGCAACCCCCCAATAATCCTGAAGGTATTCCCATGGCCATGAAACGTACTTACCAGCCATCCAAAATCCGCCGTGCACGCACGCATGGTTTTCTGGTGCGCATGAAAACCCGCGGCGGCCGCGCCGTGATCAACGCGCGCCGCGCCAAAGGCCGCAAGCGCCTGGCCGTCGCCTGAAGCGCCACCCCACGGCTTGCGTAAAAAGCCGTGCGGCCGCCAATGGCAGATGCCTCCCCCATCCGTCAGCCCATTGCGCATGCGTCGTGCCCTGCACGCTGGTTTTCGCTGCGCAACGCGCAGCAATTCGGCGCCATCATGCAACAAGGGCACGTCGTTGCACGCAGCAAACATTTTGTCCTGCATGCCGCTTGCTGGCCTTCTGTGACGGCCGCTTCGCACGAAGCGGCTGATTTTGCACGGCCCACCAGGCTGTTTGCTGCCAGTGCTGCAACAACCGTTTATCTGGGCACCATCGTTCCCAAACGCTGGGCGCGCCGCGCTGTCACGCGCAACTTGGTGAAACGCCAAATCAGGCATGTCATGCAGGAACACATACCCGTT
>RRZT011029618.1_pt1 | contig 13234 bp, 9 predicted proteins | sample 2165551 | NCBI WGS metagenome assembly RRZT01 (sample SAMN10456910, study PRJNA506462) | wastewater metagenome | biome: wastewater; feature: sludge; material: wastewater sludge; isolation source: wastewater sludge with Escherichia coli K12::gfp cells carrying plasmid... | place: USA: Moscow, Idaho ... | reverse complement strand
GCTGCGGGTCCGGGCCTTCGGCGCCCGCACCCTGCACATCCCTGCGGGCAACGGCGGCATCGTCTCGGCACTCACCATCCTGCGCAGCGTCATCACCCGCAGCGACGCCATCATCAAGGCGCCGTCGAACGACCCCCTGACCGCGATGGCCATCGCCCGCACCTTGGCCGACATCGCCCCCGACCACCCGGTCACCCGGCACCTGGTGGTCGCGTACTGGAAAGGCGGCGACGAGGTCGTCGAATCGGCCCTCTACCGACCGGAGCACATCGAGAAGATCGTGGCGTGGGGCGGCCTGGCGTCGGTCCGCCACGTGAACAAGTACCTCCAGCCCGGCCTCGAGCTGATCGCACTCGACCCGAAGCGGTCAGCGACCATCATCGGGCCCGAGGCCTTCGCCGACGAGGCCACCCTCGACGAGGTGGCGGCGCGCGCCGCGGTGGACGTGGGGGTCGCCAACCAGGAGGGCTGCGCCAACGCCCGGGTGATCTACGTGCTGAGCGGCACCGACGCCGCAGGGCTCGAGCGGGCCAACCGGCTGGGCGAGCGCATCTACCAGAAGATGGTGGACCTGCCGCCGTACGTCAGCACCCCGCCGACCTACGTGAACCGCGAGCTCAAGGACCATCTCGACGCCACCCGGCTCGAGGACGACTGGTACCGGGTCTACGGCGGCGAGCAGAACGAGGGGGCGGTCATCGTCTCCCAGCTCGACGAGCCGGTGGACTACAGCGCCCTGCTGTCGTGCCGGGTCGCAAACGTCGTCCCCGTCGACGGCATCGAGAAGGTCACCGCCTCGGTCAACGCCTACACCCAGACCATCGGGATCTACCCCGAGTCGCTCAAGACCGAGCTGCGCGACCTCCTGCCGCTGTTCGGGGCCCAGCGCCTCACGTCCCTCGGCTATGCCTGCAACGTCACGGTGGCCATGCCCCAGGACGCCATCGAGCCGATCCGGCGCATGTGCCGGTGGATCGTCGACGAGGAGTGCGACTCGGCGCGGGTGACGCCCCTGTGGGAGCTCGCGGCCCCGGTGGCCACCGCTCCCCGGTGACATCGACAGGACGTCGAGGATCTAGTGGGCCACGATCGGTCCGACATCGCCGTGGCTCGGCGAGCATCGTGCGACCTGCACCGCCCGCCTCTGCTCCACCAAGGCGCATCGCGCTGGCCGATGCTCACGCGGATGGTCGTAGAGCGAACCGTCATGCATCGTGTCGACATCGGCCCGGGGTGCCCGCTCCTCTCGATCAGCGTTCGAGCGCGACGGCGAGGCGGGCGAGGGTCGCCTCCATCGTGCGGCGGTTGTGCTCGCCGCGCTCGGCGACGCCGGAGATCGAGACCGTGAACTCGATCACCTCGGGCGGCCGGCCTTCGTCCCACGTCTCGGTGACGAGGCAGCCCGCCTCGGTCGGCTCGATGCGGTACGCCCACTTGGCGAACCGGAGGTCGCCGAACACCCCGTCGAAGGCGAAGACCCGCCCGGGGACCCACTCGGTCACCTCGCACTCGGTGGTCCACTCGAACTCGCCGTTGCGGTTGTGGCCGGTGAACACCGAGCCGACGCCGGGGGCGACCGACTCGTCGTTCCAGGCGCAGGTGTGGCACTCGGGCGACCACTCGCCCATGCGGGTGATGTCGGAGATCGCTGCCCACACCTCCTCGGCGGGGGCCTTGATCTCCCGGGACACCTCGACGTGCTCGCTCACGCCGCAAACCGTAGGCGATCTTCCCTGCGTCACTCGAGGCGACCCGGCGGCGATGCGCCCGAGCATCAGGAGGTCTCGGCGGTGAGCACGCGGAGGGTGGCGAGGGTGGGGTCGGCGGCGTAGGCGATGCGGACGCCGGCGCGGCGGGCGTGCGCCAGGGCGCCGAGGACGGCCGGCGTGAACTGTTCGCCAGGAGCGACGACCGGGATGCCCGGCGGATACGGCGCGATGAGCTCCGCGCTGGTCCGGCCCGCGGCGGCGGCCATGGGGAGGGTCTCCGCCGGGGCGAAGAAGGCGTCCCGGGGAGCGACGACGGTCACGGGGTCGACGCCGTAGGACGCGGGCCCGACCACGGGCCGGGGGTCGCTTCGGTAGCGCTCGACCGACGCCACCAGCGCGGAAGTGAGGGCCCCCACGGTGCGCTCGTCGTCCGCCATCGAGACGACAGCCACGAGCACGTCGCGATCGGCCGACTCGACCGGCAGGCCGGCGGCGAGCAGGTCCTGCTCCACCGCGTTGCCGTCGGCCCCGGTGCCCGGGAGCAGGAGGGTGAGCTTGAGCAGGTCGACCTCGGCGCCGTCGAGGACGACGAGCCCGTCGATCGCGGCCAGCTCGTCGCGCGCCGTCCGGGTCCCGGCGATGGCTTCGCCGAGCAGTTCCTCGCCGTCGCGCTCGAGCAGCGCCCGGGCGGCGTCGATGCTGGCCAGGATGGCGCCGGCCGGACTGGTCGTGGCCGTGGCCTCGAAGCCGGCGTCCAGCCGAGCCGGGTCGAGGCGTTCGGTGCGGGCCAGCAGCAATGCGGCCTGGCTGTAGGCGGGCAGCGCCTTGTGGGCACTGGTCACCACGGCGTCGGCACCCAGCGCCAGCGCGTGGTCGGGCAGGTCGGGGTGGAACCCGAAGTGGGCGGCCCAGGCCGCGTCCACCACGAGGGGGACGCCGTGGGCGTGGGCAGCCGTCGCCAACCCCGCCACGTCGCCGACCGTCCCCACGTAGGACGGGTCGCCGACGAAGACCGCCCGCGCCGCCGGGTGGGCGCGCAGCGCGGCCTCGACCGCCTCGGGGGCGACGCCGCGCGGCAGCCCCGTGGCCGGGTCCACCTCGGGCCGGACCCAGACCGGCCGCAGGCCCGCCAAGACCAGGCCGAGCAGCAGCGACCGGTGCAGGGTGCGGCTCACCACCACCTCGTCGCCGTCCTCCGCGACCGCCAGGGCGATGGCCTGGTTGGCATGGGTCGAGCCCCCGGTCGAGAAGCGGCAGACGTCGGCACCCCAGAGCTCGGCCGCCCGCGCCTCGGCGTCGGCGAGCACCCCGGCCCGGAGCTTCATCGTGTCGAGGCCGGCGTAGAGCGGGACGTCGCCGGCGACGACGTCCCCCACGAGGTCGGTCCGCTGCTTGTGACCGGGGATCGTGAACGGGGTCGGCGCCTCTTCCTGGAAGCGGAGCCAGGCGTCGAGCAGCGGCGCCGAGCCCCGGAGGCCCCGAGGGTCAGTGGGCAACGGCGACCTCCATGGCCCCGAGGCTACGGACCCGCGCCGGGCGGCACCGTCCGGCGACGAGGGCGCCGAGGGCGCCCGACTCTGAACTCGTCGCGCCGGCGGCGGCCACACCGTGGCCCCGCCTCCGGCCGGAGCTCGTGCGCCGCCCACGCAAGCGGTGCAACCGGACGCCGTCGCGGCCGATCATCTTGGGAGACGACGCGCCGCCCCTGGCGGGGCCGACCAGGAGGGATGCGCGATGCACGTTCGACCGATGACCCGGGACGAGGTGGACGTGCTCGTCGAGTGGGCGGCCCTCGAGGGGTGGAACCCGGGGCGCCACGACGCCGATGCCTTCTGGGCAGCCGACCGCGACGGCTTCGTCGCGGCCGAGCTCGACGGCGAGGTCGTCGGGGGCGGGTCGATCGTCGCCCACGGGCCCCGGTACGGCTTCATGGGCTTCTTCATCATGCGCCCAGAGTTCCGCGGGCAGGGGCTCGGTCGGGAGCTCTGGTTCACCCGCCGCAACCGCCTGCTCGACCGGCTCGAGCCCGGCGCCGCCATCGAGATGGACGGCGTGTTCGCCATGGAGCCGTTCTACGCGGCCGGCGGCTTCGTCACCCAGCACCGGGATCTCCGCTTCGCGGGCGTGGCCACGGCGCCGGACGGGGACACACCGGTTGGGGCGGTCGAGGTGGTCGACGCCGCCGAGGTGCCTTTCGAGGTGATCGAGGCGTACGACCGCGCCCACTTCCCCGGCGAGCGCACCGCCTTCCTGCGTCGGTGGCTGGCGCCGCCGGGAGGCCATGCGCTCGCCGTGGCCGACACCGACGGCTGCCGTGGGTACACGGTCCTGCGCCCCGCCCGCGAGGGCTACCGCTTCGGGCCGCTGTTCGCGGACGACGCGGCGGGGGCCGAGGCGCTGTTCACCGCGGCGACCGCTCGGGTGGCGGGCGCCACGGTGTTCCTCGACGTGCCGGAGCGCAACGCCGACGCCATGGCCCTCGCCGCCCGTCACGGTCTCGAGGAGGTCTTCGGGTGCGCCCGGATGACGTACGGCCCGGTGCCGGCGCTGCCGTGGCACGAGATCTTCGGCGTCACCACCTACGAGCTCGGTTGAGGCGACCGTCGCGCTCCTGGGGCCGTAGCGTCACGCCATCACTGCTGCGACCTCCACCTCGACCACCTCGACCCACCATCGGCGCGGCTACGTGCTGGTCCTCGCCGGCGCGACGCTCTTCGGGATCAACGCCAGCGTCTCCAAGGTGGTCCTGGCGAGCGGCCTCGAGCCCGCTCGCCTGACCGCCTTGCGGTGCACCGGCGCCGCCATCGGCCTGCTCCTCGTGCTGAAGACGGTCCGGCCGACGTCGCTGCGGATCCCAAAGGCGGAGATCCCGAAGCTGATCGTGCTCGGCCTCAGCGGCGCCGCGCTGCTCCAGTGGCTCTACTTCGTGGCCCTCGATCGGCTGCCGGCGGCCATCGCCCTGCTGCTGGAGTTCACCGCGCCGCTGATGGTGGCCGTGTTCTCGGTCGTCGTCCTCCGCCACCGCATCGCCCGCCAGGTGTGGTGGGCCCTCGGGCTGGCCCTGCTCGGGCTGGCGCTGGTCTCCCAGGTGTGGACCGACGTGGGCCTCGACGTCGTCGGCGTCCTGGCCGCCCTCGGCGCCGCCGCCCTCCTGGCCACGTTCCACCTGCTCGGTAAGCACATGCTGGAGACCAGGGACCCGCTCGTCCTGAGCTTCTGGATGTTCGCCATCTCCACGGTGTTCTGGGCCTTCGTCCAGCCGTGGTGGGACTTCGACCCGGCCGTCCTCACCGAGCCGACCTCCCTGCTGGGCCGCCTCGCCGCCTACACGATCCCGGTCTGGCTGGGCGTGCTCTGGGTCATCCTCCTGGGCACGCTCGCGCCCTACGCCCTCGAGGTCTTCGGCCTCCGGCACCTCTCCGCCACGACGACCGGCATCGTCTCCATGATCGAGCCGGTGATCGCCGCCACCGTCGCCTGGATCTGGCTCGAAGAGGTGCTCAACGGCGTCCAGCTCTTCGGCGGCCTGCTCGTCCTCACCGGCGTCGGCCTCGTCCAGGTCGCCCGGTCCGGCGCCGACGAGCCCGAGCCCGAACCGCCCCTGGTCGGCGAGGCGGCGCCCGTCCAGTAGGGCGCCGGCCCGGGGCCGTGCCGTCGGATGCGGGTTCCGGCGGTTCCGGGAAGGCGCCGACCGGCCGTGGCGGCCCGACGCTGCCGAGAACCACCGGTCATGGCGGTGAGGTCGCCCCCGAGCACGCCTCCGGCCCGGCGGACAGGATGGAGGGAGGGTCGACGTGGTCGGCGCCGGTACGACTCGGCCGGAGCCCGCGCCTACGCTTCGACCATGGCGTCGACGCCGACGACCGGCCTCGACGTGCGCAGGCTGGCGGGCTCTCTGGGTGCGGAGATCCGCGGCATCACGCTGGGCCGTGCGACCAGCGACGACGCCGCACTGGTCCACGAGCTCCTGCTGGCGCACATGGTGCTGTTCTTCCCCGAGCAACACCTGACCGCCGACCAGCACCTTGCGTTCGGACGGCACTTCGGTGAGCTGGAGGCCCACCCGAACCTCGACCTGGAGCGCGAGCGACCCGAGTTCTTCGAGCTGCAGGCGGTCGACGGCGCCGGCGGCGTGGCCGACGAGTGGCACAGCGATCTCACCTGTGCGCGCCATCCGTCCAAATTCGCCATCCTGCAGGCCAAGGTGGTCCCCGACGTGGGTGGTGACACCCTCTGGGCGAATACCTGCAAGGCCTACGACGAACTGTCTGCACCGCTGCGCGACCTGTGCGACGGCCTCACGGCGTTCCACAACGCCGGCCCGCACCTCGCGCCAGAGCGGGGCTACATCCACCCGGTGGTGCGCGTGCACCCTGAAACCGGTCGTCGTTCGCTGTTCGTGAACGAGCACTTCACCCGCCGAATCGTCGAGCTCAGCCAAACGGAGTCGGACCTGTTGCTCGGCCACCTGACCCGTTGGGTGCAACAGCCCCGCTTCACGGTCCGCTACCGCTGGGCCGCGGGCACGGTCGCCATGTGGGACAACCGCTGCACCCAGCACCACGTGCTCAACGACTTCGACGGTGAGCGTGTGATCCAGCGGGTCACCGTGATGGGCGACGATCCGCAGCCGGCGGTGGCGCTCCCCCGCTGGGAGCCCTATGGCTCGAAGACGGCGACGTTCTGGCGCGACACCGAGATGCGCCGCCAGCTCAAGGCCCAGCGCGGCGACGCGACCTGACCCATCGAGGACGAGCGGGCCTCACAGCTCCTCGAGCAGCTGGTCGAGCTTGTCGTAGCCCTCGGCCAGGCCGGCCGCGATGAAGGAGTCGCGGTGCTCGACAACGTCGGACCCCGTCCAGGAGCCCTTCCGTGCTTCGCTAGATTCGGCCGTCATCTCGAGGGGGAGGGACTCCATGACCATCCGACGCCGACGCGCCGCCACGCCGCCCACGGTCATCGCGCTCGTCGTCGTCGTGGCACTCGCGGGCGCCTGCTCGTCGTCCGACGGCGATTCGGCCGAGGTGACGACCACCACGACGGTGAGCTTCGACGTCCGGGCTGCGGACGAGGTCGTCGCGCCACCGGTCGAGGGCAACGGGATGGTGGTGCCGCAGCCGGCCGTGCCCCTCCCGGAGGGCTACGTGCAGGAGGAGTTCCTCATCGGCGGCACCGCCACCCGGTTCGACGCCGCCGAGACCCCTGACGACGGGCACTGGGTCGCGGCGCCGGGCGACGAAGCCGACTACCGGACCCGGGTGATCGTCCGCCGTCCCGAGTCGCCGGCGGACTTCAGCGGGACGGTCGTCGTCGAGTGGTTCAACGTGAGCGCCATCGAGGCCTCGCCCGACTGGGCCTACCTGGCCCAGGAGATCGGCCAGGAGGGCCACGCCTACATCGGCGTCAGCACGCAACAGCAGGGCGTGGAGGGTGGCGACACGATCCTCGACGTGGAGGTCGACGAGGAGGCGGCCGCCGAGACGGGGGCCACCGCCGACACGAGCGGCCTGAAGAACATCGACCCCGAGCGCTACGGCACCCTCGTCCACCCCGGCGACGCGTACGCCTTCGACATCTTCAGCCAGGTGGGCGTGGCGGCCGGCGAGCCGGGCGGGGGTCTGCTCGGTGAGCTCGAGCCCACCCAGGTGATCGCCGTCGGCGAGTCGCAGTCCGCCGTCTTCCTCTCCACCTTCGTCAACGCCGTCCACCCACTCGATCCCGTGTACGACGGGTTCCTGATCCACAGTCGGGGCGCCAACGTGGTGCCGCTCGACGGCGAGCTCCTGCGCGCCGCGGACACCGAGGACCCCGAGGCCGCGCTGGAGGACGCTGTCCTGATCCGCACGGATCTCGATGAGCCGGTGATGCTCGTCGAGACCGAGACCGACCTCACCCTGCTCGGGTACGCGAACGCCCGCCAGCCCGACACCGAGCGCGTGGCGACGTGGGAGGTCTCGGGCACCGCGCACGCGGACGCCCACCTCATCCGCGCGATCGCCGGCGGACCGCGCGACCCGGGCATCGGCTCGCTGCTCGGCTGCGCCGAGCCGATCAACACCGGCCCCCACCACGAGGTGGTGTCCGCGGCCCTGCACCAGCTCGTGGACTGGGCCGACGGCGGCGCGCCGCCGCCCCCGGGTGAGCCGATCGAGCTGACCGACGACGAGGACTCCACGATCGCCCGCGACGAGGACGGCAACGCCCTGGGCGGGGTGCGCAACCCGCTGGTGGACGTGCCCGTCGCGACCCTGACCGGCGACCCACCCGACGGCGCCACCATCGAGGACCTCGCCGACGGCGGCGGTGACGTCTGCGTCCTCTTCGGAAGCACCGAACCCTTCGATCGAGCCACGCTCGTCGAGCGCTACGGCACCGCCGACGACTACCTCGACGCCTTCCGTGCCTCGGCGGAGGCCGCCGTCGAAGCCGGCTACCTGCTCCCCCACGACGCCGACGAGCTCATCGCCGAAGCCGAGGCCAACCGCCCCCTCTTCGGCTGACGTCGACGCACAGCACGCTGCGCCGGCCGAGCGCTCCCCAGAACGAGATCGGGCCCCGCTGAAGCGGGACCCTGACCTGCGAGTTCTTTGGTGGACCTGATCGGACGGCTTTCGAACCCCTCAGCCACACAGTCACACGAAGCCGAAGCCGAAGTCGAGCTGTCGCCCGATGAGACCCCCGCGGTCCCACCTCGGCGGCAACGACGCCAGACCCAACGACGCCTCACCGACGGCGAGATCGATGACCTGGTGCGGCGCCGGTGGCTCGGTGAGACCATCGAGGATCTGTCCACCTCCTTCGGTATCCATCGAACGACCGTCATGGCCCATCTCCGACGTCAGGGAGTCCCTGGGCGACCCCGATCCAAGCGGTGGAACCCACGAACACTCGACCTCGAAGCGGGTCGCTACCGCGCCGGGGACTCGCTCGCCGACATCGCCTCGCGACACTCGACCAGCCCGTCGACGGTCGCTCGACGTCTCCAGCGGGCCGGCGTCCGGCTTCGCCCGCGCCCCTGAAGGGCCTGAGCTGCACCAGAGCCAGGTGATCGATGCATGGTCACCCCGGGGGGCGGGCAGAGCTCTCCTCGACGGCGTGGGAGGCGGCCAGCGCCGCCAGCTCGGCACGCGAACGGACGTTGAGCTTGGTGAACACGTGACCGACGTGAGTCTTCACCGTCTCCCGTGACACGAACAGCTGCTCGGCGATCTCCGGGTTCGAACGGCCGAGGGCCACGTGCTCGACCACCTGGCGCTCCGTCGGCGTGAGGCTGTCCCACCCGAACGCCGGCCGGCGGCGCTCGCCGCGCATGCGGCGGGCCCAGGACACGGCTTCGTCGCTGGAGAGCGCCCGCCCCTCCTCGAACGCGGTGTCCCACGCCTCATCGCCGAGCAGCGCACGCCCCGCGTCGACCGCCGTGAGGTAGCGCTGGTGGTGGGGCGGGAGGGTGATGCACAGACCGAAGCCATAGCTGTCCTGGACTTGGCGTACGGCGCCGGCCAGTCGGGCAGCGCCCTCGGGTGCGCCGTTGACGAGGGCGACCTCGGCCAACACCTGTAGGGCCAGGAACAGCTCCCACCCGGTGTCTTGCTCGTGGGCCAGCGCCAGCGCCTGGTGGGCCAGCTGCTCGGCCGGTCCCGGCTCGCCGTCCTCCAGCGCGAACACTGCTCGGCGCAGGCCGACCCGCATCAGAACGAGGTTGCTGTGCTCGGCCGCGGCGATCTGGTCCAGTTCGGACAGGCGGCGACGGGCCTCGACGCCGTCTCCGCGGGCGAGGGCGATGTCCGACCAGTACGGGAGCACGTTCGCGACCGCCATCGCGATGCCGGCGGTCGTGCCGATCGACCGGCACCGCTCGTAGGCGGCCTCCGCTCCGTCGAGGTCTCCCTGGTCGGCAAGCCGAACCCCGATGCTGATCTCAAGCAGGCACGGCGCCAACAGGAACCCGGCGCGCACGCACTCGGCGGCGATACGCGGGAGTTCGTCCAGGTACGGCGTGCTGTCGGCCTGGAGCAGGGCGGCGTAGGCGCGGGCGAACGACACGATCGACCCGGGGACCGACGCTCGCTGCAGACGCTCAGTGCGAGCACCCATGGCCCGGCTCAGGTCGGCCAGGAGGCGATCGGCTTCGTCGGCATGGGGCAGTGCCATATCGGCCCGGGACCTGAAGGCGTACCCGACCGCCCGATGAGCGTGCCACCAGGCGCTGACGATGGGGTTGGCGAAGGCCTCGACCAGCGGCCGGATCCCCTCGACGAGTTCGCCACCCCCGATCAGGTCGCCACGGAGCCCCTGGGTCACACCGGCGTAACTGATCGAAGCGAGGACCTCAGCCAGCGTGTCGCCAAGTCGGTGTGACTCGGCGATGCACTCCTCGGCCAACGCGTTGCCGGCTTCGATGTCGACCCAGGGGAGAACCTGAGAGAGCCAGAGCTTCGACCGGTTGGCCCTCCAGTCGTCCTCGAGCCGCTCTGCCAGCTCGGATGCCGCCATCGCATCGATGGCGGACTCGAGCATGTCACCGGACCAGGAGCGGACCTGGGCTCGGGCCAGCAGCGTGCGCATCCGATGTTCGTCTGTCGTGACCTCGTCGAGCAGACGGCTCATGACCCGCTCACCCGCCGGAGGATCGGCCAGCCCCCAGATGAGCGCGAGGTGGTCGGCGAGGTCCACCCGTTCGGCGACGTCACCACGCTCGCCGAACCAGGCAACAGCAGCGGCAAAGTTGTCGAGCTCCGCGACCAGCCAGGCGAAGGACTCGAGATCGAAGTCGACTTCCGCCCGGGGACCCCGGCGGACCACCTCCCGGTGGTAACGGCGGGCGTGGCGCTCGGTGAGTGCGTCGGCCTCGCCGGCCTCCACCAGTCGACGGGCCGCGTAGTGACGCACCGTCTCCAACAGCAGGTATCGGGGGATGAACGGCTCGTCGTCCAAGTGGACCAGCGACTGGGCCACGAGGCGGTCGAGCAGGTCGAGCACCGCCTCTTGGGCGAGCGCGTCGTCGGCCACCACCGCCTCGGCGTCGTCGAGGCCGCAGCCACCGGTGAAGACGGAGAGGCGGCGCAGCAGGATCTGCTCTGGCTGGGTGAGCAGTTCGTGGCTCCAGGCGATGGACGCCTCGAGGGTCTGCTGGCGGGGCAGCGCGGTCCGGCCTCCGCCAGTGAGCAGTTTGAACGAGTCGGCGAGGCCGGCGTGGATCCGGGCTGGCGTCAAGGACCGACAGCGAGCGGCAGCCAGTTCGATCGCCAACGGGATGCCATCGAGGCGGTGACAGATGGCGGCCACGTCTGCCGCATTGCCATCGTCGAGGTGGAAGTTGGGACGGACCTGCACGGCCCGGTCGAGGAACAGCCGCACTGCGTCGAATTGGGACAGAGCGGCGAGGGCGGCGGTGGTGCCGGTGTGGCGCTCCGGGGGGATCGCGAGCGGCGGGATGCGCCACGCAACCTCCCCGTCCACCGCCAGGGGCTCCCGGCTGGTGGCGAGCAGAACCAGGCCCGGAGCGCGACGCAGTAGCTGGTCGGCCACCGCCGCCACGTCGCCCACCAGGTGCTCGCAGTTGTCGAGCACCACCAGCACCTGCTGGTCCGAGAGCCGTTCGGCCAGATCAGCCACAGCGCCATCGCCGGCCACCGACTTCGCGCCCACGGCGTGGGCGATCGCGGCGGGAATCGACGCGGCGTCGGTGAGCTCGGCGAGTTCAACCCACCAGACACCGTCGCGGTGGCGGTCAAGCACTTCGGCGGCCACCTGTTGGGCCAGACGCGTCTTGCCAGCGCCGCCCGTTCCGGTGATGGTCACCAGCCGGGTGCCGTGAAGCAGGCGGCTGACGGTGGCGATGTCGTCGAGACGCCCGACGAAGCTCGAGAGCGAAACCGGCAGGTTGTTCGGGCGCGAGTCGAGCGAGCTGAGGGCTGGGAAGTCGGCGGGAAGACCCGGGCCCACGAGCTGCCACACTCGCTCGGGACGGGCCAGGTCCTTGAGCCGGTGGTCACCGAGGTCGATCAGATCGAGTTCGTCTCCGAGCTGGTCCACCGTCAGGTCCCGGGCTGCGGCCGACACCAGGACCTGCCCACCGTGGGCGATGGCGCGGAGGCGCGCGGTGCGGATGATCGCGTGTCCGGCGTAGTTGCCGTCATCGATGAACCTGGCCTCACCGGCGTGCACGGCCATGCGAACTCGCAGCGGGGACGCGGTGGGCCATGGCTCAGCCACCAGCGCCAGTTGCGCATCGCGGGCCGCGAGGGTGGCGTCGGACGCCCGAGCGAACGCAGCGACGATGCTGTCACCTTCGCCTTGGGCCGGCGGGCTGACCCCGCCATGTCCGCTCACGGCGACACCGAGGATCGCGTTGTGGCGGTCCATCGCAGCGGCCATGGCATCAGGTTCAGCCTCCCATCGCAGCGTGGAGTTCTCGACGTCGGTCAGCAGGAACGCGACAGTGCCCGTAGGCAGCGCGAAGCCGTCACCGCCCACCGAATCGATCATGGCGGGGTCTCCCCATGACAGGGCCGTGCCCACCGTCCGATGCCCATCGGCGCTCATGCTGGCACGCCGGTGTCAACCGCTGCCCAGAACCTGCGAGCCGGCTCGGGGTCCAATGAGAGCGTGTGCATCGAGGTGGTGCGTCCATGGACGATCTCAGCGATCCAGACACTGTCGTTCGCGAATGCATGGCCGTCCTTGGTGGCTGTCTCCCGGATGATCGAGACGATGCGACGGCTCGATGTGGCGACGTCGATCACCTCCTGGGCGAACGTGCCACCGAAGAACAGCTGGAACTCGAGCGCCATGCCAGCTACGGCATCGACACCCTGGAAGGTGCCGGCCCACGGTCCCGCTGTCTCGTCGTTCACCCAGGTGATGTCGGGGTCGAACGAGGCGAGGACCGCCTCGACGTCCCCAGCATGAATCGAGTCCCAGAGCGCCGAAGCGGCCCCGGCCAGCTGGGCGGGGGTGGTGGTTGGTTGGGTGTCGGTCATGGTCACAGCGTCGGCGCTCGGCTGGGGGAGAACATCCCCGATGTGGGGGAGATCCGGCCGCCCGGCTCCGCCGAGCAACCATTCCGGAAGGCATCTCCCCCGGCTGGGGGAGATACGCGGCTTGCGGTCGGTGGATGGTCATGGTCGAGCAACCCAATCATCCACACACCAACGAAAGTGAGCTCCACCATGAACCGAACCCGTTTCGCTCCGCTCGTCGCATCCGTCCTGATCTTCGTTGCCGGTCTCGCCCTCGGAGCCGGCAAGACCGAAGGCGACTCCTCCGCCGCCAACACAGCGTCGAAGATCCTCCTCACCGTCGGTCTCCTCGGCTTCGTGATCGCTCTCATCGTGCTCGGCGTGAGCTACCTGCGGACCCGCCGCGCAACGACGTGAGGGTCCAGCCGCGAGGAGGAACAGTGGACCGACCCGGTAGGCGCGCCCGTCGGCCGACAACGACGAAGGCCCGGAATCCCTTGAGATTCCGGGCCTCGTGCTTGGTGGCGGGGGCAAGATTTGAACTTGCGACCTTCGGGTTATGAG
>RRZT010139100.1_pt1 | contig 13235 bp, 17 predicted proteins | sample 2165551 | NCBI WGS metagenome assembly RRZT01 (sample SAMN10456910, study PRJNA506462) | wastewater metagenome | biome: wastewater; feature: sludge; material: wastewater sludge; isolation source: wastewater sludge with Escherichia coli K12::gfp cells carrying plasmid... | place: USA: Moscow, Idaho... | reverse complement strand
TCTTTAGCTGTATACGTTTTAAGAATAGGATTATCCTCATAATAGTAAGTTACTAAGTATGATTTAGGACCTGACTTAGTAAATCTAATATGATTAATCATCGAAGGTTCTATTTTCATTTACACCCCTGTATCAATTGAGATAGCATTCTTTGTACTTACTACAATATTAAAGGAGCTATCTAAGAAAATTAATCTTTTAAAATAATTTGTCTATAAGTGCTCATAATATTTGCTCAAAAACACTACGAAATAAGAGTGTATTTTTAACAAGAATACACAAACTTGTAGGAGACATGCCATGGCTAACCAAACCACAGAGAAGTTTTTACAGGAACTTCTAAAACCTACCCACATAAACTATACTTACTATAATATTAAAAGAAAGAAATTAGTTATTAAGGTACACAGATTTATTTGAAAGTACTCTGCGAGGAGTACAGTGTAGGCGTCAACAACCTAAACCAACCGAGCAATAATTTAACCCACATTATTTTGTTCTGTGTACCTTAATAACTAACTATTTAAGTTAGTTATTGTATGATTAATTAAAGTATTAATACTTTATACTTAATCTTGACAGACCATAGTTTATACAACTATCTACTGTTCTTTTTTGATTATTAAAGGTGATGATATATTTTTCAGGATTTTCAAAATACAATCTAAATTTTCTTTTCCATTTATTTAAATCTTCATGTTCGAAGATATGTATTAGATTAACATTATTTTCTTTACAAATTAAATATTTTTCTAAGTGATACTCTTTATGCACATGAGGTGTATTATTAGGATTATATTGGTGATAATAAGTACCGTTAAACTCTACTGCTAGATTATATTCTGGTAAATATATGTCTAATTCTTTACCTAATAACCAAGAAGGTTTGTAAGAATGAATAACATTTTTTGTGTATTTAGAAAAGAAATTTAATAAATTATATTCATAACTTGAAGTAGAAAATTCTTTTAAACATTCTGAACAACAACCAGTTCTTTTTGATTCTAAAAAAGATTTAGGTTTTGTCTTGTATGAGTGTCCTTGAGGGCAAATAAAGTTACAAATTTTTGTCATACCTTTATAAGATTCTAAGATAACTTTAAAACCTTTTTTAGACTCAGGTATTCTTTTTAAAAATTCTTCTACAGGGACAGTGTTATTTTCATATTGGCAAGCTTTACAACCTGCCTTTAAAGTTTCATGGTTATAAACCGTAGTAAGAAATTCATGATTTCTCTGGCAAATAACTGTTACAGGTTCATCTGAATGAATATAATTAACTTTAGAATAGTTAAATTTATTTCCATGAACTTTTCTAAATCTTTGAATAATTTCCTCAGTAGTTATCAAAGATTTGATAACATACCTACCTAATATAGGGGCATAAACCTTGTCTTTATTTTCTTCTGAACATTTAGGACAAGGACCCCAACCACTCAAATGAGAGCTAGCCTCACAAGTAAATTCATAATCATGATTTTTACATATTACTGTAATATAATCATGTAAATTTTCAAAAGTAGCTTTACTATAGTCATACTTATTATTATGAACTTTATTAGCTTTTTCTATAAAAATTTCTAAAGGTAAACGTAAAAGTTCAGAACGATATTCTGTTAACCCTTTATCACAACAAGTTAAACTTACTTTATGCCTTTCAGCTGATCTTTTAAACCAAAAGTCATGTTCTTTACAATAAATTTCTATTAAATCATGCGTATTTTTAAAAGAACTTTCTTTAATAATAAAATTATCTTTTTTATGCTGTGGTAATGAATTAAAATATTTTTCATACCGCAAAAGACGATCTTTTTCTTCACTGCATTCAGGACATCCATGAGATAGAAGCCTGTGTTTTCGATTAGACACTTTCCCATGGATGTTACATTTCACATATAAATGAAGACGTCTGTCCGGATTCTTTTCTAAATAAGTGTTATCAAATTGATTATTATACTTATTATTTAAATCTTCAAGAAATTTTAAGTCATTCTTCATTTTAAAACAGTGTATTTAACTCTAGCTACTCCTTGAGAAATAGGAGCAATTTGTTTAAAAGCACCGTAACTAAGATCAAAAACTCTACCTTTAATATAAGGTCCTCTGTCTGTAACAGTTACAATAACTGATTTATTATTATTAACATTAGTTATTTTAACTCGAGTACCAAAAGGTAAAGATTTATGTGCTGTCGTCATGGCGTGCATGTTAAAAGGTTTCCCGTTTGCTTGTGTACGCCCATGAAAATAATGTGCGTAATAAGAAACATTTATGATACCTTGTTCTGGTTGTTTAGCATAAGCTGGAATTGCAGATGTACTTGCTAAAATCGATAAAGCAAGTAAAGCCTGCTTTACACTTTTAAAATTAAACATAGTTTATTTTCCTTATCAAATGAAAATCAATATCAGAGAAATTATTTCTCTTTATGTGTTTTCTTTGCATCGTTAGCATCGCTATGGCCTTTTAAATAAAAGACTAAATACAAAGAAAGTGTACAACCAAAATGTGTGAAGAGTTGTACACAGTCATTAGATGTCAAAATCTTCTACAAGCTTATATAAGTCTTGTTTTAATTTATCATCTTCATTTTTAAGCATATCTAGAATTAAAGAGATAACCTGTTCTTCTTGTTGAATATTAAGATTAATCTCTTTAATTTTTTGAGCAAAAAGGTTAGAATTACTCATAGAGCTTATTCTTCTTCTTCCTCTTTCATCATAGCTTCAAATTTCTCATACTGTTCGGTATAAGCTTCTTCAATAGCTTTGATATTAAATGCAAGTTTTTCATCAATTTCATCAGATGTTGAAATGTTCTTTTCAATTAGAATATCTAGAATGGTTTTAAACATACCAGCATTGATAATCTCTTGACGCATTGATTGTGCATCTGCATCATAAAGATTTACAATATGATTAGCTAAAGATTGAAGAGTAGGGTTATCGAGGACTTTACCATAGATTTGAGCTCTACTTTCATAATCTTCTTTAGCAGCTTGCTTAATCTGTTCCATTTCTGGTTGATCAGTTAAAACTTCTTTGTTAACTTTCTTAGACATATATAATCCATTTAAGTACGATAATTAGTATTTAAGAACCTGTGTAGGGTTAAATACTTTATAACCTTTCTTAATAAAGAATGGATGTTGATTTAGATGTTTAGATACCACATCAACTAATTTATCTTTATTAGAAGGTAGATTGGTTAGAGACATATAATTATTTTCATTATAGTCCCATGAGTTATCATTTGGTTTAGATAAATAATTATCTAAACGTCTGAGAGCAATCTCTAAACCTTTTCGTTTATCAAAGTGTTCTTCTTCTGAGCAAAATGTTACAGAACAAAGACCTTGATTAGGTTGTTCTTGATTACGTACTAAAACAACTGTAAGACCATTGGATAACTTATCCATTAGATTTGAATGAGTTTCTTTTAAACTTTTAATATCTTTATAAGATAAAAAAGAATGATTGAAATCAGACACAGTACGATAATGATAGATTTCAATCATATCAAATTCGTGTTTGTTTTTAATACGCTCAATTAACATTTTATTAATACGAGCACGAACAGTACGGTTAATTTTAGACATAGGTATTCCCCCTATAAATGTCGACTATTTTCAAGATCAACAAGCAGATTGACTAAAAAGTCTCTCAACTTATCACGAGATAAATTAACATAAGTTAATTCAGGGTTAGAACAATCAGAAGTAGTTATAGCTAAAGTAACTGTATTAGGATGACAATTATCTAAAACTATAGAACTTTTAATTACATTATTGTTCTGAGAAAGCTCTCTTATAAACATATATCATCTCACGATAATAAAATTAGTACCATTATTAAATAAAATTGTACCGTCAGGTTTAGTTACAGAAGGTACATTTTTAAGTACAACATTATCTACTTCCTTATCTTTAAAAGAGATATATCCAAAGAGTAAAGAATTATCTTTAGGGTATACCACAGACATTAAAGCAGAGTTGATAAAGTCACAACGAATATCTTGATAATACTTTAAATACTTATTCATTAATTCATTGTTAGACATGATATCATCTTTTGTAAGTTCAATCATAAAAAATCCATTTCAATACTGTCATCATCAAGAGAAATAGAACCTGATTTAAATATATCTTCTATATCAGAAGGAGTGTTAGAACCTATAATCTTTTTCTTAACAAATTGTTTAACATATTCTCTTACTTTAATATCAAACTTAATATAGGTATCTGAAGCACCTTTTTGTAAAAGGAAAGGATGTGTTAATTTCTTTTCATATATTTTTAAATCAGCTATATTAAATATATCCATACTTAGATCAGGAGTATATAAAATATGTTTTAAAAGAACTTTTCTAGTTGTTTGTAAGACATCTGCTACAACTTCCAAACCATAAAGATCTTCTAGTTCTTTATTAACTTCTTTGATAATATCAATAAATTTAATTCTTTTAAAAGTTGGTTTAGATTTTTGTGTCATTTCTAAATACCAATTTATTATATTCAGTTACATCTATAACTTTAGTAAAGAATTCTATATTTTGATATGTTAATTCGGCAACAATTAATTTACTCAGATATAAATCTGAATCTTTAATAAGATAAGCTTCTAATTGATTGTGCCAGACCACTGAAAAGGTTCTTTGAAAATGATCTTTCTGACGATAATCATCTAATTCTAAAGTAATTTTATTATCTGAAATGTATTTATTGTCTTTTATAAAAATACAATAAGTTTTACTATAATCAGGTAAGACCATATCCACTTCTAAGATTTCAGGTCCTTTGATTTGTTCAGACATACTTTAAGCCTCTTGATTAGAATTTTCTAATACTTTAAGAAAATCAATTACTTTATCTTTTGATGCCATACCACTAAGGGAATATGAAGTACCTGTTTCTTTATCAAATAAGATAAGGTGTGGTACAGTTCTGATATTGTTGGAAATGCACCAATCTCTGTTATTAGCACCATTCATTTCTAGAAATGTGATGTGGGAATATTGTGGTTCAAGTTCATCAAGAATAGAACCTAATTGTTTACAAGGGATACAAGTATCAGAAAAGATTTTAACAAGAACATAATTATATGTTTCTTGTTTTTCTTTTAATTCTTGCGGGTTTAAAATTTCAATCATTTATTTAAAAGTTAAAACAAAAATATTAATTGCTTAAGAGAGCTTTAGAGTAAATAAAGAATCATAAGCAAATGACTAGTTGACGAATACAAAAGAGAGTCATAATAAACTCTCTAATAAAAACGAGATTAAAGAAAATCTCTATAAATTCTACTTTCTAATATTTCAGAAACAAAATAAGAATTCCAGTAGAAGTGTCCATGAGATATTTATACCATTAAAAATAAAAGAGAGCTTAGGAAGCTAACTTAAATCATCCTCCAAAGATACTTCTAATGGAGTATAAGCTTTAGCACCTCTTAAAATAAAGAGAGCTTCACTACCTTCTTGTTCTACTGATTGAATAAGAGAGGGTGATGCTGCATAAGTACTTAATTTATCTTTAACGTCTAATAAAGCTTTTAATTCCCAACCTTCTTCTTTAAGATGTTTAAGAGCATCATCTAAACTTTCTTTCCAATTATTACCTAAACCGTAAATAGTTCCGTTAAATAATGTAATAGCAGGCGAGTTAAAAATTTCTTGAAGTTCTTTTTCTTCTTGTAAATCTAATTCTTGCTTAGCTTTTTTAATAATATCAAAAGGATTTGTCATGTGATGTACCTTATATTGACATCCTCCCCTAGCTAAAGCAAGGGGATTCCCAATATCGCTATTGAGAATTTCCTAATTCAATGAGATTTGCTTATGCAGACTAACTACACAAGACTTACATTCTCTCCAAAGGCTAACCCCGCAAGTCCTGCGGTTAAAATGTTTCATATCTTATATTTTATCATTGAAAATGTAAGATTACAATAAAAACGAGATTAAAACAAATCTCTGTAAATTCTACTTTCTAATATGTTAGAAACAAATTGAGAATTCCAGTAGAAGTGTCCATTAGATATTTACACCATTAAAAATAAAAGAGAGTACCTGTAATGGGTACTCTCTTGTATGTTATAGTTGATACATAAACTGGATCAACTAAAGTTGATAATTTACCACAACTTGAGAAAAGTCTAAATTACTACCAGTACCTTCACTAGATGCTAAACCAGATAAAGTATCAGAGTTAAGTAATGCAGATAAGAATTGTTCTTCATCAATCATAGTATTTTCAAACTGCTGTTTGATTTCAAATAATTCTTTAAGTTGTGAACCAAAGTGAGTATGTTCTACAATATCATTAGACCAATGATCTAATGCTGTAGAGTCCACAGGGAATCTACCTTTATTGTATAAGCTAAAGAAATTCTGACAAGCTTTGAGCATATCCTTATTATCTTGAGCAAATCTAATGATAAAGAATAATTTATCGATTAGTTGAGAAGGTAGACCATACTTTGTTAGAAGCTGATGTCTGACTAGCTTTTCATACTTTTTATCTCCTATGTTATTTAAGGCATAAGGTGCGAAGTCAGCTGAACCGTTTTGGACATGTTTAATGCCATTAATGACAAGTTCTTGGGTCAGTCTAATGAACTCAAACTCAAGTCTCGCTATTTCTGGATTTGTAATTTGTACTAATGGGATCTTTCGATCTTTCTTAACATATAAACCTTTATTAGTTTCCCAATAAGCTTTATAGAGGTTAAGTAAAGTTGAGAAAGTCCAGATACCAAGGGTGGCATTACCAGTTAACCCTTTACATACAACAGCATTTTGAATATACTTATTGTATTCTTCGTTAGTTACAAAATACAATTTAAACTTATGATCTTGGTGTAATTCAGAATCTGAAGACATCTCAGATGCTTTATATTCATCATACCAATCTTGTTCAGCTTTTGTAATACCTGTTAATTTAAAGTCTTTAAGAACTTGCTGACCTTGATAATCGAGTACAAAACCTGGTAATAAATCACCGTCATTATCTGAACGAGATTGTCTACAGATTTCATAATTACTTAACATGATATCACGATTATAGTAAGTATCAAGTACTTGGTCAATATTAAGACCTTTATACAGTTTAAGGTATAACTCAAACATAGTTCTGTCCCAAACTCTTACTTTGATATTTTGTCCTTTCCACAACGTAACCTTCGATATGAATCGTTAATTCATACCCGTTCTCTCATGAACTGCTCTGGGTGTTACCCAGATGACGAGACTATATCTTAAATTTAATACCAATAATAACCTCTAAACTAATTACCAAGTTTAAAGTATCGGTATTAAATCCACAACCTTTTCGGACTACTTAGTCCTACTCCTTCCCACAGGATAGTCGTTGGGGTCTGCACCATATCTAAGACTTAGGTACCTACCTGCTGATTAAACATTGTGTATTGCTATAATATAAGTAATTATAGATATTATAACAAAATCTTAAACTTTTCAAACTATACCATATAACCTTTCGGTTTCTGTTTTAGTGTTTAAGCTTTAGCTTTTTCCAGCATTTAAGTTGTGTAACGTTAAATGTCTACTCATTTAACGAGCTAATTTGAAGTTTTAAGTAATCTAAAACTTCTGTTTTATATTTTACTTTTATAAGTTCTGAACACCCTTTAAAGGTATCCTCTTGCCTAACAAAGTATTTACAATCTTTAAATTTAAGCAAACAATCTTGTTCTAATTTTAAAACATTTATGGCTAAATCATTATACTCCGATAAAAGAGTTTTATGATAAGATTGGTATTTACTACCTTTAAATCTTTTATGAACAGGATATTTAGAAGTAACACCAACCTTAATAAAGTGGTACTTATCATTTTTAAATTCATATAGATAAAGATTTGCTTTTTCCTCATAAATGTTTTTTAAATTATGCATACCACCTTTAAGTGCATAAGACCATTTCCCACAAGTGGGGCAACCACAACCACCTGAAGTATGGACATTAGGTTCTTGCGGAAATTCTCCGTGAAAAGGACAAATAATTATTACAGGTTCATCCCATTTAACGTAATGAGTTAAACTATAATCATACTTATTACCATGTACACGAATAGCGTCTTGTATAAATTTATCAGTGGTTTTAGACCTAACAGATTGTCTTTTTTCTGTAGCACATAAAGAGCAACCAGAATAACCTGTTAATAAATTTCCAGGTTTTTGCTCAAACTTAATATCATGTTTTTTACATCTAACCCACATAAGATTATTTTGAGTGGTGTAATTAGACTCAGAAAAATCATAAATATCACCAAATCTTTCTTGGGCTAGATTTTTAAAATTGTTAAAACGAACTTCTAAACTCATCAAAAATAACTTTAACTATGATAATTAGAAATGTTAGTAGTGATGTAAATATATAAAACATATTTAACTAGGTGAACGAACACAAAGCATTAGAGGACATCCCTCGTTAAGTTGTCTAAACAACTCTTTTTGAAGGTTAATATCATCACTGTCTTGAATTTGTTTAAGTAACAGCATAATAAGAACATCATTTTCAGTAACATCATTTTCAGAACCTTTTAAACTCTCCTTTTTAATTTTATTGTAAGTCTTATCACAACAGAATAAAACTACATTATTAGGTAAAAGTTTTTCAACAACTTGTTTAAAACTAGTACCAGGAATCTTAGGCTTGATAAATGATTGTACCAAACGTTGAGATTCGTCTTCTGAAGAGAATAATGTAGATTTAACATTAGCCATATAACGATTAAAAGCTAATGCTGGTGTATCTCTTGATTTATCCTTAGCATACACTGTATTAAGTCTATAAGCACCTGTTTCAGTTTTTAGACAACCTGAGATGATTTTAGACACATTTACTAAGTTTGTATGATAAATGGTATCACCATTCTTTAAAACACCACTAAACAACTTTAATGTCTTAGCAGAAGGGATACGGATAACTGGAGCATTTTCATACTTACTAAGGTCAATAAAGAAACCTTTATTCCAATCTTCATCTAATAGTAAACTATCTGATGGAAATTGATTAACTGTTGTAAGTACTAAGTCTGTTTGAGTAAAGATCTCATTAAGCTCTTTAAGATTATATACTGGTAAGTTATCATCATTGTTGAAGGTACTAGTAGATGCAGACATATAAATCTTAAATAGTTCTTTAGAAGCTTCTAGTTTATCTTGCTCTAGGTAGTTATCCCAAATATAGTCAAATACCTTTTTACTATCCTCGTTATCTGTAGCTAATACTCTACCTGACTCAAAGCTAAAGGATTGATCTTTAAACTTTGTGTAAGTTGAGCACAGCTCAGTAAACTGGATATAAGCTAAGCCTACGTGGACTTTCACTTCTTTACCAAACTTATCAGTATAGGTAAAGTTAGGTAAGCTTTTAGCAGCTTCATTAATCTCTTTCTCGTTTAAGGTATCTAGTAGATCTTTAAAACCATGTTTCTCCTTAGGTACATAATAACCTAGTTTAACAGCTAGACAAGCTTGAGCTAATACAATACTATTAGATTTACCTTTAGTACTATTCATACCAATGATTAAATCTGGTTGTACTGTTAAAGTATTAACATCTTCTAGTTCTTTTCCAGGATACTCATCTAAGGTATTAATGTCAATCCAAGGATAACGCTCTTGGATTACCTCAGAAGGAGTTAATTCTTTAATTTCTTTGACACCTGTAGAAAAATTATCAATAGATTTCTGTAAACCGTTAGCAAAAGCATCTACTGAATTATCTTCAACAAATTGTCTATCAGGTTTAGTATCAAATACAATAGTTCCTAAATTAGGTACTACCTTTGTCACTGATTTAAGACCTGTGTTAGAAACAATACGAGCATTACCAGCCTGCTTAATGCCAGTAATATTAAGTCTTATAGAACCATTGATACCAGTAGATTTGATACTGTTAACAGTAAATTCTTTAAAATCAGAGATAGTAATATCTTCATCAAGTAAACTAGTACCTAAGACATAATCTTTAACATTAGAAGCATCGTAAGTTTTACCTTCTTCAACTTTAAGTTCTAAGAAACAATCTTCAATGTTGATAGAAACTTCAATTAAGGTTTGAGCTAAGTTTTTAGAGATTTCCCCTTCACCTGCAATGAATCTATCTTCATCAAAAGGATGAAACACTACAATAACTTCTTTAAATGTCTTATCCTTAGGCACTAGTTTTCCGTCTTTAACTAAGTTATCTTGTTGCATAATACTTTGATCGTAATTATGAACCTGATAAGCTGAATTAATAACGTGTGACTGAAAACGAGCAGGTACGTTCTGACCAGACTTAAAAATACTATAAAAACCTTCTTTTGTCTCAAAGTAAGCTGGGGCACGATAAGCCTGAGCATCTGATTGTTTCAGTACCACAGTATTAGTTTTAGACATAGAACCTACTGAAGACAATGCTAAATTATGTGTACTTAAAAAAGTTTTCCATTTAGCTTCATCCATAGATGATGTTGAAAACGTCATTGGGAAATCTGTAATCAAACTATTCATTTTAGAATAGTACATAACCACAGTACCACTAGACACTTTAAGCTTATCATTATAAGACTTAGGAGAATCATATCGCACATAACGTACAATAGTTTCAATATCTTTGGTAATAAGATTAAGAAAAGGTCTATCCATTACTTTAAATTGATTAAAGCGATGAAGCAACATTAAATGAAGTACTTGATTCTGATTAAGAACAAATTCCTTATTTTTTAAATCAGTAAAAAGAAATTGTGGGTAAAACAGGTTATTGGTATCCAAATCAAATACTTTATTCTTGATTTCTACTTTACGGTTGTAAACTTTTTCATCAAGAAGTTGAAGATGGATATCAAAACCGTCTGTGAAGCTTTGAATAAAAGATTCAAATCCTTTAGGTACAATCGTATCAAGTGCTTGGTTAATGTCACTGATAGAAGATGGGATAGCTAGGAATTCTTTTGAATTCAAAACTGCTTGAAGATTATTAATGCTCATAAAATGTCTCCAGTAGAAGGCTATAAAGCCAAGGTTAAAATGATATTACTGTTAAAACTAACATATAACATCTCAATTTATTCTAAAATATAAAACATATTGAGATGTCATATTAAAAGAAGGGCCCATTCTTTTAATAAAATAATAACAATAATGCTAAGTTGAAAGAAGTTTAAGATAAGCTATTCTTACAGCTTTAAATAAAAATATTACACTACCAAAAAGAAGAGTACATATACAAATAATAAAAGCTATGAATAGCATATCAAAAGGAAAGGTTATAAAGAAACCAAAAAGAACAATACTTGTTAAGAGAAACAAGAAAGAATTAACTTTTTGATTAGTATATAACTTATACAAAGTTAAATCTAATTTAAGCATTCTTACCTCCCATTAACTGACCAGATTGAATTAACTTATCTTGGATTATAAATCTTTTAATAAGATAACCAACACCTACCCAGGCTAAAGCTATACCAAGATGAATAAGACAATAGTTAACAATAGACAAGGTACCAGCAAATACCATAGGAACAATATAAAAAGAAACCAGAAGATAAGAAAGTGCAATACCTGATACGTATAAAGCAGAGTACATTGACTTATTGATACCTAATAGGTCTTGAGAATCAATAAAGATAAAGCCATGTTGTTTAGCACTTGGTGCGTTATTCAACTTATCTGTTGTTTGAGACATAAGAATACTCCAATAAAAGATTAAGATAGTTTATAACCAAGAAGTTTAAAAGAAAGGAAAATGGATGTCACACAAATAAGTAACAAAGGAAGAGTAGCTAATACTGTACCTGCAAAGTAAAATAGTACAGAAGCTAAGATAACACCTAAAACAATATTAGGGTGAATGGATTTAACAATATACAACACACTAAGACTCCTAAGTTGAACTAGTTATATGTTGATAATAAGCATCATATTTATCTCTATAGTGAACTTTATAATGAACAGTAACAGTTTTATGTACAGAGAATATATTATTAAACATTTTACCTATACTAGAAAACACATTACCAAATTTCATATGTTTAATAAGATGTTTAATATTAAAATAGAACCATTTAGTGACTGTAATGCCATACCAAATAAACAAATACATAGGTATGTTAGGACAATCTTTTAGTTCATATACAACAAAATATTTGTTTGTGGTAAACATAGAACCTCACTAAAACCTAAAGAAAATTATTATGAAAGGGGAGAGCTTTTGCTCTCCCCTTTCCTTTAACTATACTTCCAATATTAGAAATCAGAAGTGATAGTATTTCCAACAAAATCTTCAGAACCAGTTGAGAAAGGTACATCCTCAGAGTCGTCTTGTTGACTCGTAATACTAGCTAGAAAGTTTTCATCTTCGGTCATAACAAAATCACCCATAGCACTAGTATCCAACTTAACTTCAGAATCTAAGTCCACAGTAACATCAGACAAAGCTGTGGTATCCTGTGTAGCCATTAAAGTCTTAGTGTAAGTCAAATCATCACCTTCAAGACTAAACACAGAAGTCAAACCGCCAAGTTCTGTTAAACCTAGACGAAGTTGAGCACCATAAATAGTGATTACACTATTCTCTTGTACAAATTCATCCAAAGCTTGAGAACGAGTACGCTGATTAGAACCTTCGTTAGGTCGGAAACGGTCTCTTACAACAATACGAGCTTCACTTGTATCAACTTTATTTCTAAAGTCAAAGAAGTTAACTGGTGTACTGAATGAAGATAGACCATTAGTCTCGTTAAGACCATAAGTCCAGTTACCGTGAGCTTTAGAACCTGACAGCTTCATAGAACCATAGACTTCATTAGTCATAGGTGCATATGTAGCAAGGCTATGTTCATTACCAAATACCTTTATACTGTTAAAGAAATCATTACGAGATTCAGTATTTTGAGCAATAGTTGTCATCAACTGAATACCACTTTCTTTAGCAACGATAATGCCATTAACTACAATAATACCTTTATCAAGCAACTCTTGTTCTTTAGCCATATATTCAGCATACAGAGTATCAAAAGTCTTTTGACGAACAGCGTCAGTCAAGTTAGTAGCCTTAGCAACAGTAGTAGCTTTACTGATGAAATCTAGAGCATGTTTGTTATGTTCTACGTTATCCCAAGTATCAATACTAAATGGAATGTTAGCAGAACCAAACGAACCTGTAACTACAAAAGCATTGTAAGGTGATTGCTCGTGTTTAAGATTAAGCATCATCTGTTCATTAGAG
>RRZT013015058.1_pt1 | contig 13236 bp, 15 predicted proteins | sample 2165551 | NCBI WGS metagenome assembly RRZT01 (sample SAMN10456910, study PRJNA506462) | wastewater metagenome | biome: wastewater; feature: sludge; material: wastewater sludge; isolation source: wastewater sludge with Escherichia coli K12::gfp cells carrying plasmid... | place: USA: Moscow, Idaho... | reverse complement strand
GAATTTGAATTTGAATTTGAATTTGAATTTGAATTTGTGTTGGTGTTGGATTCTATATGAACTTAAAAACTTTGGAATCTTGTCCCTACATGATGATTTGTGTTAGGGTTAGTCTAGGTTTTTAATTTGGCGCGGGAGTGAAAATTGGGGGAAAATAGATCAACATTGTGGTAAAAATTTAACTGCTTTTTAAGCGTAAATTTGTGCGGAGGAGGCGTATGGAGTTGGAGTTGGGGTTGGCGTATGCGTAAGTCTTTTTTCACTAGGAATTGGACGTGGTGCTGGGCTTACATTGGGGCTGGGGGCTCTGTGGCTTTTGAGTTTTGTCGGGTGCAGGTAGCAAATCATGCTTGCAAAAATACTCCTTGCGAATGCAAAGACCCGAGCACTTTTGAATGCAAAGGTAAATAAGATGGGTCTAGTAAGGCTTTGTGTGTTTTTTTTAATATATGTGATTATATATATTTCGACACCTTATTTTTTTAAAAGCACAAATATAAATTCAGATTATTTTAAGGGATGTTTTTTTGTAATTAATTTTGAAAAAGATAGTCCTGATATTGTTTTTTATGAAAAAAGCAACGAAATAAAATATTTGGAATTAATCCCTAAAAAAAGGCAAGATACGGTATGGTTTGGATCAAGATCAAAAAAGGTAAGTTATTCTTATAATGGAAAAACAGTAAAAGCTACATATTTAAACCATTTTAATGAAACAACGGTAAAGTATTTAGTTGGTGAGAATGGTGTTGCTCCTGTTTCTTGTTTCAAGACGCCGGTCTATTTTCATATTTTTTATTTTTACCTTACTCTATTTTTATATATAGGGATAATAGAGAAAAGACTTTTAGATTTGGAGTCTCATTAATTTCAATCTAGCCTGGGCTCCTTAAAATTTGCAGCCGACCCACTAGACAACAGCATCAAAGCCGTAGACCGCAGCGGTGGTAGCGAATTATCCATCTTTAACACCGTCTTTATTCCAAAGACCGGCACCGGCTGGCGCTGGAAAGACTAAGTTGGTAATTTGATCTCCTATGACCAAGCCGGCGCGTCACTGCTCATGGTGGCAAAAACGACCTAGGCGTTAATTTTACCTATGACGCTGAATAAGGACGTACCGATATTGCCGACTATCTGTCGTAGGCCCCATTTATTTTTGTTAATTTAATATTAAAACCCGGCATGTAGATGACCTAGGCAGTATCAGTGCTTTAGGCTATGACGCCAAAGGTAACTTAACCCAATAAATCGAAGCCTGAGGGAAGCCAGAAGAATGCACTGGCGTATTGGAATAAGATAGCTTTGGCTTGGGTGATGAAAAATGCAGTCTTTTTGATTTATTTATGATTTGCCTCTTAAACGACTTGTCCAGTCTTCCACTTGCTGGCTTTGTAAGCGATTTTCAAAAAGTCTGTGCCAGCTTGAAGCCATGGGCAATTGTAGAATTGGCTTGATGAGCGCGGGGTCGGTTATGCGGTCTCGAATCATGGCAAGTAGGGTGGCAACACTGTATGCTTCTTTGGGGCGGCTTAGGAGAATGAGCTCGTCACCGGCTGCAAGTGTGCCCGGTTGTTCTACAGAAAAATACCAGCCTGAGCGAAGCGTATTTTGAGCGCGTTCGGCCATATCTTCCACGCCAAAGCGTACGTTCAGTTTAAAGCAGGGTTGCCGGCCTTGGGAGACAACAAGAATGCTTGAGCCAACTTGCCACCGGTCGCCAATGCAAACATTGTGTTCATTTAAACCTTCAACGCTCAGGTTTTCGCCAAATGCACTGGGTGTTTTTAGCATACTGCACTGTGGCAATTCATTTTGCCAAGTGGCGTAGTGCTCAAAGGCGTAGCAATGTACGGCTTTGTCCACGCCTCCATGCACATGTACGGCTTCTTGTTCATCGCCCTCGAGTCCTAACTTGTGAACGGCAATAGGGCCGGTAACCGGCTGCTTGTTGATGGCGCTTTTTATGTGGCCTAATGTTTGAACGGTGCCGCGAAATACCGCTCTGACAATGCCTTTTTGCATTTCATATTCTCCTTCATGTTTTAGTCGATTTGTTGGTTTCTTGTGAGTGTTTATATCTTAGATGAGTACGTGTTGAATGCCCACTCTTTAGCTGCTTTTGCTTTGTATTGCGTCAAGGCCGTTGTTTTTAGGGCGTAGATAGATCAAGGATTCTCCTTACCCTTTTTGTGTATTTTACTCATGTAAACTTAAACTATTTGCCTATCTATAGATAGATATGTTAAGGTGCTTACATGTCTGGAGAAATCAAAAATCGTCGCTCAGAAATCTTACGTCATGCGCATCAATTGCTGCATGAACGGGGGTTTAATGCTTTTAGCCATCGCGATTTGGCAAAACTGGTTGGTGTAAAGTCCTCCTCTATTCACTACTATTTTCCAACGAAGCAGGATGTTGGACTGGCTTTGATTATTGAATATCGCGAAGAGTTGGCTGATTTTTTTTCAACATTAGAAACTTTGCCGGTTTTAGAGCGCTTACAGCAATTTTGTGAGCTTTTTGTTACCTCTGTACAGACAGGGGGCTGGTGTCTGGCTGGCATGTTAGCGAGTGATTTTGATAGCCTCGAAGCAGCACTTCGAGGTGAGTTACAAAACTTTTTTGATTTGGCAGAAAACTGGTTGGCTGAACAGACATTGCTTTTGTACCCCGGGCTGGATAGGGAGGAGGCCTTACAGCGGGGGAAATGTGGCATAGCCATGCTAGAAGGAGCTTCACTTTTAGCGCGCGCGCAAGAAGATCTTCGCTTTCTGCAGAAGGTCGCACAAACACTGCCTTTGTTGCTCAGCATTAAACAGGCATAGCACTGAGCATGAGGTTTTTTTTTAGTTGTTAGAGCTATCTACTGATAGATATTTGAAAGGAGTTTAAATGAATATCGCAATTCTTGGTAATGGACATGTTGGCAAGCAACTACATTCACTTTTAGACAATGGCAAAAATACAGTTTATCTCTGTTCAAGAGAGCCTTCTAAAGCGCACCCCGGTTACGCGCAAGGTGCGGCAGATGCAGAGGTTATTTTTTTGACAGTTCCATCTAGTGCGCTGGCGGAAGTGCTTCCCCCACTGCGCGAAGCATTGAGGGGCAAAATTGTGGTGGATTGTACGAATCCTCTAAACCCAGATTGGTCGCCACTATTGCTCGGGCAGGAAAATTCAGCAGGAGAAGAAACGGCTCGTCTTTTGCCTGATTCATACATTGTTAAAGCATTTAATACTATTTTTGCTGATGTTATGACGCCAGAACGTCAATTGCGTAGCGGATTACGTAGCACAGCTTTTATTGCCGGTGATGCTTTCGATGCCAAAAAAATCGTCATTGAACTGGCTAAAAATGCGGGATTTGAACCGCTAGATGTTGGACCACTCAGCATGGCTCGTTATTTAGAAGCAATGGCTCATTTGAATATTCAAATTGCTATTGGGCAAAAAGGAGGGACAAATGCTGCCTTTATTTATCACCAAATCAGAGCATAGATAATGATGAATAAATTAGGATTAAAAATAAAATCATCCTCTTGTAAAAAAATTCTTTTGTTTTTAGCTGGTATTGCTTTCTCTATGTTTTCTACAAGTTATGCGGCAGAAAACATACATTTTTCTTCACAAACGAAAAGGAGTTCCAAAATGTTAAATTCAACCGCCCCTTCTTTAAATAATTTAGCAGCTTATATGGATGCCTATTTTGATGTCTGGAATAAGAAGGATTATGACTCAGTAGCGCGCTTCTACACTGAAGATATTGTTTATCGTGATGTTAACTTAGGCAGTGAAGTAAAAGGGCATGATGAACTCAAAAAATTCATGAAGCAACAATTTGATCTTTATCCTGATCTTCATTTCAAAACGCTAGAAGTTATGAAAGAAAGAGAGGAGAAGCTTGCTGTTAGATGGGAAATGACAGGAACTTACGAAGGAAAAAAATTTAACATCGAAGGTGTTTCAATTATGCGCCTAAAAAATGGAAAAGTAGCTTGGAATTCTGATTATTATAAGTAAGTCTAAAAATATATTTTATTAAATGCTATTGTTTGTATAAACAAAATAGCTAATTTTAATATTGGCTATTTTGTTTTTTGTGAAAATATTTCTTCAATTTCTCTGGTGGATAAAATGAAAGCTCATCTAAAATTTATTTTGCTATTAATGCCGTTGGCGCTTATCCCATTTCGTCTAGAGGCAGGCGAGAGTAAAAATTCAATGATGCTTGATTTTGAAAAAGGATTCAGAGAGCTGGACCAAAAAATCATAGAAGAGTTATATGTAAATGATGCAGTGGTTATATCAAAAGGTGTAAAAACGGAAGGAAATATTGCTATTGCGAAACGGTTTAGAGAAAAAGGTATGGAAAAGGTAAATGTTGAATTTACGCCAACTGAGACCATCCAGGGAAATGACTTGATGTATGAAAGGGGGATTTTTAAAGATTACGATAAGAAAAGCGGACAGGAAATCGGGAAAGGAGATTACTTTGTTTTATGGAAAAAAGATAACAATAAATACAAAATAAAACTTCATACTTGGAGCGATCATTAATTTTTTAAAATAAAAACATTTGTGTATTTAAATTTATTTAAAATATGAATTCGCTTTGTGTGAGTGAATCGTCCCATTTAATTTTATTGCTTATTTTGAGTGGGATGTTTTTCTAGAGATTTGGGGTTATCTGTTAAAATATATGTGTTCAAATAAAACAACTGCACCTAAAAAAATAGTTCCGTGGAAACAGTGGCTGATGATTAGTTTTTTAATCTGGCCACTTTCAATTTTGATGCCCTTGTTATTGTCAGCTTTTTGGCCTTTGCCGGGGCCGGGGTTAATGCAAATTATTTGGAAAGGCTTAAATGCCTTTTTGATTGTGGGCACGCTTATATTTGTGTTACTCCCTAAAATTGTACCCTTGCTCAGTCCTTGGCTCTTTAGAGATGGTAAGTCGTGATGATTTTTATAAGGTGGTATTGCCTATAAAAACAGACAAGTTTTAAATTGTTGCGTTGGGAGTAACATGTACTACATTACTGCGATTTACCCTTACCAGGATGGCGCCTATTTTAATTTTGACTATTACAAAGAGCGCCATATTCCTTTGCTGATATCATGTTTTGGTGATAATTTTATAGATATTCAAGTTAGGCAAGGTTTGGCTGGCATAGAGCGGGATAGCCCGGATTTTATTTGTATTTTTTCCATGCGTGTGCATTCTTTTACTCGTTGGCAAGATCAAATTAAGCTGCATGGAGATCAGATTTTTAACGACACAAAAAACTTTACTAATCTGGAACCTATTATTCAAATTGATCAGCTTGTTTGTGATACATCGGTGGATTAGAGAATATTTTAAGGAGTGCTCAAGTGGAGTTTGTTTACCATAATCCAACCCAAATTCATTTTGGGCAGAATAGTTTAAATGCCTTGCCAGAGCTGATTCCGGCTGAGGCAAAAATACTAGTGCTGTACGGTGGTGGCTCTATTAAAGCGAATGGCGTTTATCAAGAAGTAAGTGCTGCGCTAAGGGGACATACTTGGCTTGAATTTGGGGGCATTGAACCCAACCCGAGTATTGAAACATTAAGAAAAGCGATTGAGTTGGTTAGAGCGCAGCATATTGATTTTATTCTTGCTGTTGGGGGCGGCTCTGTGATTGATGGCGCTAAGTTAGTGGCTGCTGCGTCGCATTATCAGGGGGATGCTTGGGATTTATTGAGTAAGCAATATAAGCCGCAAACAGCAATTCCTTTGGGGGTGGTGCTCACCTTGGCGGCGACGGGTTCGGAATCTAATATGATTGCGGTCATTAGTAATAAAGCAACGCAAGAAAAACGCTCTTTCTATTTGCCTATTACCCGGCCGCGTTTTGCGCTTCTTAATCCGGTGTATTTACGTAGTTTGCCCGCACGGCAGTTGCAAAATAGTTTGGTAGATGCGTTTGTGCATGTTTGTGAGCAGTATCTTACTTATCCTGCGGGCGGTTTGGTGCAGGAGGGTTATGCTCTTGCGATTTTAAAAACATTGCGGCATTTGGCGGAACATTATGCGCAGCATGAAGAATTGTGGTGGTGTGAGAATTTGATGTGGGCGGCTAATCAGGCGTTGTGTGGCATTGTTGGTGTGGGGATGCCGCAAGATTGGGGGTCGCATCGCATTGGGGTGGAGCTGACGGCGCTGTACGGTATTGATCATGCACGTACTTTATCCATTATTCAGCCAGCCTTATTGCAAGAAACAATTGATGCCAAGCGCGAAAGATTGGCACAAATTGCGCAGGCGGTTTTTCAGTTGGAAGGCCGGGCTCAATTAGCCATTGATGCAATTCGAAAAATGTATATTGATTTAGAGATGCCAACGCATTTACATGATGCCAAGATTATTGACCCTAATGCTCCTACGCTTATTTTAAATGCACTCAGAAATAAAGGCCTTTCGAATTTAGGCACGCATGCGGATTTAAATGAGCTGAAAATTGCCCGTATTCTTCAGGCGGCTTGTTGTCATGATGTTTAATTGTTTTGTATGAAATGAGCAATTTGATTGGCGGCATCTGTTTCCGTTGTCGTTTCGGTGTCAATTATTAAGTGCTGATACGGTAAGTTGATGTTGCCGCCACTATTCATGGTGTATTGACTTGCGAAAGCGCGCTGCCGTATTGCCGCTTCATTTGGATCATCTTGGTTGGGTTTGTGCTTCCGGCGAAAGGGCGTGCCTTCTCGGCTAATGCGTGTTTCTAGGGAGGCGAGGAGTTCGACAAGGTAAATTGAACCACCTGATGCAGCGAATTGAGAGGTTAGGCGCTCAATGTAGGCTTGGTCCTTTGGCTCATTAAATGCCCAAACAAAAGTGAAAACAATACCGGGAATTTCGGGCGTGTTGGCAGCGTGGGTAAAAAGTAAGTCTCGCACTTCGGTAAGCACTTTCCCGAATTTTGGGGTAATCCACCCGAAGAGCGCTGCAACGGGATTGGCGGTGAGGTGGTTATGAAAAAAACGATAATCGAGTAAATCAGCGACTTGTGAACCTATGGCCGCTTTGCCTGATGCGGGCGGGCCAAAAATAATGACAAGATTAGGCATAGGGGTGGGTCGTTTCTTTATTGTTTTATATAAAAAGAGGGGGTTTTATTAAAATAGGAAGACGGGAAAATAGCCATGAGTTTTGAATGGCATGGAAGTAATGCAGGTCGTAATCATGGCAGAGCCGTATTTGGCCAAGCTTTGCTTGGCCGGGGGCTGGGGTATTCGACGAAAATGAATTATTAGCACTTTTTTAAGGCTTCTTGATATTGTTCTGGGGTGTCAATATCAAAGAGGATCCCCGGTGAGGCTTGTTCGATATATTCATGGGCTTGTGTGAGCAGCCATTTTTTAGGGCTGTCGTAGCCAGTGGCGTTTTGCATGTTTTGGGCAACTGCCCGGGGGATGAGAACCGGGTGGCCGACTTTATTTTGGTAGCTTGGAAAGAGCACTTTATCCCCTTTTTTTGACCAGAGGGAAAAGAAAGTCTCTGCTTCGATGCGCGGCATATCGCCGTGTGTTAGAAAGATATAAGGGTGTTCGCTATGCTGGAGCCCGGCCTGGATGGAGGATAACAGCCCGGCTTCGGGGTGAGGATTGACAACAAGGGTGATGCCCGGTTGGTTTGCGTATTGTTCGGTGAGTTCCTCTGCCCGGTAGCCCAGTATAAGGATGATGCGCGCGCAACAGGCTTTGGCACGTGCGATGCTGGTTTCCAGCAAAGTGGTTCCGTGGTAGGGCAATATCATTTTCCAGTCGCCCATGCGGCTGGAGAAGCCAGCGGCGGTAATGAGGCAATCTGCTGCTAATGTGTTTGATGCTGTTGGATGCTGTGGGTTCAAAATATTCCCTTTTCTTATGGGCTTTAAGTGCGCCGATTTTTAAAGAGCTGCTAGAATCCCTGCAAACTTTTTGGGTGTCAAGTCATGTTCATTTCGCCGTGTCAAAATAAGCCGGTTGGATATCTACTGCTGGGCCGGCGCGTGGGTATGACTGCATGCGTCAAAAGAGGGGTGTTGTGGTTAATTTATGCTTGTGGGCGATAGCGAGTCGGGTATGGTGAGTGATTTGGGAGGGGTTTTGCATGGGTGAACAGCCGCATCAGGATGCGTGTGGGGATGAAGTGCTGGAGTGTATTGCGCAGCCACCAGAGAGCCGGTTTTTATTGACGGATATTTTGCAGCAGTCTGGCAAAACGGTGCTTGTGAGTCTGGTGGGGGCCGGGGGTAAAACCAGTACACTTTATTGGTTGGCTAAGGCGCTTTCTCAGCAAAAGCTGCGAGTGTTGGTTACGACCACAACGGCCATGAGTTGCACGATGCCAGATTGGCTTCAAACGCGTGTGCAATATGCTCACTCTGTTGAGGTTTTTATGGCGGGGCAAGGGCAAAAACTTCAGGCTTCTGATGCGCCTGGTCTGCTGGCTCTTTTTTCCGGCGTTGATCAAGCGGTGAATAAAGTGAAAGGCTATTCCCCGGCGGAGATTGATCGCTTAAAGGCGCTCAATGTTTTTGATGTTATTTTGGTTGAAGCCGATGGTGCCCGGGGTTTGCAGATTAAAGCGGCTGAGGCGCATGAACCTCAGCTCCCCCTGAGCAGTGATTACGTGATTGGTTTAACGGGCTTTTCGGTTTTTGCGGACGTAATTCACCCGGAGCAGGTGCATCGCTGGCCACTTTTTTGTGAGCGCTTTGGCGTGGCGGCTGGGCAGCGTTTAGACGATGCTTTCTTTTCGCGCTATTTAACGGATCCTTTTGGTTTATTTAAAGCCGCCCCGGCGCAGGCGCAAAAACATTGGGTACTCAATGCCTGTCCGCAGGCTGACAAGCAGACCCTGGCAAGAGTAAAATCTCTTGCAATGACGCACCCTTGGCTAAAAGGCGTTTGGTTGACCCAGATGCAAGAGGCAGATCCCTTTCTTTATGCCTGGCTGCGTTCCTCTCATCACTAAGCGAGAATTTATACATGAGCATTTTTTCCCAAGCTGCACAGTTTGAACAAGAAAATCGTCCGTTTGCTTTAGCCCAAATTGTGGAGAGCAAAGGTTCTACCCCTCGGCATGAAGGGCAAATGTTGGTTTTAGAAGATGGGCAAATTTTTGGCACAATCGGTGGCGGCATGGTGGAGCGTAAAGTGATTGAGGCTGCGCAGGAAGCCCTTAAAACCGGGCAATCTTGCGTGTTTCAAGGGCGTATGACGCGTAGCGGGGAAGATGCCGTTGGTTCTGATTGTGGGGGCGCCATGACGATTCACATTAGTGTGCATGGTGTGAGCCCTCGGCTTGTTTTGGTTGGGGCCGGGCATGTGAATCGTGCGTTGGCTCAGGTGGCCGTTCAAGCGCAATTTAGCTTGTGTGTGCTAGATACGTACTTAAATAGTCTTGATCCAAAGGTCTTCCCGGCGGGGACGCAATTTGTTCACGCGCCCACTTACACGGAAGCGATTGAGGCGGCCAAGATTAGCCCGACCGATTTTGTGGTGGTAGCCACCAATCATCAGGATGAAGAATCCTTGCAGGTCCTCATTCGTCAGCCGCTGCGTTATTTAGGGTTACTGGCCAGCCGTCGAAAAGTGTTGAGTTTTACGCAGCGTCTGCGGGAAGCCGGGCTGGATGAGGAAAGATTGCGAAATTTATACGCGCCGGTGGGTTTAAACATTGGTGCGGAAACTCCGGCTGAAATTGCCGTGAGTATTTTGGCGGAGATTTTGCAGGTAAAAACGAAAACCTCTGCTCAAAATATGCGAGACAGTCTGCACCCGAAGCGTAGCCAGCTTGTTGTGATTCGTGGCGCGGGGGATATTGCAACCGGGGTGGCACTTCGCCTGCACCGGGCTGGCTTTAGAATTGTGATGCTCGATATTGCTGAGCCTACGGTGATTCGCAGAACAGTCTCTTTTGCGCAGGCCATTTTTGATGGGGAAATGCAGGTCGAGGGGGTTCGGGCGAAAAAAGTGGCCACGGTGCGTGACGCAAGAGGCGTGCTCTCCATGGGGGATATCGCTTTGCTGGTTGACCCAAATGCAGAACAGTTGAGCCTGTTGCAGCCGGGGTATTTAGTCGATGCCATTTTGGCCAAGCGTAACGTGGGAACCAAAAAAGAAATGGCGCCGATTACCATTGCGCTCGGGCCAGGTTTTACCGCCGGGGAAGATTGTGATGCGGTCATTGAAACCAACCGGGGTCACCGTTTGGGCCGTGTCATTTTAAGTGGCAGTGCTGAGCAAAATACAGGCATCCCGGGCGAGATTGGTGGTTATAGCGCAGAGCGCGTTATTCGCTCGCCCATTGCCGGGGTATTTGAAACTTTGGTGGAGATTGGCGATATTGTTGAGAAAGGCGCGCCGATTGCTCGTATTGGGGAACAGGTGATTCTGGCGCCTTTGGCCGGGATGGTGAGAGGTTTGCTACAAAATGGCCTCACCGTGCCGCCCGGGTTTAAGGTGGGCGATATTGATCCTCGTGGCGAGAAGGCCGAATTCAAAACCGTGTCCGACAAAGCTTTGTCCATTGGTGGTGGCGTGCTGGAGGCTATGCTGAGCTTGAGTCGTTCGGCCAGCGTTCGTCAGGCGTCTGATGAGGCGGCAGCTTAAGTTTTAGCGGGTTTAAAATTTTTTAGGCAGGCGCATCAATGCTGGTGCGCCTGTTTTATTTTGGCGATGGCGTTGAGTGTTTAAAAGGGATGCTAGGAAAGCTGCATGTCGGGCTTTGGGTTGTGCTTTGTTTGTTCATGTTGCTTGGTTTAAAACGAGTAAGATATTTTTGTTTAGAAGAGATTATTGCTCTCTTTGCTAGAAGCGGGCAGATGGGATTTTGTTTTTTAAATGGCCCGGGGTTTAAGGGGGTGGGGGAGGGGCTGGTAGTGAATGTAAAAACGCCAGCCTGGGTTGGCTGGCGTTTTAGGCTAAGGTGAGGCCGGGCGTCACCTTAGTTTGGGGTATTAAGAAACTTCTAGCGGCACAAACTCAAATTTGTTCACATCAAATAAGCCTAATGTGGTTTGTTTGAGCGCAGGAATCACCGGTAAGGCTAAGAAGGCCATCTGAATGAAAGGCTCACCTACTTTGACGCCGAGTTGGCGACAGTGTTGTTTGAGCTGTTCAATGCGGAGGGAAATTTCCGCAGCCGGTTTGGGGCTCATAAGGCCCGCAATGGGAAGCGGCAATTCGGCCAGCACTTTTCCGTCTTTTACGACAACAAACCCGCCGCCTAATTCAAGCAGACGGTTGGCTGCAGCTGTCATATCAGACGAATTTTTGCCAATGACGATGAGGTTGTGCGAGTCGTGGCTGACGCTACCGGCCAATGCGCCTTCTTGCAGGTTAAAACCTTGAACAAGCCCTAGCGTGGGGGCAAGACCTTTTCCATAGCGCTCGATAACGGCCAGGTGGCATGTGTCTGGGAAGTCGAATTGATGACCATCCCATTTCACGTGCTCTTCTGTGGTAATGAGCTCATTGGGCACAATGCGCGCTGCCCGGTAGGTTTTGCCTTGGGTGAGGGAAAGTTGCAAGGCGTTTTGGCTCAGCCGGGCACAGGCCACGCTGTTTTGCATGGGTGGTTTGGTGGCGGCCAGCACGGTTTCTGCATTTTCTGCGCCGAGCGTATCGACCCATTGTCCGCCAATTAGAACGCGTTGGATATCTACGTTTTCTGGATTGGATAATAAGACAATGTCTGCTTTGTAGCCCGGGGCGATTAGCCCGAGGCGGCGCAGGTGAAAATGTTGTGCAGCAGACCAAGATGCGACGCGGTATGCTACATGCACCGGGCAGCCGTAGGTTTGAATGAGCGTGCGGATCATAAAATCGATATGTCCTTCGCGTTCAATTTCCCAAGGGTTACGGTCATCTGTGCAGAGTAAGCAAAGTGGTGAGCTGAACTCTGTGATGAGAGGCGCAAGAGCATGCAGATTTTTGGCGACGGAGCCTTCGCGAATCATCACGGCCATGCCAAGGGCGAGTTTTTCTTTCCCCTCTTCCAGACTTACCGTTTCATGGCAGTTTTGGATGCCCGCAGCGATGTAGGCATTGAGGTTTTGTCCGCGAAGCAAGGGGCAATGCCCGTCTAGGTTAAAGCCTTCAAAGGCTTCGAGCTTGTCCATCACGTCCGGGTCGCCATGGATGACGCCGGGGACGTTCATCATCTCTGCCAGCCCTATGACGTGAGGATGCTGCAAGGTTTCCTGCATTTGAGCCAAGGGGAAGTCACTGCCATTGACGTCTTTGCCGGGCAAGGCCGGGACGCAGGAGCTGACTTGGATGAATTGGTTTTGATGTGCCTTTTCACTGCAGCGTAAAAACCATTGAATACCGGCTTGCCCCATGACGTTCACAATCTCATGCGGGTCGCAAACAACCGTGGTGGTGCCTAAGGGGAGGGTTGCTCGCTCAAACTCAAGCGGGGTCATCAAGGATGATTCAATGTGAAGGTGTGAATCAATAAAGCCCGGCACAGCAACGGCGCCCTTTGCATCCCACACCTGATGAGCGGCATGGTCTGCAAAGTCCGGGCCAATACCAGCAATGTTTTTGCCAGAAATCAGGATGGGACCGGGGCGATAGCCGCCATTGATAATGTCTAATACTTGGACGTTATCAATTCGCAAATCGGCTTTTTCATCGCCTCGGCAGGCAGCGAGTAGCCGAATACGTTCTTCACGGCTCATTTGCTGAGTATGTTTGCTTAGTAGTTCGTTTCCCATTATGTACTCCTTTTTTTAGGTGTTTATTTGTAGGGTTAATGATCTACAAAAACGAACTTGAGGAGGAATAGGAAGGCAACAACCCATACGCAGGGTTTAACTTCTTTGAATCGTCCTGCTAAGGTTTTGATAACGCAATAGGTGATAAAGCCTGTTGCAATACCTTCTGTAATTGAGAAGCTAAAGGGCATCATCACAGCAGTGATAAAGGCCGGGGTGGCTTCTGTTAAATCGCTCCAGTCAATCTCAGATAGGGTAGAGGTCATTAATACGCCCACGTAGATGAGGGCGCCGGCAGCAGCGTAAGCCGGTACCATGCCAGCAAGGGGGGACAGGAAAATGACGAGGAAGAACAGGATGCCCGTTACGACAGCGGTCAAACCGGTTCTGCCACCTACGGCGGTGCCGGCAGAGCTTTCGATGTAAGCGGTGACAGAGGATGTGCCACCAAAGGCACCTACAACGGAGCTGACGCTATCGACGAGTAAAGCTTGTTTCATGCG
>RRZT010327808.1_pt1 | contig 13238 bp, 12 predicted proteins | sample 2165551 | NCBI WGS metagenome assembly RRZT01 (sample SAMN10456910, study PRJNA506462) | wastewater metagenome | biome: wastewater; feature: sludge; material: wastewater sludge; isolation source: wastewater sludge with Escherichia coli K12::gfp cells carrying plasmid... | place: USA: Moscow, Idaho... | reverse complement strand
GCAGCACCATCAGCATCGCCAGCAGCGCCGCGCCGCGCAGCCCGGCGGTCAGCGCCGCGGCCACGCCGGCCACCGCCACCAGCACCGCGCTGCCCAGGGCCAGCGAGCCCAGCAGCACCGGCAGCGCCGCACCGCCCAGCCCGAACTGCAGCGCCACCAGCGGCGCGGCCAGCAGCACCGGCCCGGCCGCGAGCAGCCACTGCACCGCCATGCGTGCGCCTACCAGCAGCGCCAGAGGCGGGCCGTCGTCGGTGCCGGCCAGCACGCACTGGTCGATCCAGCCGCCGCGCAGGTCGTCGTGGAAGAGCCGCCCACAGGCCAGCAGCACCGCCAGCAGCGCCGCCACCCACAGCACGCCCGGCCCGAGCAGGCGCAGCGTGGCGCCCTCCGGCCGCAGCGACAGCGGAAACAGCGCCGCCACCATCACGAAGAAGCCCGCATGCCAGAGCAGCTCGGCGGGCTGGCGCAGCGCCAGGCGCAGCTCGCGGCGCACGGTGGCGCGCAGCGGGCGCGCCCAGCCGCCCTGCGCCGGACGGTCCGGCCTCATGCCCGGCCTCCGGGCGGGGCCAGATCGAAGGGCTCGCAGGCCGGAAAGCCCTCGGGCAGCGCGCCGTGCGAGCTCAGCAGCAGCGCGCCGCCCGCGGCCAGATGGGCCTGCGCACGCACGGCCAGCCGCTCGCAGGCGGCGCGGTCGAGCGCGTCGAAGGGCTCGTCGAGCAGCCACAGCGGCCGGGGGGCCAGCTGCAGCGGCGCCAGCGCCAGACGCCGGCGCTGGCCGGCCGAGCACTCGCGCAGCACCCGGCGCGCCGGCAGCCGCTCCTGTTGCAGCCAGTGCTCGACGAGCGCGCCGTCCCGCGGCGCGCCGGCCAGGTCCAGCCAGGCGTGCAGGTTCTCGCGCGCGTCGAGCGCGTCGGCCAGCGGCATCGCATGGCCGACGAACCACAGCGGCCCGGCGCCGCGCACCTGGCCGGCGGCCGGCCGGCGCAGCCCGGCCAGCGTGCGGATCAGCGTCGTCTTGCCGCAGCCGTTCGGGCCGCGCAGGTGCAGCGCCTGGCCGCGCGAGAGTGCCAGCCGCAGCGGGCCCCAGAGGCGGCGCCCCTGGCGCTCGCCCACCAGCGCGTCGGCCTGCAGCAGCGGGGTGTCGGCAGCGGTCATGCGGACGTGCTCACTGCAGCGGATGGCGCGCCAGCCGTCCGGTGTCGGGAATGCGGATTTCGCGCCGGTCCATCTCGATCAGGCCCTCGGCCTCGAGCTCGTGCAGCACGCGCGAGAAATACTCCGGCGTCATCGACAGCCGCGAGGCGATCGTCGCCTTGCTGACCGGCAGCGACACCCGGTGCTCGCGCGTGCGGCCGTCCTCGCGGCACAGCGGCGCGCAGCCGCCGCTGCCTGCGCCGTCGAGCGGCATCAGGCCGGAATCGGTCTCCGGCATCGCGCCGGGCGCATCGTCGAGATCGCGCAGCAGGTAGCCGATGACGCGCTGCATGCCGTTGTGCAGCGCATAGGCCTGCACGTCGTGCACCAGCCCGTGCAGCCGGCGCGAGATGCCCGCGAGCATGCGCATCGCGAAGCGCGGATCGCGGCTGATCTCGCCGAACACCGTGTCCTTGCCGACGCTCAGCACCAGCGCGTCGCTCAGCGTCTGCGCGTTGATGATGTAGGGCTTGCCGGTGAACATCAGCGCCTCGGCGAAGCTCTGGCCCGGCCCGATCAGCTCGATCACCTTCTCCTGTCCGGCCGGCGAGATCGCGAACAGCTTGACCTGGCCGGTCACCGCGACATGGAACTCCTCGCAGGGCTCGCCGACCCGGAACACCGTGTCGCCGCGCTGCAGCCGGCGCAGCCGGCAGCCCTCGGCCAGGCGCAGCAGCTCGGGCGGCGTCATCTCCTGGAACAGCGGCAGCACGGCGAGGTAGCGGGGCAGGTCGAAGGGGCGTGCAGGGAGATCCATGGCGTGCGCTCGGCAGATGAGGAGAGGGGGCGGCGCGAATTGTCGGGACCGTTTCCAGTATTCAATCTGACCCAGGTCAATCCTGATCCCGACCCGCTTCATCGGACATCTTCTCCCTGTGCGGCCTGCTGCCAGCGATCTGTCGCTTGTCGCTTGTCGCTTGCGGGTCTGGACGAGGTGCTTCTTCCCGGGCTGGGATGGTGCAGGTCAGCCCGGCGGGATGTCCTTGAACCAGTTCAAGGGCGGCGCGGGTGTCCGCCACCCGTTGCGTTGTCCGGCCTGTCTTCCTCGGCAAGCCGCCCTCAAGCTGCCTCGGCGCGGCTTCAGCGACTCACCAGCGCGGCATGGATCTGTGCCAGCCGGTGCACCAGCTCCTGCGGGCGGTGCACGCGGGCGTAGCCGTTCTGGCCGAAGAGCATCGGCAGGTAGTCCTGCGCCTGCTCGTCGATGGTGACGCAGAAGGGCGTCAGGCCGGCGTCGCGCGCGGCCTGCACCGCGTGGCGGGTGTCTTCCAGGCCGTGGCGGCCCTCGTAGTGGTCGATGTCGTTGGGCTTGCCGTCGGTCAGCAGCAGCAGCAGGCGCTGGCGCTCGGGACGCGCCGACAGGCGCAGCGTGGCATGGCGGATCGCCGCGCCGATGCGGGTGTAGTAGCCCGGCCGGATCGCGCCGACGCGCGCGCGCACCGTCTCGTCCCAGGGCTCGTCGAAGCCCTTCAGGTGCTGGATGCGCACGTTGTGGCGGCGCACCGAGCTGAAGCCGAGCATCTCGAAGGCGTCGCCGCCGCCCGACAGCGCCTCGCCGAAGACATGCAGCGCGTCGCGGATCACGTCGATCACGCGGGTGTCGTCGCCGACATGGGCGTCGGTCGACAGCGACAGGTCGGCCAGCAGCAGCGTCGCCAGGCTGCGCTCGTGGCGCTCGCGGCGCAGGAAGACGGCCGGCGCCTCGCTGACCGGGTGGCGAGCGTCGTCGATGCGGTGGCGCACCCAGGCGTCGAGGTCGATCTCGTCGCCGTCGGGCCGCGCGCGCGTCAGCACCGGCGCGGCGCGCAGCGCCTCCAGCCGCCGGCGCACCCGCCGCGCGGTGGCCCGCAGCGCCGGCGAGGGCCGGAACGGCGCGGCCTCGCGCGCGACCAGGCACTGCACCGCGCAGTGGTCGGGCACCAGCCGACCGGTCTTCCAGTGCCATTCGGGCAGGCGCTGCCCCGGGCCGAGCGGCCGGTCGTCGGCGGCCGCGCTGGGCAGATCGAGGTCGAAGCGCACCCGCGAGGCGCTGCGCCGGCCGTCGGGCGCGATCGCCAGCTCGGTCATCTCGTCGGCGGCGCGGCCGGCCGCGTCGTCGGGCTCGTCGTCGTCGGCACGGTTGACGCGCACGAACTCGCCCCAGGACAGGATGGACTCGGCGCGGAAGAACATCAGCAGCGGTGCCGCGTTGCGCTCGTCGGCCACCGCCTGCGCGTGGCGGCGCGGCTGCGAGCGCTCCGGATGCCGGTCCTGCGCCGCGGCCTCGTCGTCCGCGTCGGCCGGATCGGGGCGGGCGAGCGCGGGCTGGGCGGGCGCGGGCTGCGTCTCGATCCACAGCCAGACCGGCGCGACCTCGTCGGGGCGCACCGGCGCGTCGTCCCGGGCGGGGCCGAGCGGCGTGGCGGCGGCCGCGCCGTCGAGCATCGAGCGCAGCGCGGCCGCCACCGCACGCTCGGCCCGGGCGGCGCGGCCGTTCAGGCGCTCGCCCGGCGGCCGCGCGGCCAGCTGCGCCGCCAGCAGGCGCTGCAGCCGCGGCTGCAGGCCGGGAAACCGCACCAGCGCCCGCCGGCTCGCGCGCAGGTTGTCCTCGATCCAGTCGCCGGGGGTCGGCGTCTCCTGCAGCGCGGCGGCCAGCGCGGCCAGCCACAGGTAGAGCGCGCGGTTGAGCGAGCGCTCGGCCAGCACCGCCAGCCGCGGCGGCAGCGACAGCACCTCGGGCTCCAGGCGCGGGCGCCGCACCTGCGTGCCGGTGCCGGCCAGGCGCTGCAGCCAGTCGCGCGGGCCGCCCTGGGCGCGCACGCCGGCCTCGGCCAGCCGCACCGCCGCCGCGCCGCCGCCGGCGCGGAACATCAGCTCGATGGCACGGCGCATTTCGCTCAGCTCGACCGCGGCGGCCTCGTGGTGACCGGCCTCGCTGCCGGCGGCGCGGGTGATGAAGCGGTGCCACTGGCGCCCGACCCATTCCTCCATGTCAGATCTCCTTGTCAGTGCGGCGCTGGCGCAGCGTCTCGCGCACCGCGTCGACGCCGATGCGCCACTCCAGCAGCGGCCCCTGGGGCTGCCCGGCCTGCGAGGTCGCGCAGGCGTCCAGGCAGCGTCCGCACTGCACGCACGAGAACATCATCCGCTTGATGTCGCGCGGATGCAGGCGCATCGGGCAGCTGCGGTCGCAGGCGCTGCCCGAGGGCGAGGCCGGCGTGCGGCAGTCGCGGCAGTCGCGCGCGCGGTCGCGGTCGAACGCGACCACCATGCCCTTCGGATTGGCCATCCACACCAGGCTCTGGAACAGCCCGACCGCGCAGCCGAAGCGGCAGAACAGGTGGCGCGCGAAGGCGAACTCGGCCGAGAACACCAGCGTGCCGATGCCGAGGAAGCGCGCCTGGCCGGGCGTCAGCGTGCCGCCGAGCAGGCCGCGCCACAGCTCGGCCGGCGGCAGCAGGTAGCTCAGCAGCGTGATCGCCCACAGGAAGCCCGACATCACGCAGGCCAGCGCGAACACCGGCCACCAGCGCCGCTGCGCCGGACGGTCGGCGCGCGGCGTCGGGTGGCGGTCCCACAGGCTGAAGCGCGCGCAGGCGCGGTGCAGCAGGTCGTTGATCAGCTCGACCAGCGAGAAGTGCGGGCACAGCCAGCCGCAGTAGAGCCGACCCCGTCGCCAGGCCACCGCGAGGAACAGCGCCACCAGCACGAGCGCCGGCAGGAAGGCGCGGCCCAGGATGGACAGCGCGGCGGCGGTGGCGTCGATGCGCCCGGCCATGACGTCGTCGATCCCCAGCGACCAGCGCCGGCCGAGGAACCACAGCTGCGTCTCGTGCAGGTCGAAGCGCAGCCAGTCCAGGGCCGGCGCGACCAGGAAGAGCACGAAGAACGCGGATTGAAAGAGACGGCGGCGGCGCTGCATGAAAGGGATGGATGGTTGAATCCTGGAGCAACCGGGCATGCAGCGCGGACCGTCCTTGCGGAACAGGCCGCCGTCCGGAAAACGGGCATCGGCGTCGATGCGGTCGATGGCGACGGTCAGCGGGCGGCGCCGGCCGGGGCCAGCACCGCGTCGACCAGCTCGGCCAGCGCGGCCACCGTCTCGGCGTCGTCGCTGAGCGCCTCGACGATGGCGGCGCGGCAGGCCGCCGCCGGGTCGAGCCCGGCGGCGATCAGCCGCCCGGCCATCACCAGCAGCCGTGTGCTGGCGGTCTCCTCGAGATCGTGGTCGGTGAGGCGGCGCAGCGCGCCGGCCAGGCTGACCAGCGAGCGCGCCTCGGCCGGCGACACGCCGCTCTCGGCCGCGACGATCGCCTCCTCCAGCGCCGGCGCCGGGTAGCCGAAGCTCATCGCGACGAAACGCTGGCGGGTGCTGGGCTTCAGGCTCTTGAGCAGGTTCTGGTAGCCGGGGTTGTAGGAGGCGACCAGCATGAACTCCGGCGGTGCCAGCAGCTGCTCGCCGGTGCGCTCGATCGACAGCAGGCGGCGGTCGTCGGCCAGCGGATGCAGCACCACCGTGGTGTCCTTGCGCGCCTCGACCACCTCGTCGAGGTAGAGGATCGCGCCGGTGCGCATCGCGCGGGTCAGCGGACCGTCGCACCAGACGGTGTCGCCGCCGGCGATCAGGTGGCGGCCGACCAGGTCGGCCGCGCTCAGGTCGTCGTGGCAGCTCACCGTCACCAGCGGACGGCCCAGGCGCGCGGCCATGTGCTCGACGAAGCGGGTCTTGCCGCATCCGGTCGGCCCCTTGATCAGGACCGGCAGGCGCTGGCGCCAGGCCTGCTCGAACAGGGTGCATTCGCGGCCCTGCTCGGCGTAGTGCGGGATCGCGGCGATCTGCCGTGCGCTGGCGTGTTCCATGATGTCGCTCTCAGGCGCGGGCCGCGGTGGCACCGGTCTCGCCGGCGTTCACCGGATCGCGCTCGTCGCCGGTGACGAAGAAGCTCGCCAGATAGGTCAGCAGTCCGGCCAGAAAGCCCACGCCACCGGCCAGGCGGATCCAGTAGAACAGGCGTAGCTGGTCCTGGGTGGCCATGAAGCCCATCGCGCCGCTCTCGGGCAGGCGCTGCAGCCAGACCTGCAGGATGCCCGCGCCGGTCAGGGCCAGCACCATCACGCCCATGCTGATCGTCATGATCCAGAAGCTCCACATCTCGCAGGTCTGCGCGGCACGCGGGGCGGCCAGGCGACCGCGCAGCAGCGGCATCGCGTAGCTGATCATCGAGATGACCACCAGCACGTAGGCGCCGTAGAAGGCCAGATGGCCATGCGCGGCGGTGATCTGGGTGCCGTGTGTGTAGTAGTTGACCGGGCTGAGCGTGTGGATGAAGCCCCACAGGCCGGCGCCCAGGAAACCCATCACCGAGGTGCCCACCGCCCACAGCACGGCGGCCTGGTTCGGGTGTTCACGGCGACGGCGCTGCACCATGTTGAAGGCGAAGACCGTCATCATGAAGAAGGGAATCGGCTCGAGCGCGCTGAAGATGCTGCCGACCCACTGCCAGTAGCCGGGCAGGCCGATGAAGTAGAAGTGGTGGCCGGTGCCCAGGATGCCGGTCATCAGCGCGAAGGCGATGATCACGTACAGCCACTTGTCGATGACCTCGCGGTCGACGCCGGTGGTGCGGATCAGCACGTAGGCCAGCAGCGCGCCCAGGATCAGCTCCCACACGCCTTCGACCCACAGGTGCACGACGAACCACCAGTACATCTTGTCGCGCACCAGGTTGTGCGGGTTGACGAAGCTGAACAGGAACATCAGCGCCAGGCCCCACAGGCCTGTCAGCAGCACCAGGCTGATGCTGGTCTTGCGGCCCTTGAGCACCGTCATGCTGATGTTGAACAGGAAGCCCAGCGCCACGACGACGATGCCCAGCTTGGTGGGCAGCGGCTGCTCGAGGAACTCGCGGCCCATGGTCTGCAGCAGGTCGTTGCCGGTCAGCTCGGCCAGGCGCGCGTAGGGCACCGTCAGGTAGCCGACGATGGTCAGCGCGCCGGCGACCAGGAAGATCCAGAACAGCGCGATGGCCAGCTTCGGGCTGTGCAGCTCGGTCTCGGCCTCCTCGGGCACGAGGTAGTAGGCCGCGCCCATGAAGCCGAACAGCAGCCAGACGATCAGCAGATTGGTGTGCACCATCCGCGCCACGTTGAACGGGATGTACGGAAACAGGAAGTCGCCGACCAGATACTGCAGCCCCAACCCGAGGCCGAAGACGATCTGCGCGGTGAACAGCCCGAGTGCCGCGATGAAGTACAGCTTCGCGACGGACTGGGACTTGTACTTGAGGACAGGCGTGTTCATGGCGGGTATCTCCTCTCACCCTTCGATGTTGGGTGGCCACTTCTCGGTGTTGATCTGGCTGGTCCACTTCAGGAACTCCACCAGGTCGTCGAGCTGCTGGTCGGTCAGGTTGAACTGCGGCATCTGGCGCCGGCCCGGCGTGTGGGTCGGCTGGGCCTTCATCCAGACCTTGATGAACTCGCCGCCGCGGCGCGGGTAGACATTGCCGAGCTCTGGCGCGAAGTACGCGCCCTCGCCCAGCAGCGTGTGGCAGCCGATGCAGTTGCGCGTCTCCCAGATCTTCTTGCCGGCCACCACCTGCGGCGTGATCGCCTGTGCGTTGGAGCGCTCGGGAATCCGCTGCTCGGTGTCGAAGACGATCACCGCGAACAGCAGCGCGAAGAACATCGAGCCGCCGTAGAACATGTTGCGGGCGGTCTGCTGTGTGAAACCACCCGGGGATTTCTGGCTCATGCGCACCTCCTCCAGCAAGGGCTTGAACGGTGCGCATATCCTCGTGTTTCAGTCGGGAATCGTCCTTGAACCGGTTCAAGGAAATGGCGGCAGGGGGCCGAGGGCTGAGGCTGATGGCCTCAGCCCGGCTTGCCGTCGGCGCGCGGGCGCATCAGCCACGGTCCGTAATGCACGGCATAGAGCGCGAAGGCCAGCGACCAGGGCAGGGCCGAGGCCTGCACCGCCGCCAGCAGCGATTCCGGCGCCAGCAGCGGCGGGATCACGCGCAGCAGCGCCGCCAGCAGTGCAAGCAGGTAGATCGCGACGTCGATGCGGTCGGCCTTCAGCGGCCGGCCGGTGTGGCCGCGTGCGGTGCGTGTCATCATCGCCAGCGTCAGCAGGCCGATGGCGCCGGCCGTCAGCGCATGCGTGGCCACCGAGGGCGCGACCCAGCCGAAAGCGGCCAGCGCGCGCAGCAGCAGATGCAGCGGAATCCAGGCGCAGGCAATATGCAGCACCGCCACCAGCGGCACGCGCAGCGTGCGTGCCGGTTGCCACAGCACCAGACGGGCCGCATGCGCGATCGCTGCGGCCAACGCGATCGCCCCGACCAGCTCCGGCGGCCAGGGCAGCGGGTTGACGATCGCCAACACGAGCAGCAGGCCCAGCGCCACGCGCTCAAGCTGTGGCAGCTGGCGTGGCTGCGTGCCGTGCACGCCGTTGCGCGTGAACATCGGCACCACCCGGCCGGCCATCACCGCGATGATGAAGAGCACCACGTCGAGTGCGAGCTGCAGGGCCTGGCGCGCCAGCGCGGCGTCGTGCAGGGCCAGCACCCGCATCGAGGCGCCGGCGCTACCCAGCAGCACCAGCAGGCCGACGAAGAAGAGGTTGCGCCGGTTGCCGCCCCGGTGCAGCGCCCGGCCCAGGCCGGCGGCGGCCGCCAGCGCAAACGTCAGGTCGGCGGCCGCACCAGCCAACGGCCACGGGCTGAAGGCCAGCCCCCGGCCGAGCAGCCACAGCCCAGCCAGTGTCGCCAGCGCGCCACCCGAAGGCGTGGGCTGGCCGCTCCAGTTGCGCCCGGCGGTGAGCAGGAAGCCGACGATCACCGCCATCGCGAAGCCCGAGACCATCTCGCCGGCATGCCACAGGCTGCCCGGCAGCGGCGAGGCCAGGCCGGTCTGCCCGCCGAAGATCAGCACCCACAGCGGCAGCACCAGCGCTGCCTGCACGGCCGCCAGCAGGTAGAAAGGCCGGAAACCCAGCGCCCACAGCGCCGTGCCGGCCGCAGTCGGCTCCTCGATGTGCAGCAGGAGGGTCGGGCGGCGCGGCGGTGGGGTGTTCATCAACGGGCCTCGTCAGTGGCGGGTGCAGGCTTCTGGTTCGGGTTGACGACGCCGGGGCTGCTCGGGTCGGCCGCGTGCTCCTTGGGCGCACCGATGTGCTGCTCGACCGGCGGCAGCGTGTGCGCGATGCCCTTGTGGCAGTCGATGCAGGTCTTGCCCTCGGTAAATGCGGCCTGGTGCGCGGCGGCCGAGCGGGTGTTCTGCTCGGCATAGTCCATCGCGTTGAAGTGGTGGCAGTTGCGGCACTCGCGGCTGTCGGTGCGCTTCATGCGGTCCCACTCGTGCTGGGCCAGCTCGGCGCGCTTGGCGTTGAACTTCTCCGGCGTGTCGATCGTGCCCAGGATCTTGTGCAGCACCTCGTTGCTCGCCTGGATCTTGCGGATCATCTTGTGCCCCCATTCCTTGGGCACATGGCAGTCCGGGCAGGTGGCGCGCACGCCGGTGCGGTTCTGGTAGTGGATGGTGTTGCGGTACTCGGCGTACACGTTGTCCTTCATCTCGTGGCAGGAGATGCAGAATTCCTCGCGGTTGGTGTATTCCATCGCGGTGTTGAAGCCGCCCCAGAACAGGATGCCGGTGACGAAGGCAGCCGCCAGCACCAGGAAGCTGCGGCTGCGTACCCGCGCCCAGGTGCGGGCGAACAGGCCGGGTCGGGAGTCGTGCTCGTTCGGAGTCATGTCAAGGTCCTCTCGGCCGCGTCACTGCAGGCCACGGGCGCGCTGGAAGGTGTTGCCAACCAGCGGCTTGGCATCGGTCTGCGGCACATGGCACTGGGTGCAGAAGTAGCGGCGTGGGCTGATGTTGTCGAGCTCCTGGCCGTCGCGGTTGCGGAAGTGGGTGACGCTCACCTTCGTCGCACCGCTGTCCTTCGACTTCTGGAATGAATGGCAGTCCATGCACTTGTTGTAGTTCTTGGTGATCTGGTAGCTGGAGATGGTGTGCGGGATCAGCGGGGGTTGCTGCACGAAGTCGCGGTCGCTGGGGGCGTGGTCGCGCTCCTGGCGGATGGGCGTGGGCGCGTTGTCCTGATCCAGCGGCGTGCCGCCGCGCAGGCCCTGCATCTTGACCGGTGCGCTGCCCGAGGCCTGCGGCTCGGCGGCCAGGCCATGCTGCTGTGCACCGACCAGGATCAGTCCGGCGGCCAGGGCGACCCGGGCGAGATCCTGCAGGAGATGGCGGAAGGAGCGGGAGTTCATGGTGTCGGCCTCTCTTGCCTGTCGAGCTTGTTGAAACGGTGGGAAAAGGTGAAGACATCCGGCGCGCAGACGTCGATGCAGCGGCCGCAGTGGGTGCAGGCCTCGTCCAGGATGAGCGGGCCGGCGCCGCCCTTGCCCTTGAGCGCGATCGGGATGATCTGCGGCTCCGGGCAGACGGCGTAGCACTCGGCGCAGTCGTTGCAGCGGTCGCGGTGACGGGCGCTGACGCGCACCACGCTGACGCGGCCGATCAGCGACCAGGCCGCACCGGCCGGGCAGACATGGCCGCACCAGCCGCGCGGCGCCACCAGCAGGTCGAACAGGAAGACCGCCAGCGCCGCGCCCCAGACCGCGCTGCCGCCGAAGATCAGCGCGCGCTGCGTCAGCGACACCGGGTTGACGTTCTCCCAGACCAGCCGCCCGGTCAGCGCCGAGGCCACGAGCACCGCCACCAGCAGCCAGTGGCGCAGCCGCGGGTTGGGCGCGCGCCCGCCGCTCAGATCCAGCCGGCGGCGCAGCCAGCCCGCGCCGTCGGTGATCAGGTTGACCGGGCAGACCCAGGCGCAGAAGGCTCGTCCGCCCGCCAGCGCGTAGAAGACGATGACGATCGCCGCGCCGATCAGCGCCGACAGCGCGGGCGCGTGCCCGGCCGCCAGCGACTGCGCCAGCACGAAGGGATCGGTCAGCGGCAGCACGCCCAGCGTGACGCTGGCGCTCAGGTTGCCCTTGACGATCCAGACGCCGGCCAGCGGCCCGAGCAGGAAGAGCGCGAGCACGCCGGCCTGCGACAGCCGGCGCAGCAGCAGCCAGCGGTGGGCGCGCCAGAAGCCCTTGAGCTCGCGGGCCTCGGCGCCGATGCGCTTCTTCGGCCCGGGCGGGGTGGCCACAGGCGTCGGGGTCGGGCTCATCGCGAGGCTCCTTCGGGGCGTGCATAGGCCTCCTGGCCGGAGCGCAGCGGCGCCAGGTCGCCCGGCACCGGCGTGGCCGGCAGGTTCTGCACCGGCTGGTCGAAGCGGGGCCGGCCCCCCTGGCTGTCGGGCGACCAGCCCTTGCGGTAGTGGTGGCCGAGTTCGCCGCGGGCCAGATCGACCGGCAGCACCTTGATCGCCGGCTGCTCGAGCACGCAGCTCTTCTCGCACTTGCCGCAGCCGGTGCAGGCCTCGGCGTGCACGGTGGGCAGCAGCATCGCGTGGCGGTCGCTGCGCGGGTTGCTGACCTTCTCCAGTGTGATCGCCTCGTCGATGACCGGGCAGACCCGGTAGCAGACATCGCAGCGCAGGCCGAGAAAGTTCAGGCAGTTCTCCTGGTCGATCAGCACTGCCAGGCCCATGCGGGCCTTCGTGATCTCGTGCAGCGCCGGATCGAGCGCGCCGGTCGGGCAGGCTTTCACGCAGGGCAGGCCCTCGCACATCTCGCAGGGAATGTCGCGCGCGACGAAGTAGGGCGTGCCGGGCACGACCTGCGCGTCCAGGCCGTGCCCGCCGCCGGCCAGGCGCAGGTTCTGCGGCGGGCAGTCGCGCACGCACAGCCCGCAGCGGATGCACGCGCCCAGGAAGTCGTGCTCGGCCAGCGCGCCGGGCGGGCGCAGCGCCTGCGCCGGCCGGCCGACGGCCGGGCGCGCCAGCAGCGCACAGCCGCCGGCCAGCAGTGCGGCCGCGCCGGCGCCCGCCGCCTGCTGCAGCCACTCGCGTCGGGTGCTCATCGGGCTCTCCCGCGTGCTGCGCCTCAGGCGCGCACCACCTTGACGGCGCACTTCTTGTAGTCGGTCTCCTTCGAGATCGGGCAGGTCGCGTCCAGCGTCAGCTTGTTGACCAGCCGGCCCTCGTCGAAGAAGGGAACGAAGACCAGGCCGCGCGGCACCTTGTTGCGGCCCTTGGTCTCGACCGAGAGCGTGATCTCGCCGCGGCGCGAGGCGACCTTGACCTTCATGCCGCGCTGCAGGCCGCGGGACTGGGCGTCGTCCGGATGCATGAAGACGACCGCCTCGGGCACCGCGCGGTGCAGCTCGGGCACGCGGCGGGTCATCGTGCCGGTGTGCCAGTGCTCCAGCACCCGGCCGGTGCACAGCCACAGGTCGAAGTCCTTGTCCGGGCTCTCGGCCGCGGGCTGGTAGGGCAGCGCGAAGATGTTGGCGCGGCCGTCCTTCTGGCCGTAGAAGCGCAGGCCCTCGCCCTTCTTCACGTAGGGGTCGTAGCCTTCGCGGAAGCGCCACAGCGTCTCCTTGCCGTCGACCACCGGCCAGCGCAGGCCGCGCACCTCGTGGTAGACGTCGAAGGGCGCCAGGTCATGGCCGTGGCCGCGGCCGAACTCGGCGTACTCCTCGAACAGGCCCTTCTGCACGTAGAAGCCGAAGGCCTTGGACTCGTCGTTGCGGTAGTCCTTGATGTACTTGCTGTTGACCTTCGTCAGGTCGGCCAGCGGATAGCGGTTGACCTTGCCGTTGCCGAACAGGATGTCGAACAGCGTCTTGCCCTTGAACTCGGGCTTCTTCGCGATCAGCTCGGCCGGCCAGACCTCCTCGACCTTGAAGCGCTTGGAGAACTCCATCATCTGCCACAGGTCGGAGCGGGCCTCGCCCGGGGCCTGGACCTGCTGGCGCCAGAACTGGGTGCGGCGCTCGGCGTTGCCGAAGGCCCCTTCCTTCTCGACCCACATCGCGCTGGGCAGGATCAGGTCGGCGGCCATTGCGCTGGCGTTGGGGTAGACATCGCTGACGACGATGAAGGTGGCCGGATTGCGCCAGCCCGGCAGCAGCTCGCCGTTGATGTTCGGCCCGGCCTGCATGTTGTT
>RRZT010586335.1_pt1 | contig 13239 bp, 15 predicted proteins | sample 2165551 | NCBI WGS metagenome assembly RRZT01 (sample SAMN10456910, study PRJNA506462) | wastewater metagenome | biome: wastewater; feature: sludge; material: wastewater sludge; isolation source: wastewater sludge with Escherichia coli K12::gfp cells carrying plasmid... | place: USA: Moscow, Idaho... | reverse complement strand
GGATTGGCGGGGCGGACGGTAGGGTGTTTCAAAACAGGAGACACCCATGGATAGCCGCACACTGCACCGCCTCGCCACCAATCCCAAGGCCCTGATGGAGTATCACGGCACAGGTCGTCTGCCGGTCGTTAATCCCCCTTCCAGCCCTCTTATCACTCTGTTGCAGTCCCTTCAGCCCCGGGAACGGCTCAGAATCGCCTCTGTGACGATTTCGCTCCCTCTGGGGTATACCGGCTCAAGAATCTTCCAAAACGCGCAGCAAGCGCTTAATTGGCTCCTTCCTGCCGGCTCTCCCCGCAATGTCCCCAGCCAGTCTTGGCAGGATAAGAGATTCCGGCGCGCTCTCACCGTTGAAGACCTGGGCCACCACGCTACGGTGCCGGCCGATGTGGCAGAGGCGTGGTGGCGCCGCCACCCTCACCTGCGCCGACCGCAGCCATCACTCTGATCGCTTTTTAAAAGCTTTTCCCTTGTTTTTTTCTTGTTGTTATCTTGTTTTTAGCTGGCTGGACGCCTAGTGCCACGTGGCCTCCAGAGGGGTGACGACTACAGATTCCGGTATTCACGACTACAGATTCCGGTACTCATGACTAACCGAGGCTCAAAGGGCGGCTGAGCGCTATGATGCGCTATATGTTTGTGGTGTAATTTCCACCACTTAATGGATGAATTTACACCATGTACGCGCGCATAATCCGTCAAAACCTACTCGCAGCCCTGGATGATTCGCCGGTCGTGCTGGTCAACGGCGCCCGCCAGACCGGCAAGAGTACGCTGATCCAAAACCTCGGCCGCGAGGCGACTTACTACACCTTCGACGACCCGGCTGTGCTGGCAGCCGCGCAGGTTGATCCCTTCGGTTTCATCAACGCACTCAAGGGGGCGGTCTGTCTCGATGAGGTGCAGCGTGCTCCTGGGGTGTTCCTAGCGATCAAGGCGGCGGTGGATCGCGACCGTACCCCTGGGCGTTTCCTGCTGACCGGCTCGGCCAATGTGCTGTTGCTGCCGCAGATTGCCGACTCTCTAGCTGGACGTATGGAGGTGCTGAACCTGTGGCCTCTGGCGCAAAGCGAAATCGAGCGTCAGCCCCTTAGCATGATTGATCGACTGTTCAGCGGCCAGATGCCGGATAAGTGCCATTTCGAGCGGCAGGACTTCATCGCGAGGCTGAGTCGTGGAGGCTATCCGGAGGCGCTGAGTCGTTCCGGCGAGCGGCGGCGGGAAGCCTGGTTCGAGAGTTATCTCCATACGATCTTGCAGCGTGACGTTCGCGACCTGGCCCAGATCGAAGGGCTGACGGAGATGCCGCGGCTGATGCAGCTGCTGGGCGCCCGCAGTGGCGGACTGCTCAATGCCGCCGAGCTGTCGCGTTCGACGGGCATTCCGCAGACCACGCTCAAGCGCTATCTGACTCTGCTGGAGACCCTTTTTCTCGTGCGTCAGGTTCCAGCCTGGTCGTCCAATCTCGGCAAACGACTACAGAAATCGCCCAAGCTGTTCGTGACCGACTACGGCTTGATGGCCCACTTGCAGGGCTTGAGCGAAGCCGGCATGGCGGCTGGACTGGGGTTACCGGGGGACTTGGTGGAGGACTTCGTGCATGCCGAGCTGGTCAAGCATCAGAGCTGGTCAGATTTGCGTACGCGGCTGATGCATTACCGTACCTCCACCGGAGTAGAGGTGGACTTCGTGCTGGAGAACCGTCGTGGCGATCTGGTTGGCATCGAGGTCAAGGCAGCGGCCACTATCAGCGGCAAGGACTTCAACGGGCTTCGTCATCTACGCGAGATTACGCCGCAGCAGTTCAAGCGTGGCGTGGTGTTCTACTCGGGCGATCAGGTCGTGCCTTTCGATGAACAACTGGTGGCCGTGCCGCTCGCACTGTTTTGGTCAGTTTGAGCGACACTCGCGGTTATCTGTCTGTGCTGCCGGCTAGTTTGGTAGTTCTCGTTGTATCGGCCTGTGTTGCCTAGTTGCCCATCTGGGCATAACAGCCTCAGAAGACAGCCATCTCTCACGGCGCCTTGGATGTTGGCATCGGTGGGCCTAGGTAGGCACCGCGCAGCGTCATGCGGTCAAAGCTATAGACATGGGCGTGCGGGCTTTCGACGCAGCGACCCACCAGAGGGAGCTTTTGATCTGGTTCTCCGGGCTTGAGCTCGATGTTGCTGCCACAAATGGGCAGTCTGCCGAAAATCGAACCAAGCGCGTCCAGCGATAACTTTCATGCCGAAACATCTCCAACTCGCAGCTAGCCTCTTTGACGGTAGAAACCCAGTGGGGGGCTTTAACTACACAGTCGTCAATGACGCGGAACCAAGGGGCATACACCTCGCGCCAGATAAACACAAAGCCCAGCACTGTCAGGGCCAGGGTAATCAGGCTGCCCATAGTAAGAGGGCCTCCGCGTTGGCTTAGGCTGAGCAGCATGATGCTGAGCAGGACTAGCCATAATGCGCTGCCCAGCAATATCGAGCTCAGAAAGCTGATGCCACGAACGCTGAGGTTGCGCATCTCTCCGTTCCGTAGAAACAGCCGGGCGGCGAGCGAGGGGCGGATGGCCCCATTGCCAGATCGTCGATAAAGCACAGTAGTCGATGGCTCACTCTCAGACTCATAGTCTTTTACTGACGAATCTTCTGAAGCCAGCTCCAGCCAGTAGAGGCTGACATTGCCTCTACCTCCACCCGGTTGATAGCCGAGCTGTAAGCGAGGCACCTGGGTGCCAGGTTGGGCCAGGTGCAGAGCTCGGCGCAGGGTCGCGATGGCTGGCACCCAAGCCTTGGGCTCCATGTCTTGCTCGGAGGCCGTGCCGCAACCTGTCAGCAGCGCACTGGCCTCGAAGCGCAATTTCTCAGTGGCATCAGGACGTGCGAGACCTTCATCAGCCATGAACCGACCTCAGCAAAAATCAACGCAGCGCCTGAAGCTAAAGCCTGAGCGGGTGCTTAGAGCCGAGTGAGCCGAATAGCCGGAATATTCGGCTCACGCAATGAGCCGATTGTCGCCTTCGAATACGTTCGTCCATTTACGCTGACTTTCGGTACTATCCGGTTAACTCAGGATTACCAAGGACAGGAAATGGACTTCTCCCCCATCATCGCTCAGGTCTGGGGCATGCTGGCCTGGTTTATCCCAGCCGCACTGCTGATCGGCCTGCTCAAGTCCCCATGGGCAAAGGGTCATATTGGCGAAATCCTGGTGCGGCTGTTCGCCCATTGGCAGCTGGACAAGCAGACCTACCGCCGCCTGCACAATGTCACGCTGAACACGCCCGACGGCACCACGCAGATCGACCACGTATTCCTCTCGCCTTACGGCATCTTCGTGCTGGAAACGAAGAACATGAGCGGCTGGATCTTCGGCAGTGAGAAGCAGCCACAGTGGACACAGAAGCTCTACAAGCGAACGTTCAAATTCCAGAACCCGCTGCGGCAGAACTACAAACACCTCAAAGCACTGGAAGCCATCCTTGGCGTAAACCCCGAGCACCTGCACTCGGTCATCACCTTTGTCGGCGGCAGCACCTTCAAAACCGAAGTGCCGGCCAACGTCACCCAGGGCATCGGCTTTATCCGCTATATCAAGTCATTCCAGCAGCCGCTATTCAGCGAGCCTGAAGTTGACGCCATGTTGCATGCCCTGCAAACCGGCCGCCGCGCGCCAACCCTCGCCACCCACCGCGAGCATGTACAAAACCTCAAACGCCGTAGCGATCCGACAGCCGAGCGGCAGTGTCCGAAATGTGGGAGTGCGCTGCTGATCCGCACCGTGAAGTCAGGGCCGAAAGCGGGACAGCAGTTTTGGGGATGCTCGGCTTTCCCCAAGTGCCGAACCATGCAAAGCCTTTAACAACCATCAATTGATACGCAGGATGCACATCATGCAATCAAGCAAAAACTGGCTGCTGGCGATTGCCGTCACCGCGCTCAGCGCTGGAACACACGCAGCAGACGATGGCTACAGCGAAACCTATACCGCCTGCATGGATGAGTCCGGCGGCGTGACGGTGAATATGCTCAATTGCATGGGCAGTGAGACAGAACAGCAAGACGCCCGCCTCAACCAAAATTACAAAGCCGCCATACAAGCGCTAACACCTGCACAGCAAACACTACTGCGGGACGCGCAGCGGCTATGGATCAAATTCCGCGATGCCGATTGCGCCCTACTCGGTAGCTTGACTGGAGGCACCATCGACAGCGTCAACAGCGCTTCGTGCTTTCTTGATATGACCAAGAAACGTGCAGATGACCTCGCCTGGCTCGCCGAGCAAGGTCAATAGCAGCATCACTCAGCACTTGGAGCAACGATGTCCGTCAACGCCTGATCCGCAACACGATCAAGAGAGCCTGCGTAGTGATCGTCCGATTAAAAAGCAAAACCTGACCGTTTCGCGGTACAGAAATCAGTACACTGGCGGTACAGTGCCCAGCTTTTACAGATTTCGCCCAATTACGCTTAAACCGCTCTACGGCGAAGCTTTCAGCTAACTGTACCTGCGCTAAGCTACGCCCGATTTCACTGGGTTTGCAGCGTTTCTAGGCAACTCATAATCCTTGGGTCCACGGTTCGAGTCCGTGTGGGCCCACCACCTTCAAAGCCGCGCACTGCGCGGCTTTTCGTATCTGAAATTGATATCAGCCAGCGCAGCACCGCGCGCAGTCACAGCCGCACATCGAACTTATCCAGCAACAGCTCGGCTGGCAGGTCGGCGCTGACCAGTTGGTTGCGTCCGCGCCGCTTGCCGCTGTACAGGCGACGGTCAGCGGCGCGGTAGAGCTCGGCGGTGCTGCGGCCGTCCACGGGCCAGGTGGCCAGGCCGAAGGTGGCGGACAGCGCGATCTGCTCACCGTCGTACTCAAGCGGCTGTTCGGCGATCTGCTTACGCAGTTTGTCCACCACCGGGTCGGCACCAGTGCTGTCGATATGACGTAGCAGCAGGCCGAACTCCTCCCCACCCAGACGACCGAGAAAGTCGGTCACGCGCAGGCGCTGCTGGAGGATCTGACAGATATGCTGCAGCGCCATATCGCCCGCCTCGTGCCCCCACTGATCATTGACCTGCTTGAAGTGATCGACGTCGAGCAGCACCAGTACCAGATGCCCGTTGCTGCGTTCGGCATCCTGGATGCTGCGTTGCAGGGCGTGCTGGAAGCTGCCACGGCTGGCCACGCCGGTCAGTGAATCGGTCTGCGCCAGACGCTCCAGCTCCTCGTAGGCCTGCATGCGCAAGCCATCGTAGATATGCACGAACACCAGGATCAGCACGCCACACAGGGCGGCGTTGCCCAGGTCGATCAGGCCGTGTGCGTCCAGGGTCAGGTGATTGTCGGTGAAGTACAGCAAAAGCCCGGCGCACATGAACAGCGCGGTGAGCAGGAAGGCGCGCTGCTTGCCCAGCAGCAGGTAGGCCAGCAGCGGGATCATGTACAGCCAGACGAACGCCGCCGCTGAGGCGTCCGGCATGACGATGATGTAGAGGATGAAGCAGAAGGTCGGGATCAGGTACAGGTAGATCCACAGGTGCAGATGGCGAGCGCGTTCGATGCGCCAGGCGCCGAACAGCAGCAAGGCGGTGCACAGCACTTCGAGGATGGCGAAGAGGTAGTTGCCGGCCAGGGCCTGCAGCACGGCAAAGCCGCCCAGGGTAAGGCCGGTGGCGAGCAGGATGGTGCGCATCAGCTTGCGCTTGCCCGACTCGCGCAGCCCTTCGCAGTGCCCTGCGCCTACATCCCTGTGATCGTTATAGTTGCCGTCGCCCATTTTATTGCCCAGCGCCGCCGCCCTCAGCGGTACGCAGCTCCCCGCCGCGCACCATCAGGCAACTATAGACGGCCTTGCCTGTTTTACACAGCATAACCCAGCACACGCGGCAGCCACAGGGCGATTTCCGGGAAGATCGCCACCAGCAGCAGGGCACTGGACATCACCACAACGAACAACGCGGCCCAGCCGACGGTTTGTTCCAGGCGTATCTTGGCGACCTCGGCCGTGACCATCAGGTTGATCGCCACCGGTGGGGTGAACTGGCCGATGGCGATGTTCATCGCCAGCAGGATGCCGAACCACACCGGGTTCCAGCCGAAGTGCTGCATCACCGGAATCAGGATCGGCATCAGGATCAGGTAGATCGAGATGGCGTCGAGCAACATACCAGCCAGCAGCACCGCGAGCATCACCAGCGCCAGCAACACCCAGCCGTTGTCCGACAGCGAGATCAGCCATTCGGCCAGGTGGCGGAAGGTGCCGAGCATGGTGCCGGCCCAGGCGAAGATGCCGGCCAGGGCGATGATCAGCATGACCACGCCGGAGATCACCCCGGCCTCGCCACACAGGCGCCAGAGGCTGCGCCAGTCCAGCTCGCGGGTAACGAACAGGCCGATCAGCACGCCGTAGGTCACGCCGACCACGGCGGCTTCAGTGGGCGTGAACAGGCCGCTGCGCAGGCCGCCGAGAATCAGCACCGGGGCAAACAGCGCCGGCAGCGCCTGCTTGAAGCTCTCGCCCAGCGGCGGACGCTCGCCAGCTTCCGGCGACTCCCAGCCGTAGTGGCGCGACAGCAACCAGGCCGGCAGCAGCAATACCAGGCCGGCGAGAATGCCGGGGAACAGGCCGGCGGCGAACAGCGCGCGCAGGTCCACGCCCGGCACCACGATGGAGTAGAGAATCAGCGCGATCGACGGCGGAATCAGGATGGCGGTCGAGGCCGAGGCGGCGATCAGCGTGGCCGAGAACGGCTTGGGATAACCCGCCTTGGTCATGCTCGGCAGCATCACCATGGCCACGGCGGCGGCATCGGCCGGGCCAGAGCCACTCATGCCGCCCATGATCAGGCACACCAGCACCGCGACCATGGCCAGGCCGCCATGACGCGGGCCGATCACCGCCTGGGCGAAGCGCACCAGCCGCAGCGCCACACCGGCTTTCTCGAACACCAGGCCGGTGAGGATGAACAGCGGAATGGCGATCAGCGGGTACTTGGCCACGCCGTTGTAGGTGTTGGTGCCGAGGGTGGCGAGCATGTCCGGCGACAGCCCGGCGATGATACCGATGGCGCCGGACAGGCCGAGGGCGAAGGCCACCGGCACACCGAGTGCCAGCAGCACGGCGAAACTGAGGATCAGCCAGAGATCAGGGCTCATCACTGATTCTCCCGCGCAGGCGATCGACGGTCATCTGGGTCAGGCGCACGAACAGCAGCAGCGCCAGGATCGGCAGCCAGATCACGTACCACCAGTTGGGCAGCCCGAGGCCGGGCGACTCGGAATCCCACTGGAATTCCTCCCAGGCGAACTGACCACCGAACCAGCACACCAGCCCCAGCACCAGCACGCTGGCCAGCCACTGCAACAGGATCAGCGGCGTGCGCAGGCGCGGGAACAGGCGCTCGAGCAGGCCGATACGAATGTGTCGGTTACTGCGCATGGCCACCGAAGCACCGGCGAAGGTGAGGATGACCAGCAGGAACACCGAGATTTCCTCGGTGAAGGCAAAGGATGCATCGGTGAAATAACGCACCACGACGTTGGCCAGGCTGATCAGGCTGATGATCACCAGGGCCAGGGTGGCGAGCACGCGCTCCAGCGGCGCGTCGATTGGCTTGCTCATAAGAACCTCGAATGACCGGAGCAATGCGCTCGTGAAGTGGCGCCCCCTGCCCTCTCCCCCGGCCCCTCTCCCGCAAGCGGGAGAGGGGAGCAGAGCAGACTAAGGGAGCTTCCGGTCAGATAAAACGAATCAGGGCTGGGCCACGGCCTTGCGCGCGGCGCCCATCAGCGCATCGCCGATACGCGGTGCCCACTTCTCATGCACGCTGGCGGTGGCTTCGACGAAGGCCGCGCGCTCGGCGTCGCTCAGTTCGATCACTTCCACGCCGCGCTCACGCACGTCGGCCAGGCGTTGGGCCTGAGCACCACGCGACAGCTCGATCTCCCACTTGCCGGCGTCGATGGCAGCCTGGCTGAGCAGCTCGCGATCTTCCTCGGGCAGGGATTTCCATACGCGCTGGTTGACGGCGAACACCAGCGGATCGGCCATGTAGTCCCACAGGGTCAGGTACTTCTGGCCCACCTGGTCGACACGCGCCACGTCGAAGACCGACAGCGGGTTTTCCTGGCCGTCCACCGCGCCGGTGGTCAGTGCCGGCTTGGCGTCGGCCCAGCTCATTTGCGTGGGGTTGGCGCCGAGGGCGGTGAAGGTGTCCTGGAACAGCGGCGAACCGACCACGCGTATCTTCAGACCGGTCATATCGGCAGGGCTGCGCACCGGCTTGGCCGAGTTGGACAGCTGGCGAAAACCGTTCTCGCCCCAGGCCAGCGGCACGATGCCGCGCTGCTCGATGGCGGCGAAGGCCAGCTTGCCGGCTTCACCCTGGGTGATGGCGTCGAGGTCGGCGTCGTTCTTCATCAGAAACGGCAGGGAGAACAGGCTGAGCTCCGGCACCTGCGGCGACCAGTTGATGGTCGAACCCACGGCCATGTCGATCCGGCCCGAGCGCATGGCGGAGAATTCCTTGGTCTGGTCGCTGGCGACCAGTTGCGCATTGGGCTACACGTGCAGGGTGATGCGCCCCTCGGAGCGCTCGTTGACCAGGTCGGCCCATTTCTGCGCGGCCTGGCCCCAGGGGAAGGCGTCCGACAGTACGGTGGAAACGGAGTATTCACGCGCCTGCGCGGTGGCGCACAGGGCGGTCAGCGCAGCGCCGGCGGCGAGCGCGGAGAAGAGTCGCTTGAGTTTCATCGGGGCGTCCTTGTATGGATCTTGGTCATTGTCGTTGTGGCACCGGCAAAGCGGTGCGGATCCAGCGGCGAGCGGATGGCTCGCCTGGCGCGCCTGGTCGGCACGCGAAAGGGACACGGCAGGTGTCACGGCTGCCGGGCAGGCCTTGTGGGCGATCGGCAGGTGCCGGCGGGTTACGCGCGGCCGCCCAACTATTCCAGAAGCGCGCGGCGAATGCCATTGTCCGATGACTGTTGACGTTGCCCGGCCTGATCGGCGCTGCCCATAATCACCGGCATCTCATTTTCGGACACTCGCCCATGGCCATTTCCCGCGACGATCTCGACCAGCACGGCCTGATCATCGGCGTGTCGCCCGAGCGTTTTCGCGCGGTGGCCATGCCGCTGCTGTTCGATCACCTCGATGCGCAGTGCGAGGACACCATCGCGGTCAATCGCCAGGCGCGTATCGTCTGGATCAACGACAAGTACGCGCAGAAGGTCGGCATCGCCGATGCGCGCACGGCGCTGGGCAAGGAAATCGAGGAAGTGCTGCCGGCCAGCCGCCTGCGCGAGGTGGTGGAAAGCGGCCAGCCGAGCATGCTCGACCTGATGGCCTTCGGCAGCGAGCACTTCGTGGTCACCCGCATACCGCTGCGCGACGAGGACGGCACCCTGGTCGGCGCCCTGGGCTTCGTGCTGTTCGACCGCGCCCGCCATCTCAAGCCGTTGATGGCCAAGTACAACAATCTACAGAGCCAGTTGCTTGCCACCCAGCACGAGCTGGCCAAGGCACGGCGGGCACGCTACACCATCGCCGGGTTCATCGGTGCCAGCGCGGCGGCCAGTGAGGTCAAGCGCCAGGCCCGTCGCGCCGCGCAGCTCGACTCCACCGTGCTGATTCGCGGCGAGACCGGCACCGGCAAGGAGCTGCTGGCGCAGGGCATCCACAACCTGTCGCCGCGCGCCAACGGGCCATTCGTCGCGGTCAACGTCGCGGCGATTCCGGAAACCCTGGTGGAGGCCGAGCTGTTCGGCACGGCACCCGGCGCCTTTACCGGCGCCGACCGCAAGGCGCGCATCGGCAAGTTCGAAGTGGCCAACGGCGGCACCCTGTTTCTCGACGAGATCGGCGATCTGCCGCTGCCGTTGCAGGCCAAGCTGCTGCGTGTTTTGCAGGAGCAGGAGGTGGAGCCGCTCGGCTCCAATCAGGTCAAGCCGCTCAACGTGCGGGTGATCGCCGCGACCCATATCGACCTGGAAGCCAAGGTGGCCGCCGGGCAGTTTCGCGATGATCTCTACTACCGTCTCAACGTGCTGGCCCTGCGCGTGCCGCCGCTGCGCGAACGTGCCAGCGACATTCCCGCGCTGATCGAACACCTGCTCGATGACCTGGCCAACCGCTCTGGCCTGGCGCCCATGGAGCTGACGGACGATGCCCTCGCCCTGCTCTGCGCGCAGCCGTGGAAGGGCAACGTGCGTGAGCTGCGTAACCTGCTGGAGCGGGCGCAGTTGGCGGCCGATGGGCGACTGGATGGCGAAGTTTTACGTGGTTTGCTGGTCGATCCGGTTGCTCCGAGTGCGCCGATACCCGCCGCGCCAGTGATGATGAGCTCGACGCAGACCCTGGCCGAACAGTTGGCGCAGGCCGAGCGCCTGGCGTTGCAGGCGGCACTGGCGGCAACCGATCGCAATCGCCAATTGGCCGCCGAGCGCCTGGGCATTTCCCGCGCCGGGTTCTACGCCAAGCTGGCGCAGCATGGGCTGGGGCGGCGGGACTGAACGCCTCCCCCTGTAGGAGCCGGCTTGCCGGCGATGCGCCACCCGCAACACTTCCCCACAACAGTCGCGGCTAAAGCCCCTCCCACAAAAAGCGTGGCAAGCCGCAATTACGTAGCCCAATGAAATCCGGGAAGTTCGCATAGGCGCGCCCCGGATTACATTGGGCTACGCCGGTTAGAGCGTAGGGTGGACCACGCCTCACCGGTCCACCATGGGTAGCTGGCGCGAATACCCCAGGTGGAAATAAACAGCGATTTCCACCCTAGGTCCGTTCACCCAGCTTATGCCGCGCGGCATACAGGCAGATCATCTCCATCGCCAGGGTGGCGCCGGCCAGGGCGGTGACCTCGGCGTTGTCGTAGGGCGGCGCTACTTCGACCACGTCCATGCCGACCAGGTTGATCCCGCGCAAACCGCGCAGTATCTCCAGCGCCTGATGGCTGCAAAGGCCGCCGCACACCGGTGTGCCGGTGCCGGGGGCGAAGGCCGGGTCGAGGCAGTCGATGTCGAAGGTCAGGTACACCGGATGCTCGCCCACCCGCGCGCGGATGCGCTCGGCGATCTGCTCCGGGATGCTGCGGTGCACCTCGCGGGCATCGAGCACCTGAAAGCCCATTACGTTGTCGTTGGTGGTGCGCAAGCCGACCTGCACCGAGCGCGCCGGGTCAACCAGGCCTCCACGCGCGGCGTGGTAGAACATGGTGCCGTGATCGATGCGTTTGCCCTCCTCGTCCGGCCAGGTGTCGCTGTGCGCGTCAAAGTGGATCAGCGCCAGCGTGCCGTGCTTTTCGCATGCGCCTTGAGCAGCGGATAGCTGATGAAGTGGTCGCCGCCCAGGGTCAGCAGCGCGCTGCCGGCTTCGAGAATGCGCGTGGCGTGCGCCTCGATCAGCGCCGGGGTGTCCTGCGGCGTGCCGTGGTCGAAATGGCAGTCGCCGTAGTCGACGCAGGCGAGCAGGTCGAAGGGATCGAACTCCCAGGGAAAATGCCGCGCCCAGGCCGACTGGGTCGACGCGGCGCGGATCGCCCGTGGGCCGAAGCGGCTGCCGGGCCGGTTGCTGGTGGCGGTGTCGAAGGGCACGCCGCTGATGGCCAGGTCCACGCCGGTCAGGTCACGACTGTAGCGCCGGCGCATGAAGCTGGTGATGCCGGCGTAGGTGGGCTCGGCGGCGGTTCCGTAGAGGCTGGCGCGGGTGATGGCCTGGTCGTTGTCGAAGGCTTGGTCCATGGTCGAATACTCATTTGGTGATGTTCGCGAGCAGAGCTCGCTCCTACAGACTCAGTACTGGCTGCGGAAGTCTGTCCACAGGCGCGTGCGCTGACGCTGCTCGCGCAGGCTCAGCACTTCTTCGGCGAACAGGCGCGCACGCACGGCTTCGGGCGGGTAGATATCCGGGTCACCGCTCACCGCCTCGTCCAGCAGGGGCGTGGCGGCGCGGTTGGCGTTGGCGAAGAACAGCTCGTTGGTCAGCTCGGCGATGGCCTCGGGCTGCAGCATGAAGTCGATGAACGCACGGGCGTTGCCCGGATGCGGCGCGTCGGCGGGAATGGCCATGATGTCGAACCAGATCAGCGTGCCTTCGCGCGGAATGCGGTAGAGCACCTCGAACGGCTGCTCGGCCTCGGCAGCGCGCGCAGCGGCCATGCCGGCGTCACCGGTGTAGGTCAGCGCCAGGCAGGTCTCGCCCTTGGCCAGGTCGTCGATCTGCCGGGCATTGCCGATGTAGCGCAGGTTCGGTTGCAGCACCGCGAGCAGGTGCTGGCCGCCACGCGCAAGCTGTTTGCCGCCATCGAGACCTTCAAGGGCGAGGCCCAGGGCATGGCCGACAAGCTACTCGGCGAACTGCGCATCGGCCTGTCCGAAGCATTGTCGGACGAGGTGCTGCAGCGCATCGGCGAGGCCATCGGGCGTTTTCGCCAGCGCAACCAGGCGGTACAGATCGAGCTGGTCAGCGCCATGCCCGCCGAGCTGGAACGGCGCCTGCTGCAGGACCAGCTACAACTGGCCATCGGCTATTTCTCCGGCAGCCAGACGGCGCTGGACTACCGGCCGCTGTTCGCCGAGCGCCAGCGCCTGTACTGCGGGCGCCAGCACCCGCTGTTCGACCGGGAGACGCCGAGCGCCGCTGACCTGCAGGCCTGCGACCGCGTGGTGCATCCCTATCGCTTCATCGCAGCCGACGAACCCTGGCAAGGCGGCAGCAGCAGCGCGCGCTGCGAACAGGTCGAAGGTAGCCTGGCGTTCATCCTCTCCGGTGCTCACCTGGGCTATCTGCCCGAGCACATCGCCCAGCCCTGGGTAGAGCGTGGCGGCTTGCGCGCGCTGCCCGGCAAGTGGGATTTCACCGTGCAATTTCGTCTGGCCAGCCATCGTGGCCATCCCGCCAGCGAGGCGCAGAAGGCCTTCGCCGACGATCTGCTGGACGCGTTCGGCGAGTGACGAGGCGCGTGCCCTGCACCTGCTGAAACATCCAGGGTCTATAGTGGTTGTTCCTTCCTCACCACACCTTCTGGAGTACACATGAGCAAGACCTACAACGTCGCCGTGCGGGTCGGTATCCTGCGCAAAGCCTCCATCAATCGCAAACTGGCGCTGGCGCTGGCCGACCTGGCGCCGGCCTCGCTGAATCTGGAAATCCTCGAGATCGGCGACCTGCCGCTGTACAACGAAGACGCCGACGGCGATACCGCTCCGGCCTCCTATGCGCCGTTTCGCAGCAAGCTCAAGGCGGCCGACG
>RRZT011832990.1_pt1 | contig 13241 bp, 12 predicted proteins | sample 2165551 | NCBI WGS metagenome assembly RRZT01 (sample SAMN10456910, study PRJNA506462) | wastewater metagenome | biome: wastewater; feature: sludge; material: wastewater sludge; isolation source: wastewater sludge with Escherichia coli K12::gfp cells carrying plasmid... | place: USA: Moscow, Idaho... | reverse complement strand
GCAGCTGGTGCAATAGATGCGCTTTGGGCGCGGGAAAAATAATTCTGGATGACTTGCTCGTTCTCTTCCTGAAATGGGGGTGAAAACTTCAAGCCCCAAAAATCAAGACAGACTGGCAGAAACGACCAAATGCCGTTTCCAGACCAGTCTGCGAATTTTTTGAGACCAGGTTTGCTAGGTCAGGTTGGGTTAATCGTCGTAATCAACATTCGAGGACAACACGTTGCCGCTATTGGCATCAATTACGACTTTGTGTAGCACGTTATCGGTTGCCAGAACTTTGACTTTGTAAACAACCTGGTCACGGTTGTTGTCGCGCTCGGCTTCCATGACGCGGCCATTGACTTTGCCCAGGGCGATCTGCATGGCGCGCTCCAGCGAAATGGCGGCTTGGCCCGCGGGCTTCCGTTTCGTTTCGACCTTGCTGCCCAGCACCTGGCCGCTGACGGCGTCAATGCGCAGCGAGTGTTCTTGGTTGCCGTTGCGCACATCCACCTCGTAAGTGGGCGTGCCGTATTTGTCTTTCAGTTTGATCTCGGTTGCCTGGCCGCCTACCTGTTTCTGTGCGGTGGCAATGGCCTGCTCGGGCGTGACGCGCGTTTGTGCAGCAACGGCCACGGACTGGCGAGGCGTTTCGGCCAGCGCAGGTGCGCTCACAGCGAACATGGTGATTGCCAGAGCAGCAGACAGGGTTTTCAAGTGAGTTTTCATGATGCATTCCTTTCGTTGCAAGGTGCTTGGATATTTCCAAGTGCATGCATCTTATAAATCAAAACTTAGACTTGCCTTAGCGGCCTTTTCGGCTGTCTGATCAATGTGCGCGATAGCTGCGCGGTTGGGCGGCACCAACCTGCGGGCTTTTTCATGCGCCCACCTGCAGCGCAAGCCTGCGAGGGGCAAGCCCCGCAGCTGTGCCGGCATGCAGGGGCTGATCAGGCAGGCACCATGCCGGAATGGCGCAGCAGCGCATCTACTTGCGGCTCGCGCCCGCGGAAGGCTTTGAACGATTCCATGGCCGGGCGGCTACCGCCCATTTCCAGAATTTCCTGCCGGTAACGGCGGCCTGTTTCCACATTGGGGCTGCCGTCGGGCAGGGCGGTTTCTTCAAATGCGGCATAGGCATCGGCCGAGAGCACTTCCGCCCATTTGTAGCTGTAATAGCCCGCTGCATAACCACCGGCAAAGATGTGGCTGAAGGTGTGCGGGGTGCGCGTCCATTCGGGTGCATGAATCACCGCCACCTCTTGCCGTACCTGTTGCAGCAGCGGCATTACATCTGCGGGCGCAGCGCTTTGGCTGTGCAGCAGCATATCGAACAGGGCAAATTCCACCTGGCGCAAGGTTTGCATGCCGCTTTGGAAGTTTTTGGCCGCCAGCATTTTGTCGAACAGGGCGCGCGGCAAGGGTTCGCCCGTTTCCACATGCGCCGTCATGTCGCGCAGCACATTCCATTCCCAGCAGAAGTTTTCCATGAACTGGCTGGGCAGCTCTACCGCATCCCACTCCACGCCGCTGATGCCGGATACGCCAGATTCGTTCACCTGCGTGAGCATGTGGTGCAGGCCGTGGCCAAATTCGTGGAACAGGGTGATGACGTCGTCGTGCGTCAGCAAAGGCGGTTTGCCGCCCACGCCATCGGCAAAATTGCACACCAGGTGCGCCACGGGTGTTTGCAGTTTTTGCGTATCAGGGCGTTGCCAGCGGCCGCGCACATCGTCCATCCAGGCGCCGCCACGTTTGCCGTTGCGCGCAGAAGGATCCAGATAGAACTGCCCCAGCAACTGGCCGTTGCGCTCCAGCCGGTAAAACTCCACGCCGCTGTGCCATACGGGCGCCGTATCGCGGCGGATGTGCACTTCAAACACGTTCTCGACAATTTTGAACAGCCCGGCCAGCACGCGCGGTGCAGGGAAGTATTGCTTGACTTCTTGCTCGCTGAAGGCATAGCGGGCTTCTTTCAGTTTCTCGCTGATGTAGGCCCAGTCCCACGGTTGGGGGTCAGCCAGATCTAAATGTTCGCGCGCAAAGTCACGCATGTCTTGCACGTCTTTTTCTGCAAAGGGGCGGGCTTTGCCAGCCAGATCACGCAAAAAGCCCAAGACCTGTGGCGTGCTCTCGGCCATTTTGGGCACGAGCGATACCTCGGCAAAATGGGGGTAGCCCAGCAGTTTGGCTTCTTCTTGCCGCAGGGCAAGAATCTCGGCCATCACAGCGCTGTTGTCGAATTGCTTGGCATCGCCTTCGGCCTGCTCGCTGGCGCGCGTGTTGTAGGCGCGATAGAGTTTTTCGCGCAGGGCGCTGCTGCTGGCAAATTGCATCACGGGCAAATAGCTGGGGATTTTCAGCGTCAGCTTGTAGCCGTCTTGGCCATCGGCCTGTGCGGCCGCGCGCGCGGCTTGCACCACATCTTGCGGCACGCCTGCCAGTTCTGCTTCGCTGGCGTAATAGCTCCATTGGTCGGTGGCATCCAGCGCGTTTTCGCTGAATTTTTGTGTCAGCTCGGCCTGCCGTTCCTGAATCTGGGCAAAGCGCGTTTTGTCTGCGCCGTGCAGCTCTGCGCCGCTCAGTACAAAGCCGCGCAAGGCATTTTTCAGTGCCTGTTTCTGGGCGGTGTCCAGCTTGGTGCTATCCACGGCCTTGTATTTGGCGTACAAGCGTTCGTCGGCGCCCAAGGCGGTGAAAAATTCGGTCACGGCGGGCAGCATGGCGTTGTAAGCGGCGCGCAGCTCGGGCGTATCGCACACGCTTTTCAGGTGCCCGACCGCACCCCAGGCGCGCCCCAGGCGCTCGATGGGTACATCCAGCACCAGCGAGAGTTGCTGCCAATCGGCAGGAAAGTCGGGCTGTACGGCCTGCTCCAGCGCGGCTTGCGATTGCTTGAGCAAATGCTCGACGGCGGGTTGCACATGCTCGGGGCGAATGGCGTCAAAACGTGGCAGATCGGCAAAGTCGAGCAAAGGGTTGTCGTTGGCTTGGGTGTGAGCGGGGGAGTGGTTGGGGGTATTGCTTGGATTCATAGAAAGGCCAGTTGGGGGCAAAAAGGCGTGCTTCAAGCCGCTGGGGGATGGATGATGTGGCTGACCTCCATACCTTGCATACCTTGGAGGGGGCCATGCGCTGGTGTGAGGGTATCAGAGCGGCAACACGCCTGCCCGCCAAGGGTTATTGCGCGGCCTTGTTGGCGTTGGGTGTTTTGCGTTGGGCAGCGGCTTGTTCCAGCCATTTTTTGCCCTGTTCGTTATCTTGCTCAACGCCTTGCCCTTTGAAATAGGCAACGCCCAGGCGCACTTGCGAAGGCGCATGGCCTTGCTCGGCTGCGCGGCGGAACCAACGCACGGCTTGCTCATGGTCTTGCTCTACACCTTGCCCCTCATCGTACAAAACACCCAGATGGTGTTGGGCGCGCATGTCGCCTTGCTCTGCCGCCATGTGGTACCACTTGGCCGCTTCGTGAAAGTTCTGCTCTTTGCCTTGGCCGTTTTCATGCAAAACGCCCAAATCGAATTGCGCCTGGCGGTTGCCTTGCTCGGCGGCCCTGCGATACCAGTGCGCGGCTTCTTGCATGCTGGGTTCAACCCCATGGCCTGTGTGGTAAAGCAGCCCCAAGCGGTATTGCGCGTCTATTAACCCTTGTTCTGCCGCTTTGCGGAACCATTGGGCGGCGATCCGTTCATCTTTTTGTACGGCTTGCCCCGTGGTGTACACAAGCCCCAGGTTGTATTGCGCCTTGGCGTTGCCTTTTCTGGCCAAATCCTCCCAAGCCACAAGCGGGTCGGTGTAAAAAGCGCCGGACGATGCGTTGAGCAAGCTGTCGCCTGCGATGGCGGACAGGGATTGCGCTGCGTCCGTTTGCGGGGCTGCATGGCTTTGGGCGGCGACGCTTGCGGCATGGATGGCTGCCACGGCGGCGATCAGGGCAGTGGCACATGGACGAAAAATGCGTGTCATGACAAGCTCCAGAGCAAAAGATACGATGCAATACAAATCGTAACGATTGTAGGTGGATTGTTTACTGGTTGCCGCTGTTCATACCGCTACAGATTGGCCGAAAAACGCGCAGTCAGGATGTCACAATGCGGGCAGGTTGTTTCCGCTCGGGAGTAAATCCATGAATAAACGCATGTTGCCATGTTCGGCTCGAAAAATGGGCGCAGGCCAACCGCGCGCCGTTGTACGCACAAGAACCGCAGGAACCATATGCGCCGCCTTGCTTGGCCTGCTGATGGCCGGTTGCACGGTGATACCGCTGGATATGCCGGGCTGGCCGCCAGCCGGGGCGCAAGGGGCGACCGCAGATGCGCAACAGCAGGGCACACAGCAAGGCACAGGCACGGTCAATCTGGATGCCACCTGGGTGGGGCATTACGAAGGCGTGGCGCCTTGCCCCGACTGTGCGGGCGTGCGCATTCTGCTCACGCTCAATGCCGACAACAGCTATACCCTCAGCATGAGCCATATGGGCAGCAATCGGCAGCCTCAGGTCATTCATGGCCGCTTCGGCTGGAGTTCGGACAAAACGGAAATCACGCTGGATGAAAAAGGCGAGCGCCGCCGCTACGCCGTCAGCTGGAGCGAGCTGCGCATGTTGCAGCACGATGGCAGCCCCATGCTGGGGGTGCTGGGCGAGCAGCTCACGCTCAAAAAACGGTCGCAGTAAGTTCTAGCGGCTTTGCAAACCGCCATCCAAAAGGAAAACCACCATGTACCACGCGCCCTTGTTGATTGATATTGCAGGCACCTCCCTTTCGGCAGATGATCGCCGCCGCCTGCAATCGCCCTTGGTGGGCGGGGTGATTTACTTTGGCCGCAACTGGCAAAGCCGCGAGCAGATCAGCGCCTTGAGCGCCTCCATCAAGGCCATTCGGCCCGATTTGCTGATTACCGTTGATCACGAAGGCGGGCGCGTGCAGCGTTTTCGTACCGACGGCTTTACCCATCTGCCGCCCATGCGCACGCTGGGGCAACACTGGCGCAAACCCGATCGCAAAGGGCAAGAAGGCCACCATGCCATGCAGGCGTTGCAGGCCGCCAGTGCCTGCGGATATGTGCTGGCGGCTGAACTGCGCGCCTGCGGCGTGGACATGAGCTTTGCCCCCGTGCTGGATTTGGACTACGGCAGCAGCAGCGTGATTGGCGACCGCGCGTTTGACAGCGACCCGCGCGTGGTCAGCCTGCTGGCCAAAAGCCTGATGCACGGCCTGTTGCAAGCTGGCATGGCGCATTGCGGCAAACACTTTCCGGGGCACGGGCATGTGCGGGCCGATTCGCATGTGGACATTCCGATCGACAAGCGCAGCCTGCGCGCCATTTTGCGCAGCGATGCCCAGCCCTATCCGTGGCTGATGCCTACCCTCATGGCCGTTATGCCCGCGCACGTGATTTATGCGCAGGTGGATGAGCGCCCGGCCGGCTTCAGCCCGCGTTGGCTGCAAGAGATCTTGCGCGGCGAGTTGGGTTTTACCGGCGCCATCATCAGCGACGATTTGAGCATGCAGGGCGCACGCCAGTTGTATGGCAAGCCACTGTCTTTGAGTGTGGCTGTGCTCACGGCGCTTGGCGCAGGTTGTGATCTGGCGCTGGTGTGCAACCAAAGCCTGGATGGTGGCAAGGCGCTGGATGGGCTGCTGGACGAGATGAGCGAAGCAGCCGTGAAAGGGCGTTGGCAGCCGCAAGAGGCCAGCGAGCTGCGCCGCCGGGCGCTGCTGCCTGTAGCGCCCGCATGGGCTTGGGACGATTTGATGTGCGCCCCCCAATACATGCAGGCGCTGGAAACCCTGTCGCTGCTTTAACCGCCGATGAAGGGACTGATGGCTGTTGCCATCAGGCGCGGGATGCCGTGCGTGATCGGGTGCTCAAGCAACATCCGCCCAAGGCCGCAACGCTTCGCGCAGGGCGGCCTCAAACGTCGGCAGCTGCGCACGTAGCGTCGCCACTTGGGCGGCATTGGCATCACGCTGTGGCGCAGCCCAAACGGGGGCGGGGAAGTGGCTGTCCCACGCATAACGGGCGATGATGTGCCAGTGCACATGCGGCACCACATTGCCCAGTGAGGCCAGATTCATCTTGAAAGGCCGAAAGTGCTGGCGCATCAGCGTTTCGATGCAAGTCAGAATCGCCATGCCTTCTTGTTGCAGCGGCGCGGGCAGATCGCTCCACTCGACGTAATGGGCGTGGCAGATGAGGCGGTAAAAGGCCGGAAACTGCTCCTCAGCCGCCGAGTCGGCATGCACCACGCACCATGCGGCTGATTGCCACACCACGCGGCCCGCATCGCCTGTGCACAAAGGGCACGTTGAAAGAGCTTGAACAGTTTGGCCAGAAACAGGTATGGTGGTCATGGAAATCCCCAAGTAGGTGCAACAGGGTTTTTATATACCATGGCACGGGGCAACAAAGAACAAAGGCAATAAGCAACATAGGCTACACATGTTTTTTAGTGGCGTGCGTGGCTGCTGCAAGTAGATGGCTTATCGCTTTTGGTTATGTTGTCAGCATGAATCTGTCTATGCGCCTCGGTCACAGGCCGGGGTTTGTCGGCACAATATCGTCATCCATTTTTTATCTTGAAGGAGCTTTGAATGAAACGTCGCCATCTTTGGAAAGGTCTGATCGTGGCAGCCAGCCTGCTGGCTACCGCTGCGCAAGCACAGGCGCAGGATTTGCTGGATGCCGTCAAAGGCCGGGGCACGCTGCGCGTGGCACTGGAAGGCACTTACCCTCCGTTCAACTTCAGAGAAAACGACAAACTCGTTGGCTTTGAAGTGGAGCTGGCCAACGCCTTGGCGGCCAAGCTGGGCGTGAAAGCCGAGTTCACCACCAGCGAATGGAGCGCCATTCTGGCCGGGTTGCAGGCGGGCAAATACGATGTGGTCATCAACCAGGTCACCATTACCGACAAGCGCAAGGAAGCGTTCGATTTTTCCAATCCCTACACCTTCTCTAGCCCACAGATCATCGTGCGCCGCAACGAGGCCAATCCCCCCGGCTCTTTGCAGGCCCTCAAAGGCAAAAAACTGGGCGTAGGGCAGGGCACCAATTTCGCCGATATGGCCAGAGCCGCGGGTGGCATTGATGTCAGAACCTATCCGGGCGCGCAAGAATATTTGCAAGACTTGGCTACCGGCCGTATCGATGCGGCGTTGAATGACAGCCTGCTGATTCCGTACCTGGTGAAAAAGACCCGCCTGCCCGTCAAACCCGGCGCGACGCTGCCCGGTACGGAACAAGCCGGTATTCCTTTCGCCAAGGGCAATCCCAAATTCAAGGCGGCATTAAATCAGGCGTTGGAGTCGATGAAGGCTGACGGCAGCTTTGCCAAAATCTCCCAAAAATGGTTTGATCGGGACGTGAGCAAACCGGCCAACAGCCGTTGATCCTCTACGCAGTCGTTCCATGGGGCGGCTGCATGAATGCAGCAAAGACTGATATCCTGCGAGCCCGTGGGATATCGGTTTTTTTATGGATGAGGTGATATCGTGACTTTGCAAGAGCTGTGGCAACTTTTGCTGGAAGCCCTGCCCATCATGGGCAAAGGCGTGGTCTGGACGCTGTATCTGTCGGGCATGGCCATGCTGCTGGGTGCCGTCATCGGCGTGTGTGTAGCGGTGATTCGCGTGGCGCAGGTGCCTTTGCTGAACCTGGCGTGCCAAGTGTACGTCAGCTGCATGCGCGGTACCCCTTTGCTGGTGCAGCTGTTTGTGCTGTATTACGGCCTGCCCAGCATCGGCGTGCAATTGGAGCCGCTTACCGCAGGCATATTGGGCTTGGGCATGAACGTGGGGGCTTATCTTTCCGAATCTTTGCGTGGCGCGCTGCAAGGAATTGATCACGGCCAATGGCTGGCCGCGCAAAGCCTGGGCATGCGCCGTGTGCAGGTCTTGCGTTATATCGTGGGTCCTCAGGCCATTCGGCTGGCGTTGCCCAGCTTGTCCAACAGCCTCATCAGCCTGGTCAAAGACACCTCTCTGGTATCAGTCATTGCCGTCACGGAACTGATGCTGGCCACCAAAGAAGTCATCGCCACTACATTCCAGCCCTTTCCGCTGTACCTCACGGCGGCGGTGATCTACTGGATCATCAGCATGTTGCTGGAAAGTCTGCAACGGGCTTGGGAGAAGCGCTTGGCTCGGGGCTATACCGCTGCGCGGATATGATGCTGGCCGATGTGGCTGTTTGATTGTCTGTTGCACCGCGTTGGCGGGCGCAAGGGTGCGACGGGTGGCAAATATGCAAAGGGCGAATGTCCAATGGAGAGGCGCGCAATTTTTTGAGAAACAACCGTAAAGATCGCCTCTTTTTGCCTATAATCCCAATCTTCGCCGGTTTAGCTCAGCTGGTAGAGCACCCGCCTTGTAAGCGGTAGGTCGTCAGTTCGAATCCGACAACCGGCACCAAAAAAGTTAAAAATGCCTTGAAATTCAACGAGTTTCAAGGCATTTTTCTTTTCCGGTCGATTGCCATCCCTTGGGGCGAATGCGCCTGTTCCCTATTGGCGCCTAGCCCCATTTCTGTTAGCAAGGGTACGCGCAGGGTGGCGATGCCTGCCATGATTTGCGGGATGCTGGCGCGCACCTCCAGCCTAATTCCGCTACGGGCACTTCAACAGATACCAGTTTGTCGTGCACTTGCATGATCAGGGCAGCTCACTGGAGCTGGCGCAGGAGATCCTGGTGCGACAGCGACTTGCACAACGACCTGCCTTTGCTGAAGGCCGTTATGCACCCAGGATGGCAGTCGATCCCGATCTGCTGTTGCGCCAAGCGGCGCAACAGCGGGGCTGTCCAGTGATTTCCCTGCCGTAGGAACAAGTTCCAAGCAGGGGTGCCGGGACGGGGCTTATTTTTTTATCCAGGCGCCGCTGGCGTTTTGAATGTAATTGCCAGGCAGGGTGCGCTCCGCCGCTTCGCGGGCAAACACCTTGGCTGCTTCGGCTTCTGTCACGCCGTTCTTGGCGGCGATCTGTGCAAACTGTGCTTTACGCCGGTTGTTGGTTTCGTTGACCAGCGCCTTGACATCGGCCGGAGCCTGGTTGTTGACCAGGCCCAGGTAGCCGTTGTTTTGCTCGCCGATCAGGCCTTGCTGCTTGGCGGTGGGCAGGTCAGCGGCAAAGGCAAAGCTTGTGGCCAAGAGCAAACTGAGCATGCTGGTTTTCATTACTGTTTTCATGGTGTCTCCTGATTCAGAACAGGTCTTTTTCAGATTCGAACATCTTTTGCACGTCTTTCTCGACCTTGATCATGATTTCGTGCTTGATGTTGACGTTCATGTTGATTTCAATGGGCTTGTCGGGGGCTTCGATGCGCACGACGGGTGAGCATGCGCTCAGCAGCAGGGGCATCAGGCTGGCGCTAAAGAACAAGAAAATTTTGCTTTTCATGAGAGTCATGCTCCGCGAAAGAACTGTGGTCAAGCTTAACAAACTCACTCATTGGAGTTTGCCCGATTGCAATTGTTGCACGATATGGCGGCTGAAATCTCCGGAAAACAGCGCCGCGCGAAACGCTCCCGGAAGCGATCCGCCAATGTTCAGCCGCATGCGCACGGGGTAACCATTGTAAAAGTCGGGGTTATTGCCTTCGAGGGTGATCAGCGCCCGATAGTTCCCTTCGCTGTCGTAAGAAATATCGGCATTCAGTTGTCGATAGTGGAAATTGCGCAGCGCCTGCAGCCCCGGGTTATCGTGCGTCGGCTGTTTTGACGTGTAGCGAATGATGCCGCCGTTCATGCTGCCGAGATGTCCGTTGCGGATCTCGATGGCTCCATCGCGCCAGCCCAGAGGCAGCACGCCGGCCAGCTGGCCGCTGGCGCTCAGTCCGTCGATGTCGAACAAGGCAAGCAACTGACCCAGATCCACGCCTTTTACATGCAGGGGCAGATTTTTTTGCGGCGAGGGCGGCCAAGGCATATCCGAGGCTTCGGCAGCGACTTGTCCGCCCAACACCTGAACCTTGGCCGTATGCACGGAAAACATGTTGTGCTTGAGCGCCAGATCCAGATGCAGATCGGCCAAGGGGCTGCCGTTGGCCAGATGACCCTGTGGCGTAGCAAACTGCAGTCGTCCCTGCAGGGGGTGCAGGCTGTCGAGTGTCAGCTGGATATCGGCGTCCTTGATGCGCGCCTTCTCCCAGCCAAATCCGACCTTGGGCGCGGCCAGGGAGCCTTTGGCGTTGATTTTCATGTGAGGTTGGAGGCACCAATTCAGCATCATGCCGGCATCGGCTGCGCCCTGCTGCACACTGAGCGGCTGCAGCACGGGCCAGTGTGGTTCAAGCTGCTGTGCCCATGCAGCAAGGGATTGCTGCGAGGTGGCAAGTCTGGCCTGGCCGCAGGTGCTTGCCAGTGTGTGCGATGCCGCAAAACGCACGGGCTCGTTGCTTCCCTGCAAGCGCAATCCGCCTTCTGCGCGGAGCTGGTTTTTGTTGAGGCGCAGCCGCGCCTGCAGGTCAGACGCCGGCCATTTGTCATAGCGGATGGTGGGGGTGGCCAGCAGCAACTCGCCTTGCATGCGCGCCGGGTATGAGGGCAGCAGGGTCAGGCGCAGGGGGCCGGTGCTGATCGTTTGCGCGGCGCCTGATCGGATGTTCAGCGCTTCACTTCTGGCCTGGCCCTGCAGCACCAGGTTTTGCCACAGGTCTGCACCCGCCCGGGCTTGGGCCTGGGCGCTTACTGTCCACGCAGATCGGGCCAGACTCACCGGTGAACGACCCGAAGACGACAGGCGTCCGGTCGTGGCTTGCAGGGTTGTGGTCACGCGCAGGCCGTTTGTGCGCGACCAGTGCATGGTGGCATCTCCTGTTGTGCGCAGATCGCGAGCCTGCAGCCCAGCCTGCCGCCATTGTTTCATTTGTCCCTTGAAATGCAGCTGTGCATTGGCTGCTTTCCAGTCGGCCGGCCCGGTGTCGCTGTGCAGCTGCGGCTGTCGCAGCACGCCACTCCATTGACCCCATTGCGGGGACTGCAGCGCAAAGGCCAGATCATTGGCGCTGCGTATGCCGTGCGCATCGATATCGACTGTTGTCGGGGCGTCGATGCGGCCTTGGCCAGACAGCTGGTGCAGGTCAGAACGCGCCTGCCAATGCAGACCCGGCAGCAAGGTGATGCGGGTGGCTTCTGGGGTCCAGTGGCCGCTCAGGGATCCATCCAACGTCAGTGCAGTGGCTTGTGGATGCCCGTTCATGTGCCACTGGGTCTTGCTCAATGTGGCTTTTGCGGTGGCGGCTTGCACGCGGGTACTGCTGTCACTCAGCGTGGCTTCAGCCTGCAGCGCCACGTCTCCTGTCCAGTTGCCCGGTGGTCGCGGCAGCCCCAGAATCGCCGCCAGTTTTTCAAACAGCGGTAGCGGCGCCCGGGCTTCGAGCCATGCTGGCTGTTGTGCGGGGTGGCGCCCAAGACGCAACCGCGCCGTGGCATTTTGCCCATCCTGATGCTGCCATTCGGCGTGGATGTTCACGGTTGCTCCGGGGGTGGCGCTCAGTCGCACACGCTCGGCAGGGGTATGAAAGGCTGCCCGCAGTGTTTCGCCATCCTGCTGTACATCGAGTCGACCACGGGCTTGCAGAGGATCTTTTCCAGATAGATGCACCGTAACCTGTAGATCGGCCACTTGTACCTGGTTCAAAGGCAGCGCTGGCCAAGCCAGCTCGGGCCAGCCAGTCTCGGTGGAATCTGTTGGCGCAGGATTGGGTGTCACCTCCAAATGGCCTTGGTTGATGTTCAGCAGCCCGATCTGCCGTTGCGCCAGCGCGTAATCTATATGCACGCCCTGCAAGGCAAATACCAAGCGGTCGCCTGAAGGGGTGCGGTACACACCACGCACGTTCCGGGCGTGCAGCCGCCTTGGCCCAACCGTGTCGAGGTCAAGCGCCAATGTTTCCAGCCCCGGCACACGCAGCCAGCGCCCGGCTGCAAACCCGAGCAGGCGCGGCAGCGCCAGCCACAGCAGCCCTGCGGCCAGAACCAAGGCCAGCAGCGTGTAGGCAACCCGGCGCAAGTAGCGTGCTTTCATTGGGGTAGCAAGATCATGTAAGTTTCAGTGCGCTTTTTCCCAGCTTGGCCCTATGCCCATTTCTGCCAGCAAGAGGTATGTGATATGCGGATTTCTTGACGCCACTAAGGGCAGAGGCTCTTCAGACGTTTGAGGTTTCTTGTCCAGATAATAGTCAACGCCAGAAAAAGGACTGCAAGAGAAACCGTATAAATGAGTCCATAGATTCGGTAGGTTATTAGCGCGTTACTCGCTTCTTTATTCAGCAGAGTTCCTGCCAACAGTATGACAGATCCGAACAAGCCCAAAAAACGTTTGACTGCAAACGTAATCCAAAGCAAAGCGATTGATACGGTTATGGTAGAGCGTGTGCGTTTTTTCCAAAGCAAAAAGCCAATGACCAAATGAGGTGCTATCAAAATAAAGCCTATCAGCAAAGTAAGGGATTGTGCAAAATAAGGAACAGAAATATCCGATGCGCTTCTAATGCTTCTAACGTTTTTGAAAGTATGAAAGATTAATGTATAAACAGGAATAACCATTAAATGAAAAACAATCAGCCTGGAAAACCAACCGTCTTTTTTAAACAGTTGACTGAAAGAAACTTCGGTTTTATCGCTAAAAGTTTCCATGAAAAACCTCTTTCTTTAGGTTATTCTGCACGAGTCGGCAATGGGCTGAACACCATCCCACTGGCGCAAATCATACTTTGCATTCTTCTGTGTCAACGCATATCAAGCGATCAGGTAAACAAAAGGAGAGAAAAAGTTATTGGCCCGCCCCGCGCGGGCTTTTTGGTACCCCAAGTTGCCCAGCGATTAACAATCAAGCAACGCTTACCTTCACCGCTCCCTGCAATTGGGAGAGGTCGTTTGGTTTGTATGGGGCTTGGCTTTGCCGTCGATCTCATTTTTGGGGTTAATGCGCTTTTTCCCAGCTTGGCCCTATGCCCATTTCTGCCAGCAAGGGCACGCGCAGGGTGGCAACGCCCGCCATGATGTGCGGGATGGTGGTGCGTACCCAGTCCACTTCCGCTTCGGGTACTTCAAATACCAGTTCGTCGTGCACTTGCATGATCATGCGGGTGGCGCGTTGTTCGGCGTGCAGCACGCGCTGCACTTCGACCATGCTCATTTTGATCAGGTCGGCCGCCGTGCCCTGCATGGGGGCAGGGATGGCGGCGCGTTCCGGACCCGCGCGGCGCGGGCCGTTGGGGCTTTTGATGTCGGGCAGGTACAGGCGGCGGCCAAATACAGTT